>ENA-UOOI01000380-UOOI01000380.1-fermentation-metagenome-genome-assembly--contig:-NODE-380-length-58316-cov-18.698289_pt1 | contig 58316 bp, 61 predicted proteins | sample MGYA00245779_ERZ724027 | MGnify/ENA primary metagenome ERZ724027 (study PRJEB28704, sample SAMN03018318) | fermentation metagenome | biome: anthropogenic terrestrial biome; feature: soil; material...
ATAGATGTGTACTAAAATATATAAATAATTTTAAGTAAAACTATATAATTTACACACCACTTTACAAGTAATTTAAAATAAATTTCAAAATAAATGAAGATATAAATAGAACTCTTAAATATCTAAAATATATTTTATTAGCATTTTTAATTTTTGGTATATGTACTTTTAACATCATTGCATTTAGTACTTTCAGCCCTTGGGATGTTTTTGGTGTGTTGAGTTCTGTAGGAAAAACACCTGATTTTTCTTATGTAGCAGTAAATCTAACTGTTGGGTTTATTCTTTTTATTATTATTACTATTGCTTCAATGTTTATTGAAAGATTTTTCTGCCGTTACCTTTGTCCACTGGGTGCAGTATTTGCCATTATATCAAAACTAAAAATTACAAAAATACAAAAGATAAAAGCAAAGTGTGGTAATTGTAGAATATGTACAAACAATTGTGCTATGGGAATACCTCTTTATAAATATGATATTATAAAGAATGGCGAATGTATAAATTGTATGCAGTGTATTACCTCATGTCCTAAAAAAAATGTTACTTTTACTGTATGCGGAGATGACGTACGTCCTCTTGTTACAGGAGTAGTAGCTGTATCTGTTATGACGGGCTTTTATTATGCAGGTAATCTTGTGGTGGATGCAACAGTGTTAAATAATATGCTGATAGAACAACAACTCAGCCAGAGTATAATAAGTAATCTTTATAAAGACGGCATTTATAAAGGCTCAGGTACAGGATTTAGGGGAAGTACAACAACAGTTTCTGTAGTTGTTAAAAATGGTAAAATTACTGACATTACTACTCTTTCTTGCCAAGATGACAAAAAATTTTACGATAAAGCATTCAATACAGTTATTGGAGAAATTATATATACCCAATCTACAAGTGTTGATGCAGTTTTAGGAGCTACTTTCAGCAGTAATGGTATTATGGAAGCTGTAGAGAATGCACTGAGCAAAACTAAGTAATAAAAAATAAAAGAAATACCTTGAGATTAACCCCTAATTTGGGATGGAATCTAATAAATTTTGACATTGCCTCAATAAAATAGACAGCAAAAATCTATAATTATTTCATTTTTTCTTAGTATTATTTTAACCTGAGTTCGAAAAAATAGAAAGAGAAATTATATATATAATAGGACAAACGCACGTTAAAAAACTAACACTGATTTTTCAAGGTGTTTCAGCTTTTGGTATATATTTGTCAAAACCCTAGAAAAGCTAAAATCAATGCTTTATAAATTTCATGCACTTGTCCTGATAAATAATAAGTTCACTATTGATATTATATATGCTAAAGAATATAATCTATTTAAAAATAAATTAATATAACTATGTTCGGTTGGGTATATTATTAAATTTACTTTCAAGTAATTTCGGTTTCTGGGGTGGGAAACTTAATTAGGGTTTTATCTCTCTTTTTATTTTTGTAAAATAATTTTAATGATATAAGAAAGGATACGAGGTATGAAAAATAACACAAACAATAGAACTTATAGTTCTTTAAACTTTTTTAGAAGTGAATCTTTTAGTGGAATAATATTATTAATTTGCACTGTTATTGCAATCCTATTAGCAAATTTAAATTTTGCTCCAATTTACAATGAAATATTACATAAAAATATAACAATTGGGTATAAAGCAGCATCTGTATCAATGTCAATTTCTCATTGGATTAATGATGGATTGATGGCAGTATTTTTCTTTGCAATTGGTATGGAAATTAAGAAAGAGTTATTAATTGGGGAGCTTAAATCCTTAAAAACAACTATACTGCCAATTGCTGCTGCTATAGGTGGAATAGTTGTACCTGCAATTTTCTATGCATTATTCAACTATAATCAACCAACTATCAATGGTTTTGGAATTCCTATGGCAACGGATATTGCATTTGCCTTAGGAGTAATTTCTTTAGTTGGTAAAAAAGCACCTAAGGGGATTGTAGTTTTTCTTACAGCTTTGGCTATAGTTGATGATTTGGGAGCAATTATTGTAATTGCAATATTTTATGGCACTGAAATATCATGGTTTTACCTTTTATTAAGTTTAACTATTGTTGGTGTACTTATATTAGCAAATAAATTTAAAGTAAAATCTCCAACTATTTTTATTATTATTGGAATTGTACTATGGTTTACTATGCTTAAATCAGGTATACATGCTACATTGGCAGGAGTATTACTTGGAATGATAATACCTGGCTCAAGAGATGAAGAAGCATTTAAAAAATCAATGCTAAATAAACTTGAACATGCAATATCACCATGTTCTTCTTATTTAATTATGCCTATATTTGCATTAGCTAATGCAGGAGTAGTTATAAATATGAACAGTCTTTCAACAATTATGTCAACACCTGTTAGTGTTGGAATTATTTTAGGACTTTTCTTAGGAAAACAATTAGGTATATTTGGTGCTTCAACAATATTGGTAAAATTAGGTATCGCTAATTTTCCTTTAGGAGTAAATAAAAAACACTTATATGGTGCAAGTGTACTCGGAGGCATTGGATTTACAATGTCAATATTTATTTCATCTTTATCATTTTCAGATGAAGCTATATTATCTACGGCAAAGATAAGTATAATAGCAGCTTCGCTTTTATCTGGGATATGTGGATTAATAATTTTTGCACTTATAAAACCTGAAACTGATAATGTAAATATTGTTTAAAGACATATTTTCTTTATATTAAATATTAAAAAGTAAATCTATGATATTTTTGTTATATTAATTACCATAGTTTAGTTAATTTATTCATGGACATGTTAGCTAATATTACACAGTTTTTATGGTTTCATAAATAGCAATTCCATATTATAATATTTACTTTTCAGTACATGACCCCGATGCTCCTTTTGCCCCACATAAAATATAGATAATAAAAGCGAGCAATTTATTAACTATACCAACAGCAATTAAAGTTTACGTATACTTCAATATTTTTTACATGATTTAATCAAGCCTTAAAACTAAATGAATATTTACTAAAGGAGTATTTTACATGTTTCAGTTTTTACCAATCATATCAGCAGAAAAAAGAAAAATAGTTTACGATTCTATAAAGATGGAATCGTCTATAGGTGTTACATATTTTTTATTAGTTATACTAGCTGCAGTAGTTGCAACACTAGGATTACTTACCAATAGTACCGCTGTAATAATCGGAGCAATGCTTATTTCTCCTATTATGAGTCCTATAATAGGAATGTCTTTTTCTATGACACTTGGTGATTCTAATCTCTTTGCTAAATCTATAAAGGGTATTATTTTAGGAACTGTTGTTGCAATTACAGTGAGTGTATTTATAACACTATTTATACCATCTAGAAGCTTGACAGATGAAATATTGTCAAGAACAAAACCTACTCTGATTGATTTAGTTATAGCACTAGCTTCTGGTTCAGCTGGTGCCTATACTATGTGTCACAAAAAAGAAAGTTCAGTGCTTCCTGGCGTAGCTATTGCAACAGCTCTTATGCCTCCACTTTGTGTTGTCGGAACAGGGTTAGTTCAAAATGAATACACAGTAGCCTTTGGCGGTTTCTTTTTATTTTTAACAAATTTAATATCTATAAATTTAGCGAGTGCTTTAGTTTTTAAGTTTTCAGGATTTACAACAAAAGATGAAATTGATAAGTCAGAAAAACAGAAGACTATTTTAAAAATGAATCAGCGTAGAATGCTTATTTCTATTACAGCCTTTGCCATTATTACAATTCCTTTATCTTACATTATGTATACCACAATAGTTCAGGAAAGAATGAAAAAACTAATTGATGATTCATTATTAAAAACTACGTCTACTTTTGATGGTGTGGATTTAGTAAATTATACATATAAAATAAAAGATAATAAAGTTTTGATTAATACTGTAGTTAGATCAATTAATAAATTAGATGGAAGTAATATTAAACTTATGGAAAATAGTTTAGAAAAACAATTAGGAAAACCTGCTCAAATTACTATGAAAGTTATATTGGATCAAGAAGTTGATTCTTCAACAAAATCAGAAGATACAACTTTAGATAAAACAGTTAAATCTCAAACTAAAGAGAATACTGAGGAATCTCAGCCTACTCTGAATGCAGATAAAGCAATAGAATATGCAATTAAGGATAAGTTATCTTTAACGAAAGCGAAATTAGTGGATTTTAGTTTTTCATATTCTAGTGACGCCTCACAATATATAATTGATGTACAAGCTGAAGGCGAGAAAAAATTATCAGATGCTATAGAAGAATCGATAGAAAGTGTTTTAGAAAATGAACTTAACAGAAAAATTGTTGTTAATATAAAGTTTACTTTAATGCCTATAGATTCAGATAATTCCAATAAATCTGATAGTGTGAAAGCTCCTGATATATATAAACCTTAAGACTTTTAAGTTGGAGTAAAAGGAGCATCTAAAAGGATGCTGCACACCATCTAACGATGGCAGTTCCATGACATAATATTTATCTGAAAGTGAGAAGAATTTGCGGGAAAGTATGTTAATATATTTTATTAGATTTTTGTTTATTGACCTAACTATAAATATATCAAAAATTTGTCTTGACAAAAATGTCCACTTTAGGATTCAATAAAAGATGACAAGGCTATATTGAAAAAACTATGTGCATATATCCACTAGTTCTTACCCCTATAAAGTTAGCTATTTGTTATTGTAAATTATATAGCTGATCCGGCCTTTGTCTCTGATCATAATTGATGCAAAATTAAAGACTGTACTAGATAATACCCGCCATTACACAATCTTATTATCACATAGGCTAGAATCATTCTCTACACACGCAGATAATAAAATTGATTTGGTTTTAAGCGGTCACGCTCATGTGGGACAGATACGGTTACCTTTTATTGGAGGACTTTTTACACCAAATCAAGGCTTCTTTCCTAAATATTCTGAGGGCATTCATGAAAAGAATGGAACCAAAATGGTTGTAAGCCGGGCCTTAGAAATAGTTTCCCTGTAAAAATTAATAATTCTCCTGAATTGATCATTATTACACTGGTATCACAGGGAAATTTATAGGATTTATACCTTCATAACTTATATAATATATATTTTATTTTTCTTAATTAAAAACCCTTATCATATTCCATCAATCTATTCTTGAAATATACTATCTTTAAATTGCAAAGCTCTGAAATTTCCCATGCCACCTTAAAATTACTCCCTATAGCTTCCACATTATGGGCATCGGAACCTACTGTCACATATTTTCCCCCTAACTCACTAAATCTTTTATAGATATCTATCATATTTTTTACTGATGTATCACTATATAGTTTTCTTGTATTTAATTCCAGACATTTACCCTCTTTTACAACTTTGCTTAATATTTCATCTATTATATCAGAAAAATTCCTGTAATATATTTCTTTATCTTTAAACTTGGCATACCTTGCTATATAATCAATATGTCCCAGACTATCTATAAATTTAAATTTATCCAAATTCTCCAATATAACTTCAAAATATTTAACGTAGGCTTCTTTTTTATTTTTTCCTCTATAATAATCTTCATAATAAAGATCCAAGTTTTCCACCAAATGTACCGATCCAATTACATAATCAAAGGAATTATTTTTTATCAAATCACTGCTTTCTTTGGAACAATCCTCTTTCATACCAAGTTCTATTCCTAAAAGCAGATCATTACCTCTATATTTAGAATATGCATTAAAATAATCTCCCACATTAAAACAAAATAAATTTTTTTTGGGGAAATTAATATCCATATGTTCTGTCACTATAGCCGATATGTTTTTTCCTCTCATATATTTTATGGCATCTTCTATCTTCATATCTGAATCTGTAGAAAAAGTTGTATGTATATGTGTATCAAACACCTTAAATCCCCCCCTAAAATTAAAAATTAAGAGAAAGTCAGAAACATTAAAGTTTATATAACATAAAATAACGATTATATAATTAATGCTAGAACTTTCTCCTCACTATTTTATTAAATATTACTTAAACAAACTCATTTACCTTTACACATTCATAGGCACATCGTGAAATTAAATCAGCTACTTTGTCCACAGTTTCCTTAGTGCAATCTCTTACCACTTCAGCTCCCAATTCTCCATTTTCCCATATAAATTGATATACATTTAAAAGTATGTTATCTCTTATACGGCAGTAAAAATATTCTCTTTCCATGAGCATTACCCTTTTATTCATATTTTCTATGCAGTTATATTTTTTTACTATATTTGCGGCATCATCACCTAAAGGCTCTCCGGATTTTAAAACCACATCTCCACTTAGAACCTCTGTTTTTGAGGTATTGTCGATCTCTGAGAGCATACTGCTTACTTCCATTACTGAAGGCAGTGCTGATTTTTCCACCCAATCATATATAACCTTTCTTTGCTTTCTCCACACTGTCATTATGTATACAATGTCAGCTTTCAATTCCAGGCTATAATCATTAAGATCCCCAAATTCTTCACGTTTTGCTTTTAGAACATTTACTATACTTGTCTGCCAATAGCCTTTAGCATTCAATATAGGTTTTGTAGACGCTTCCACCAAGTCAGACAGTAATTTGTAGTTATCCATTTTTTTATCCCTCCTAAAAACTCATACTTATATTATAATTCATTATCTCCAAAATTTGAATGTAATTTAATTGTCAAAACTGCTTATTGTTCACTATTTATATCGATATATTTATTTGAAAACACTATTTCACATTTTTCTAAGATAAATCCTGCAACAAATCTATACAATATCTCTGCTAATATTATAGCAGAAATTAAGTCTAAAATTACATGTTGTTTTACAAATTGAGTAGATAATATTATAAATATCCCTATAAAATTTATACTTATTTTATTCATTCTATTTTTTACCCCTTCCATACATCCTCTTATAACTGCATAAGTTGTCAAGACATGTATACTTGGAAAACAATTGAAAGGATTATCCCATCTATAGGTAAGTTTAATAATACCTATGAAAATATCCCTGCCGCAAAGAGTGGGTCTCGGTACTGTTGTTTGAAATAAAAAATAAGTTATATAACACAAAAACATTCCTAAAATTATAGTAATCATAGTTTTATAATAGATTTTTCTATAGTTAAAGCAAAAATATACCAGTATTAATATTAAAAAAGGATACCATACCCAATACATAACTATGAACTCCTTTATAAAAGGCACCTGTTTATCTAAAAAAGTAACTAAATTATAACAGCCATTAAGAGGATTGTTTAACTTTCTATAAATTATATTTATTACAGGTATTACAAGCATGAGACTTAGGGGTATAATATTTAATCTTATATGTTTCAAGCTATCATCAGCTCCTAAATAAATTTTTCACATTTCTACTATCTATAATTTTTATTATAGATAGTAGAGCTTAAATATTTACTATTTAAATACTTAAATATTTGTTAAATTATATGAAGCCCATAATAGCATGAAAACTTATATTTTCTCTATAGCTTTCCTATCCACTTTTTTATTACATATTTTTTGCCTTCTCTTTTCAAGTTCTTCTTTTATATCCTCCAAAGTTATGTTCTCATTTGCCATCAAAACCAAAACATGATATACAAGATCACATATTTCACAAATCTTATCTTCTTTATTATCATTCTTACTGGCAATTATGACTTCCGCACTCTCTTCTCCAACTTTTTTTAATATTTTATCCAATCCTTCTTTAAATAGATAGTTAGTATAGGAACCCTCTATTGGATTTTCTCTTCTATCTTTCACCACATTATATAATTCTTCTACCACACTTTGTAATTCCACAAACAAATACTCCTTTTCAAATTTTATTATTTAAACTATGCTCCTGTAAAAACAACTTCTATTTCCAGTATGACAGGCAGCTCCTACCTGTTCCACTTTTATTAAAAGTGTATCATAATCACAATCTACACTTATACTCTTTACATATTGATAATGGCCTGAGGTAGCCCCCTTATTCCACAGTTCTTTTCTGGATCTGCTCCAAAACCAGGTTTTTCCCGTTTCAATAGTTTTATTTAAAGATTCTTCATTCATGTACGCCACCATGAGCACTTCTCCATTTTGAAAGTCTTGAATCACAGCGGGCACAAGTCCTTTTTTAAAATCTATATTTTTTAAAATTTCCTTTTCCATACTATCACCTATTTTACTATATTCCATAATTATATTTTTTACAAGAGATATTGTTTACAATCTTACAGAAATATTTTTTTTGTGAAGATAATCTTTTACATCCTTTATTTCTAATTCTCCGTAATGAAATAGAGAAGCTGCAAGAGCTGCATCTGCTCCAGTGTACTTAAATACATCATAAAAATCCTCTAAAGAGCCACATCCCCCGGAGGCTATTACGGGAATATTTACAGATTGGGCTACTTTTTTGGTGAGTTCTATGTCATAACCATTTTTAGTACCATCTGCATCCATACTGGTAAGGAGTATTTCCCCTGCACCCAAACTCTCCACTTTCTTTACCCATTCTATAGCATCTATTCCAGTATTTTTTCTTCCTCCTTCTATAAATACATCCCATCCTGACACATCTGCCCTTTTCTTTGCATCTATTGCAACTACCACACATTGAGATCCAAATTTGTCTGCAGCTTCATATATTAAATTGGGATTTCTTATAGCCGCTGAATTCACAGATATCTTATCTGCCCCTGCCCTAAGTATAGCCTTAAAATCATCTATGTCTGATATTCCGCCTCCTACAGTAAGAGGAATAAATACCTTTTCCCCAGTTCTTTCCACCACATCAATTAATGTTTTTCTCTTCTCATAGGTAGCTGTAATATCCAAAAATACTATTTCATCTGCCCCTTGTTTATTATAATACTGTGCTATATCTACAGGATCCCCTACATCTTTTAAATTTACAAAGTTTATTCCTTTGACTACCTTTCCCATATTTACATCTAAACAAGGAACTATTCTTTTAGTAAGCATCTAATTCCCTCCTATCTCTATGGCTTCTTTCAGAGAAAGTGTTTTTGCATATATGGCTTTCCCAACTATAGCCCCATATACATTTTCCTTTTTGAGACTTTTAATGTCTTCTATATCTTTTATGCCTCCTGAAGCTATTACATTGCATTTAACTGAATTTTTAAGTTTTAAAAGCTGTTCTACATTGGTTCCCTCCAAAGTTCCATCCTTGCTTATATCCGTAAATATTAAAGTCTGTACTCCTATCTTCTCCATTTCTTTTCCAAAGTCTATATAATTTGTTTTGCTTAAAGTAGTCCACCCATCTGCTGCAGGTACCCCATCTTTTGCATCTATTCCTACTGCAATTTTTTCTCCATAATTTTTTACAGCTTCCACTACCAGATTCCTGTCCCTTAATGCTGCTGTTCCAAGTATTACTCTGCTTATCCCTAGTTTTATAAATCTATCTATGGTTTCTATATTCCTTATACCTCCACCAACTTCTATAGGTACATCCACATTTTTCACTACTTTTGATATTATATCTAAATTTTCCCCATTTCCCCTCAGTGCTCCATCCAAGTCCACCATATGTATATACCTAGCACCTTCACTTTTAAATTTTAATGCTGTTTCCAAAGGGTCTTTTGCCACCACTTCTTGTGAATTCATATCCCCCTTATATAATCTGACACATTTTCCGCCTTTTAAATCTATGGCAGGAAGTATTATCATATAAAGCCGCCTCCTTAAAATACGATGATTTTATTTATCTAAAAGTTTCACAAAATTCTCCAACATCTTTATACCTGTATCTCCACTTTTTTCGGGATGAAATTGTGTTCCATACACATTCCCATTACTTACAACTGCCGGTACCTGAATTCCATAAGTACTATATGCATTTAAGTTCTCTTCATATCTTACATCTGCATAAAAAGAGTGTACAAAATACACATAACTATTTTCAGGAACAGACTCTAGTAGTATACATTTTCTTTTTATATTCAAACTATTCCATCCCATATGCGGTATTTTTATATCCCCATAGAGTTTGGTTATATTTCCAGGTATAAGCCCTAACCCTCTGCAATTTTCTACTTCTTCCCCAGTATCAAATAAAAGCTGCATTCCAAGGCATATGCCAAGCAGAGGTATTCCTTTTTCTACAATATTTTTTACAGCTATATCCAGTTTTTTATCTTTTAGGTTCTTCATGGCCTCAGGAAAGGCACCAACTCCCGGTAATATCACTCCCTGGCTCTTTTCTATATAATTTCCATCTGAAGTTATTTGGGCTTCTTTTCCTATATATTTCAATGCTTTTTTTACACTTTTCAAATTTCCCATTCCATAATCTATAATAGAAATCAAAATATTCCCTCCTTGTTAAATCATTCCCTTTGTAGACAAACTACCTTCTATTCTTTCATCTAGTGCCACTGCTTCTTTCAACGCATGGGCAAAAGATTTAAAAATAGACTCTATAATATGGTGAGTATTTTTCCCATAAAATACTTTTATATGGAGAGTCATTTCAGCATTAAAAGCAAGTGCCCTAAAAAATTCCTCTACAAGCTCCGTGTCCATTTCTCCCACCTTGGAATTTTTTAAGTCTCCCTGAAAAACTAAAAAAGGTCTTCCGCTTAAATCCACAGAACACATGGATAAACTTTCATCCATAGGTATAAAAAAAGTTCCATATCTTCTTATACCCTTTTTATCTCCCAGTGCTTTTTTTATGGATTTTCCAATACATATTCCCACATCTTCTACGGTATGGTGAAAATCTACCTCCAAATCCCCTTTGGCATATAGGTCCATGTCCATAATTCCATGCTTTGCTATCATACAGAGCATATGATTAAAAAAGCCTATACCTGTATCAATATTATATTTTCCCTTCCCATCTAAATCCATTTTAACTTTTATATCCGTTTCATAGGTCTTTCGCAAAATTTCTCCTGTTCTCAATGAGACACCTTCCCTCTAAAACTATTTTAGTATTTTACTTAGATTATCTATAACAGCTTCATTTTCTTCCCTGCTTCCCACAGTTATTCTTAAAAAATCCTTAAGTCTCCCCTGTTTGTAATTTCTAACCACTATTTTATTTTCAAGGAGATATTTATACACAAATTCTGCATTTTTAAACTTTACAAGTACAAAATTTGCACAGGTAGGATATAATTTAATCTCTTTAAACGCATTTAATTTATCTACTAAAAAACTTCTTTCCCCTTTTATCTTTTCTAAAGAATTATTTATATAATCTATTTCCTCAAGTATGACTTCTCCTATAGCCTGGGTTACAGAACTTACATTAAAGGGAGGTTTGGCCTTTTTTATTTCATTTAACAAAAGGGAATTAGTTATTAAAAACCCTAATCTTATGGCAGCAGAAGCCATGGCCTTTGAGCAGGTTCTGAGCACTATGAGATTTTCATATTCATATATACTCTCTGCTATACTTTCTTCATAAAATTCAACATAGGCTTCATCTATAACCACCGCACAATTACATCCCTTTAATATTTTAAAGATCTGTTCTTTATTCAGAACTTTTCCAGTAGGGTTATTAGGGTTTGATAGAAATAATACCTTTACTTTCTCCTCATTTACTTTTTCTATAAGTTTATTTTCATCCAGATTAAATTCTTCATCCAGTTCAAAAGTTAAAGCCTTTCCTCCTCCTATGCCAGCATAGTTTCCATACATGGAAAAATCGGGTTCCACAGTCATTATATTTTCATTTTTATCTACAAGGGTAGCTATAATAATCTGTATAAGTTCATCTGAGCCATTTCCGGCCATTATATTTTCTTTTTTTATGCCCAGGTATTTAGAATACACCCCACACACCTTTTCTGCCCCGGCATCAGGATATCTGTTAAACTCCACATTTTTTATTTTATTTAATATTTTTCCCATCATATAATCATCTAACTTCAAAAAACTTTCATTGGCATCCAATTTTATTTCATAATCCAATTTAGGTACATTATAGGGTACAAAATTTTGAAGGTTTTCTTTAAATAATTTCTCTATCATAATTTTTTCTCTCCTTTTAAGCTTTATTCCTTACTATTATGGAATTGGCATGGGCAGTAAGTCCCTCTCCCTGGGCAAGTTTTACAATTTTATCTCCTATTTTGGAAAGTGCTTTCTCCGAATAATGTGTAAAACTAGATTTTTTTACAAAATCATCTACAGACAAAGGAGAGAAAAATCTAGCAGTACCACTGGTAGGCAGCACATGATTGGGTCCTGCCATGTAGTCTCCTAAAGGCTCTGGTGAAAAATCCCCTAAAAATATGGAACCTGCATTTTTTATATCTCCAAGTACCATAAATGGCTCCCTTATGCAAATTTCCAGATGTTCTGGAGCTATTTTATTGGATATATCCAAGGCCTCTCTTATGCTATCTACTATAATTATAACTCCATGTTTATTTAAGGATTTTCTTATTATATCTTTTCTTTCCAAGGATTCTATCTGTTTTTCAAGTTCTTTTTTAACCTCTTTGGCTAAACCTTTTGAAGTGGTAACAAGTATGGAGGAAGCCATTAAATCATGCTCTGCCTGTGACATTAAATCCGCTGCCAGGTAGGCGGCCTTTGCACCTTCATCTGCAATTATCAATATTTCACTAGGTCCTGCTATCATATCTATATCTACATAACCATACACACTTTTTTTAGCCATGGCTACAAATATATTTCCAGGTCCTACTATTTTATCCACTTTATCAATACTTTCGGTACCAAAAGCCAGTGCACCTACCCCTTGAGCTCCCCCTACCTTATATATCTTGTCTACACCTGCTATATCTGCAGCAACTAAAATATTGGGATTTATAGTTCCATCTTTCATAGGAGGTGTTACCATAATAATTTCACCCACTCCTGCTACTTTAGCCGGAAGGGTATTCATAAGTACTGAAGACGGGTATGCCGCTTTTCCTCCAGGCACATATATGCCCACCTTTTCCAAGGGTCTTATTTGTTGTCCAAGTATTATTCCCTGCTCCTTTGTAATCATCCAGGAATTACTTTTTTGTTTTTCATGAAAAAACATTATATTTTCAGAAGCTGTTTTTAGTGCTTCTATAAACTCATGTTCCACCAATCTATAAGCACTTTTTATTTCACTTTGAGTTACCAGTATATTTTCTTTTGTCACCTTGTTACTGTCAAATTTATTGGTATATTCTATAAGTGCGGCATTTCCCTTTTTTCTAACTTTCTCAAGTATTTCATTTACTTCTAAAATTACATCGTTATGGGATTCTTCTTCTTTATGCCTAAGTTCATAAAAGTATTTTTTTCCCTCTTCTGTATTTGCCTTTATAATACTTATAATTTCCTCTGTCATGGTCCCCCCCCTACCTTGAAACTTTCTCTTTTTCATTTATCTGTCTTTGAACTCTGCCTATTATTTTCTCTATTTCCTCTTTTTTCATTTTCATGCTGGCCATATTAACCACCATTCTTGCACTTATACTACATATGTCTTTATAAATAACAAGGCCATTTTCTTTTAAGGTACTTCCTGTTTCCACTATATCTACTATGGCATCTGCAAGCCCCAGTATAGGTGCAAGTTCCACAGAACCTTCTATTTTTATAATTTCCACATCTTGACCTAATTTTCTAAAATAATTTCTTGCTACATTTGGATACTTGGTGGCAATTTTTTTTCTATTGTAACCTGAATAAAAATCAGAATCCTCAAGACCTGCTAGTGAAAATTTACACTTTCCAAATCCCAAATCCAGTACTTCATAAAAATTTTTATCCTGTTCAAGTAAAGTATCCTTTCCAACTATTCCTATGTCTACCACTCCATGCTCCACATAGGTGAGTACATCCGGAGCTTTAACTAATACAAAATCTATATTGCTTTCTCTGTTATGAAAAATAAGTTTTCTCCCCTTATTTATAACTTCACTGCAATCTATACCAGCTCGTTCAAATATTTTTACAGCTTCTTTTTCTATTCTTCCTTTAGTCAGGGCTATTTTAATTTTCTTTTCACCATCCATATCAATTTCTCCGTTTCTTTAAGCGTCTAAAAACAAGCACCCTATTCCGTGCCAATTGGCTGCTTTTAAGCACCTTATATTTTAAAAAATTTCATATTTTTGTTATATGCATACTCTCTAGCCTTTTTTTCTTCCTTAAAATGGGTAATTTCTACAATAACTCTTTCTCCTCTGAGTTGTTGTGCTTTCTCACAGGCCTCTTTAAAATCTTTTTCACCATAGTATAGAAGCACTTTTTCATCATTTTTATCAGAAAAATTTCCACTTGTCTCAAGAGATTTGATTATTCCATCCACATCTATTGCAAATCCCGTAGCTGGTTTATTCTCCCCAAACTGTGCCACCAAATTATCATATCTTCCCCCACTTAATATGTTTCCTCCAAAACCTTGAGTATACCCTCTAAATATTATTCCTGTATAATAATCTATATGATGCACCATTCCCAAATCCACTGCAACATATTCTCCAAGTCCCATACTCTCCACAACTTCATAGACCTTTCTCACAGCTTCTAAAGCTTTTATTGCCCTTTTATTACATGTGAGAACAGAAGCCTTTTCAATTACCTCTATACCCCCAAATAACTTTGGAAGTTCCTTTAAAATATTTAAAGAACTTTCTTCAAATTTATCTTTATTTTCATGGAGAATTTCATTCAATGCAGTAAAATTCTTACTATCTATACTTTCCCTTAATTTTTCTTTTTCTTCATAGTCAAGATTTGCATCTTCTATTAATGCCTTAAAAACTTCTGCATGACCAAGCTCCACTTTAAAATTCTCAAGTCCGCAGTTTAAAAGAGCATTTATTCCCATTATAATCACTTCTGCATCTGCATTAATATCCTTTATTCCCACAACCTCCACTCCAGATTGGGTTATCTCGCTATTTTTCCCATTTAAACTCTCATTAACTCTATACACATTTGAGGTATAACAAAGCCTTAAGGGGTAAATTGCATCCTTTAACTTAGTCCCCACAATTCTTGCAATAGGGGTAGTCATATCTGCTCTTAAAGCCAATATTCTTCCCTGACTGTCAATTAATTTATATATTTTTTCTTGGGGCAGCGTTGAATTTTCTATATTAAATACATCGTAGAATTCCAAAGTGGGAGATTTAACCTCTAAAAATCCACTATTTACATAGATTTCTCTTAATATATTTTCTATCTCCACCTTCTTTTTACATTCTTGAAATAAAATATCCTTTGTTCCTTCTGGTATATATTTTCTCCAGTTAGCCATAGAAATCACTTCCTTATGTTATCACTTTAATTCAATGTAGTGTTAAATTAAATTATTAATGCTATTCTATCAGTTAATCTTGAAAATAGCAATACATAAATTGAATATTAAAAATAAAATAGAATAAAGAGAACATATATATTTGTTAATACCACGTTCTCCTTATTTTAAAATGAAAACTACCTTCCATTTCCCAGAAAGAATAAAGAAAGGGTACCGCATCCACAGTGGGCAGCCATCCCAAATCCCAATATATTTATAATAAATTTATTGTTTGGAAAGTCCTCTCTTATAATTTTCTCAAGAAATTTGGCATCTTCTAGACAATCTCCATGAGATATACCTATAATTTGATTCTCCACACAGGAGCTTTTTTCCTTGAATTTTTCTGCAATATATTTAATTGCCTTTTTCCTTCCTCTAAGATTAATTACACTTTTTAAAGTACCCTCTTCCTGAACACACATAATTGGTTTTACATTAAGGATAGAAGCTACACTGGCCTTAAAGGGAGGTATCCGTCCTCCTTTTTTTAAATATTTCAAATCCTCTACCATAAACCAATGGTTCATTTTAAGTTTATTACTCTCCACCCATTTTACAATTTCATCTCTTGTACATCCATTTTCTGCCATATAATAAGAATTATATACTAAAATACCAAGCCCCATTGATGCAGATTTGCTATCTATTAAAGTTATATCGGCATCTTCAAATTCACTTAACACTTCTTCCCTTGCAAGCTTTGCACTGTTGAAAGTACCACTTATTCCAGAGGATAATCCTATGTATATTATAGGTCTTTTTTCCTTTATAAGTTCCTTGAATTTTTCAATAAATCTATACTGATTTACCTGAGAAGTATAGGGCATTTCACCTTTTCTTAATCCTTCATAAAATTCTGTGTAACTTAAAGACTTTCCAAAACTATCTTCATAATCCCTGCCCTTGAAGTTACAAATCAAACCTAAAAAGGGAATTTTGTTTTCCATAATAAAACTGCCTGGCAAATCACAACTGGCATCTGTCATAATTATGGGTTTTGTCATCATACGTCCCCCCAAATATTATTTTTTACTAATTTTATTAAACCACAGCTATTTAAAATACACAACAAATTACAATAATTTGTTTGTGTGAAGTGGTACTAAATAACTTACCTGTTTAATTTTACATTATTAGTTCCAAGGATAAGGGTATCTTTAAAACTACTTTTCCACCTCCAGTTTCTTTAGAATTTGACAGTTTTATATCTCCACCATGTAACTTTATAAATGAACTTGCAATAAATAATCCCATGCCATAGTGATTCCTGGAATTTCTACTCTTGTCTCCCCTATAAAACTGCTCTTTTGCAAACTTTAGTTCTTCTTTTGAAAATCCATGTCCACTATCTTCTAGTGAAAACTCAAGTTTATCTTCATGTGCATAGATTTTAAAAAGTAATTTTCCAAAGGGAGGAGAGTACTCAATTGCATTTGAAAGTACATTCATAATAGATCTATATAAAAGTTCTTCATCCCCATAAAAAAATTCAGGTATGTCTTCTGCTTCATTTATAAGTTCAAGATTTTTTTCAGAAGCTAATGCATTTTCCTTATCTACAATTCTTTCAAAGAACATTTTGGTTTTTATTTTAATCCGCTTCAAAGTCATTTTATCCTCTGATTTTGCAATATCTACAAGCATTCTTAAGTACTTTTCAATTTCATCTGCACTTTTTAGGATATAATCATTATATTTCATATTACCTGCTTCAATACTACTTTCTTTTATTAATTCCGCATTTCCTTTTATTATGGTAAGAGGTGTATTTATATCATGTGCCAATGCAGAAATCTGCTCTTTCCTTAATTTTTCCCTATTCCACTGTTTTTCCAAAGAAGTTCTTAATTCATCCTTCATATCATCAAAAGAAAGTATTACCTCTTCAATTTCACGTATATTGGAATGTTTAGGCTTAAAATCAAGATTTCTATTTTTCACATTATCTGCAGCCTCAATTAAAACCTTAATCTCTTTAGATAAGTAGTTGCCAAAAAAGGCTGCTAAAACCACAGCTTCTACTATAAGCAATATAAAAATCATAACTAATTGAAAAAACTCAATATTTGGAAAATATTTTCTAAGAAGTGGCGATCTAAACTGCATCTTAATAGAATATTCAACAATACATATATCTTGTTTTCTGTCAATCACATAAAAATATTTACCTTTAAGTGTAAAGCTTTTATTCTTCTCCACAGTAGTCCATGCATCTTTTGCTTGCTCTTTAGTAAAATTTCCGTACAACAGATTGCCATGTTTATCATATACACCATAGCTGCAACCTTCAGGGATCAGGTTCGGTGTTACTTTTTCCACTAATAAAATTGCATTGCTGTTTTCTTTAAGTTTTTGTTCAGAATAATTAGCTTGCAGCATAATATTGCTTTTAAACATCAAATTCACTAAAAAAGCATACAAAAGTACAAGAACTACCGCAGAAATACAAAAATAAATAACATACCTTATAAATATACCGCTTAGACTTTTTCCGCCTTTTAAACCCACTTGTATCCAATCCCCCAAACTGTTTCAATTGGCTGTACATTTAATTTTGCAAACTTTGCCCTGATGTTTTTTATATGCTCAACAATAGCTGAGCTGTCACTTTCACCATCAAAACCAAATACAGACTCATATATTTTTCCCTTAGAAAACACCTGTCCATGATTTATGGCAAGAAACTCACTGATTTCATATTCACTCTTTGTCAAAGGGATCTGTTTTTCTCCTATAAATACCTCTTTTGATGATAGTTTAAACTTTACTCCAGATACAATAAAACTATTGTGTTTTTCTCTTTTCTCACGTCTAAGGTGCGCCGCCACTCTTGAACGCAGTTCATTTATTCCAAAAGGCTTTGTAATGTAATCATCACCACCCATACCAAGTCCCTTTACAATGTCTTCCTCCATTGTCTTTGCAGTCAGAAATAAAATAGGACAATCTACGAGTTTTCGAAGCCTTCTGCAGAGAATAAAACCGTCAACCTCCGGCATCATGACATCCAGTAAAATCAAGTCATAATCTACACATTTTTCAAGCTTAAAAGATGAAAAATCACTGACAACAGTAACTCTGTGGCCTTCTTTTAAAAGCGCTGCTTTTATTATTTCAAGAATGTCTATTTCGTCGTCAACTGCAAGTATGTTCGCCATGACATCACCTCTCTAATTTTCACTTCTGCCTTCAAAATAGTTATACCACATTAAACTCAATAAAAACAATATGATAGTTGCAATAACACATATATATATTCCCATCTTAAATTCATTCATATATAACCCCTGAAATTTATTTAATAGTACATTAACATCATTTACATTACTATTTAACATTATATAAGACTGCATTATTCTTGCTCCCCAGCTGCAGGGAAGCCACTTGCCAATTACATCTCCAAGTCCTGTAACCATAAGTGATGAAACCAAACTTTCTGCTATGCCAAGTCCTATGGAAGAACCGCTTCCAAAACGGAAGCTTAATAATAAATGTAGTATATACAAAAATATCTGACTGAATAATAAAATCAAAATTATATTCCCATAAATATGGAGATCAAATACTTTCTCATGGATTAAAAACTCCAATCCTAATACAAAAATGCCAATGGCAACAATAAGAGAAAAGAATCCCATAAGAAGCATCATACATATTTTACTTAGAAAGCTTAAAAGCTTGTGTTCTGACGCTAAGAGCACCTGAAAGTTTCCCGCATCAGCTTCCTGCTCTGCAGCCATAGCACATACTATACTGATTATTAGTGGAAATCCAATTGATAAAATCTGTGTATATAAACCCAATCTAAAAAGGTTATTCACGACTACAGTTGAAGATGCATAATATGCCACAAATGATAATGAAATAAATATTGGAACTATAATGTGAATCCACACTATTGCAGTATGACGTATTTTATAAAAATCAGATTTTATTAGTTTAATAAGCATTAGCATATTATTTTGCCTCCTGCTTTTCATACCATTTTGCAGTAAAAAATGCAAGTATAGCAAATAAGATAACTGTAATTATAATTCCAGGCAATATGACATCTCCTGACAATAATTCCGGTGTGAAAGTCTGATTACCCTGAACAGCTGGTAACCCATTTGGCAGAACTTTTATAATTGGAATCATAAGCCTTGAAGGAACTGCATAGGGTACCATCCAAAAAACATCATGAACAGCAAGCAGTACTCCTAATATAAGACAGGAAACAATATTGATCAATACTGTGGGAAACATTCCTATCTTATTTCCTAAAAACATACATAAGGGTACCTGCCACAAAAATGTCATTATTAAAGCAATACTTGCCAGCACTGCATTCATTGCCTGAATTGTTCCAAGTTTTCCTATTCCCAAAATACTGCCTATGAATACAGATCCAATTAAATGAATAATAACTGCAAATGAAATCATACACACGCATACAAGTATTTTTGCCCTCCAAACCTTTTTTAAGTCTAATGGCAGGGAAAGCACCGCCATATTTTTCATCTTTTTATCTTTAGCAGCAACTAATGTAGACAATAAAGATATCATTCCCGGAAGAAGCATTGTATACCACCAATTGTAACTGTCAATTTCAAAATATGCTGTGGTTAAAACAAAAGAAAGTGCTATTGCCAAAAAGGGAGCAATAAAAATAAGTTTTCCTATAAAGCTGTGTTTTATCTTCAAACACTCTGATTTTAAATAAGCTCCCATGCTATTCACCCTCCCTTCTGTACTTTCCTGCAACTTCTATAAACAATTTTTCAAGATCTTGTCCTTTTTTCATATCTCCCTGATATCCTAAAACTCCCCCTGAAATAATTCCAATTTCATTCACTATCTGTTCAACTTCACTTAATATATGACTGGATAGTATTACTGTAATCCCCTGTTTTGGAAATGACTTTATCAATTTTCTAAGCTCTTGTATGCCAAAAGGATCCAATCCATTAGTGGGTTCGTCAAGTATTAAAAGCTTTGGATTATTTAAAAGAGCAATTGCAATACCAAGTCTCTGCTTCATTCCCATTGAAAATTGACCTGCTCTTTTCTTTCCAGTATCCTTTAAATCCACTATTTCAAGTACTTCATCAATTCTTTTATCAGAAAGTCCTAAAACTATTGTACGTACCTTTAAATTTTCCCTTGCAGTAAGATTTCCATAAAGCGGTGCACCTTCAATTAAAGCTCCCATATTTTTCAAATCATTTCTACTCCACCTGTGACCTTGAAATAAAATTTCTCCACCGCTTGCACGCAGCATTCCGGTTATCATCTTTAATATTGTAGATTTTCCCGCTCCATTTGGGCCAAGCAAGCCATAAATAGAATTCTCTTTAATTTTAAGTGATACATTATTTACTGCCCTTTGTCCTTTAAAATTTTTACAAAGATTTCTAGTCTCTAAAATTAAATCATTCATTATTGATCAATCCTCCTGTTTCATTTAGATAATAATCTATAATTATAAGGATTTTATAAGGAATATAAAAAAGATGAAGCTTTTTACACTTCATCTTATACCTATACTTATCATAAAAATAATTTAAATTTTAAAATAGTTTACTCCAGCCTCAAATAACTTCTGATCCTTCTCCCCTGGAATATTTTTAAATACATTTTTCCCTATTCTCTCTGAATGACCCATCTTGCCAAGTATTCTGCCATCTGGACTTGTTATACCCTCCACTGCAAAGTAAGAACCATTTGGATTAAATTTAACATCAGAGCTGGCATTGCCCTCAAAATCCACATATTGTGTTGCTATCTGCCCTTTTGCTTTAAGCTGTTGAACCATTTCATCTGTGGCCACAAACCTTCCCTCTCCATGGGAAACTGCTATAGAATGAATATCTCCTACCTGTGCATTGTTAAACCAAGGCGATAAATTAGAAATAATTTTTGTATTTACTATGGTAGATACGTGCCTTCCTATTTTATTATACGTAAGAGTAGGACAAGCCTCATCTATATCCCTTATCTCTCCAAAAGGTACAAGACCTAGTTTTATCAATGCTTGAAAGCCATTGCATATTCCAAGCATAAGGCCATCTCTTTTATTTAAGAACTCCATTACAGCTTCCTTTATCTTTGGGTTTCTAAAGAATGCAGCAATAAATTTGCCTGAACCCTCTGGTTCATCTCCTGCGCTAAATCCCCCTGGAAGCATAATAATCTGGGAAGAATTTATCCCTTTTACAACTGTATCCACAGATTCCTCTATCTCCATACCTGTCAAATTTTTGATTATAACAGTTTCTACTTGAGCCCCTGCTTTTTTAAAGGCTTTTTCTGTATCATATTCACAATTGGTTCCCGGAAATACAGGTATAATAACCTTTGGAACTGCCACTTTTGCAGCAGGAGAAATTCTATCCTTTCTTTTAAAATACTCTACCTCTATTTTTTTATCTTCTCCTGAGACAAAGGTAGGAAAAATATTTTCAAGACTTTCATTCCATAGTTTTATCATATCCAAAATAGATATTTTTTCTCCCTTTATTTCTATACATTGTTGTTTTTGAGTAAACCCAAGGAGTTTAAACCCTATGTTTTTAAGCTTTTCATCAATATTTGTTCTTGAATCCACCTCCAATATTATTGAACCATAATCTGGAGAGAATAATTCCTTAAAACTTATATTATCTTCAAATTTTATCCCAATTCTATTACCAAAACTCATTTTACTTACAGCTTCACATATTCCCCCTCTTTTAACTGTGTGGGCAGACAGTACCTTTCCCTCTTTTATCATGCTGTTTATAACAGCATAATTTTCTTTAAGCTTTTTAATATCTGGAAGAGAAAATTTATCCCTTAATGCAGGTATAACCACTACATAATTTTCATATCCTTTAAACTCCGGGGATATAATCTTGTCAGCCCTTGCTGTACTCACTGCAAAAGAAACTAAAGTAGGAGGAACATCCATATCCTTAAAACTTCCTGACATACTATCTTTCCCACCTATAGCTGCTATGCCGAATTCACTTTGAGCATAAAGAGCTCCCAGCAGTGCTGAAAAAGGTTTACCCCACTTCTCTGGTTCTTTGCCAAGTTTTTCAAAATACTCTTGAAAAGTAAGTTTTATATTGTTTACATCCCCTCCTGAAGCTGCAATTTTAGCTGCTGATTCCACCACTGCATAAACTGCTCCATGAAAAGGACTCCACTTAGCAATGTCTGGATTGTATCCATAGCTCATTATTGTGGCAGTATTGGTATCTCCCTTTAACACTGGTAATTTTGCCGCCATAACCTCTGTAGGAGTATCCTGATATTTTCCTCCAAAAGGCATAAGCACCGTAGAAGCACCTATGGTACTATCAAATCTTTCCACCAATCCTTTTTGACTGCATATATTTAAGTCCTTTAAAGTTTCAATCCACAGTTCCCTTACATTATTACTTTTATCTGAAATACTTTTCTCAAAATAACCCTTGTCCCCAGGGGATTTTACTTTTACCTTAACAGTTCCTCTTACTCCATTGGTATCTAAAAATTCCCTGCTTAAATCTACAATGGTATCCCCTCTCCAGAACATCTTCAATCTATTATCTGCTGTCACATCAGCTACCTTGGTAGCCTCCAAATTCTCCTGCCTTGCATATTCTATAAACTTATCCTGATTTTCTCTTGATACAGCCACAGCCATACGTTCCTGGGACTCTGATATTGCAAGTTCGGTTCCATCTAAACCTTCATATTTTTTAGGCACCAAATCCAAATTTATTTCAAGCCCCTCTGTAAGCTCTCCTATAGCTACAGACACTCCTCCTGCACCAAAATCATTACATCTTTTAATAAGCTTGCTTACCTTAGCATTTCTAAATAGCCTTTGAATTTTCCTTTCAGTAACTGGATTACCCTTTTGCACTTCTGCTCCAGAGGTAAGTATGGAGGACTCTGTATGTTTTTTAGAAGAACCTGTAGCTCCGCCGCAGCCATCTCTCCCTGTTCTTCCCCCTAGAAGTATTATTACATCTTCTACAGTAGGTTTTTCTCTTTTTACATTTTCAAAGGGAGCTGCAGCTATAACTGCACCTATTTCCATTCTCTTAGCTACATACCCTTCATCATATATCTCTGAAACCATACCTGTAGCAAGACCTATCTGATTTCCATAAGAACTATATCCTTCCGCCGCCCCTAATGTTATTTTCTTCTGGGGAAGCTTTCCTTTCAATGTATTTTCCACTTTGGTTCTCGGATCTCCGCACCCTGTAACTCTCATAGCCTGATATACATAGGATCTTCCAGACAAAGGATCACGTATTGCCCCTCCAAGACAAGTTGCAGCTCCTCCAAAAGGCTCAATCTCTGTTGGATGGTTATGGGTTTCATTTTTAAACATTACAAGCCATTTTTCATCTTTTCCATTTATATCCGCATTCACAACTATACTGCATGCATTTATTTCATCGGATTCATCTAAATCTTTAAGTTTGCCTTCCCTTCTCAATTTTTTAACTGCAATAGTGGCTATATCCATAAGACATTCCGGTTTTTTATTTTCGCCGTATATTCTATTTCTCAAATCCAAATAACCTTCATAGGTATTCTTTATAGGTGTTGAGAAATTGCCTTCTTCAATAAATACCTCCTTTAATTCAGTCATAAAAGTAGTATGTCTGCAGTGATCAGACCAGTATGTATCTATTACTTTTATTTCTGTTATAGTAGGATCCCGTCTTTCTTCTTCTTTAAAATACTTCTGACAGAAGATTAAATCCTCTATACTCATGGCAAGGCCTCTGGTTTCTATAAACTTTTTAAGTTGCTCCTTATCTTTTTCTATAAATCCTTTTAATATTTCCACGGACTCTGGCACATTTAACTTGCTCTCAAGGCTATCTGGTTTTTCTAAAGAAGCTTCTCTGGAATCTACCGGATTTATACAGTAATTTTTTATTTTTATAAATTCCTCTTCCGATATATCTCCATAGAGAATATATACTTTTGAAGATACAACCTGAGTCTTTTCACTTTGAGTTAAGATTTGAATGCATTGAGATGCAGAATCCGCTCTCTGATCATACTGACCCGGAAGGTATTCTACAGCAAAAGCCCTATCATTTTTTTCCAATGCTATTTCTTCTTCGTATATATTGTCTACAGTTTTTTCTGAAAATATTATATATTTGGATTTTTCGTATTCTTGGATATCTATATTTTCTATATCATAACGATTCAATATATTTACATTTTTTAGACCATAAATGCCGAGACTTTCTCTAATATCTTTAAGAAGTCCTTGAGCTTCTATGTCAAATCCTCTTTTTTTCTCTACGAACAGCCGTTTAACACTCATTGTACTTTCTCCTTATTTCATTATTTTTTCGAACGTTTATTATATTTTTTTCAAGATTATTCGCGTATATTATATCATATATATATTTTTTTGTGAATAATATATAATTTTATCTTTTTTCTCTAATAAAAAGTACGCCCTGTACATTTTTATTATTTACAGCCAAAGAATTATACAAAAAATTATTTTCAGAAACTGTGCCAGATGCTCTGTATCCTGTAGTGGTGAGTATATCTGTAAATTCTCCCACCCTGCAGTCTTTCAAACAATTACCTCTTAAAAATACATCAACTGTATTTTTATTTTCATACCGGTGTACTATTTTTACTTCAATAAAAGTTCCTTTTTTTATCATAATAACTCAACCCCATTATATTTATTTTAATAAATTGTATTCATAAATATCCTAGAATATTATTAGCTTTGTAAAAAATAAATACACCTTAAATCTTACCTTAATTCAAAAAAATACTGTCTGTATAAAACAGACAGTTGCAATTTAAAAACAAATTATTCATAAAGAGGAAAAGCCCTGCATAATTCCATTACTTCCTTTTTAATAGCTGACAAATCCCCTTCTCTATTTTCCACAGCTTTATTGATAAAATAAGCTACTTTTTTCATTTCCTCCTCTTTAAATCCCCTGGTGGTTACAGCTGGAGTTCCCACTCTGATACCACTGGTCACATTTGGTTTTAACTTGTCAAAAGGAATAGCATTTTTATTTACAGTTATATTTACCTTATCTAAAAGTTCTTCCAAATCCTTCCCTGTAATATTTTTATTGGTAAGATCCACTAATAAAAGATGATTGTCAGTACCTCCGCTTACAAGTCTGAATCCATACCTCACCAGTTCTTCTCCAAAAACTTTGGCATTTTTTATTACCTGGTCTATGTAATCCTTGTATTCATCCTTTAATGCCTCCCCAAAACAAACTGCCTTGGCAGCTATAATGTGCATCAAAGGTCCTCCCTGTATTCCTGGAAATATGGTCTTATCAATCGCAGTGCCATATTTTTCCTTGCATATTATAGCTCCCCCTCTAGGTCCCCTTAATGTTTTATGGGTAGTAGTTGTAACAAAGTCTGCATAAGGTACTGGAGATTCATGCCTTCCTGCAGCAATAATTCCTGCAATATGAGCCATATCCACCATCATGTAGGCTCCTACTTCATCACATATTTCTCTTATTTTCTTAAAATCTATTTTTCTTGGGTAGGCACTGGCACCTGAAACTATCATTTTAGGCTTATGTTTAAATGCCAGTTCTCTCATTTCATCATAATCAATTATTTCTGTGTCACTATTTAATCCATAGGACACAAAATTATATAATTTACCTGAAAAACTCACCTTACTTCCATGAGTTAAATGACCTCCATGATTTAAACTCATTCCAAGCACTGTATCTCCCGGCTTCAAAACAGACATATAAACAGCCATGTTCGCCTGAGAACCTGAATGTGGCTGTACATTTACATGCTCTGCATTAAAAAGTTTTTTCATCCTGTCTCTTGCCAAATCTTCTGCTTTATCTACTATGTAACATCCTCCATAATATCTTTTACCTGGATATCCCTCTGCATATTTATTTGTTAGAAAGGACCCCATAGCTTCCATTACACTTTTACTTGTAAAATTTTCAGAGGCAATAAGTTCTATACCATTTTTTTGTCTTTCCCACTCTCCCTCAATTATTCCATAAATATCTTGATCTGTTTTTTTCAACTCATTAAAATCCATGTATTATTCACTCCTTTGAAAATATAAGTTTTTAATCCTTCAGTTTCATTACCATATTACTTTATAACTTCAAATTACACAAGTATACTTTATGAATAACAAACACAAATTTTATGATATAATATTTTCATTATTTATTCTATACAAGGAGATATCATCCATGAACGTCGATAAAATAGCACATATAGCAGCTTATGCTGGAAAAATAATGCTAAAAAGTGGAGCCGAAATATACAGGGTTGAAGAAACCATAACCAGAATAGGAAACAGCTATGGTATATTTAGCATAGATGCTTTTGTAACTTTGAATGTAATTATAGTATCCGCCTCTGATGAATGCGGTCAAACCATATCAGTAATAAAGAGAGTACGCCACAGAACATTGGATTTAGAGAAAATAGCTAGAGTAAATAACCTGTCAAGAAATATAAAGAAAAACAATTATTCCCTATACAGGGTAGAAATGAAGCTGAATAAAATTGAATCCGCTAGTTCTTATAATCTTAAAATAACTTTATTATTTTCAGGACTAGCCACAACCTTTTTCTGTTTTGCTTTTGGAGGAAATATAAAAGATTCCTTAGTATCATTTTTTATAGGAATGTTAATAAATTTAATTTCTAGAAGTCTTAATTTTCTTCGGGCAAATGAATTTTTTATAAATATATTATGCGGAGCTATGGCTGCTTTAATAGCACTTATAAGCATTAATTTCAATATAGGCTCAAACAGAGATACCATAATAATAAGCTCCATTATGCTGCTTGTTCCAGGACTTTCCATAACAAATGCTATACGAGATACCATCGCAGGAGATTTAATCTCCGGTATTTCCAGAGGAATAGAAGCCTTTCTTGTGGCTGTAGCTATTGCCATAGGCACAGGAGTTGTATTAAAATTATGGTCTATTATAGGAGGAATAGGTTTATGATAATAAATTCCATATATATCTTTATTGCCACCCTGTCTTTCAGCATACTTGGAAATGTAAGGGGAAAAAGTTTAATATTTTCATCTTTAGGGGGAGGATTCACCTGGTTTTTTTATCTTCTTTCTTCACATTATATAAGTTCTTCCAGCCTGTTTTGTTTTTTTACAGCTTCAGCATTTGCCTCAACTTATTCAGAAATAATGGCAAGAGTAATAAAAACTCCCGCCACAACTTTTATAATATATTCAATTATTCCATTAGTTCCAGGGTGGGGAATGTATAACACCATACTATATTCCATACAGGGTAATATAAATCAGTCCCTTTCCACGGGACTTAACACCCTGGAAATTGCAGGAACTATAGCCGTAGGTATATTTTTAGTATCTTCCATATTTAAAGCCACTGTTCTTTTTAGAAGAAAACTTTATAAAAATAAATAATCTCCAGAGCATTATATCAGCTACTTTAAAAACATGGTAAAAGTATCTAGAAAAGTATCTAGATTATCATTTTTTATCTCATTATTTTCGTCTTCCACCAGGCAGGTTCTGGCATAATTTTTAAGCACCAGACCTCCTACCTTGTTCACTGCAGCCCTCACTGCTGCAATTTGTATTAATATATCCCTGCAGCATATATCACCTTCAATCATCTTTTCAATACCCTTTATTTGTCCTTCTATTCTTCTAAGCCTGGTCTGAATCTGTTTTTTTTCTTCCAAAAATATCACTCCTAAACCTAATACGTACAATAATCTTAACTAAAACTTTAAGATTTAGTATATATTATAACCCATAAATGCCATAAAAAAAATAAATAGGAGACTTCGATTCCATTTCAAAATCTCCCATTCAGTTTCCAATATATTTGCAGGCAAATGAAATTTTGTATCGTTTTATACAATGCCTAACTACTCCAAACTTTTTTTAACCTCTGAAATAAAATTTCCCACCTTATCTAATATTTCTTTTTCTCCCCTACATTTATCTATGATGTCAATTATAGCACTTCCTATTATTATTCCATCACAATAAGATTTAAATTCTCTTGCCATACTAGGCCCTGAAATTCCAAAACCCAAGGCCTTGGGAAGTTCTGTATAACTCCCCACAAGTTCCATATATTCTTTAATATCAGTTTTGATTTTCTCTCCCACTCCAGTTACTCCATTTTTGGATACACAATATACAAAGCCGGAACCCCCTGCCGTTATTTCCTGAATCCTTCTTTTTGAAGTAGGTGCCACAAGAGGTATTAAGTGAACTTCATATTTCACCGCTATACCCATTATGTCTCCCCTTTCTTCTATAGGAAGATCCGGTATTATGATTCCATTTATGCCTGCAGCAGAGGCTTCAGATATAAAACTTTCTACACCATATTTAAATATGGAGCTGTAATATACTAAATATACAAGAGGAATCTCGCTTCTTTCCCTTATCTTTCTTATAGTTTCCATAATGTTTTTAATTTTAGCTCCTCCCTCTATTGCCCTTTGGGAAGAAGCCTGTATAATAGGACCATCTGCCAGTGGATCAGAATAGGGTATTCCAATTTCCACTATATCTGCTCCTCTTTTATCCATTTCAAGCACAATATTAACTGTGGTATCTAAACTAGGATCTCCTGCTGTTACAAAAGGTATAAGCGCCTTTTTGCCCTGCTCTTTTAACTCTTTAAATTTAAAATCAATTCTGTTCATATATATCCTCCCCATATTATTGAAATATATTAAGCTCTGAAATAGTATCTACGTCCTTGTCTCCTCGCCCTGAAACATTTACAACAACTATTTCTTCTTTTGGAAGTTTAGGTGCTAACTTCATGGTATAGGCCAGGGCATGGGAACTTTCAAGGGCTGGTATTATACCTTCACATCTGCTTAAATATCCAAAAGCATCCAGTGCTTCCTTGTCTGTAACATAGGTGTACTCTGCCCTTTTTGTATCCTTTAAATAGGCATGTTCTGGTCCTACTCCGGGATAATCAAGTCCTGCAGACACAGAATACACAGGAAGTATCTGTCCCTCATCATCTTGAATAAGATAAGTCATCATTCCATGAAGTACTCCAACAGAGCCTTTAGCCATAGAGGCTGCATGTTTATCTGTGTCCACCCCAAGTCCCGCTGCTTCAACCCCTATAAGTTTTACGCCCTTATCTTCTATAAAGGGGTAAAAAATACCCATGGAGTTACTTCCCCCTCCCACACATGCTATTATATACTCTGGAAGTTTTCCTTCTTTCTTTAAAATCTGCTCTTTTGTTTCATCCCCTATTATTCTTTGAAAATCCCTTACCATAGTTGGATAAGGGTGAGGTCCTACCACAGAACCCATTACATAAAAAGTATCTTCTATATTTTCCACCCATTTTCTAAGAGCCTCATTTACCGCATCTTTTAAAGTCTTAGTACCTGACTTTACCGGAACCACCTCTGCCCCTAATATTTTCATTCTAAGCACATTTAAAGATTGCCGTCTGCAGTCCTCTTCTCCCATATAGATAACACATTCCATTTGAAACATGGCAGCCCCTGTAGCCACCGCCACTCCATGCTGTCCCGCACCAGTTTCTGCTATTACCTTTTTCTTTCCCATTTTCTTTGCAAGGAGTATCTGTCCTAGTACGTTGTTTATCTTGTGTGCACCGGTATGATTTAAATCTTCCCTTTTTAAATATATTTTTGCACCCCCTAAATTCTTAGTGAGATTTTCTGCATAATAAAGGGGGGTAGGTCTTCCTGAATACTCTTTTAAATAATACATATATTCTTTAATGAATTCACTGTCCTCTTTCGCCTCATTAAAACTCTCTTCCAGTTCCATAAGCGCAGTCATAACTGTTTCTGGAACATATTGCCCTCCAAATTTTCCAAATCTTCCTGAGTTTTCATATAACTTATTCATTTAATATTCCTCACTTTCCAAATAAACCTTTTTATTTTGTATGGATCCTTATATCCCTGACTTTCCACGCCACTTGACACATCTACTATATCTGGATTAACTATGCTAACTGCGGTTTCCACATTTTCTTCATTAATACCTCCTGCCAGTATTAAATCCTTCTCGACTTCAATATCTCTTGCAATACACCAAGGAAAGCTTTTCCCGCTTCCAGCTGTTTTATTGTCTAAAACTATTCCCTTTGCATATTTGTAGTTTAAATTTAAAACATCTTTTCCGCTCTCCACTTTCAATGCCTTCCAAAGGGTAAATTCTTTAAAATGTCCCATATATTCTTCATTCTCCAAGCCGTGAAACTGAATTACATCCAGTGATAAATTCTTGGAGATATTATACACATATTCTAAAGCTTCATCTACAAAAACCCCTACACTTTTAATGTGGCTGTCTAAATTTTTCAAGAGCATTTTAGCCTGTTCTAAGTTAACCTGCCTTTTACTCTTTGAAAACACAAATCCTACATAATCTGGTTTATATCTATTTACATATTCAATGTCTTCTTCTCTTTTAACACCGCATATTTTCACTTTAATCAATGTGCATCCCCTCTCCCACTGCTATTAAAAATTATCTATTTTTTATACTATCTACAAAACTTTCAATACTGTCTCTATCATAGACTTTTTTCATAAGTCCTTCTCCTATTAACACCCCATTTATAGGAAGAGTTTTTATATATTTAAAATCCTTACTGGTTTTTATGCCGCTTTCTGAAACTACAGCAATATGCTGTGGTATATATTTAACCAAATTTTCTGTATTTTTTAAATCCACAGTAAAATTTTCAAGATTCCTGTTGTTTATTCCAATTATCTCAGGCTCTATTTCAAGAGTAATATCCAATTCACTTTTATTATGAATCTCTACAATACACTGAAGTCCCAGAGAGGATGCTAATTTATAGAATCTGGGTAAATTTTCTTTTAAAATTCTTACTATTAAAAGCACTGCATCTGCTTCTAAAAGCTTTGATTCATAAATCTGATATTCATCTATAATAAAATCTTTCCTAAGCACAGGCTTTGAAATAAGCTCTTTTGCCTTTTTTAAATATTCGTCCTTTCCTTTAAAGTAATGCTGCTCGGTAAGTACAGATACAGCATCTACATCCAGTTTTTCATAGGCACTGCATATATCTTCAAACTGAAATTTATGGTCTATTATACCTTTAGAGGGAGATGCCCTCTTTATCTCTCCTATAATAGATATATTGTCCTTTATAAGAGCATTTTTAAAATTTCTAATTTTAAATTCATCTATTCTCCTGAGCTTATCTAAAATATTTGTCACAGGGTTACTTTTCTTTCTAATTTCTAATTCTTTCTTTTTTACATCTACTATATCCTCCAATATCATTTCATTCACCTGCCTTAATTGCTGTAATTTAAAATTTCTTCATACTTACCATAAGCCTTTCCAGAATCTATAAGTTCACTGGCCATTAATATCCCTTCTTTTAAATTTTCCACTTTTTTACCTACATAAAGTGCAGCAGCACTATTTAACAGTACTATGTCCCTTTCAGGACCTGTTTTACCCTTTAATATATTCATTATTATCGCTGCATTTTCTCTGGCATTACCTCCTGCAATATCCCTATAAAAAGCAGTTTTTATACCAAAATCTTCAGGGGACAGGGTATATTTTTTCACTTCTCCATCTTTTACTTCACATACATAAGTTACTGTGGTAGTTGTAATTTCATCCAATCCATCTCCGCCGTGAACTACCATAGCTCTTTCACATCCCAAATTTAAAAGTGTTCTAGCTGCCGGTTCTAAAAGCTTTATATCATAAACTCCCATAATTTGTCCTTTTACAAAGGCAGGGTTGGTAAGAGGTCCTAATATATTGAATATGGTTCTAACTCCCAAATCCCTTCTGACGGCTGCTACATTTTTCATGGCACTATGGTAACTGGGTGCAAATAAAAAACCCATTCCTACATCATCAATACATTGTTCAACTTTAGATTTTTCCAAAGTTATATTTATGCCAAGTTCTTTTAGTACATCTGCACTTCCACTTTTACTGGACACTGCCCTATTTCCGTGCTTTGCCACTTTTACCCCTCCAGCAGCTGCTATAATAGCCGCTGCAGTGGATATATTAAAAGTCCTCCCTCCATCTCCCCCTGTGCCACAGGTATCAATGGCATACTGGGATTTTATTTTTACAGGCACTGCCATATTCCTCATAGCCCTTGCACAGCCTGTTATCTCTGAAATAGACTCCCCCTTCATCTTAAGGGCTATTAAAAAAGCTGCGATTAGTACAGAAGATTCTTCTCCTTTCATTATACTTTCCATTGCATCATGAGACTGATTTTCCGATAAATCTTTACCTGATAAAACCTGTTTTACAGCTTCATTTAACATGACACACCTCCTGCAGGAAATTTTTTATTATATTTTTACCACACTCTGTGAGTATGGATTCAGGGTGAAATTGAAGGCCATATACTGGATAAACATTATGCTTTATCCCCATCAGAACTCCATCATCACTTTCTGCAATTTTAATAACACCAGTGGAATTTATGGATTCTTCATCCACCACCAGAGAATGATATCTCATAGCCCTAATGGGATTTTTAATTCCTTTAAACAATTCATTTTCTACATGTTCTACCATGGATGTTTTGCCATGCTTTATTTCTTTTGCTCTGACCACATCTCCGCCATAAGCTGCAGCTATGGCCTGGTGCCCCAGGCATATGCCAAGGATGGGTATGTCCTTTCCATACTTTTTTATTACATCAATACATATACCTGAATCCTCCGGTACTCCGGGGCCTGGAGATATGACTATACCCTGCAGATTTTCAAATTTTTCTATATCTTCCACTAAAATTTCATTATTTCTAACTACAACTATATCTTTATATAATTCTCCTATATATTGATATAGATTATAGGTAAAAGAATCATAATTATCTATCATTAATATCAACTTATACCACCTCCATTAATGCCTTTGCTTTATTTAAAGATTCCTGGTATTCAGATTCTGGATGGGAATCATACACTATGCCTCCTCCAGCTTGTATATAAGCATACCCTTCTTTAACAACTACTGTTCTTATGGCAATACAAGTATCCATATTTTTGTTATAGGAAAAATACCCCACCGCCCCCGCATAGAGAAGTCTTTTTCTATCTTCAATCTCATCTATTATTTCCATGGCTCTTATTTTAGGTGCTCCTGATACAGTACCTGCAGGGAGACAGGAAATAAAAGCATCAAAACTTGATACACCTTTTTTCAGTTCTCCAGATACCTCAGATACCAAATGCATAATATGGGAATACTTATGCACTTCCATAAATTTTGTCACTTGCACAGTTCCAAATTCACTTACTTTTCCTATATCATTTCTGCCAAGATCTACTAGCATAACATGCTCTGCTCTTTCTTTTTCATCATTTATAAGCTCATTTTCTAATTTTTCGTCTTCTTCCTTGGTCACTCCCCTTTTCCTGGTGCCTGCAATAGGATTAGTAGTAACCTTACCTCCATATACACTTACAAGCCTTTCTGGCGAAGAACCTACTACCTGGAAATCCTTAAAATCCATATAAAAGAGATAGGAAGATGGATTTTCATATCTCAGTTTTCTATAAATATCAAAAGCCTCAAGTTCAGTGCTGCATTTTAGTCTCTGGGAGATAACCACCTGAAATATATCCCCGCTTTTTATATATTCCTTAGCTTTTTCTACATTTTTACAGAATTCATCTTTAGTATAATTAGAAGTAAATTCTGCTGGTTTTGAACTATTAGCAATATTATGAATTATTATTTTTCCTGTAATCTGCCTGTACAGTTTTTTAAAATAATCATTAATTTCTTCATAACTTACATTATCTTCTGGAAGTACGTTGTATATTAAAATCAATCTGTGTTTTAGATGATCGTAGCATATCAGTTCTTTATAGAACATAAAGTAACTCTCTGGAATATTTAAGTCATCTTCATTGTCATCCTTTATATTTTCATACTGTTTTATTACATCATATCCTGCATACCCAATAGCCCCTCCAGTAAAAGGTATATCTACTGAATCAGCATTATAATTTATCTCCATATACTTTTTTATAAAATCCATTATTTTACCCTGAAGTTTAAACTCAGAATTTTTATATTTTACAAATACATTATTCTTAAAGCTCCTTATTTCCATATAAGGATTGCAAGTTATAAAAGAATATCTTCCCTTTTGCTCATTGAATTCCACGCTTTCCATTATTATTTTATTTTTGCCCTTCAAATTGTAAAATACATTTATAGGGGTTATTTCATCTCCATTCAATGTACATATTACAGGAAATGCATCTTTACTATTTTTTAACAGATTAAATTTACTTTCATTTACATTTAACATGGTTTTCACCTCCAAAGTTAATAAAAAAATACACTTCAATCCCTAACAGGGACGAAGTGTATTTTCCGCGGTACCACCCATATTAATCTTATATTAGATGGTAAAATTAAAAATAAAAAGCATTTCTTCCTTTTAGGAAGAAATGCCCAATTTCCTTTAGCCACCCAAATAAAACTATCTCTTTCAGGTACGGAGAATATTCTCGATACCCTGTCTTTTTAACGGCAGACCCCCCCGGATATTGCTACTATTAATTCACATCACACCTTACAGATCCATTCGGTATTAACATCAGCATCTGAATCCCACCATCTCAGACTCTCTTAACCCAAATTATAATACTTACTACTCCTGCTCATAGGCTTTAACTTTAAAACTTATTATTTAATATTATAGAACTAAATTTTATAATTGTCAATATATTTTACAATATAAATTTTTTTATAACTTCTCCCACGGCACCACTGTTATTATCTGTTTCTGTAATATAATCTGCAGATTTTTTTAAAATTTCCCGTGAATTAAATACAGCTACTCCAACACCTGCAGTTTTAATCATACTTTTGTCATTCTCGTCATTACCCACAGCTATACACCGCTCCATGGGTATGTTGTAATAATTTCCCAAAAATTCAAGTGCGTTGCCCTTTGAAACGCCTCTTCTAACTATTTCAATATTATGCAAATCCGATTTTGTAGTTGCTATACCTGGAACTTTTGCTATTTTATTTCTCAGCCTCTCCAAATATTCCACATCTTCGTCTATGACTACTACTTTAGTTATGTTGCATTTGCAGTGTTTTATGAAAGTTTTTGAATTTTTTACAATTGTAATTTTCATCTTGAATTTTTCACTGAGATTATTGTTAATATCATAGAATTTTTTGGTAGTATACCTAAACTGTTCACTATAGAGTCCAAAATCGTCATAAAAATGATAATAGGTATCCTTTTCTTCTCTTAATATATCTATGACTTTTAGTAAACTATATTTATTCAATGGAATTGATTTAATAACACGTTTATTTTCTCCTACTATTACCCCTCCATTACAGCATATTACAGGTTCCCTCGGAAATACTATTTCAGAATAAAACTTTAGTGCCATAGGAGGTCTTCCCGAACAAATAACAAACTTTACTCCTAACTCCATAGCTTTATGTATCATATCTTTATTATACTCTGATATTTGTTTTTCATCATCTAAAAGGGTTCCATCCATATCCACTGCAATAATTTTATAATTCATTATGTAAAGCCTCCTACTTTTATTACTAATATATAACTTATACTATTATATATGACAAAACTCAACCTTAGCAAGTGTATAAAAATTTCTGGCTATCAATAGATAAGATTTCATTTGTATTATCCTAAGGTTGCCAAACAAACTGCGAAAGAAATGTCTTAAGATGAATTTATATTCTTTAATTACCTAAAAAATATTTTTCAGCTTTTTTATACAGAATATCCTTTCGGAATAAAAATATTAATGCTAGAGCTATAATGGATAGTATAATTAATTCTATAAATTCGGTATAAAACAAGCCTCCCATTAAACTTGATGATAAAACATTAGAATTTTTAAAACAAATAAGTCCGGTGAATTTATATGAGTTATCCACAAATAATATTTATTCAGTAACATTATAAAATAGATGAGTGCCAATAACAAACATAAGAGATTTTGTCTTTATAACAATAACTCCAAATATTAATCCTATTAGCATAGCATCAATAATTTTTACCCATGTATGAGGTTGTACTGAATAATGAGGATAATGTATTAATCCAAATATCACTGCTTGTAAAACTATTATAATACGTTATACGAAAAATGGGAATTACTTTCTATAAATCAATCTCGATTGATATTTGGCTGTAACTTACAAACTGGCAAGTATTTATTTGGTATGGCAATTCCACTCTTAACAAAACATTTCCGATATACCGCCATACAATTTCAAAACCTAAATTTCCAAAAATGATAAACTACAATACAATTTATTTGTTCCAATATACAAACGCTTTTTCTCCAGCATTTTTCCCTAACATTTCAACTTTATATTTTCCATCTTGTGTGGCATTTATTTTTTCTTTATAACGCAATATATATATTTACATACAAATGTTTTTTCAATTTTAATTGAAACTATTCTGTTTTGTTTATTGGTATACAGATAATTAGCTCAATTTAAGGTATATTCTCCAAAATACAAACATAAATTTTATTATAATAATACTCTAATGTCAGGTGTGATATAAATTGAAAAAAATTTTATTAATTTTAATACCGGTTATATTTCTTATAGGACTTAGTTATAAATTAAACAATGAGGTATTTAATCCCAAAAAACCAAACAATTTTTATTACACAAACCTGCTTGCTAAAAATTTAACCTTATCTTATCCATCAAAATGTACTATGGAAGAAAATAACTTTCACGATGAAATAAATTTAGATAAAGATAATATTACAGACATAAAAAATATGCTGTCTTACCTTAAAAAAAAGAATTTTATTACAAAACCCCAAAATCTGCCAGAAAAATCAGCTTACAGAATTACCTTCACTTTTAATGAAGAAAAGTTATTAATAGACATATATAATGAAAAGTATGCTTGCATTTATCCCTGGGACGGAAAATATCCCATGGACTATATAGACATAAGTAACATTCCCGCCTCTTTAAATTTATATTATTTAGGCAAATATCTTTTTAAACAATATTAGCATTATTCTCCTTTATAAACCTCATATAATTGTATCACAGATATAACTATCTACATATATTATTATTGTACAAATTTATGAAAGGTGAATTACTAATGTTCATTTGTCCTTATTGTGCAGATAATTTCTATAGAACTCCCAAATTCAGGGCTGTATCCCATATAAGATTTTTAAATGCCAGTCCAAATTCCCCTGCAATAGACGTATATTTAAACGATAGACTTATATTTAGAAATTTGTTATACAAATATTTTTCAGACTATATAACTATACCTTCTGGAACATATCATATAAAAGTATTTCCTTCCGGCAATACTGTAAATCCACTTATAGATAAAAGTTTATTCATACCTCCAGAAAAAATATTTACTCTGGCGGCTATAAATGAATATCCAAATATAGAATTACTATCCATAGAAGATGTGCGCCGTCCTAAAATTCCAGGTAAAGCATTTATAAGATTTGGTCACCTTTCCCCTGAAGCGCCTACTTTAAATATAGTTCTTCCTAACGGTAACACACTTTTTTCAAATGTATCTTACAAAGAGATAACACCGTATATACCTGTTGATCCTGGAACCTATACCATAGATGTCATAACCTCAAGTTCCGGTGAAAGAATTCTATACGTTCCTAATATAAGATTACGAGGAGACAGATTTTATACCATATATGCTGTGGGAAATTTATCTAAGCCACCCGAACTTCAGGTATTAATTCCTCTGGATGGTAACAGTTATATTGGATTTTAGCAAAAGAAAACTTTACAATGAACATTGTAAATAAGTTTTTACTATAGTAAAATTATAAAGAGATTATTGATAATAACTTTATATGACAAAAATACTCAAGGTGAAAAAATGAATAAAACAAAAAAATTAGTTTTTTTAAGTTTTTTGACAGGTATGGCCTTAGTACTATATATAGTAGAGGCCCAGATTCCAGTATTATTTATGTTTCCAGGAATAAAATTAGGACTTTCAAATACAGTTTCTCTGGCCGCCTTAATACTTTTAGGTTGGAGAGAAGCTTTAATAGTGATGATTTTAAGAACTCTTCTAGGGTCAATGTTTAACGGTACCATGGCGGCATTTATGTTCAGTATAACCGGTGGGATTTTGAGCAATCTAGTTATGATTATATTATATAGATATTTTAAAAGTTCCATGAGCCTCTGGACTATAAGCATATGCGGCGCCATATTTCACAACATAGGTCAATTGTTGGTTGCATCTATTATAGTTCAAGACTTCAAAATATATATATATTTGCCCGTACTTTTAATATCTGCTGTAATAACAGGATATTTTATAGGTTGGTGTACCAAATTTCTAACAGATAATTTAAGCAAAATTCCTATGTTTAAAAGTTTCCTTAATTCCTGAACAATAAAAACATGCTGCAGTTTTTCAGGCAGCATGTTTTGTTATCCAGATTATGAATTTGCTGCAGCTTCTTCCTTGCTTTGCTGCTTTAAATCTATAGCACTTGTAATTTCTTTAATAGCTCCCGTAGGACACTTGGCAAGACAAGTAGCCTCAGTGCATTTTTCTATACATATATAATGATCCACTACTGCTAAATTATTTTCAATCTTTATAGCATCATGGGAACAATTTTTCATACATAGTCCACATCCAAGGCACCCTACCTTACAAGATTTACGCACAGCAGCACCTTTGTCTTTAGAACTACATTTAACTTGAACTTTTGAACCTAAAGGTCTTAGCTGAATTACATTCTTTGGACAAACCATTGTACAAGAACCACATCCTGTACATTTGAATGTATCAACTACTGGCAATCCTTTAGGACCTATAGTTAATGCATCAAAAGGACAATGCTTTACACAAGTTCCAAAACCTAAACATCCATATTCACAGGCTTTAGGTCCTCCCTGAAGTAAATTTGCCGCAATACAATCCTTTATACCCTTATAGTCATATTTTTTTACTGTATTTGACAAGTCTCCCGAACACCTTACATAGGCAACTTTTGCTTCAACATCTCCAGCAGATTTACCTGTTAATTCTGCCACGGCCTTTGTAACTTCTTCTTTTCCAGGTACACAAAGATTAGGAGCAACACTTTCGTCAAGCACAACTGCCTCCGCATATGCCCTACATCCTGCATATCCACATCCTCCACATTGTCCCTTGGGAAGTACATCTTCTACAAGCTCTATAAGTGGATTTACCTCTACTGCAAATTTTTTATCTACATAACCCAAAATAAGTCCAAAGAAAAGTCCTATAATAGTCATTACTATTAAAACCATAATTGCTGTCTGCATTTCACCAGCCCCTTTCTACAGCGAAATCATACCTGAAAAACCCATGAAGGACAAAGCCAGCATTCCTGCTAAAATAAAAGCTACTCCAAGGCCTTCTAAAGGTTTAGGTACATCCGCTAATCTTAATTTTTCTCTAAGACTTGCCATTAAAACTATAGCTAGGGCAAACCCAAGACCAGAACCTATACTGTTAACTACACTTTCTATAAACCCATAGTTAGATTCAGCATTTATAAGTGGTACACCAAGTACAACGCAGTTTGTAGCTATTAAGAGAAGATATATTCCCCACATATTATAAAGTGCAGGTGCCTGTTTTTTTATAATAATTTCTAAAAGCTGTACAAAGCTTGCAATTAAAAGTACAAAAACTACAGTTTTTAAAAATACTAGATTAAAAGGTACAAGCACAAAATTGTAAACTACCCAAGCAAGCATGGAACTTAAAGTAATAACTGAAGTAACAGCCATACCCATACCTAATGAAGCATCTAAATTCTTAGAAACTCCAAAGAATATACAAAGTCCCAAAAACCTTGTTAAAACAAAGTTATTTACAATTACTGCACTTATAAACAAAGTTAAATAGGCAGACATTATGCTTCACCTCCGCTTAATTTTTCTAGTTTTTTCATTTTAATTTTCTCCACATGTTGGTTATAAACTTTTACCACAGATACCAGATACCCAATTAATATGAACGCCCCTGGTGGAAGTATCATAATCAATGCCGGATTATATGAAGCCCACATTATGTGTATGCCAAATATGGTTCCCGCACCAAATAATTCACGTATTATACTTATCAAAAGCAAAGCTAAAGTAAATCCACATCCCATGCCCAATCCATCAAAAAAAGATGGTATTACAGGATTTTTAGAAGCAAAAGTCTCTGCACGGGCAAGTATTATAGCAAATACAACTACAAGTGACAAATATATTCCCAATTGACTGTATAATACAGGTGCATAAGCTTCTAATACAAGTTCCACCACAGTAACTATAGTTGCTATACAGGTTATATATACAGGTACACGAACCTTAGGATTTACAAATTTTTTAATTATGGAAACTACCGTATTATTGGAAGTTATAACAAACAATACACAAAGTCCCATAGTTAGACCATTTACAGCAGAACTGGTTGTTGCAAGTGCCGGACATAAACTAAGTGCAAGAACAAATATAGGGTTTTCTGAAATCAGTCCCTTTTTAAATATATCCCATAACCCTTTCATAATTATTTACCTCCCGTAAACATAGTAACTTTTTCAACTGCTTCTTTTACCCCTTTAGTTACAGCCCTAGAAGTAATTGTAGCACCTGTCATAGCTTGAATATTTTTATGATTTGACTTGTCCTTTACAACTACAAGATCATCAACTGTTTTACCTTTAAATTGTGAGGTAAAAGAGTCCTGTGATGCATTAGCTCCAAGTCCTGGTGTTTCATTATGAGACAATATGCTAAACCCTATTACTTTTCCATCTGGAGTAACAGCCACCAGCATAGTTATAGCTCCACCATATCCCTTACTTTCCGCAGGCACTACATAGGCAATTGTTTTATTTTCCTGTCTTGCTGCATACCAATCTGTCTTGCCATTTACAGATTTAAAATCATCTGCATTTTTAACCAAAGTTTGCATAGTTTCATTTTTTAATTCAATTTGTTTTTGTGCTGCTACCGGAGCAGTTATATAATAGACTAAAGCAATTATAACTCCAGCTATAAAGCATGTAATTGTTAAATTTTTAGTAATCTTAAATATACTGCTATTATTTTTCATGAGCCTACCTCCTTGTCCCAAATTTAACTGGGATTGTTAAATTCTTAGTAATTTTAACCTTGCTAGTTTAAATTATCATACATTTAAGAAATCATTTCTTGGTTCCAAATTTAACTGGCTGCGTAAAACGATCTATCAAAGGAGTAACCGCATTCATTAATAATATTGAATAGCAGACACCTTCGGGATATCCCCCTTTTAACCTGATGAGAGAGGTAAGAGCCCCTGCGCCTATAGCAAAAATAATCTGCCCTTTAACCGTCATAGGTATGGTAACCATATCCGTAGCCATAAAAAAAGCACCAAAAACCAATCCACCTGCCATCATGTGGAAAATAGGATCTCCTGTGAAAAATCCTGAAGTTCCGCCAAAAGCCCAGGTAAGTATACCTACAGTTCCAATCATTACTACAGGAACCTGCCAATTAATATAACGTTTATATATAAGATAAAGTCCACCTAAAACAAGCAATATTGTAGAAGTTTCTCCTATACTTCCATTACGGGTACCTATAAATAATGCCTTATAAAGTGCTCCTGTCCCTCCAAATGTATCAACTAGTTTTGAATACCCTTCAAGTTTTAAAATTCCGAGTGGAGTAGCACTAGTTACTGTATCTACACTAGTAGTAATCTTTGTCCATGTAGTCATAGCCACAGGCCATGAAAGCATTAAAGCAGCTCTTCCTATGTGAGCTGGATTAAATATATTATATCCAAGACCACCCATGGAATGTTTAGCTATTGCTATAGCTATGAAAGCACCTATAGCAACCATATAAGCAGGAATTCCCGGTGGGAGACACATAGCAAGTAAAAGTCCCGTTAAAAAAGCACTTCCGTCTTTAATAGTTACAGGTTTTTTTCTTATTTTTTGAACTACATATTCTGTAACCACAGCAGCTAAAATACCTACTACCATAGTTTTCAGTGCAGGAATTCCAAAATTATATATAGCAAAAATTGCTGCTGGAGCCAATGCTAAATTAACGTTCCACATTATTTTAGAAATAGATTCATCACAACGAATATGTGGTGATGTTGAAACCGTAAAAATATCTTTTTTTGTTTGTGTTTCTGCCATTTTACAATCACCCCTTATATTATTTTGCAACTTTTTCTTTATTTTTTTCTGCCTCAGCCTTATCTCTAGCTGCCTGAGCTGCATTTTCAAACTTTAAATATTTAACATATTGTACGATATTTCTCTTAGCAGGACACACATATACACAACTGCCGCATTCCACACAATCCAATAGGTTAAAATCTTCTTTCGCCTCTCTATATAGATTGTTTTGGCCAAGAATACTCAGCATACTTGGATTTAAACTCATAGGACAGGCCTTTAAACATCTGCCGCATCTAATACATGCAGTTTCTGTTCCTGTGTTTACATCACTTTTAGATAATGAAAGTATACCGGATACACCCTTTAATATAGGTACCTCTAAATTGGATTGTGCAAATCCCATCATAGGTCCCCCCATAACTATCTTAACAGGTTCCTCTTTAAATCCACCACAAAGATCAATGGCATATTTAAAAGTAGTTCCTATCCTAAGTAGTAGATTCTTAGGTTCTTTTAAGGCCCCTCCACTTAAAGTTGTAACTCTTTGTATAAGTGGAATGCCTCTTTCCACTGCATCGCTCACTGCAATACATGTACCCACATTCTGAACAACTGCACCTACATCCATAGGAAGTCTTCCTGATGGAACTTCTCTTCCTGTAAGTACCTTTATAAGCATCTTTTCAGCCCCTTGAGGATATTTAGTAGGAAGAGAAACAACTTGTACACCTGTACCCTGAAAAGCCTTCTCCATGATCTCAATAGCATCTTTCTTATTGTCTTCAATGCCTACAAAGCCTTGTTCTGCCTTTAAAATTTTCATAATAATTTTAACACCTGATACTATCCTATCTGTGTATTCCAGCATAGACCTATAATCAGATGTTAAATAAGGTTCACATTCAGCTCCATTTAAAATAAAAAATTCCACTTTTTTGTCCGTCGGGGGTGAAAGTTTCACATGTGACGGGAAAGTAGCTCCTCCCATCCCTACAATACCAGCATCTCTTATTATGTCTATCATGTCCTTATCGCTTAAATCCTGCCAGTTTCTAGAGATTGGCATTCCCTCTACCCATTCATCCTTGCCATCACTTTCAATAACTATAGTGAGACATTTTCCAAATCCGGGGTGTGGATATTCAGCAATATCTACAACCTTTCCAGAAATAGAAGAATGTACATTAGCCGATACAAAAGCATCACTTTTAGCAATAAGCTGTCCCTTTTTAACCTCATCACCTTTTTTCACTATAGGGGATGTAGGAGCACCTATATGCTGCCTAACTGGAATGAATACCTTATCAGGTATAGGTGCTACTTCTATAGGCTTATTGGCGGTGTACTTCTTGTTATCATTTGGATGTATTCCGCCTAAAAAACTTTTTAACACTCTTAACACCTCTTTCAACAAATAATTTTAAAATTTAATCTATAAAAATATTAAATCATTATAAATTAAATTAACATATAAAATAATTTCCATATTAAAGTATAAATATTAACACCTACACTTTAATATAAAATTATAATCCTTTTGATAAAATTCAACATAACAAGTTAAATTAGAATGACTGACCCTCTAATTTAACAAAAATTATATTTAAATTTAAAAAGACCCTCAAATATTTTAATTACAACACCTTTTTAATTACAGGCTTAGAATCATCATTTTTAGCTGTTGCCCTGTCAAATATCTTTATATATACAAGTGATATAATGAAAAATACTAGTCCACCTGCTACCTTAAAGACCATCTCATAAAATCCTACAAAATCAAATATCCATGTTCCAACCAAAACTCCTAAAAAGATTGATATAATAGGCATTATATATACTATAAAGGCTGCTTTTATCACATTCTGTTCTCTTATTTCAAAAATAACATGTTCTCCTGCTTTTGCCCCAATAGGATTTTTAGCGTCCACTACTGTAGCATTATCGCCTGGACAAGCACCACAATTCTTACAATCTCCATGCCTGCTTGCCTTAACTTTAGCAAATCCCTCTGTTGTTTCAATTACGATGCCTTCCGATTCCTTTTTCATTGATTACATCCCCTTGCTTATTTGTTCACCTTTTCTAAATATATGACATTAATCCTTTATTTCTATAATTATATCATAAATTTTCATACTGTATCACAATTTTTTCATATCTGTACTAATTAGTTTTTAGTGTTGCCATTTTAAAACATTCTGAACTTTTCACTATATATTATACATCATTTTTTTTAATTTCATATAGAAATGCGAGGATTTTATTTTTTAAATCCAAAAATTTTTTAGTGTTTTTTTAAATGATTTTTAATATATATCTAAATTTATAGTCAATTTACTAATTTCTCAATATTTTTCAATAACAGTTTAAATTAGTCTTTACTTAAATAATATAAATATATTATTATAATAGCATATAATATATTTAGAAATGTTATAATATATTATGGTAAAATATTACATTTTATGCTTTTTTAATGCCTAAACTTTATTTCTACGGGGAGGTTGAAATTATGTTAAAAATGGTTACTAAAAAAGAAACAGGTTCTACTACAAATTCATTTAAATCAGATTCAAATTCACTTCAATCTGATCTAAGTTTGCTTAAAATAGAAGATATTATTGATATTGATCTACTTCAAAAGTTTCAGGATAACTTTGCTGAAAGTATGGATATTGCCAGTGTAACTGTAGATATGGATGGAAACCCTGTAACTAAACCAAGTTCCTATACCGATTTTTGCTTAAAACTAACTCAATCTACTGATATTGGTACCAGACGCTGTGCTGAATCCCATAAAAGAGGAGGATTAGAAGCAACAAGAACTGGTAAACCCTATGTCTATACCTGTCATGCTGGATTAATAGATTTTGCAGCTCCCATATTAGTTGCGGGGAAACAAATTGGAACAATTTTAGGAGGTCAAATTTTGACTTCTTCTCCAGAAGAATCAATCTACAAAAAAAATGCAAAAGAAATAGGTATTGATGAAAACAAATATTTAGAAGCTGTACGCAGAGTAAAAATTACTAATAAAAAGAATATAACAGCAGCGGCAGAGGTATTATATATTATTATAAATGCGCTTTCAAAAATAGGATATGAAGAACTTCAATTAAAAAAGACCTCTCAAGTTCTTTCAGATAATTTAACCCAAATTTCATCTATAATGGAAGAGTTGTCCGCATCTTCAGTTAATGTTTCAGACAATCAGCACTCTCTAAACAAAGAAATTATTAATATAAAAGACATATCCATAGAAATCAATTCCATATTGGATTCCATAAAAAGCATAGCTGATGAAACTAAAATGCTTGGACTAAATGCTGCTATAGAAGCTGCCAGAGCAGGAGATATGGGTAGAGGTTTTGGTGTAGTTGCTACAGAAATAAGAAAATTATCTGAAAATTCCAAAAACACAGCTATGAAAATATCTGACCTTACTAAAAAAATTGAAGAATCTGTAGACAAAACTGTAGAAACCTCTAATTCTACCTTAGAGACCACAGAACAACAGACATCCGCTATTGAAGAAACTACTGCAAATTTACAGGATGTCATATCTATTTCAGATAAATTAAATAATTTAGCAGCCTCCAATATGGATAGATTTAAAAAGTATTGAGGTGAAATAAACATGAATAACTCTGAAAAAGCATTTTTAAAAAATGTCTGTAAATACTGTATAGATAATTATACTATCTCAAACAACGGTCCTTTAATAGCTTCTCTTATTGATCAATTATGTCTCCATGTAAATATGGATGTACCTGCAGTTCAAGGCATATTGCATCTCCGCATAAACGACAATTGCAGCAGAAGTTTTGCCCATTGTTTCAATGTGTATAACGGAAGTATTATAGATGCTTCAATATATCAATATGCACTTATATACAGGTCTATAGAAAACCTTTTCCCTATCTATGTAGTACAAAACACACCCGATTATATAGACTACAGAATTGATGCTAAAATGAATAGAAAACACAGATTTAAATTTAATAAGAAATTACTACAAAATATACTTGAGGATATAAAAAACTTCAATTCACCCGAAATAAAAAGATTTAACTTAAATGAAGATTCAAAAAAGAAAAATTTATTTTATCTTTAATTTAAAACTGCATATAGTTATTCAAAAATTAATTGGGACTTCAGGGGAAGAATTCACACTGCCCCTGAGACCCAAAATTCCATGCATAAAAAATCTTCTTATTTTTATATCCCTAGAAGCTATTAATGCAGTACTGTATATTTTTTTATCATTTTCATATACACAAATCATCCCTATTCTATCACCTTTTTTTACATTATAACCTATTTTCTGGGGTTTTATAATTTTAGTAGTATATTTGGAAACATTTTTTATAGGTAATACAATATCCTCTTCACATTGTAATTTAAGAGCACTATTTTTAATCTTTACTTCCGCTGCAATATCTCCTTTTGAAAATAACTTTACAAACTTATAATTTTTATTTACATACTCATATATTTTTTCTGTTTCTTCCCATCTTTCCGGGGAATTCAAAACCACTATTATAATATCATTTTTTTCAACGGCGGCAGAAGTAACCAGACACTTTCCCGCCTTTCCAGTATACCCTGTTTTCACTCCATTTGCCTGTGGAATCTTCCAAAGTATTTTATTAATATTATGGTAACTTCTACTAAATTTATTTTTTTCTCCATCTACATCTTTAGAACCTACAATCTCATTAAATAGAGGTTCTTTTTTAGCTTCTGAAGTAACTAGAGCGAGATCATACGCTGTAGAATAATGCCTTTCACTATCTAATCCATGAGGAGTTTGAAACTGAGTATTTATCACTCCTAACTCACCTGCATATTCATTCATAAGCTTTGCAAATTCTTCTACACTTCCGCTAATACCTTCTGCAATAGCTATAGCAGCATCATTTCCCGATCTCAACATAAGTCCAAATAAAAGTTCTTTTAATAATATATTTTCCCCTTTTTTATAGCCTACTGTAGACCCCCTTACAGAAGCAGCTTTAGGGGATATCTCTATCTTTTTATTTAAATCCCCATACTTCATGGCCACAATAGCTGTCATTATCTTAGTTGTACTTGCCATTGGAACCAATTCATAAGCGTTTTTTTCATATAATACTACTTTTGAATTACTATCTATAGCCACGGCACATCTGGCATTTACATTAGGTACTTTAAAAGCGTCATGTTTTCCTTCTGCAAATACATTATAACAATATATGTTATTGAGCATAATAAAAAATATCATTATATATACATAGATTTTTTTTAATCCCATATTTTTCATAAATTATTTCTCCCCTTATTGTTTATTAGTACTAAATATTTTTACCTTAAAAAAATATATTACTATTAAAATTATTACTAAATAAGTATATAATTTTTTATCTAGTTAAAAATTACTAAAGACAATACTATTAAATGGAGGAAATTATGGGCTTATTCTTTTTTTTATTTATCACATTAATTATTATTTTATTTATTCCCTTTCCTGTAAAAATAAAAGTAAAATATTCGAAAAAAAATTTCACCTTTAAAATTTATAATTTAAATATTTCAAATAAAATTAAATCAATGAATACTCTAAATTGTCCTGAAACAGAAAATAAATTATTCCATGCTATAAAAACCTTAAAAAACAATTTAAATTTTATTAAAGAAATAAAATTTAAACTTAACCTTAAAATAAATATGAAAATTACCTATGGTCTTGAAGATGCAGCTCATACAGCTTTAGCTTACGGTTTTATACATTCAATAAATACATTAGCTTTAAACATTTTATCCAAAATATTTATCATAAAGCAAAAACAAATATACATAAATCCTGACTTTAACAATTTACATTTAAAAATACAGATAAATAGTATAATTTACATAAGTTTAGCTAAAATTATATATACAGGTATACTTTTAATGAAATATAGAAGAAAACTAAAGAAGCTAAATCCTATCCATACATAAATATATTCAATATAGTTCACTTAATTAAAAGTTCAAAGGAGGAATTAAAGTGGATAATCATCCTATAGAAAACTTATTAAAAAGCACTATGGAAAACTTGAAAGATATGATAGATGTGAATACCATAGTGGGAGATGCAGTAGAATCAAAAGATGGCTCTTTTATAATACCTATTTCAAAAGTATCCTTAGGTTTTGTATCTGGAGGAAGCGAGTTCAATTCCAACAGTGAAGAAAAATCCAATTCAGAATATCCTTTCGGAGGAGGTTCTGGAGCTGGGGTTACTGTAAAGCCTGTGGCTTTTTTAGTTACCAAAGGCGACTCCATAAGACTTCTATCCTTAGATCAAAATAATACCTATGATAAAATAGTAGATTCCATTCCTCAGATAATGGATTTGTTTAAAGGAATGGGAAATTCAAAATGCAAGAACACAGAAAATACACCTAGAAAAAAAGAAATGAAAGATACAAAAAATGAGGAAGAATCTGACAAAGAAAAAACCTCTTCTTAATTTAAAATTTATATCATATATACCAACAGTGCTAATTCCCTTATTTTCAATAAACTATGGGGGAATTAGCTAAAATTTTAGAATTTTAATAAATCCTTTTAAGGTTCCTTTGATTTATAGATTGATTTATAATTGTGAGTTAACTTATCTATTTCAGGAATTTCTTCTATACTGTTCAATCCAAAATATTTCAAAAACTCTTCTGTGGTAACATAAAGTATAGGCCTTCCTGGAACACCTAATCTCCCACTTTCTTCTATAAGTTTTTTTTCCATTAAAGTCATTAATGCTCTATCACTTTTTACTCCTCTTATTTCATCTATATCTATTCTGGTCACAGGCTGCATATAGGCAACAATGGCCAAGGTTTCAAGGGCAGCTCTTGATAGAGATTGTCTTAAATTATTTTTTAGCAATTTTTCTACATAACTGCTATTTTCAGATTTAGTAACCAAACTGTACTTATCCTTATTATTTAATACTTTTATGCCTCTAGAACAATTTTTATATTCAAAAGACATCTTATTTATCAAGTCTCTGGTATATTCTAAATTGCATTCTATTATTGATGCAATTTGTTTTAAGGTTAGTGGTTCTCCAGATACAAACAACAGAGATTCTATTATAGAAAAATAATTATCTCTGGATATACTGTGACCCTTACCAATTTCGCATATATTTTCACTAAGATTCTCCCTCATACTCAATTACCCTTTCTATGTAAATTTCACCAAAATTTTTATATTGCATTATAGATATGTTCCTAAGCTTCACTAGTTCTAAAAGTGCAACAAAGGTTATAATTCTCTCTATTTTAAAAGAACAATTTTCTATAACTCTCGAAAATCCAATCTTTCTTTTATTTTCTAAAACTTCTATTATATATTCCATTTTATCTTCTAATTTAAATTTGTCTACAGTTATGTTTTCATTAACTGTATTTTCTCTGTTCAATTTACTCTTATATAAATTAATAAGCTTATAATATACTTCATGCAATTTTCCTATATCCATGCCCTTTAAGATTTCTTCCATATCTTCAGATTTATTTTTTACTTCAATTATCTCTGGCATTTTTCCGTACATCCTGCCTATATTTAATGCTCTTTCCTTAAAAAATTCCGCTGCTGCTTTAAATCTTTTATACTGAAGTAATTTATCTACCAATTGTTTTCTTGGATCTTTTTCCCTATCCTTATTATCTTCCTCTAACTTAGGTTTAGGCAAAAGCATTCTAGATTTTATTTCTATAAGTGAGGCCGCTATAACTATAAATTCCGAAGTAATCTCAAGATCCATTTCCTTCATGCTATTTATGTATTTGATATACTGCTCTGTGATATCGTGAATTTTTATGTCATATATATTCATCTTATTTTTTTTTATAAGATGAAGTAATAAATCAAAAGGTCCTTGAAAATTTTCTATTTTTATATTTAAAGGCATTTATACTATTCTCCTATATTTTTTAATAAATATTCTTTTTTCCATTTTAATACCGTATTCAATTCCAGCTTCATTATATTATTTAAAATCCTTTTTATAGATTTACCTTCTCTTATTCCGAGGGCAATTATATCAGTGCCATTTAAACTTAATTTATAAGTACTTATGTTATCTATATAATTATAAATTTTATATTTTAGCTCATAATACCAACTCAAAAATACCAATTCGTAATCGTTCATGCCCTTTAATAACTGATATAATTCATAGTTATCCAAAGTATTTTTCATAAAATTAATTACCTTGTGCAAATTTTGCGAAAAATATTTTACTGTATTTTTTAATTTTCTATTTAAAATCGAGTTTTCTATTAATATGTTAACATAAACTTCATCTTTTAGAGAATAAGCTAGCCTCAATATTCTTATATCTACATTTTTATAAATGGAAATTAGTTCTTTTTCATAATCAGAATATTTAACTTTTAACGCTTGTCCATCAATATTAAATATTCCCAAAATACTGCATAAATTAATATTTTTTATCCAATTTATCTCAGAACATAGAGAATATATTTCTTTTACTATCCTATCATTACTTATTGTATTAAATATATTTTCAGTAATACACTTTTCTATTTCCAATTTATCTTCCAAATAAAATCCATATCTTACACTATACTTTACAGCCCTGAATATTCTGGTAGGATCTTCTCTATAACTATTAAAATGTATTTTTCTTAGAACTTTATTTTTTATATCATCTATACCACCATAAATATCTAATATATTATTTTCTACTATATCATATGCCAGTGAATTTATAGTAAAATCCCTTCTATACAGATCATCATATATATTTGAAGATTCCACTTCAGGAAGTTCTCCATATTTTCTATAATGTTCCTTTCTACACCTTATCAGATCTATATGAATTCCATTTTGAAAAGTTACAGCAGCAGTTTGAAAATTTTTATAATACTTATAGTATTTTACTCCTTTTAATTCTACTATGATGCTGCCCGGATCACAATTTAAACATATATCAATATCTTTTACCTTATTTTTAAGTATTGCATCCCTGACAGCTCCACCAACTATATAAGCTTTTATATTTCTCCTTACACATAAATCTCTTACTGCATTTATAACATATATTTCATCTTTAGTAAATGATTTAAAAATGTTCATAATGACTCCTCTCAAAAATATTATGAAATAACTGGGAGGGAAATTCAAATAGTCTTTTAAGATACATCTAAATTTGAATTTCCTATTTGTATTATTATACTATACAATAAATATATGTATATTATACTCCCCCATTTACAATGTTTTTAAGATTATCTTTAAAATTTCCTAATATACCCGGTTTCTTTACATCCCTGTCACTATGTAAATCAACCTTTCCTCTTAACTCCCCATCTATATATACATCGCAACTTCCAACTTTTTCACCTTTTTTATACTGTCTTTTATTTTTATTTATAACGCATTTACAGGTAACTTTATTCTCCTTTCCCTTTTCGACTGCTACCTTCAAATCTGAGGATGCTTTTGCCATAAAAAATTTGTCTCCTGCTTTATTTAAATTAACTTTTTCTATATCATTATCTTTCTTTACAACATCAATAGAAGTATATTTTGAAAATCCATAATTCATAAGCATACTTGCTTCTTTATTTCTCTCCTTATAAGTAGGGGAACCCATAATCACAGCTAACATTCTAGCGCCATCTCTAACTGAAGTAGCCGATATACAGTACTTGGCTGAATTTGTAAACCCTGTCTTTAACCCGTCACATCCTTTAAAAAATCTTACCAACTTATTATGATTTACCAGTTCTATGGGACTCTTTCTGCCCTCTGATATAGTCTCCATATAAGTTCCTGTATATTTTAATATATTGGAATGTTTTAATAGTTCCCTGGACATTAACGCTATATCATAGGCTGTAGTATAGTGACCTTCCTGACTCAATCCCGTACAGTTCTTAAATTGTGTATTAATCATTCCAAGTTCTTTTGCCCTTTTGTTCATAAGCTGTACAAAAGCCTCTTCCGTGCCTCCTAAATACTCTGCCATAGCAACTGCAGCATCATTTCCAGAAGCTATTCCTATACCTTTTATCAAATCCTCCACAGTTCTCACTTCTCCTGTATCAAGCAGCATAGAACTTCCACCCATCTTCTTTGCATTCTCACTGACAGTAATCTTATCTGCCAAAGATATTTTTCCTGAATCCAAAGCTTCCATTGTCAAAAGCATATCCATTATCTTTGTAACAGAGGCGGGTTCTAACTTTTCATTGGCATTTTTTTCAAATATGACTTTACCACTTGTAGGTTCCATAAGTAATGCAGATTTCGCATTTATACTCAAATCTGACTTTATGGATTTAATTTCCTGTTTATCCTCCTCAGTTAAAGCTTTTGCCTTAACTACTGTACTTCCAAGTCCTATTATTAAAAACATTATTAAGAGCATACTAAGTAAGATAGAACTAATCTGTTTTTTTCTCATTTTATTTTTCTCCTCCCTTCAAATGTATTTTTTCCCGAAATTAATAATATTATCACATAAGCATATAAAAAAATACAACAATATCTAAACGATACTGTTGTATTGAAAATTTTAAATCTTAATAATAGGACGGCTTGCAGATAATCTCATGGATTCTGGTACTGAATACACTACTTGCATGAGAAGGTGTAACTATCAATGCCGTATCAGCTCCACGAGCAGAACCTCCTATAGAAATAACCGGCTCCCCATAAGGTATAAATCCCGCATCCAAGGCCATTATTGCAATTTCTACACAAACTTTAGTTCCCTGACCAAAAGTTCTCAAGGTTTGGGCAATTATTTCAACAGCATTAACTCCACCAAAAACCTTGCTGATTCCTCTTTCTGCCCCACTTAATACATGAGTAGTGGTCAATACCTTTATTCCATTGTTTTCTAAATAGCTTCGAATATCTGCTGGAAATTCCATTTTTCCCTCTTCTGGATAGCCATTTGCATGTGTTACAACCACTACCTGTAAATCTTTGACCCCTTTCATTAATTTAGCAGTTTCTCCTTTAGAAGAAGCTACCACAATATATTTTATATTTCTTTCCCTGGCAGTTCTTAATGCCAATTCTACAGTGTCTTTACTATTTTCTTTTCCTTTTTTGCTAAAATACACAATTCATACCTCTTTTCTTAATTTAAATTATTAAGTAACTTTAAAGTTAAGATGAAGTTTGCTTACAGGAATACTCCCCTCCACCTGAACCTTATCCTTTAGGAAAAGGACTTATCCTTACACATAGCATTGCTTATACCCCTTTTCAAAAAGATAGAAGTATTAACAATGGTAGCCTTCAGATAAAAATATTATATAAATAATTCTGGTTTTTTTCTAGAGGCAAACTCAATTTCCAATTCATATTTATGTCTTAAATAATTTTCATCATCATAATATTTCGCACCATGAGGACATTTCTTAATACAGGCACCACATTTAATACAAATTCCATTTAGTTTAGATACCTCTTCAAAATCAATAGATCCCATAGGACAAACATTTACACAAATTTTACAATCAGTACAATTATCATTAGTTTTTGGAGTAACCTTCCTAATATCCACAGGAATTCCCTCTTTGTTTTTAGGTTTATAGTACTTTCTATAAGGTTTGTTTCCTTTTACATTTAAATATTCAATTTCATTTCCAGCTGCAAGCTTATCATATACGCCGCGGGCAAAATTCTTTGCTATAGTCATATCTTCATCATCTGGCCTGTCCTTTGCAAGAATTTTAGAAAATGAATGTTCTCCTATGAAAGCTGCCGCCCCAATAACTTTAAAGTCATTTGATTCAAGTATATCTTTTAATTCTACGAGAGCATCATCATAATTTCGATTGCCATAAACTACTATGGAAACAGCCAATGCTCCATTCCCCTTAACAGAATTTAAATATTTTAATAATACATTGGGAACTCTTCCTGCATAAACAGGAGTTCCTACAACCACAATATCCTGTTGTGAAAAAGATACGGCTTCCTCTCTAACCTTTGGCAGTGTAAAATCTATATTATTTATATTCATTACCTTGCCGCAAATATTTTTTGAAATCTCCTTCGCTATCCCACACACCACTTTTTCAGTAGTACCTGTAGCACTAAAATACAGTGTATTAATTTTTTTATCCATAAAATATCAGCTCCTTTTATTTAAGTAAAAATATCTATTTTAGTACTTTTTCAATAAACACCTGTACAAGTCCTGGTTCGAACTGTATATAGACATTTTTCTGTAATTCTCTTATGGCCTGTTGTTTTGATAAAACACTGCCATAGCTCCTCATACTGGTCATAGCATCATAAGCATCTGCTATGGTTATTATTCTAGATTGAAAAGGTATTTCCTTCTGTTTTAAAGATTTAGGATATCCACCTCCATTCCATTTTTCATGATGTGCCAATACATACTTAGATATCTGCCACATATAATTTACAGAACTCAATATCTTAAATCCTATTTCAGGATGCTCTTTAATTTTATTCCATTCATTCTCTGTAAGTTTTTCTTTTTTGTTAAGTATACTTTCTTCTACCTCTATCTTCCCTATATCATGCAGCAGACCTGCTGTTTTAAGTTCTTTGATCTCATCTTCCGACATCCCCAAAACCTCACCCATAGCCATGCACAGCCTGGCAACCCGTATTGAATGCATCCATTCCCTTTCATTTTTTTTATAGAGAGCAGCAACAATAACATTTATGGTATTTGATCTTACACTAAGATGTTCATACGCTTTATTTTTATACATGCTGTCTTCAGCTTCTTTTAAAATTTTTTGAATCTCTTCCCTTTTATGATTTTTAATTGAATATCCAAATGTAATATCTATATCCATATAATCCATTTTTTCTCTCAATAATATAGATTTAATATCTTTAATAATCCCCTTTACTCTATTCTCATTTGTATTAGATAATACTATTACAAATTCGTCTCCTCCAATTCTAGCTACTATATGTTCTTCCCCACACCCTTTTTTTATTATTTCAGCTGCTTTTTTAAGTAGCCTATCTCCTTCTAAGTATCCAAAGGAATCATTAACAAATTTTAATCCATTTATATCACCCATAATAACAGCCAGTGGAAACTGTCCTCGTATATCTAGCCGAGTTAACTCCTGTTTAATAAATTTTCTATTATATAATCCTGTAAGTTGATCATGGAAAACCAAATAATTATAATCACATCTTCCAATCCTAGAAATGTTATCATTTTTATCTATAGTTAAAATTTTATTTTGCTTTTTACATATAAATTTTTTTGTTAACGTTTACAGTTCTATTTCTACTACAAATGGTGAAAATATTTTCCGTCAGGGTTATAAATGATCTGTTAAAATACATATCCTCATAGCTTAATCTTAACAATTCTTTGTTTCTTATCTGAGCCATATTATTAAATATAAATAATATTGTTATAAGTAAAATAATATACACACTCATCACCCTCTTTAATAGGTTAATTGAAACATACACCTATTGTATTTTAACAAATTATATTATTAATTATATACCAAAACTGCTAAATATTCTACATATTTTTATATTAATGTCTGTATAAATGGGTACTAATTTAACCATTTTACAAATAATTTATGATAATATATTAAATATATCATAATCACAAGGAGGTTTTTATGAAACTTATTAATTATACTAAAAAACTTTTAATAGGTCTACATTCCAGCCTGAAGAGATTTCCACTTACCATACTATTTTCCGCTTCTGTTGCTCTGGTACTTATAATAATATCAGAAACTACTTCTCCAAATAAATACTTATTATACAGACTATCTCTAATTCTTGCATTAGGAATTCCAGTTTCACTTTGTATAAAACTTTTTCTAGAGAAAAAAGAACTGGGAAAAAAAACTATAGCTTTTATAGGAAGCCATATCTTAGGAATCACATTTTTAATTTTGTATTATTTCTTGTTTTTAAAGAATATACAATTAAATTCCATTATCAGATACTCCGCCGTTACTCTTTCTCTATATATGGCGTTTCTTTTTATCCCTTATCTTGTGAAAAAAGAAAATTTTGAAATGTATGTAATAACTATTTTTACATCATTTTTCGTCACAGTAATCTATTCCATAATATTGTACCTGGGGCTTTCAGCTATTTTATTTACCATAGATAAATTGCTTGAAATAAATGTTTTAACTAAAATTTACTATTACACATGGCTGATTGTAATATTTTTATTCTCAATGTGCTATTTTCTTTCTGGAATACCGCCCAAAGACAAAGAACTATCCATAAAATCTTATCCTAAACTACTGAAGATATTACTCTTATATATTATAATGCCTCTTTTGACAGTCTATACAATAATACTTTATATATATTTTGTAAAAATACTGGCGACAAGTAACTGGCCTATAGGTATGGTTTCACATTTAGTTGCATGGTATTCAATTATTGTAACTATGGTATTCTTTTTTATCACTCCAATTAAGGAGGAAAACTTCTGGCAAAATGAATTTTTAAAATTTTCCCCAAAAATTATATTGCCTCTTATTATAATGATGTTTATATCCATAAGTATAAGAATAACCGCTTATGGTGTAACAGAAAATAGATATTTTATAGTTATTTTAGGCATATGGTTATTTTTTATAATGATATATCTATCATTCACTAAAAAACCAAAAAATATAATACTTCCTATTACTATCTCTATAGTTTCACTTATTTCTGTATTTGGACCTTTAAGCTGTTATTCAATCTCAAAATTAAGCCAGAATAACAGATTTGAAAGTATTCTTATAAAAAACAATATGCTGAGAGACAACCAAATACGAACTTCAAATAGTATCTCCCAAGAAGATAAATTCCAAATAAATGGCATACTTGATTATTTCAATAGAAACCATAGTCTTAAAGAAATTAACTATCTGCCACAAGATTTTAAACTAGCTGACACAAAGGATGTATTAGGATTTGATTTTATAAGTCCCAATAACAAATCTAATAAGGAATATTTCAATTTCACAAGGGATGAATCAGAACAAGCTATAAATATAGAAAATTATGACTATTTATTTCACATTACCAATGTTAAAGACGAAAATGCTCCTTCAAATTCCAGCTTTACAGCTTCATACAATTATAATACCTCTATTATAAAAATTAATCATGAAGGAGATGAACTGTACACTAAAAATTTAAATACTTTTATAAATACCCTTACAGAAAAGCACTCTATAATACCAAAAGAAAATTCTCTGCCACAGGAGGAACTGACACTGTCTGATGAAAATGCTAATGTAAAAGTAAAACTCATATTTTCACACATATACGGAAACGTAGATATGGAAAATAAAATTTTTAATATTACAGGAATTGATTTTTATGTACTTGTTAAAATAAAATAGCTTCCAAAAAGACTCCCTCTGCTTATCTAAAAGTCTAGGGAGTCTTAATAAATAATTTCAAAAACCCTATGAATAAAATTAAAAAATATATTATTCTACATTTCTTTTAAAATTATTTCATCCATAGGCAATCTTGGCCTTGGAGATGAATTTTGATCTGGATACCCAATTGGAAGAAGTGCCACTATATCATATCTGTCTTCAAGCTTTAATATTTTTTTTACCCTTTCGCGGTCTACAATACCTACCCAGCAACTTCCAAGACCTAAATCAACTGCTTTTAATACCATATGTTCAACAGCAATACCTGCATTTTCCCACAAATAAGCCTTGGCAGTTTCCTTATTTAGTGTATTATTTTCCACAAGTGTTGATTAACCAGTTTTTTACTTCAAACTATTAACTTATTTTTGATAT
>ENA-UOOI01000383-UOOI01000383.1-fermentation-metagenome-genome-assembly--contig:-NODE-383-length-58070-cov-5.687633_pt1 | contig 58070 bp, 71 predicted proteins | sample MGYA00245779_ERZ724027 | MGnify/ENA primary metagenome ERZ724027 (study PRJEB28704, sample SAMN03018318) | fermentation metagenome | biome: anthropogenic terrestrial biome; feature: soil; material...
TCATTGTTAATTCCAGAGATGAGCTGACATTCAATTTGAAATGCGGTCTTTCCCTGAAAGAAAAGGTGGTGAGATAAATGGCATATATTCCATATGGATACAAAATTCAAGATGGAGAGGTTACTGTCGATGAAAAGGCAGCAGGTCAAGTAAAGGTATTCTTTGAGAAATACATATCAGGACTATCCCTTACAGTGGCTGGCGAACAGGCAGGTATTGATAAGACACACTCTGTGATGGGACGCATTTTGAAAAACGTCAACTACCTTGGAAATGATACGTATCCAGCAATTATTGATAAAGAGATATTTGATAAAGCTGAAGAAGTTAGAGATAAACGTGCAAAGGATTTAGGACGAGTGGTAGAGCTTGCCGCTTTCACCTCTCCCCCTCCCAAAGAACGATTCAAAATGAAAAAGGCAGATAATAAGATGCCAGTTGATCCTTTTGAACGAGCAGAATACTTATATAGTCTGATAGAAAGCGAGGAATAAAGTGACAGAGAAAAATATAATGGTTATTCCTGCTCGTAAAAGAGTAGGAAGTACAGCCGCAAAAGAAAAGATAAAGAAACTTCGTGTTGCTGCCTATTGCCGTGTTTCTACAGAAACAGAAGAACAAAATTCTAGCTATGAGGTTCAGGTCGCACACTATACAGAGTTTATAAAAAAGAATAATGAGTGGGAGTTTGCCGGCATCTTTGCAGATGATGGCATCTCTGGTACGAACACAAAAAAGCGTGACGAATTCAATCGCATGATTGCAGAGTGCATGGACGGCAACATCGACATGGTTATTACTAAATCCATCAGCCGATTTGCACGTAACACCCTAGACTGTCTTCAATATATTAGACAGCTCAAGGATAAGAACATATCCGTCTATTTTGAAAAAGAGAGCATCAACACCATGGATGCCAAGGGTGAGGTGCTACTTACCATAATGGCATCTCTAGCACAACAGGAAAGCCAGAGCCTTTCACAAAACGTTAAGCTTGGCCTACAGTACCGATACCAACAAGGAAAGGTGCAGGTCAACCATAAGCGATTTATGGGCTACACCAAAGATGAAGATGGAAATTTAATCATTGTTCCCGAAGAAGCTGAGATTATCAAACGCATCTACCGAGAATACCTTGAAGGTCAGAGTCTAGTGGGCATTGGTCGAGCCCTTGAAAAGGATGGTATTTTAACAGCAGCGGGAAAACCAAGATGGCGACCAGAATCAGTTAAGAAGATACTTCAAAACGAAAAATACATCGGAGATGCCCTTCTGCAAAAGACTGTCACAGTAGATTTTCTGACCAAGAAACGAGTGAAAAATGAAGGGCATGTTCCCCAATATTATGTTGAAAATAGCCATGAATCGATTATTCCCAAAGAATTATACTTGCAAGTTCAGGAGGAAATTCATCGAAGAAGCAATATCTACACGGGAGCAGGCAAGAACAAACGAATTTATAGTAGCAAGTACGCTTTAAGTGCCATCACCTTCTGTGGAGATTGTGGCGATATTTATAGGAGAACCTATTGGAATATCCATGGTAGAAAAGAGTTTGTCTGGCGATGTGTGACTAGAATCGAGCAAGGTCCTGAAGTCTGTAAGAACCGAACCGTAAAAGAAGATGAACTCTATGGTGCTGTAATGACCGCAATTAATAAGCTGCTTGCAGGTGGCAATAACATGATAAAAACACTGGAAGAAAATATCCATGCGGTGATTGGTGAAACGACAGAATACCAAATTTCAGAGATTAACAACTTACTGGAGGAAAAGCAAAAAGAACTCATCAAGCTGGCTAATAAGGGTCAAGATTATGAACATCTAGCAGATGAGATTGATGAGCTGAGAGACAAGCGACAGCTCCTTTTAGTAGAAGATGCCTCCCTCAGTGGCGAGAACGAGAGAATCAATGAGCTGATTGAATTTATCCGCAAGAACAAATTCCGTACCTTAGAGTACGATGATAAGCTTGTAAGGAAGATAATCCAGAGCGTTACAGTCTATGAAGACCATTTCGTCATATCCTTTAAATCTGGTATTGAAATTGAAATATGAAAACCAGAAGTAAATAGCCCATGACTCTACAGTAGAGTTGTGGGTTTTCTTTTGCTTGCTGATTATAATAATATTTTAATAACTATTGTATTTATCAACCAAATGGTTTACAATATTATTAGCGTAAACTTGGAGGTGCTGTATGACTACGGCAGAAATGATTAAAGAACTGTGTGAGCAAATGAATATAAGCGTTTCTGAACTTGCCAGACGTATCGGCCAGACTCCACAAAATTTCAATAAGAAATTACAACGTGAAACGGTAACCTTGGATGAGTTGAAGGCCATTGCTGATGTGCTAGGTGTCAAGTTTGTGCAGGCATTTATTTTACCAGATGGAGATGAAATAAAAATATCTAACGAATAAAGGAGGCAGTCTAATATGATGATTAGTCCGGAAAGTCACTATGAAGAGTATCTCAAAGGAAAAACAAAAGAAGAAATAATGACCGCCATCCGAGGACTTAAGCAAGAAATAGGTCGTCTAAAAAATTCTATGGAAAGTCTAGGCTATGGCGATAACCCAATTACAATTCCGTATGAATCTACTTGCATTTACTGGATTCATGAATATTTTGAAAAGATAAACAAGTTCACAAGAAGGTATGAAAGGGGTATCTAAATGCCAAAAAAGGATTCTATACAAGACAAAAGAAAGAATGGGTGTAATACTTCCTCTCACACTCATCATCGCAGAGATAACTCAGATTCACAGACTTCATGTATCAGTGTTGTTCCAATCTTTAATCATTTAGAAGAAGAACAGATGGATGAAATTATGAAAGTAATGAGGTCAATTTCATATAAAAAGGGTGAAGTGGTTTATCGGGAGGGAGATACATCCAATGCCTTATATGTTGTAAGTAAGGGTAAAATTAGAATCTACCGTTTATCTGAGTCTGGAAAAGAACAATTATTGAGAATTTTAAATCCAGGAGATTTTACTGGAGAACTTGCTTTGTTTCGTGAATCAATCCATGAAGCGTATGCAGAAGCAATGAGTGATACTGATGTGTGTATGATTAGTAAAAATGATTTACAAGAATTTTTATTAAAGTACCCTACGATATCCTTGAAGTTCTTATCAGAGTTTTCTAACCGATTGGAAACATCAGAAAAACAAACAACCAGATTTGCCACAGAGAAGGTGGATTCTAGAATAGCGCTGTTTCTTGCAGAATGCTTGGATGGTGATGAGGGTTCAATGGAAATTGAATTGCCAATGAATAGAAAGGATTTAGCCTCTTACTTAGGAACTACACCTGAAACGATAAGTAGAAAGTTTGCTGATTTTGAGGATGAAGGCTATATAAAGCAAAAAACAAGCAGAAAGATTGAGATTTTAGATTTAGATGGTTTGTTGTTAGTATAAGTAATAGTCGGAAAATGAAATACAAAACAGTTGGAGTGGCTTCAAGACTTCACCTGTTTTGTATTTTTAGGCAAAAAAACTCAAATATTTACGCAAAAATGCATAAACTTGATTTAGGTCAATTTAATTTCTTTTAATCGCTTGTATGATGTAATCAAGACAAAGATAAAAAGAAAGAAGGAAAAAACATGTCAAAACAATTAAATTTTAATCAAGTAAAAGAAACTCATTTAAAAACATTAGCACAATATGTACCAGTTGTAGCACGGGTTCATGGTGGTAATCACCCGGAATTTCACCAAGTGCAAAAAGTATATGATAGGCTTGCAAAAAAAGTGAAAGATGCAAGAGCGGAAAAACCTGACTTAGTAGATGAATTTGTAAAATTACGTGAAATAACAGATAATTATACAGTTCCAGGTGATGTTTGTGAAAGCTATGAAGCAGTCTATAACATGTTGGCAGAATTAGATAGAGCCTATGAATCATAAAAGAAATAAATACTAGATTACTAAAAAATTATAAGAGGAAGGAGCATGAATATGCAAAAATTCATTTTAGGAAGAAAGAATCATATTACAATAGTAAGTGCAATTTTAATAATCATTGCATATGTTAGTAAATTAGGCTTTCAAAACGAACCTATAGCTATATGGTCACTAATCATTGCCTCCGTTTTAGGCGTTATACCGATTGCTATCCAAGCGTATCAAGCATTGAAGGTCAAAGTTGTCAGTATCGATGTTTTAGTTACTATTGCAGTTATCGGAGCGTTTATAATTAAAAACTTTGAGGAATCGGCAATTGTTACGTTCTTATTTCTGTTTGGAGCTTATTTAGAACAAAGGACACTTAATAAAACACGTTCTGCAATAAAAGAATTAACTGAAATGGCGCCAGAAGTTGCTCTAAAGAAACTGAAAAATGGTGAATTTGAAGAAGTCGAAATAGAAGAGGTTGATGTAGGTGATATTTTACTTGTTAAAACGGGTGCAAAAATTCCAGTTGATGGTACAGTGTTAACAGGAGAAGGGCACATTAATGAAGCAAGTATTACAGGTGAAGCAGTTCCAGTAAGCAAAAGGAAAGATTCAGGAGTATATGCCGGAACAATTTTAGAAAATGGAACACTGCAAATCACTGCTGACCGTGTAGGTGAAGACTCTACTTTTGGTAAAATCATTGAGTTAGTGGAAGAAGCACAGGATTCAAAATCAGAGGCAGAACGCTTTATTGATAGATTCTCTAAATACTATACACCAGCTGTTTTAGTTCTCTCTTTTATTGTATGGCTCATTTCAAGGGATATTGAGCTTGCAATTACGATATTAGTTTTAGGATGCCCAGGGGCACTTGTTATTGGTGTTCCCGTTTCAAATGTTGCAGGTATTGGTAATGGAGCACGTCATGGTGTTCTTCTAAAAGGTAGCGAGGTAATTAGTGATTTTAGCAGACTAGATACCATGGTATTTGACAAAACTGGAACATTAACAATAGGAAATCCTAAAGTAGCTGATAAAGAAATTTATGCAGATGATGTAGAGAAAGTGTTAGCTTATCTGTCAAGTGTTGAAAAGGAATCCGATCATCCATTAGCAAAAGCAGTTGTGGAATATATTGGAGATATAAAATCATATACAGTTGAAAAAACGGAGGTTGTAAAAGGCGGAGGAATTGTAGCTCATATAGAAGGTCATAGAGTTGCCGTCGGGAATGTAGCCTTGATGGAGCAAGAAAATGTTACTTTAAGTGAAAAAGCTCGTGGAGATATTACTAGATTTGAGAAGAATGGAAATTCACTTGTTTTAACATCCGTTGATGGTGAATTAAAAGCATTGATGGGTATTCGTGACCAAATCCGTTCAGGTGTAAAAGAAGATCTTCAAAAGCTAAAAAAACTTGGTGTTAATAATCTAGTTGTTCTTTCAGGTGATAACCAAGGAACAGTTGATTTAGTGGCACATGAACTAGGACTTACAGAGGCCCACGGGCATATGTTGCCGGAAGATAAATCAGCATATATTAAAACACTTCAAGAAAAAGGTCAAATTGTTGCATTTGTCGGGGACGGCGTAAATGATAGTCCTTCACTAGCTCTAGCACAAATAGGAATTGCTATGGGAAGTGGAACAGATGTAGCCATTGAAACTTCAGATGTTGTCTTAATGAACTCGGATTTCAGCCGCTTGCCACATGCACTAGGTTTAACAAAAGCAACAGCTAATAACATGCTTCAAAATATAATTATTGCAGTAGGAGTTGTACTAGTCCTGCTTGCCAGCGTATTCTTTAGTGAGTGGATGAACATGTCAATCGGTATGTTAGTACATGAAGCGAGTATATTAGTAGTCATTCTAAATGCTATGAGACTTCTTCGCTATAAATTATGAAAATAAAATTCTTAATCTAAATCAATTTAAAATAGATAAATATATCAAAGGAGAAATGAAATATGCAAAAAGCAACGATTCAATTAGAAACATTAACTTGTCCGTCTTGTATGCAAAAAATAGAAAACGGTGTGAAATCCTTGGAAGGGGTAAATAAAGAGAGTTTAAAGGTACTATTTAATTCAAGCAAGGTAAGAGTAGAATTTGACGATGAAAAAGTATCTATAGAGGATATTGAAAATGCTATTGATAAATTAGGGTATGAAGTACTAAAATCCCAAGTAAAAAAAATTTAAAGTGGCGAATCAGTTAATTATGAAAACCAGAAATAAATAGCCCATGACTCTACAGTAGAGTTGTGGGTTTTCTTTTGCTTGCTGATTATAATAATATTTTAATAACTATTGTTTCTATCAACCAAATGGTTTATGATGTTCTTAGCGTAAACTTGGATGAGTTGAAGGCCATTGCTGATGCGCTTGGTGTCAAGTTTGAGCAAGTATTTATTTTACTTGATGGTAATGAAATAAAGACGGGTAACGAGTGAAGGAGGAAAACAATGGTTTCTGGAGAATTAAAGCTAATTATTGATGAATTGAGTACACAGGGTAAAATGATTTTTCATGAGGCGACTACAGAAGAAAAAATCACAACCTTTGAAAAAGAAAATAATGTCGTTCTTCCATCCAAATACAAAGACTGGCTGCAGCTTTCTGATGGTGGTGAGTTCTTTTTGCCAGCAGGTATTCAATTATATGGAATTGAACACAAGCCAGTGATTAACGTAGATGATAATTCAAGACCAAACGATGATTATATCGTTATTGGGGCTTTAGCATCAGGCGACCCAATCATCTGCGCAAAGAATAGCGAAAAAACAGCTATATATAATCAAGAAGCTGGGAGGATAGAAGACGATGAAATTTATGATGATTTTATAGCCTTTCTTAAACATCTGCATGATTTGCTTGGCATAGGTGGTTGATTATATGTCGAGAAGAACAGCAGAATCTAACAAGGCGATACTTACAGCTTGGAATAAGGAAAAGGAACTTGTCCAAGAAGTAAAAGGGACAAGAGAATGGACTTCCCAACAACAGAAAGATATTCTTGATAAAGGTAAAGCCTATGATGAGAATGGTATAGCTTTTCAAGGACAGCATATGAAAAGTGTGGAAAAATATCCAGAATATCAAGGAGACCCCGGAAATATTCAGTTCCTAACAAGGGCAGAACATTTAGAGGCCCACGATGGGGATTGGAGAAATCCGACTAATTGGCATTTTAATCCTGTTACAAAAGAAAAAACTGACTTTGGAGATGGAGAATTTATTCAATGCGAAATAATACAATTAGCCGATCCTGTAAACAAAACACAAATTAAACCAGAAATTGAGAAAGAAGTTAATGTAGAGTCTGTAAGTTCTGTAAGTGAAGGTCAGAAAAAGGCAGAGTCAAACAAAAAATATGAATCTCTACACGAGACAGTACCACCTAATAACATAGAAGACATAACGAAGCAGGGATTTGTACCGAAATTGAAGAGCGGCCTCAAAACCATAAGTAAAACAATTATAGAATTTCCAGATAAACATCCGAACGCAATGAAAGCAATAAAGGGCGTTGGATTATTTGTGGCTACTGTGGCTGTAGCTACTGTCAAAGAATCATCAAGGAGCGGTTCATCAAATTCAGAATACGGATGGTCAGATGATGACCGCGCTGAGTATGAAAATTCATATGAGGATTATCCTGCAGATCAGGACACTTCAGAATCCTCAGAGCGTTCTTCTCCGGATGAACATATAGTGAGGGGACATGGACAACGTTATCATTATAAAGATGGTAGTGTTAAATGGAAAGATAAGGATCCATACCCACGTGGAGGAAATATTGAGGAATAACAAAAGCCCCTCCCTACCATCATAGTTGATATAATAATGGATATGTTCCCACATACGCAAGCCTACAGTGGATATGTTCCCTCAAAGACAAAAATGTCCAAGTGACTAATTTTTGACAGCTATACCTTCCTCTTAACACACGTTGAGAGTATAATTCTGATGACGTATTGTGGTTCGGAGGGGGAATAATAGGGTTTGACCACAACATATAGTGGGTTGAGGGTGAAAATTGGGTCAAAAATCGGTGGAAAAACACCGTTTTTTGACCCTTTAAAATAGGCCATTTGACAGATGACATTGAGGAATTAGAGAATTGATAAGATAAAAGCGACAAATAGGGTTGTAAAGGGTAATTTAATAACCCAATTTATAAAGAATGTATATTATTTAATTGTGATGTATAGCACCAATGTCTATTCACAATGAGGCTAACTAAAAGTAAAGTGACCTAAGAATGAAGTTAAGTTTAAAAAAATATATACATTAATATGTAATTTTTAATAGATGAATATGTTGGCTTACCTTATTGAATTATAATCTAAGTCTGTAAAATATAACAAGAGACTCTATGTAAGATGTAACTATGTTATTTTGATAATTTTTTCTTCAAACATTTTCATAATCTAGTTATATAATTTATGAAAAACACTCCATAAGTGCTATAATACTACCTTGTATTTTCTATAATTTTTAGAATATATAATATTTATTCTATTTCTTCTAACAGCTTAAATTTTGTTGCAAGTGCAACAAGGTTGTGGTAAAATTTATTTATAAATTTTTATTGTATTTGCAACAAAATATATTTTAAAGGGGTTTATTATGACAGAAATTCTTCGTGAGATAGGAATGATAGCAAGGGCATTAGATTCTATAAGTAATATAGAATTTAAAGAATATGACCTTACAAAAGGGCAGTATTTGTACCTTGTGAGAATATATGAAAATCCAGGAATAATTCAAGAAAAATTATCTGATATGATAAAAGTAGATAGAACAACAGTATCCCGTGCCTTAAAGAAATTGGAGGTTAATGGATTTATTGAAAAGAAGGCAGATAAGACTAATAAAAAAATCAATAAACTTTTTCCAACAGAGAAGGGTGAAAATACTTATCATTTTATTAAAAGAGAACATGACTATTCCAATACTGTAGCATTAGAAGGATTTTCAGAAGAGGAAATGGAAATAATCTCTAACCTTCTTCAAAGAGTAAGAAAAAACATAGAAAAAGATTGGGATTTTGTGAAAAAAGGAAACAAAAGAAATTATTGATTATACAAAGGGGTGATTTAATTAAATGACTATAAATATAAAAAAGTGTAATGTTGAAGATTTGCCTAAACTTCTAGAAATTAGTTATGAAACATTTAATGAGACATTTAAGAATCAGAATTCTCCAGAAAATATAAAAGCTTATCTAGAAAGGGCATTTAACTTGAAACAATTAGAAAAAGAATTATCCAATATTTCTTCACAATTCTTTTTCGTATATTTAAATAATGAAGTCGCTGGATATTTAAAAATCAATATAAATGATGCTCAATCTGAAGAAATGTCTGATGAATCTCTTGAAATTGAAAGAATCTATATAAAAAGAAAATTTCAAAAACACGGTTTAGGCATGTATTTACTAAATAAAGCTATAGAAATTGCGATGGAATTTAACAAAAAGAAAATCTGGTTAGGTGTGTGGGAAAAAAATGAAAATGCTATTGCTTTTTATGAAAAAATGGGCTTTGTCCAAACTGGATCCCACTCTTTTTATATGGGCAATGAAGAACAGGTAGACTTTATAATGACTAAGATACTCATATAATTTAATGGAGTTACTATTTACTTTAAGGAGGTATATTTAAATGACTAAATTTGTTGTTGAAGAGGACTTTTGGGGTTTATTTCCTAATGCAAGAATTGGTGTTGTTGTTTGCCATAACATAAATAACTTTATAATAGATGAGGATAAATATAAGGAAATGATACTTATCTCAGAAAAACAGGCCTTAAAATATTTAAATAATGAAATATTCAGCAGTAATGAGGTTATAAAGGTATGGAGAGAGGCCTTTCAAAAATTTAAGACAAAGAAAGGAGCACGATCATCAATTGAAGCACTGCTAAAGCGAGTGCATAAGGGGAACCATTTAGGGACTATTAATCCTCTAGTTGATATTTACAACTCTATTTCATTAAAATATGGATTGCCTTGTGGTGGGGAAGATATTGATACATTTGTTGGAAATATAAGATTAACTAAGGCAGTTGGAAATGAAAGTTTTGTTACATTAGGAGCAGAGGAAAATTCACCACCCTATGAAGGGGAAGTAATATATAAGGATGATGAAGGTGCAATTTGTAGATGCTGGAATTGGAGAGAAGCAGTGAGGACAATGCTTACTGAAAATACAAGAAATGCTTTTCTGTGCATTGAATTGGTTGATGAAAGTAGATTAGCAGAGTTTGAGAGTGCTTTAAAGGAATTGTCGGAAGCAGTACAAGATAATTTGGGTGGGATATGCGAAATTTCAATTTTAGATATTAACAATAAAGAAGTTTTAATAAGATAATTTTGAAAAAGAATTTTATTTAAGATTTTTATATCTATATATTAGCTTTTATTATAATACTAAATTATATTTACCAGAAATCTAAAAGGATTAGATTCGCCTTGTTTTAGGAAGGGACTATATTATAAAAAGGGGGAGGAACTATGTTTAGAAAAATGAGAAGGAATAAACAGTTATTATCTATAGATGATATTGTAGCCGTAATGGAGAGATGTACCAACGGTGTATTAGCATGTATGGGTGATAATGATTATCCTTATGCAGTTCCGCTTAGTTATGTTTACTTTGACAACAAGATTTACTTTCATTCAGCAAAAGTTGGTCATAAAGTAGATGCTATTATAAAAAATCCGAAGGTGTCTTTTTCAGTAATTGATGAAGATACAATCGTAAGTGGAGAGTACACGACCTATTTTCGTAGTGTCATTGCATTTGGAAAAGCAAGAGTTGTTGAGGGCGATGAATGGGTCAAGGGTTTTGAAGCTTTGGTTGAAAAATATTCAGGAGATCAGCCCAAAAAAGCAAAACAAAAAGAAATAAGTGGATGTACACAGTCTCATGTTATTGCAATTGATATTGAGCATATAACTGGGAAGGAAGCTATTGAATACATCAGGGCAAAGCAGTAGAAGAATTTATATAATGGAAACCTTATCAATAGATTAGATATTATATTATTTTATAGATAAAGAACCATGTTCAACATAAAAATCTTAGTTTATATATTTTATATAACTCCAAAACTTAATATAGAAATTCAAAGAGGCGAAGTCTTCGGTCAACTTATGATCGATAGGCTTCGCCCTTTTTTTATGCCTAAAAACAGAAAGAAAGGATTGAGGACAATGTCAAAATTATTTATGTATGGCACTTCATTGGAGGGGATAGAACAGCTAATGGTTATGGTGCCAAATTTTCAACCAAGGAGAAATGGCATAGTTATTAATAATTATTTTAATTGTGAGGGAGGTGTTAAGGATTGTAATTCCAGCTTAATTAATGTAAGTAATAGATGCAATGACTGTAAAAATATTCATTCTAGTTTCTTATCCGATGTGGATAAGGTCAGGTACAAAGGTTTAATAAATGAATCTTTTAGAAAAATAAGAAATTATTCATTTAAAGATAGGCTGAGACATCTTACTGATAGCTTTAAAGGAGAAGTATTCTTAAATCCTATTCATAAAGAAAGATTCTATCGTGTAGTTTACGAAGAAGATCTTGATATCTATGATATATCTCCAAGATATATTGCCGTCATATTTCTTCTTACTTCTGATGAGACTCTATGGAATCTACTAGAGCATACTGTAAAACCAAATGGATTTGATTTTAATAAGTGTAACCTTAAACAAATAAGTACAGGAGGATATGCCATATACCAAATGGCTAAAACTATTTGGACAGGAAAAGAAAGCATTGAGATTAATGAAATAGCCGATGTGGATTTAATTGATGATAAGGCTTTTAAGGCAATTATTAATGCTTCACTGATTACAAGATATGGTGCAGATATATTTTTAATTACAAAGTAGAATGGAGGGATAAGACTTGAACATTACGATTAAAAAACTGAATAGAGAAAATGAAAAGACTAAAACCATATGGTTTCCTATTGAAGAAGAAAACTTAGATAAAATATGCAGTGAGCTTGGAATAGAAATGACTACAGAATCAAATTGCTATATTGAAAATAGTATGGATAGAAACTTTCTAAGGATACTGCATAATAAAAACTGTAATATAGATGAGCTAAACTATTTAATGAAAAGGCTAAATGGATTTAGTCAAAAGGAGATAGAAAGATTCTATGCTGCATCCTTTGCAGAAAACCCTAAAACAATGACAGAATTAATAAATCTAAGTTTTAATCTGCATTGCTATAGTCTTGTATCTGAATTTGATAATCTAGAAGCTATAGGAAAAGACCTATATCTAACAGAGAGGCAAGCAGTATCAACAAAAGAATTAGATGAACTTGACGGTGAATCATATGCAATGGATGTAATAAAAAACAATCCTAGTTCTATAATCACACCTTATGGTGTTCTATATAAAAACAGTAATGAGCCAGAGCAAGTATATAATGGGGAGCAGTTCCCACCATATGAGTGGAAGGACACTATGGCGACAGTTGAATTAAAAGTAAAGGGCGGGAGTGAATTTATATATATACCTTGTTCTGATGTTGAAATTACTAAGGCACTGATGAGATTAGGAACACCTTACCTAGATGACTGCAAAGTTACTATCGATAGCTATAACATTCCTGACAGAATCTTAAATATTATCCCTGATGATCTAACATCATTAAATAAAATAGATACTTTAAATAATCTAGCAGATAAACTAAAAGAAATGAGAAGTGATATAAGATATTTTGAAAGGCTTATGGACTATGTGAATCCACAAACTGTTGATGAAGTATTTTCTCTAGCAGACTCCATGTATGAATTTGAATTATTCGATGGAATAAAAGACATTGAAAGCTATGGAAGATATATGATATGTGAATCAGGGAATTTTGAATATGATCATAATTTAGAAGAATATATTGATTTTAAAAAATACGGTATAGAGAAATCAAATAATGAATTAGGTTCATTCTCAGACAAGGGATATATTATCTATCACGGATATAATCAAAAGCTTGCCAGTTTATTGTTTGAAAATCTTGGCATAATGGTTCCAGAAGAAAGAGAATTAAAGACATTAAAATTATATATGCCCTTAACTATTACAACCTATGATATACAAAATGATTATGGTTACAGAGAAACCTTAGATGAACCAATGGAATTAGGAAATTTTGAAATAGTTGATTATATAGATGAGATCCTTGAAGCTATAGAAAGAGACACTCTTTCAGGAGAAGAACAAAGAGGCTTGATGAAATACTACGATGGACATGACAGTGTTAATGGAAAGGTAGCTAAATATGAATTTTCTATTGAGATGGTAGATGCTGAATTAATGGGTGTAGCAATACTAGCACTAAATGATGATTTAACATCGTCAGAACTTGAGAAGATTAAGGGTGAAATAATCGATCAGGTTGCAGATGGCAGGGGGGAGTCTTTTGAGCAAAGAGAAATAAATACTGATATGGGAGATGTCTATATTAGCTTCTGGAATAGCAGTAAGAGCTGGTTTATTAAAACAGCTGAAGAAATGGAAATAAATCAAAATCAAATAATGGGAGGGATAAAATTTGAATAACAGAAATCAAGTGGAGAGAATCAAAAAGATGTATCCTGCAGGAACAAGAATAGAATTACTTTCAACCATGGATGATCAGCAGGGAGTTGAGAAAGGCATTAAAGGAACAGTGACTTTTGTAGATGATATTGGAACTGTACACATGAAATGGGATAATGGAAGAGGCCTTGGTCTTATTCCCGGAGAAGATAATTTTAAAGTGTTATCCCATCCCCAAGAAGAAATCAAAGAATCAGAGGAACATTCCAAAGAACAGTCGCAAGGTATGGGAGGTATAAGTTTATGAGAGATTTAAATTATATGTGGAGAAGACTTGAGGGAACAGAAGAAGAAAAAGCATATCTGGATAAGCGATTTAATGAAATGTCAGTTAAAGAACAATATGTTTTAGAAGGTGCCATTCAAATTATAGGGATATATACTGCAGCAGATATGATTAATATTACAGAGCAATTAAGCAGTTTTGATTTTTATTATAAAGCAATTGATGAAAAATTCCTTGGAGAATATGTGGCTAAACATAAGGAAGATGCATCTGATGAGGTGCTTTCATTTATAAATACAGAAAAACTTGGCACAGAATATCACGAAGACTTTGAAGGTGCATTTACAGACAAGGGATATACTATTGAAAGAAACACTATCAAACAAATTTATGACGGTTCAAACTTAGATAAGCTGATAGGGGATGATTGGACTATAAAAATTAAAGTTGGAAGTAAAAGGTACCCAGAAGGCTTATGGATAAACCTGCCTGACTATGGATCTTTTAGTTTAGAACCTCATGAGCTGGATATTGCATTAGATGTACTTGGTATAGATAAATGGGATGAAGGCTATTTATTAGATGCAAAGTGTGTATTCCCAAATATTACAGAATTAAAAAATCAGTATGACTCCATAGAAGAATTAGCTGATAATGGCAATAATTTAGGATATGCTTGTGATGAACAAGATCAAGGGAGGGATTTTTTTATGGAGCATTTAGAATCAGCCATGGAAATTGAAGGTTGTACAAGACTTGATTTTGCCCTTGATATTTCCCAAAATCTAGCTTGCTATGACTTTGTACCAAAAGGAGCTAATTTTGAAAAGTATGGGAGAATTATGGCAGAGAAACATGGAGTCGTAAAACCAGATTCAATACTGGGAGAAAACTTTGACTATGAAAAATATGCCAAGGTAACTATAGAAAAAGAAGAGCTGGAGCCTTGCAAACATGGTTATATTAAAAGAAATGAAGAGAAGTTCTATTATGAATTCAGCAAAGAACCAGCTAATATGGAAATATCCATGGAATAACGAATTTCCTAATAGATATATTAAGTAACTTGTGATATATTGTGGTGCTTGAGGGAGGTGGCACCATGGAAGATATGATGGAGATACTTAACAATGCAGTAACTGAAAGACTGGAAATAGCATATTTTAAATTGATTAAGGAAAATGAGGAAGTAAAGCAAGGAGTTGAAGCAGTAAAGGAATTAAGTATAAAGCTATATGAAAATACTGATATTCCAAAGGAAGTAAGGAGACAGATTGAAGATTATAAAGACATATCCGACTTTATAGAAAGGGAGATGCAAAAATTCATTTATGTGGAAGGAATAAAAGATGGCATTAAGCTGTTAAGAGAACTTGGTGTACTAAGGTAGCGCGGAAGATATCCGTGTTTTTTTATACCCCAAAATAGAGAGGCCGATTGTTAGCTGTAAATTACAGCATAGCAGTCGGCCTTTTTTGTTGCCTAAAAACAATCATATCTACAGATGTTGTGGTATCTAGAAAAGGAGGCGGGGAGGTGGAACATGATTTTTTAATCTATATAAAAGAGTATCATACCGGAAAACAAAAGGCTGTATCCAGTGCATATCTTCAAGATAGATTCTGCATCAGTTCAAGAACTGTAAGGATGCTGGTAAATCAGTTAAGGAATGATGGCAACCCCATATGTAGTGGTGACAATGGTTACTATTATGCAGCTGATAGAGAGGAACTTATTGCAAGCATCAGACAGATGTCAAGCCGAATTAGAGAGATATCGAAAGCAAGAAGAGGGCTTGTCAAAGCATTGGAACATTTCCCAGATGATAACGGACAGCTGAGATTGGATCTTGATAATGAAGCAGAAAAGAGGTGATGAAATATTAATAGTTTTATGAGTTGGATAGGTGGGAAAAAGGCTCTAAGAGAATTAATAGTGTCTGTATTTCCCCTTTATTATGAAAGATATATAGAAGTGTTCGGAGGTGGAGGATGGGTACTTTTTCATAAACCACCTGGTAATGATTTTGAAGTATATAACGATTTTAATGGACTTTTGACTAATCTCTATCGATGTGTAAGGGAAAGGCCAGATGAGTTAATTGAGGCACTGCATTTTGTACTAAATTCTAGGGAGGATTTTGACATAGTAAAGGATGCACTCGCAAGGGATAGCATAGAAAGTGATGTAATAAAAGCAGCATACTTTTATCAACTTATTCGATATAGCTATGCATCAGGACTTACCAGTTTTGGGAGCCAGCCCCATGATATGTGGAGCAACTTCCCCTTAATCGAGCAAGCACATAGGAGACTTAGCAAAGTAGTTATTGAAAATAAGGATTTTGAAAAGCTGATAAGGCAATATGATCGCCCTGTCAGCTTTTTCTATTTAGACCCCCCATATTATGAAACAGAAAAATATTATAAAAATGTAGGAGAAGGTGGATTCCAAGAAAAGGATCATATCAGACTAAAGGATACTTTAATGAATATCGAGGGAAAGTTCTTACTTTCCTATAATGATTGTGACTTTATAAGAGAAATATACGATGCACCTAATATTCAGATTGAAAGCTTTACCCGTATTAACAATATTAAACAGCGTTATGATAACGGGGCTCAATTCCCAGAAATACTGGTGGCAAATTATGATATGCAGGAAAGGAAGGAAAATAATCCTTCACAAATAAACTTATTTGAAATAGAAAATGGACTTTAAAATAAGGAGGAAATTTATATGAAAAAGATTCAGGAAAATATTAATTTATCCGTGGAAGAAATGAAGGATTTAGAAGCTATGGATTGCGATGAGATTGAGATAACAACTTTAGAGAATGTTGTTGTTGCTATGAAGAGAACTATGAATGCAATGGAGCTTATAAGGGCAGCTGAAGGACTTAAGAACTTATCAGAAGAACTAATAGTCCATCTTGCAAGTGTTTGCGGCAGATGTGATGATTGCTCTTATTGCGAAAGATTTGAAGAATATGATGAGATTGTTGTACCTGATTATCTCTTAGAAGAAGCAGGAATCCCAATAGATGCAAAGCTTTGTGCATATACAGAAGAAGATAGCGGAAAAGTTGTAGTTGTAGAAGCAGATTATGACTATGATATAGCTGATGTACCACAGTTTGTAATTGATATTTTTGAAATATCAGGAATTTGTATTAGGGAATTAGAAGAAAGATTGATGATGGATGACATTGTCTATGGAGAGTAAATATATCTCCATAGAGCTACCAAAAGCTTATAGGAGGGGTGATAAGAACTAAAAAATTACTAAGGAAAGGGGCAGAGAGCAAGGTTATAAGTAATAAGTAGCAGAGAAAGACAGGAGGTGGAATATGAGTAGTATTAAGCTTAAGAATGATTGTATTTTCTACTATGGAAATCCTGCAGGCTATGTGGAAAAAGATATTGCAACAGTAGACTCTATGTTTCAAAATGATGAATTAGAAAATTGGATTCATCAGAGAGAACTCACTGCTATATGGACAGATGGGGTATTTGAAAAGCTGTCAAAAGGTGAAAAAATGCTTGGACATAATGGAATGGAAACACCCCTTAAAGTTTGCCGTATATGGCAGCTAAAATCCAATGTGGACCCAAGATATAAATTTATAGGATATGAGGAACTTAAGGAGAATCTTGGTGAACCGGATAAAGAAAATTATGAGATCGTCTATGATGGAGAAATTGAAACCAATAATTTAGAAGTGATCTATATGAAGTTTAATCTAGATCATCCTCACGGATTCACAGGTCATTCTCTATCAATATCTGATGTAATAGAGCTTTATGATAGTACAAGCAGTGAATTTTACTATGTAGATCGATTTGGTTTTAAAGAAATTGATTTTGAGCCGCAGGATCAAAGAAAAGACATGAATATGAGTATGTAAAATAAAAATAATGGAGGAAAACAGAATGAAATATATATTAAGAAAAGCAAATGAATTTATGACAGGAAAGGCTGCTGCAGTAAAAACAGCAGTAAGTAATAATAAAGGAGAAGGCTATATTGACACAGCTGTAAAAATTCTTATTGCTGTAGTTTTAGGGGCATTACTTTTAGCAGGGCTATATTTATTATTTGGAGATGTGGTTATGCCAACTTTAAATGAGAGAATTAGAGAAATGTTTAACTATGCAGGTTAAAAGGAGGAAATGTAATAATGAAATATAGATCAAAGAGAATAATTAATATTCTTTTAGTAGTTTGTATACTAATAACTAATTTTATAGGTTCTGTCTATGCTGCAAAGCATATATTTTCAGATAGTATAGGACATTGGGCAGAGGAAACAATTAACCTTCTTACAGAGAGAGGGATCATTCAAGGATATCCCGATGGACTATCTCATCCGGATAATATTATTACAAGGGGAGAATTTTCAGCCCTTCTGGCAAGGACTATGAAACTTGAAGCCAAAGACAGAGAGAATGTTGGTCCAGTATTTAAAGATATCATAGGTCATTTTGCCCAAAAGGAAATAGAAGCACTTGTTTATGAAGGAATCATTCTAGTGGAGGACTATGGTAAGTTATATATACCTAATAAGCCTATTAGTCGAATGGAAATAATTAAAATGTTAGTTAGAGCGATAGGAAAAGAAAATCATAATCTAGATTGTTCTTGTGATACAGGATTTATTGATGAGGATAATCTGACTAAAGAAGAAATTGAATATATTTGTCTTGGAAAACAATATAACATCATTTCTGGTTACCCAGACAGAACCATTCGTCCTAATGGTGAATCTACTCGTGCTGAAGCCTTTACAATGCTTATTAAGCAGGAGAAAGCCAAAGAAAAGATAGAGGAAGATAAAGCTAAGGATAAAGATAAAAATGAGCAAGAAAAGCCTACTATACCATCAAAATCAACTGATAATCCTACGGACAACAAACCAGATAGAGATAGGGATACAGATACAGAAAACAGCTCATCTTCAGGTGGCAATTCAACTTATGTTCCAGCACCAAAATATACTTTTGAACTTCCCCTTACAGCCTATGTTGATGAGGAAATAAAAATTATTCCCAAAGCCTCTAATATAAAGTCAGTAACATGGGAAATTAGTAAAGATGGTATCCCTGTAGATTTACTTTCAGTTATTGATGGAGAGTTAAAGGCAGATGGGGGAACTATTAAAATTAAATCTGTTGGAAGTTATAGCTTTACAGCCACAGCTGTAAATAGTCGTGGGAAAGAGGTTAGGCATGAACAAAGCATAGATATTTACCCAGTAGTTTCTGCTGAGTTTAAACTACCTGAAACAGCCCATACAGATACAACAATAGATGTTGATCTATCCACCGAAAACTTAGGAGAGAATCTTGTAGTATGGTCACTTAAAAAAGACAATATTGAAATAGACCATAGTACTGTACTTACAGGCGAGCTTACAAACACTGGTGGTTTAATAACATTTAATAACACAGGAATATATGAATTAACAGCTGTTATAACTGATAAACTGGGGAAAGAAACCAAAGTAAGTGATGTAATTAGAGTATATCCTGTGGGAGAAATAAAGATAGAGCTTGATAAGATAACCCATACTGATAAAAGTATTACTCTAAAAACAGAAACAAAGAATACTGATGATATGGATTTAATATGGTCTCTTACTAGGAATGGGGAAGAGGTCAATGTTTCAGATTTTATTGAAGGGAATATCTCATTAGGAGATAGTATTGTAGGTTTTAAGGAAAAAGGTGTATACAATTTAATTCTTTCAGCTACAGACAAAACTAGCAGAACATTTGCGGATAAGGTATCCATTACCGTATATCCTGTAGGTTCTGCTGGCTTTTATTTACCTGAAATATTCCATATAGATGATGAGATAAAGCTCGAAGCAGCCTTTAAGGAAATTGGAAATCGTAATGCAGAGTGGTCACTTATCAAGGATGGCAAAGAAGTAGAACTTTCAGATTTTGTTAGTGGAAATCTATCCAATGATGGAGGAATAGTTACTTTTCCTTATAAAGGTGAATATACTCTAAAAGCTTTCTTCACTGATGATGGAGGGAGAATATATGACTATGAACAAAGTTTTAAAGTTTACCCTGTGCCAGCTGTTGGTTATACATTACCTAAGTATGCCCATACTGACAACGATATTAATGTAGAGGTAAACAGCACAGAGCTTGATGGACTAAAGATTGAATGGCTTGTTGATAATACTTATGGTTTTCAGGATTGGTCAACTTATGTGGAGGGAAATCTAAATAATTCAGGAGGTAGTATCAGGTTCAAAAGAGCAGGTGTTTATGAACTAGTAACTAGAATCATCGATGAAACTGGCAGAGTATTTCTCTTTGAAACAGGAGATAAAATCGAGGTGCTTCCTGTATTAGATATAGGATTTGAACTTCCGAAATCAGCCTATACAGACAGTATTATTAATATTAGAACCTATGGTAATAACAATGTTCTTCCAGTGGAATGGAGCATTACCAAAGATGGTGAAGTTATATCTGAAGAGCAGGCAATCTCTGGAAGTTTAAATGCACAAGGTGGCAAAATTACCTTTCTTATAGATGGAGATTTTATATTAACTGCAACAATGACAGATTTCCTAGAAAGAAGTTTTTCATATAGTCAGGAAATAACTATAAATCCAGTTATAGAGTATAGCTTTACCATGCCTGATTCCATTCACTATGGCAGGGAATTTGAAGTAAAAGGAGATTCCAAAAATCTTGGAGCAAATAAAGTTAGATGGACATTAGAAAAAACAGGTGAAGCAGTAGATTTCAATGGTGAACTAGCCAATGAAGGAGGGAACATCTCCATATCAGATACAGGTGAGTTTACTCTTATAGCCACAATTATAGATAGTGAGGGCAGAGTATTTACTCATAAAGAAAAGATTACTATTACCAATACTGCACCAACAGTAACTTTAACAGCTACACCAACTAGAACTGTAAAGAACGGTAAATTCTTTGTTGATATTAAGGCAACAGCCAGTGATCCAGACGGAGATGCAACAACCTTAGAATATGAAGGTACAACCAGTGATAACTACTATCCAGTAGGTACTCATAAGATTCGTGTACGTGCAAAGGATAGTGCAGGAGATTATTCACCTTGGGTAGAGAAGAGCTTTACAATTGTAAATTCAGCACCAACAGTAACACTGACAGCTACACCAACTCGGACTGTTAAAAGTGGAAAATTCTTCGTTGATATCAAGGCAACAGCCAGTGATCCAGATGGAGATGCAACAACCTTAGAATATGAAGGTACAACCAGTGATAACTATTATGCAGTAGGAACACATAAGGTCAGGGTACGTGCAAAGGATAGTGTTGGAGCTTATTCACCTTGGGTAGAAAAGAGTTTTACAATTAAAAATTCACCACCAACTACCCCCGTAATTACTAGGACACCAAGTGGAAATAGTGTTGCCCCTGGTACTAAGGTAACTATTACAGCTAAGAGTACTGATGCAGATAATGATTCAATTACCTATGTTTGGGAAGGGCGTAATGCTGAAACACAAGTCTACCCGTTAGGAAAAAATACGGTTCGCGTAAAGGCTGTGGATTCCACAGGTGCAGAGTCCCCATGGGCAGCCATTGTATTCTTTGTTGCTGATCCTAATGGCAGTGGAGGTATGATGTTAACTGGTCCTGATTCAGTAATTCTAGAAAATGGTTTAGAAGGTGCGACTATTACTGAATATACATTTACTGTTCCTCCTGTTGCAGGACATAGTGGAAGTGATTATGGCCGTGTTCGTGGATACAATGTAAAAACAAAACAGTGGGATGAACTTGATTATGGAACTACAAGCAATGGTATCACATTCAGCAGAACTCTAAGTGCTGGTATGTACTCTAAGCTTGAGTTTTATTATTACACTAATCACAATTGTATGTACGATAAATCCAATATTACCTATTCTGTAAGTTACCATTTTGAATAAACAAGGAGGAAATGAATATGGAAAGAACAATTGAAAAATCAAATAATTTTATAACAAATAAAGCTATAGCTGTAAAAGCAGCAACTACCAATAACAGGGGAGAAGGATATATTGACACAGCAGTGAAAATTCTTATTGCTGTAGTTTTAGGAGCATTACTTCTAGCAGGACTATATCTATTATTCGGTGATGTGGTTATGCCAACACTAACAGAGCGTATTAAAGAAATGTTTAACTATGCAGGTTAAGAGCATCTTACAAGGGGTGCTTTTTTCTTTTCTGCTAATGGTGGCATCTTATACAGATATTAAAAAAAGGGAAATACCAGATACAATCTGTATATTTATTGCCTTAATAGGCCTGCTAAGATTTAGCTTTTTAAATCTGTTTGGGATAATTATTGCTATCCCATTTCTATTAGGAGCAGTATTAAAAGAAAACAGTATTGGTGGGGGTGATATTAAAGTAACTGCCTCAGCAGGCATTGTCCTTGGATTTTGGAGAGGAATCTATGGATTAATAATAGGGCTTAGTTTATTAGTATTATTTTATTTATTCTTAGTATTAATATCTGAGATAAAGAAGAAGCAAGTGGCTAGGAATTTACCTATGCCACTTGCTCCCTTTTTAGGGCTAGGTTTTATGATTATATATTTTATGAATTAGGAGGAAAATCATATGGGATTTTTAAAAAATAGAACTGTAATAGGTGTGATATGTATCTTATTATCACTTCTTATATGCTTTGGACTTACACCATTATTTAATAAAGGGATGAGCCAAAAGACTGAGATTGTTAGAGTAACAAAAGAAATTAAAGCAGGCGATGAAATCACAAAGGATATGGTTAAAGTAGTGGAAGTTGGAGGGTTTAATTTACCTGAAAATATAATTCGGACAACAGACAATGCTATTGGAAAATATGCTACATCAGATTTAGGAATAGGAGATTATATCTTAAATACAAAACTATCAGAAATACCAGCAGCTGAGAATGCTTATTTATATAATCTTGATGGAAGTAAACAAGCAATGTCTATCACCATAAAAAGCTTTGCTAATGGTCTTTCTGGAAAGCTTCAAAGCGGGGATATTGTGTCTGTGATTGCACCTGATTATAAAAAGCAGGGTGAAACAGTTATTCCATCAGAACTTAAATATATTGAAGTAATATCTGTAACTGCTTCATCAGGATATGATGCAAATACTGGTGAACAAAGAATAGAAGATGAAAGAGAACTTCCATCAACTGTAACCCTTCTTGTAACTCCAGAACAAGGAAATATCCTTGCTGAACTAGAGTCAGACTCTAAGCCACATTTATCACTGGTCTATAGGGGAACACCAGAAAATACAAGGCAGTTTATTGATATGCAGGAAGAGATAATTAAAGAACTTTACTCGGAAGAACAGGAAAAAACAGATGAGGAAGTATCAGAACAAAATAAAGTTGAGGAAAGTAAGATTGAGGAAACAACAGAGGGTGGGGTGGAGTAAATTGCTGAACTTTAAAAAGAAAGGTATATTCATACGAAAGACAGAAGAAAAGGTACAGGAGGAAATTCTTCATGGAGGCGTTTTAGCTGTTTGGGGAAGTCCTGGTAGTGGAAAAACAATCGTAGCCACAAAGATTGCTAAGTATCTAGCAGATAAGAAAAAGAATGTAGTATTGGTTTTATGTGATATGACAGCACCTATGCTCCCTTGTATTTGTCCTCCATCAGATCTTGAATGTGAAAAGTCATTGGGAAGTATTCTTGCTGCAGCCCATGTAAGTGAGGCCCTTGTTAAGCACAATATGATTACTCATAAGAGATTATCATATCTAACAATCCTTGGAATGCTTAAAGGAGAAAATGAATATACTTATCCCCCATATACAGAAGTACAGGCAAGGGAGTTAATTGAAAATCTTAGGAAAATAGCACCATTTGTCATTATCGATTGTGGCAGTTATATTGCAAATGATATTTTATCTGCAGTTGCCCTAATGGAATCAGATTCAGTATTAAGACTGGCCAATTGTGATTTAAAAAGCATCAGTTATTTATCCAGCCAATTACCCCTTCTTCGAGATAGTAAATGGGATGCAGATAAACAGTATAAGATAGGATCAAATCTAAAGCCACAGGAAGGTATTGAATATATAAATCAAGTCCTTGGAAGTGTGGCTTTTAAACTACCCCACTCACAGGAACTTGAAGAACAATACCTTGCAGGAAATCTATTTGGAGATTTATCCATGAAGGATAGCAGGGCATTTAGAAAAGAAATAGAAAAGATTGCAAGGGAGGTGTTTGGGTGTTAGGTAAAAAAAGAGGCAGATCTGTGTTTCTAAAGGAAGAAAATCGACAAAGTGGAACATTTGCAAATAGAAATGTGGTAATAGATGAACTAATGAGCGATATATCTACTATTGAAGATTTAGCAGTAGAAGTATTGGAAGTAGAAGAAGTGAAAGAAATAGAAGAGATAAATAAGGTAGTGAAAGTAGAGGGAGTAAAGATAATTCAAAGGGAGTTGGGCTCTGATAATAGAACCCACTCTCTATTTTTTACCCCAGAATCAGATGGTAAAGACTTTTCTACAGTCTTAAAAGATGTTCAAGAATATATTTCAAATAACTACTCTATCCTTATTACTGATGAAACAATAGAAGGATCTAAGGAACATCTAAAAAGATATATATCCAAATATGTACAAGATAGCCGAATCTCAGTAAAGGGAATGAGTGGGAATGAACTTATAGATGCCTTATACAGTGAAATGGCTGAGTTTGGATTTTTAACAAAGTATATACATGGAGAAGGTATTGAAGAAATTGATATCAACTCATGGAAGGATATAGAGGTTCAGTATTCTGATGGAAGATGTGAAAAACTGGAAGAACATTTTGACTCTCCTGAACACGCAATCAATGTAATAAGGAGAATGCTCCATATATCTGGAATGGTCCTTGATAATGCAAGTCCTGCTGTACTTGGACATTTATCAAAAAATATTCGTATAGCAGTCCTAAAGACCCCATTAGTAGATGAAGATGTAGGCATTGCAGCATCCATTCGTATTGTGAATCCTCAGAACATGAAAAAAGAGGATTTTATAAATGGTGGTACAGCAACAAATCCTATGCTGGACTTTTTATCAGAATGCATCCGTTATGGTATTTCTGTTTGTGTGGCAGGGGCAACCAGCTCCGGTAAGACAACAGTTGCAGGCTGGCTTCTTACTACAATACCTAATAATAAGCGAATATTTACCATTGAAAATGGCTCGAGGGAGCTATCTTTAGTCCGTGAAAAAAATGGAAGAGTAGCTAATTCTGTCATTCATACTATAACTCGTGACAGTGAAAATGAAAGGCAAAGGATAGATCAGATAACACTACTCGATATGTCTCTTAGATTTAATCCAGATATCATAGTTGTAGGGGAGATGCGTGGAGCAGAGGCCAATGCAGCACAGGAAGCAGCGAGGACAGGGGTAGCTGTTCTCACAACTATCCACTCAAACTCCTGCGAGGCAACTTACAGAAGAATGGTCTCCCTTTGTAAAAGAGCGGTAGATATGTCCGATGAAACACTGATGGGGTATGTAACAGAGGCCTATCCCATAGTTGTATTTTGTAAGCAATTAGAAAATAAGGAAAGAAAACTGATGGAGATTATGGAATGCGAAATCTTACCTGATGGTACAAGAAATTATAGGCCGTTATTTCAGTACATCATTACTGAAAATAGGATGGAAGATGGAGAATTTATAATTAAAGGATACCATGAACAAGTAAATAGCATATCAGAAAGTCTATCAAAAAGATTCTTAGAAAATGGGATGCCAATTGATACTATAGAAAAACTTAAAAAGAAGGAGGGACAAAGTCTATGAGTATCATCTTATTAATGGCCTGTATTGGAATGATTACAGGTTTTTTTATTTTGTTTAATATCTCACCAATGGAGTTTACAGATAATGTCTTTAAAGGGGTAATGAATAAACCTAAGAGCATTAAAGATCAGATTAATGAAACGACTAAACGGAAGAAGTTATCCTTTTTCAGACGTGAAGTTATTGAGGTTCAAGAGATTTTAAGAATAACAGGAAGAGAGAAGAAGTTCCCCATGCTTTGTGCCTCATCTCTTTTACTTTTTACTATAGGAGGATCAATTGCAGTCATCCTTGGTAATTACTTTTTAGTTCCAGTAATGGCAATAGGCTTAATGTTTATACCATTTTGGTATGTTCGTATTACACAGACTCATTTTAAAAAGGCTATTTCGGCTGAACTTGAAACAGCACTCAGTATTATTACAACAGCGTATTTAAGAAATGAAGATATTCTAACTGCTGTAGAAGAAAATATGAATTATTTAAATCCGCCTGTATTATCTGTATTCAAGGAATTTATATCAAGGATAAAGCTTATAAATCCAGATATTACAGCATCTTTGCAAGAGATGAAAGGAAGAATTGACAATGCAGTGTTTAGGGAGTGGTGTGATGCTTTAATTGCTTGCCAGTTTGACAGAAGTTTAAAGACAACACTAACACCTATAGTAAGTAAATTATCTGATATGAGAGTTGTAAATGGGGAACTTGAAAATATGGTGTTTGAACCAAGAAAAGAATTTATTACCATGCAGATATTAGTTCTTGGGAATATTCCTCTTTTATATTTCCTCAATAAGGATTGGTATCATACATTGATGCATACTGTGATGGGGCAGATAGTACTTGCAATATGTATTACTGCTATTTTTATATCTACCGCTTTTGTAATCAAATTAACCCAACCAATAGAGTATAGGAGGTAGATAAGATGACATTTTTAATTATTATCTTTGGAGTACTCCTGGCTCTTGGACTATTTTTTATAATGGCTGATATTTTAAGACTTCCAAGTCTTGCCACACAAAGGGCGATGCAATCTGCAGGAAAAAAAGGAAAAGAAAAGACGAAAAGTATAGATATATTACTTTTAGGATTGGCAGTAAAGCTGGCAAAATACATTCCCATTGATGAGTATAAAAGAAATAGAATGAAAAACACATTAAATGCATCAGGAATTAATATGACTCCAGAAGAATATATGGCATCTGCTATAGTAAAAGCAGGTTTAATTGCATTGGCTGTAATTCCTTGCCTTATGATATTACCTCTCTTAGCACCAATTATTGCATTTTTAAGTATCCTTATATATTTTAAAGAGATACGAAAAGCAGATGAAGAGTTAAAAGAAAAGCGAGAAAAGATAGAAAAGGAACTGCCAAGGTTTGTAGCAACTATAATCCAAGAGCTAAAGGCTAGTAGAGATGTATTATCTATGTTAGAGAACTTTAAGAATAATGCAGGAGAGGATTTTGCAAATCAATTAGATATATTAACTGCGGATATGCGATCCTCATCCTATGAAGCAGCCCTTACAAGGTTTGAAGCAAGGATAAACTCACCTATGTTATCAGATATTACTAGAGGGTTAATCGGTGTTCTTCGTGGAGATGATGGATCTATGTATTTTCAAATGCTATCTCATGATATGAAACAACTGGAACTTCAAAGATTAAAAGCCGAGGCTATGAAGATACCACCTAAGATTAGAGTGTTCTCCTTTATAATGCTTATGTGTTTTATGATGACCTATATGGCTATTATCATCTATGAAATCATCCGCTCTTTCAGCGGATTGTTTTAGGAGGTGTTCATATGCTTAAGGTACTAAAGTCTAATAAAGGAGAAGGGTATATTGATGTAGCTGTTCTTGTACTTTGTGTTATGCTTATGATTGCTCTGGCCGTAAAGGTATTTCCAGTTTATATTGCAAAGCAGCAAATCGACACCTTTGCCACGGAACTTGTTAGAGAAGCAGAAATTGCAGGAAGAGTAGGGACAGAAACTACAAATAGGGAAATCTTATTAAGAGATAAAATGGGAATTACACCAACGGTTAAGTGGTCAAAATCAGGACGGATTCAGTTAAATGAAGAGATAACTGTAACTATTACCTATGAAACTAATATTGGTCTATTTGGAGGATTTGGTTCTTTCCCTATAACTTTACGAGCTGATGCTGCAGGGAAGTCAGAAGTATATTGGAAATAGGTGAATGATATATCTGTTTGAATAGGCAGTAAAAGTAAGAAAAGGTAGGAGTGAGTAAGAGAAAGTGAGAAGAGTAGGTGAAAGGATGCAGAAGATTAGACAAATATTAAGAGAAAAAAGAGGAAGTTCCTTTCCTTTGATTGTTGCTGTAACTTTGTGCCTTGTAATAATCATTACAGGTATATCCGAATATTTTAGATTGATGATTATAGCACAAGGCGTTCGTGATGCAGTGCAAGATGCCGTAATCTCTACAGTAAATGATAATTATGATGATGTCTATCATGGAGTTCGTGAAGGGTATTCAGGAGGATACCAGCCAGTAGCAGATGATTTTGAAGAATCCCTTGATTATGGAGATATTTATAATAGATTAGATACAATTTTAGGTTTAGAGCAAAGTGGCGGATACCATGTAAAAACTATATCAGATGGAAAAATGGAGTTTAGAATATGGGACTTAGATGTGGATATAAGGAATGCACCTATTGGAACAGGAGATACAGCAAGTTCAAGATTTAAGGTTGATTGCACCATTATGCTTGAAGTACCAGTATCCTTTGGAGGTAAACTTCTTCCTAGTATGAAGATACGAATAAAGACAAGTGGAGGATATACCCCTAAGTTTTAAGAATTTAGAAAATATGAATAGACATTTCCAAACTCTTGTGGTAGGGTGTGAATTATAAGAAGCGGAAAAAAGGAGGCAGAAATCTATGAAGAATATAAGTGATAAAACTAAAAAGTGGCTTGTAGTTACTGGAGGTTTAGTGATTTGTGCAATGCTTATACTTATGATAGGCTCACAGTTTAGAAAAGAACCAATAGAGGATACACTCCCAAATCAAAATATAGAAGTTGATGATGTAACAATAGAAAAACTAAAGGATACAGAAAAGGCAGAGAAAGAGGAAGTAACGAATGATGAAGATAAAACGAATAATGAAAAAGAAGATGAAATTATAGTACCACCAATTAAAACTCCAGATACACAGTCTACAAATAAGAATGGTGTAGATAAGGGAACAGAGCAAACTATTCAAAAGAATGCTGAAAAGCCTAAAGAACCTACAAAAGAACAGCTAACAGATCCAACACAAAAACCTAATGGTGAAAAGGTAACAGAGCCACCTGTAAATGTGGATCATGAGAAGGTAGAAAAACCTGAAGAGTTACCAAAACAAAAGGATGAACCAAAGGGTGGAGATAAAAAAGATGGTAAGATTTACGTGCCTGGATTTGGATGGATTGATGATATTGGAGAAGGTGAAGGAACTAAAGCTGAAGATATGTATGAGAATGGTAACAAAGTAGGAAATATGGATTAAATACAAATAGCAAGATAAACACTGTAGAAATGCAGTGTTTTTTTCTTTGCAGAAAGGAGATTCCATGAAGAGAATATTAACACTTTTTATAGCCATTTTGATGATACTTAATTTAATAATACCTATTTCTGTACTTGCAGTTGGAGATGGAAACATAGATTCAGGCGGTGGAGGAATGGGAAGTGGTACAAGTGACAATAAATGGTCACCTGGATATGACGGGGTGAGAGTGACTGTAGTTCGTGCCAATGATCATTCAGTAGTAACAGTCCCCATTGATTTAACTAATAAACAACCTACTAATGTTCGCTTACATTTTGGGAAGGTTAGTAAATTAAATTATAACGGAGGAAGATCCCTTTCACCTAGTAGTGAGAGTTACTCTTTTATTAATCCTTCACAGTCTATCCCTAAAATAGTAAGTACAGATGGGAAAAACAATATAGATGCAATAAAAAGCTATTTTACAGATGAGCAGGTTATTCGTTCGATTGCATCTCGTACAGGAATGGATTATGACATATTAATTGGTGGAGATTATAAATTACTCCTGGAACCTATGGCATATTATACATTTCAAGGGGTTATGGTTGCTACAACAGCAACAGAAGCAGCTATGTATGATGAAAAACTGAGTGGGGGACTTAGGAGTAAGATGGTGTCCTTATCTCATAAGAACTTGCCTCTTGCTATGTTTTTAGAGGTAGGGGATTTAGGATATCCTGCGTGGAAGGGTAGTACATCAACTCCAGCATCTAATGCAGATATAAAGTCTTCTTTAGGTCTTGGAATTGTTCGTTTTACAGAGAAACCAGAGCCACCAGTTGTAAGCACATATGATTATGAGTATAGAGTAAACACTGAGGTAATCACATCTATAATGATAAGTGGAGGACAATCTGATCCTGATAACCCAACCTATGTGAGCTTTGAAATTGAAGGTAGAACCTATAATGTTGGAAATGTCTATTATCCCAGAGGTGATTCACAGCTTGCTTGGGTAAAATGGACCACTCCTGATACAGAGCAGGATATGATTATTAATGTAAGTGTACATGGTTCAGGAAGTACAACAAAATCGATTATCAATGTAAGGATTGTTGATTTAGATAAGAATCCACCGCCAAATCCTGTAGCAGATGATAGAAATGACTCGTTTTCCTATGCTCCTGTTCCACATAGAGAGCAGAAAACAATATCCAACTGGAGTATATGGAGTCCGTGGTGGCAGGAATATTGGGTATGGCATAGCACAGGTGATGACTCAGGATACTGGTGTGATCATGGGTGGTGGGAGTTTGATCTTGACCAATATAGTGCAAAACTTTCTGCTGATATGAGAATTACAAATGATAGTAAGAATCCTACTGCAAGCGGAAGTACTTTTAAAAGTGGATATGGCATCAACCAAATAGTAACTGCAAATATTAGTAGTACTCAAAGCTCTGCTATTACTTATCCTCAGAATGCTGTTTCCTATTTTCCAGAATTTCAATATGAAACCTATTGGAGATTGTTAGATCGTACATCTAGTGGTTCCAATGCTAGATTTGAATTTAAGAAAAATAAGTATTCCACTTATAAGAATCGTACACATTTTACTCCCATATGGATGCCAGACGGAACATATACAGTAAATACTTGTATAATAGATTCGTGGACTCCTGATGGAATGCTCTCTATGAACCTTACAGACTCACTTGCAATAAGGGGGAACTTATGGCAGGATTGGCATATTGCGCCTCTAAAACCTTAAATACAGAAAAAGAAAGGTGGATTTTATGAAGGTATATAAGAGAAGTACATTAATTATATGCATAGTATTGATGTTTACTTTAATGTTTAGTACTACAGCTTTTGCTGCAGGTTCGGGAGATGTAGCAGGTGCAATCGAGGGTACTTGGAAAGATGCATCTGGGCAAATTAAGACTGTAGTAAATAAAGTTGTGTTTCCTGCCATTGACCTTATTTTAGCAGTGTTTTTCTTTGCTAAACTGGGAATGGCTTATTTTGATTATCGCAAGCACGGTCAATTTGAGTGGAGTGGGCCAGCAATTTTGTTTGCATGTTTGGTATTCACCCTAACAGCTCCAACATACATTTGGAAGATACTTGGGATGTAATAAAAAAGTAGGATGTACCCATTTGGATTCATCCTACTCTATAAATTGAAATTTGTAATTTATTTTATCTTTTTATTATTACTATCTAAGATAGAACCAACAATAATACCAATAATCATTCCTAATCCAGCTCCTAAAGGTATGCCAGATATAAAGTTACTTTTATTCATGATAATCCCTATAATAATTCCTACACCAGCACCAAAGCATAATCCAAGGGATATACTTATTGCTAAGTATTTATTTGTATCTTTTTTCATGTTATACCTCTTCCATAAATTCTTGTCTGTCAATATAATATCATATTCCGTTGCTATCTTCAAGCAATCTGTGAGTATTGACTAATATATACTCGGTATTAACTAGCTTTGAAAAGTATCACTTATTCTGTACATCTAACAGCAAGATGTACATTTTTTATTTCTTTGAAAGGAGGCAATAGTGAAATGTTTATATGGGATTTTATCTTGGGCGATATAATGAACCAGATTGTTGATTGGATTTATGGACAACTTATAGGTTTTCTTGCAGATTTCTTTGCTCAGATGGGAAATATGGGAGTGGAACTCTTTGAGATGAGATGGGTACAGTCAATTGTTTTGTTTTTCTCTTATCTTGCCTGGTCATTATATGGAACTGGCCTTGTAGTATCTTGTTTTGAAACAGGTATTGAATATCAAAATGGAAGGGGGAGTATTAAAGATGCAGCCATAAATTCTATAAAAGGATTTATGGCTGTTAGTCTGTTTACCATAGTACCAATAGAACTATATAGATTATCTGTTAACTTACAAGCAAGTTTAACTGCAGGAATTACAGGCTATGGGACTGGAATAGGTGAACTTGCAACAAATATTATTACAACATTAAATAATGCAGGGGATGTTACCAGTGTCGGCAGTTCAGGAATATTTGGTGGACTTTCTATAATAACAAGTCCATTTATGGCACTGTTTATTATTATTTTAATGGGTTATGCAGTGATTAAAGTATTCTTCGCTAACCTTAAAAGAGGTGGGATTTTACTAATACAAATAGCAGTTGGAAGCCTTTATATGTTTTCTGTTCCTCGTGGCTACATTGATGGCTTTATTCAATGGTGTAAGCAAATAATTGGTCTTTGTCTTACGACTTTTTTACAAGCAACCATATTGACAGCTGGACTAATGGTAGTAAAAGATCATGCATTATTAGGGCTGGGCTTAATGCTATCAGCAGGAGAAGTACCAAGGATTGCTGGGGCATTTGGACTTGATACATCTACAAAGGCTAATATAATGAGTGCAGTTTATACAGCACAGGCAGCAGTTAACACCACAAAGACTATTGTACAAGCAGTACCAAAATAAAAGTTTAAATGGAGGGTTATATGAAATTAATATTTATTGCATCTCCATATAAAGGAGATATAGAAAAGAATATGGAGTATGCGAAACAGGCTTGCCGATATGTGTTAAATGAAGGTAATGCCTTTTTTTGTCCTCATCTTCTCTATCCTCAGATTTTAGATGATAATAATCCAGAAGAAAGAAAATTAGGAATCAGTTTAGGAAAGGAAGTCTTGGCTAAATGCGATGAACTTTGGGCATTCGGCGATAATATTTCCAGTGGGATGTTCGAAGAAATTGAATTTGCAAGAGAAAGAGGAATTCCTATAAAAAGAATTACACATCTTAATATGGAAACAAAAGAACAGACTCTCTTAAGGTTAGGAATGTAAAAATGATTACCTTGGGGAGTCTTTTTGATGGGATAGGAGGTTTTCCTCTTGCTGCTGTTAATAATGGAATTATTCCTATATGGGTAAGTGAAATAGAGTCCTTTCCCTTTGGAATGTAAAAAGCTTCAGGGCTTTCCTGATGGATGGACTAATATTGAAAAATTTTCGGATAGTGGAAGGTATAAGGCTCTTGGTAATAGTGTAGCAATCCCTTGTGTAGATTTTATTATGCGAGGGATTGCTTATTTTTTAAGAAAGTTTAAAGAAGAAGGAGATGAGTAAAGAATGTATATGTATCCCGATAATCTAAAAGCCAAGGCAACATTGTGGCTATGGGAATTAAAAGACATTGGAGTCATAGGAGTAGGACTTCTTATTTCTGTATTTGCTTTAGCACAACTAGGATTTATGCCACCAATTGTAATAACAGCAGTCTATGCATTTTTAACTATACAATTTGAAGGCACAAGTATATTGAATTTTATTCGATATGCCTGTGCCTTTTTTCTTTTAAAACAGCAAATTTTTGAATGGAGGTTATAAGATTGAGCAGAAAACAGAAACAAAAAGAAAGACAAAAACAGTCTACAAGAGAGTTGATTGGCATTGATGGAATTACAGATTACAGCATAAAAACTCAATATGGCGAATTAGTATATTTTATTATTCATCCAACCAATATATCAGTGTTATCTGATGAAAATGTAAGTGCTAGGATATATGCACTTATGACAGTACTAAAAGGAATAGCTGAAATCGAAATGCTGTGTCTTAATTCAAAGGAAAACTTTGATGACAATAAGCAATATTTAAAAAGAAGAATGGAGATAGAACAAAATCCTGTTATAAGAAAACTGTTACAACAAGATAGTATAAATCTTGATAGAATGCAAGTACAGATGGCAACTGCCCGAGAGTTTCTAATTATTATTCGTCTTAAAGATGAAGAGGAATCAAATGTGTTTCCTTATCTTTCAAGGATAGAAAAAAGTTTAAAGGATCAAGGATTTACAGCTAGAAGAGCAGATAATGCAGATATTAAAAGATTCCTTGGAGTATATTATGAGCAGAATGTAACAACAGAGAAATATGAAGATTATGATGGGGAGAGGTGGGTAATTTTCAATGATTAAATAAAGTAGAGATAGAAAATATGAGTTTATTTGATAAATGGTATATGGTACAATTGGTATAATTAAAGGATTATGAAAACTATACTATATCTATATAAAAATATATAAAAAGGGAGTGAAATGATGGAAGGCATTGAAAAATTGAATTTATATCAAAATACCATTAATGAGTTAAGACCATTTGAAGGTGAAATGCTAAAGCAGATAAAAGACTTTTATCGTGTTGGATTAACCTGGACATCAAATGCACTAGAGGGGAATTCTTTGACTGAAAGTGAAACAAAAGTTTTAATAGAAGATGGATTAACGGTTGGGGGAAGACCTCTAAGAGATATGTTTGAAGCCGTAGATCATGCAAAAGCATATGACTATATGTTTACTTTGCTTGGGAATAAAGAAATCATAGAGAAAGACATCCTTTATCTGCATAAACTGTTTTATCAAAATATTGAGGAAAAGTTTGCAGGAAGATATCGCGACATTCCTGTATTTATCACAGGATCTAACTATCCGGTTACTAAAGTAGAAAATATCCAAAGTGAAATAGAGGATTTATGTAAATGGATAACAACAGAAAGAAAAAACTATCATCCAGTAGAATTTGCAGCACTACTTCATAAAAAATTTGTATTTATTCATCCATTTAAAGATGGCAACGGGAGGGTTGCTAGGCTATTAATGAATACAGCATTGATACAGGATGGATATCTGCCAGCACTAATTCCTCCAATTTTACGAAGCGAGTATATTTCATTACTTGAAAAAGCGCATGAAGATGATAGATCATTTATTAATTTTATTGCAGAAAGAGAACTAGAATCACAAAAGGACTTTTTAAGACTTCTCCATATTCCATTGCCTAAGTTAGAGCAACATAATGAAGGAATGAAGATGGAGTGAAGCTAGGGCATTCTAGAAATAATGTGAACTAGAAAAACATATAGGATGTAGATAAATAGGAATTTGTAATACTATCCTGCTTTTCAAGGTAAAACTACGATTTGATAGATTGGAGAATAATTATGTCAGAAAAGAGAAAATGCGTTTTTTGCGGTGGAACGAAATTAAGTAAAGAACATATTTTTGCCCAGTGGTTATTGAAAGAACTTGATATATACGATAATGATGTTACCATGACCCATGCAAGTTTTATTGGCATTCCTGTATCTAATAGAAAACACCCTTTTTCCAAATTAGTAAATGGATTAGTATGCGAGAAGTGCAATAATGGTTGGATGAGTCAATTGGAAGGAGATTGTCAAAAACATATTATTAATTTTATGAATATGGATGAGATTGAAAGTGAATTAAACTTTCTTAAAGAGCATTATGATACTGTTGCAAAATGGGCTTTTAAGAATGTTATTCTTTTAAATTCTGCCACCAATTATAGACAACTTGTTCCTAATGAGCACTATGTTGCTCTCTATTCTGGTAGTATTCCAGAAGGAGTATTTATAGATTTGGCTTTTTGTAAAAGTGACTCTAAAATAGAATGGAGGCAAACTCCTGGTGGCTTAGTTATAAAGGATAAAGAAATTCCGCTTAATCCAAATGTGGCAAGATATCTAATTACATTTCAAATCAAGAGTTTGCTCATCAAAGTAGCATTTTATAAAAGTTCAGCTAATGTTTATTATGAAGATGAGGGTGTAATCCGCCTTTTTCCGCAGTTTGGTGTGTATGGAACACCTAAATTATTTGATAATATCGATGATTTTGACATTCACGGCGTCATACACGAATACCGAGATATAAAGAAATAAGATTAACAAATTCCAATTTAGTGATGAACTCATAAGTACAACTTGTATTTAGAATTATATGTAATTTCCTAACCATAATGAGATAATTTTAGGAGGTGGGAGAATGGATATAAAAAGCAGAATATATATAGCAATCGATTTGAAGTCTTTTTATGCTTCAGTCGAGTGTATAGAAAGGGGACTTGACCCTCTCACCACTAACCTTGTTGTCGCTGATGCAAGTCGTACTGAAAAAACCATTTGTCTTGCAGTTTCTCCTTCACTTAAAGCATATGGAATTTCTGGTAGGGCAAGATTATTTGAGGTTGTTCAGAGGGTAAAGGAAGTAAATGTTTTAAGATTAAACAAAGCACCAGGACGGGTTTTTACTGGTGCTTCTTTCAACGATACTGAATTAAAATCTTTACCATGTCTCTCACTGGACTATATTGCTGCTCCTCCTAGAATGGCCTATTATATAGAATATAGTACAAGAATATATAATATTTACTTAAAATATATTGCACCTGAAGATATCCATGTTTACTCCATAGATGAGGTTTTCATGGATGTTACAAATTACCTAAATACCTACAATCTATCAGCTAGAGAGCTTACTACTAAAATACTTTTGGAAATACTTAACACCACAGGAATTACAGCAACAGCTGGGATTGGCACAAATCTATATCTAGCTAAAATTGCAATGGATATTCAAGCAAAACGAATTCCTATAGATGAAAATGGTGTGCAAATAGCCGAACTAGATGAAATGAGTTACCGTAGATTATTGTGGGCACATCGACCTCTGACAGACTTTTGGCGTGTAGGTAAAGGATATGCTAAAAAATTAGAAAAGCAAGGACTATTTACTATGGGGGATATTGCAAGATGTTCTATCGGTAAGCCTATTGATTATCATAATGAAGATTTATTATATAAGCTATTTGGTATTAATGCAGAACTGCTAATAGATCATGCATGGGGTTGGGAGCCATGTATCATAGCTGATATTAAAGAATATAAACCAAGTGTCAAAAGTATCGGCTCAGGGCAGGTGCTCCAATGTGGCTATACCTATGAAAAAGCAAAACTTATTGTATGGGAAATGACTGATTTACTTGTACTTGACCTAGTAGATAAAAGACTTGTAACTGATCAGATTGTTTTAACAGTAGGATATGATATTGAAAATTTAACAGATCCTGACATAAGAAAATTATATAAAGGGGAGATAACCACTGATGGTTATGGACGTAAAGTACCAAAATCGGCACATGGTACTGTAAATCTTGATAGATATACCTCTTCTACAAAGCTAATTATAGATGCTGTCATGGATTTATTTGAACGAATTGTAGATAAAAATCTTTTAGTTAGAAGGGTCAATATGTCAGCAAATCGTGTAGTAGAAGAAGGAATTGTTGAAAGGTCAGATGGGATTGAGCAACTTAATCTTTTTACTGATTATAAGACTGCAGAGAAGGAAAAGAAGGAAGAAGAAGCAGAACTTCTACGAGAAAGAAAGGTGCAGGAAACCATATTAGAATTAAAGAAGAAATTTGGAAAGAATGTAGTTTTAAAAGGCTTAAATCTAGAGGAAGGAGCTACAACAGTAGATAGAAACAAACAGATTGGAGGGCATAAGGCATGACAAAAGAATACGATGATATTATTAATTTACCACGACATGTATCTAAAAAACGAGATCCTATGCCAATTATTGACCGAGCAGCACAATTTTCTCCTTTCGCTGCACTAACTGGTCATGATACTGCAATCAAAGAAACTGCAAGAGTAACTGAAGATAAAATAGAACTAGATGTGTATATGAAAGAAACACTAAACAACAAATTACAAATACTAATAGATCAACTACATGAACATCCTCATATGAAAATAACCTATTTTCAGCCAGATGAAAAGAAAGATGGTGGTAGCTATGTCACTGCTAATGGTATAGTTAAAAAGATAGATGAATATGAGTGTATTATTTTTATGACTAATGGTACCTCAATCCCTATTGATGAAATCATCGGGATTGAGGGGGAGATATTTGATACCATGATGCTCCCTTCGTGTGATAAGTTAGTAATTAAATAGGAACATAATTTATGTATTGATTAAGTCTTGCACTAATGTGTAGGACTTTTTTTTATGAAAAAATAAAATGGAGGTAAGATAATAATATGGCAAAAAAGACAATACCTATAGTAGAAGATGAAAAAATTAAAACCTTTATAGATATGATTGCACCGTCTATTATTAGATTTAACACCGATCACTTTATTTGTGGAAATACCTATAGATGTGTATGGGCACTTAGAGAATATCCTACAAGCACCAATGAACAGGCAATTCTTCGTCACCTTGGAGAAAAGGATGGTGTTACTCTTAGAATATACACCAGGCAGGTAACTCCAAATGAAGAAAAGAAAATTATCCATAATGCAGCTAATAAAAATAGGATGAATACTTCAAATACAAATGATTTACAACAGACAGTAACAGCAGAAAGCAACCTTCAAGATGTGGTAACATTAGTATCCACTATGCATAGAAATAGGGAGCCATTGTTTCACTGTGCAGTATATATAGAGCTTATTGCAAGTGATTATGAGGGTTTAAAATTATTACAGACAGATGTATTAACGGAACTTGTACGAAGTAAGTTAAATGTAGATAGGCTTATGCTTCGCCAGCAGCAAGGATTTTTATGTGTTGGGCCAACAGGAAGAAATGTATTTGACACTCAATATGAAAGAGTACTTCCTGCATCTTCTGTAGCAAATCTTTATCCTTTTAACTATTCAGGAAAGACTGATAGTAATGGTTTTTATTTAGGCAGAGATAAATTCGGGTCAAATATTATTGTAGATTTTGATAAACGTGATGATGATAAAACCAATCCTTGTATTCTAATTCTAGGAAATTCTGGCCAAGGGAAAAGTTATTTATTAAAGCTAATACTATGTAATATCCTAGAGTCAGGAAAGAATGTTATATGCCTTGATCCAGAGCATGAGTATGTAGAGCTTGCAGAAAATATAGGTGGATGCTTTGTAGATTTAATGAGTGGTCAGTATATGATAAATCCACTAGAGCCTAAAACTTGGGATGAAGGTGGAAGTCCACAGGATAAAGCTGCTCCTATAGCGTTTAGACAAGCAACCAAGTTAAGTCAGCATATTAGCTTTTTAAAAGATTTCTTCCGTTCATATAAAGACTTTGATGATAAACATATTGATGTTATAGAAATTATGTTAGGTAAGCTATATACCAAATACAGTATCAGCGATAGTACTGATTTTAGTAGGTTAGAGTCTAATGATTATCCTATTTTATCAGACTTTTATATGTTAATAGAGGATGAATATAAGGACTATGATAATGAAAAATATCAGCTTTATACAAAGGAGTTATTACAAGAAATATTACTTGGACTCCATTCCATGTGCCAAGGTGCAGAAAGTAAATTCTTTGATGTCACTTTCGGGAACAACAAGAGAATAGCGTGTTAGGGCAGTTTTGCGCTCAAAAGCTTATAGACAGAAAAGAGAACAGCATATGCCCTATAAAGAGCTTTGAGAATAGGATAAAGTGGAAATGTACCCCATCAAGCAGAAAAATCCGTTGTGGGGCATTTGTGCCGCTTACAGGCAGTGATAAAAACAAGTTCCTTACTGCATGGTGATAAAAGCTCCCCGAAACGAATCTCGGGGAGCTTTCCGGTGAAATGTGAACCGCCTACCTGTAGTAGCCTTTCATTTTCTGAAACAAGGCTTTCAGAATTTTACGTTTCCTGTAGCCAACTGCCGAAGCAGATATTTGTAGTTGCTGTGCTAACTGCCTTTCTGTCTTTTCTTCAAAAAAAATGCCATAGATGATTTGCTGTTCTTCTTTACTCAGCTTGTCCAAACAGCAACGAAGATAGCTTAGTTGTTCTGATTTCAACACCTCATCCTCAACAGGAGTGGTGCTGTCCAAGCAGATAAATTCTACCGATACGCCCACTTCAAGAAATTGCTCTAACGAGTGTTCATGCTTGGCATATTTGTTTTTCAGGTATCTCTCGTGCTCGTATTCTTGATAATAGGCTTTATATACCTCATAGGTGACAGGAATTCGTCTCCCTTTTACAATTAGTGTATATTCTCTCATATGCTTGTCCTCCAAATTTTCAAAATGTGATTGAAAACGAAGGACAAGAGGCGGCGAACGGCATCGGGGAATAATTTTGTACAGCAAAAAAAGAGCGCACCTGTGGACATGACCGTCCATTAGTACGATCTTATATGTTATTTCAGGTTCTACCTGCGCTAGTGGTTCGTGTCTACAGGCATGGTTATCCGCTAAGGAATATAGGCTTTTTTTAACGAATTACCTATGTAAGTACCGGTTATGCAGATAGCTTAATGTCGCTGCAGCAGATGCGCAGCGGCGTAGTCTGTATCGACCAACACATAAAGAATCCCCCCAAACTTCACGGGTTTGGAGGGATTCTTTAGAAAATTCAAGCATAGAGATAGCCCCGCCAAAGCGCCGTTTTTTTTATTTGGCGGGTGACACCTGTTATGGTGTGATATTTGAGGAAACAGTTTGTAAAGCTTTGAATGTGCATTTATCACATTTGAGGCATTTTCCATTCTTAATATTAAACGATGATAATTATGATTAAAAAACAATTTATTCGAACGATCTTAGCCGTTCCACGACGGATTTCTTATTTAGCTGTCGGGTCATAACGGAGGCCAGAACCGCACACAATGCCGCCATCAAGCCCAGCAGGAGCAGAAAGTCCAGCCCAAAGAGGGTTAGATTAAACCCTGTAAACATAGAGGACGATGCCACCGTCACCGTAAGATAACTTCCTGCTGCCAACATAATCCCCGCAGATATAAGGCAGAGCCTCAAGCTGTTTTTGAAAAGGAACCTCCAGAGCTGCTTTTTTGTCATGCCTACAGCCTGAAAAATGAGTATCGCTTTTTTCTGCGCAAGTGTATCGGTGATCAGTGTATTCACCATATTGGTTATCCCGATGATACCCAGCACAAATGCCAGAAAAAAGCCCAAAATTGTAATGGCCGCTTTCTGATGCGTATAATAGTCCCTGTCCTCATGTCGGGAGTTCATACGCAGCTGTACATTGTGCTCTTTCTTTATTAAGCCTGTAATATCCTTTATCTGCTGTTCGTTAAGGCTGTTCTTTGAGATAATCTGTATGCTTGATATGCGCTCGTTATAATTGGGATATATGGATTGAAAAAGTGTGTCCGGCATTACAATATTGCTGTAAGTAATATTGCCCGTTCCATACTTATCCGTTCTCATGACAACGGCCATCACCGTCAACTGCTTTGTTTGATACGTTCCGGTTACATCATCGTAAAAAGATAAATCCAAGACATCGCCTGCATGAATCTTCCGGCTTTGATCGACCTGCTGATCGGTTAGATTCAAATAATCGACATCCTGATACAGAATGTAGCTGCCCGATTTGAATTTTTCCGCATCTAATTCCCCCTCCTGAATTTTTATATAGGCGGCTTCCTGTTCCAGCCTTCGTGCAGGTAAACCACAGATTTCCAGCTTTGCGTCGCCGTTTGGTAAGAACTGAACAATATTACGGCTTCCCTGTGCTTGAGCGATTGCCTCGATTTCCTTTTTCAGCTTACCCTGAAGCTTAACCTCTGCTAAAAAGCCCTCATACATTTTTTGAGAAACAGTTTCTATTAAATCAGGCATGGTTTTGGCTCTATATATTACATCGGTGCGCTCTACAAAAGGCAGTTTTTCAATAGCAGAAGGCAGCTCCTTTGAGATGGGCTTGTAGGGCTCGTTCAAGGTCCAGAAGCTGGCGGTATGAAAGATTCGACCCTCGTCCTGATTATGCCGGTCAACCATGTTTTCCACCTGATACCCGAAAGCCACGTTGCAAACAGTCAGAAAAATAATTCCACTCAGCGCAAATGAAATAACAGTAAATGCTTTATTTTTATGACGTGGGGTAAAACGCGCCGCTTCAACGGGTGAATAGGATGCTGCTTTCCGGAGTGTTCTGGAGCAGCTGATCCAGACCGTAAGCCATGAAAATAAGACAGTAAAACACAGCACCAGCCACAAATTCGGCGCCTTGTAGTAAAGATAGTAATTTGTCATGCGGATGACTTCCGGAGCCAGCAGCAGGCCGACCCCATATCCAGCAAGAACCCCAAAAGAAATACCGATAAGAGCTAAAAGCCGCATTTGCTTCATGTAAATTGATCGGAGCTGTTTCTTTGTCGTACCGATGGTTTTCATCATCCCGAACCACCGGATATCCTCTGCCACGGATATGGCAAAAACATTATGAATCAGGAAATATCCGCTCATCATAATCAGCAGCACAAAGAAAAGCAGAGGCAGAGCGATCACAAGCGAATAAGAAAATTCCATATAATTTCTTGTCTGAACAGAATCTGCATCGGCCTCTTCGCTCAGATCGGATAATTTATTAAAAACATCGCTTTTCAGCAAAAAGGGATTCAGGTTATTGAGCTTAACATAAATCAGGTTCTGATTTTTCGGCATTTCGGGATTATAGGCATCAATAAATTTTTGATCCGTATAAATTTCTTCATAGACACCGCTTATATTTGCCAGCGGGTTTTTGTAGATCCCGCAAATTTCCATGGGAACTTCTGTTTCAAGTTCTTTTCCGTCCTGCAATACGACTATTTGAAGGATGGTTTTTGCACCTAACTCTTGTAATCCAATTTTTTGCGCAAGTGTATCCGAAATCAGTATCTGTGTCTTCTCTTTCGGGAAACCGCCTTTTACTAAAGTGATATAGTTATGGGTATAGAAACTCTCATCCGGTGCAAGCAACTCTGTTTGAACACCAGCGAACACATCGTTGTGTAAGGAAGTCGTGCTGCATTTCCTTACAAAATCCGCCCACTCGACCTGCTCCCTCATCACAGCTTTTTCGTAGGTATCTCTGCTGCCGATTAGCGCTCCGTCTGCTCCCGGCCCCGGTGCCGCTTGGGAGGATTCATACATGGTTGTAAAAAAGCTGAACCCAGCCGTTAAGATAAACGAAATCAGAACCGTTGTTAAGAAGATTGCGGTGACCATAATCAGGTTGCGATTGCGGTTGGCTTTCATATTTTTTATAGCAAGTTTCTTTACGATTTTGCCGTTATTATTTTCAAACATTGCTTCACCCCCTTACGCCATAATCCGGCCATCTTCAATCCGCACGATACGGTCGGCAAGCTGGGCAATCTCACTGTTATGGGTAATCATCACGATGGTCTGATGGAATTGCTGGCTCGTCATTTTAAGAAGCCCCAACACTTCCTGACTGGTTTTGCTGTCCAGATTTCCGGTAGGTTCATCCGCAAGGATGATAGTAGGCTTGGTTGCCAATGCTCGTGCGATTGCCACACGCTGCTGCTGACCGCCGGACAGATTGTTCGGTAGATTGTTTAGCTTTTCTTTTAGCCCCAACATCTTCACAATTTTGTCAATGAAGGTTTTGTCCGGCTTCTCGCCGTCCAGTTCAATGGGCAGGACGATGTTTTCGTAGACATTCAAAATCGGTACAAGGTTGTAATTCTGAAAGATGAAGCCGATATTTCTGCGCCGAAAAATGGTCAGTTGATCATCGTTCATTTTGGACAGTTCTTTTCCACCCACTTCCACGCTGCCTGATGTAGGAGTGTCCAGCCCGCCGAGCATATGCAGCAGAGTGGACTTGCCGCTACCGGATGTGCCTACTATCGCGACAAATTCTCCCGGCTCCACGTTCAAGGCAACACCGTCCAGAGCTTTCACAAGATTTGCACCGGTTCCATATTGCTTATTCAATTCGTTTGTCTTTAATATGCTCATGGTAAGTCCTCCTGTTTTCACTTTATCTTCTTTATTGTACAAAGCAAATGTCACCAAAAAGTCTCAATCACAAAATCAATTGTCACAGTTTTGAGACTTTTCATTCTGCATAGAAAAAAGACAGCTCTCAAAGCTGCCTTTCGTTTGGGAGAAATACCGAGAAAGTGGAGCCTTTACCGATTTCGGATTTCACCTGAATGTAGCCGCCCTGCTTGGAGATGATTTCACGGCACAGATAAAGGCCAACACCGACGCCGTCAATATCATGCACCTCATATTCCCGATAGAAACGTTTAAAGATTTGTGCGTAGTGCTGCTCCGGAATGCCCCTGCCTGTGTCTGTAATATCAATTTTAGTCGCCATTTCCCATCGCTCCACCGTCACGGATATTTTGCCGCCTGACGGTGTGTATTTCACTGCATTATCCAGAATGTTGAACAAGGCTTCCGCAGTCCACTTTTTATCGTGGGGCACGACAATGGCAGGATCACAGTCTACGGTTATTTCAATCTTTCTCTGTTCTGCTGTCCGTTCAATACCGGAAAGTGCAACCCCTATGGTGTCATAAATCGGCGTGGAAGAAACGGCGAGGGTGATAACACCAGTTTCCAGCCGGGACATCTTCACCATTGCCTGCATTAAAAAATCTAACTTGTCAATTTGTGATTCCATCAGTTCATGAAACTCCCGTGCTTTCTCTGGCGTAAGCTGTCGCTCCAGCAAAGTGGAGTTATACATTTTCAGGTTTGTCACCGGGGTTTTCACCTGATGGGAGATGTCGGAGATCATTTCCTGAATAGCCTGTTTTTCCTCCTGCACTTGCCTTTTTCCATTTTGCATGATTTCATACAAGCGCTGGAGCTTGTAGTTGAATTTTCCGATCAGAGTTTCCGATTCCAAATCAAAGGTTACATCTTCTTTTCCTGCTACAATATCATCAATACAAGCGTTGAGGGAATCCGAAAAGGCTATCAGCTTGCCTTTGATCAAGACAATCAAAAGGATCCCCAACAGCAAAACCAGCAAGGAGAAGATGATAGCCGTTCCAAGGACAATCCGATTTTCTGTTTTGTAAAACAGAATAAAATAAAATACGGCTGTACAAATGATAAAAGCAGCGCCGATGCCGATATAGATTCCGTTTGTCGATAGGTTCTTTTTCATTCCTTATCACCAGCCCATAGATAGCCCATTCCATAAACAGTTTTGATATATTTTTTGTCCCCGGCTTCTATCTTGTTTCTTAAACGATTGATGTTGACGGTCAAGGCGTGTTCATCCACAAAGTTTGAATCCACATCGTACAGCTTTTCCAGCAGCACCTGCCGGGTAAGCAGTACATTGGGATTGCTGGTAAAGATTTTCAGGATTTTATACTCCGTGGGGGTGAAAACGACCGGCTCATCCTTGATAGCTGCTGTCAGCTTGTCGAAGTCTATGACAAGATCGCCGCATAGATAGAGTTTTTGACTTGCCGGTTCTCCCGACCGCTTCAAAACAGCGGCTACTTTTTTTCTGAAAATATTGATGTTGAATGGCTTTGTGATGTAATCATCCGCACCTAAATCAAAGCCTTTCACCACATCGGCTTCCAAATCACGGGCGGTCAGAAATATTATCGGAATATCCCGTGCAGCACTGATCTTTTTGCACAGCTCGAAGCCGTCTCCATCCGGCAGATTAACATCCATAATCACCAGATCAAAGGTTTTGTCCCTTATTTTTTCAAGAGCTGCTGCCGCATCATGGGCAGGAACAGCTTTATATGCATCCAGTTCGAGGTTATAGCACAAACCGGAATTCAGCATTACATCATCTTCTACCACAAGAATTCGTTTCATGGTATCACTCCTTTTTCCTGTTTTCTTTCAGCCTGCCGTCCGCAGGCTTTGGCGTATACTTTGGTATTGCCCATGCATGACCGAAACGAACCGCTCCGTTAATTCTGTTCTCTTCACAGAGCTTTTGTATTCTCCGCTTGGAGATTCCCCATTTATTAGAAGCCTGTTGTACAGATATATATTCAAGCATTTGTATTCCTCCGTTTTGTATCTATGACTTTTAGTGTATACGCCGAAGCGAATAAAATCAAGATAGTAAATCTTAACTTTATCAGTCCGTGCAGCCCCCTCACTTTTTCCTTAATAGAAGTGAGGGGCATTTTTTATGCCTTCTCTCTCGTTGGAAAGGAGTGTGTTCGCCAAGATGAAACGAGGAAACTTTTTTGTCGTACAAAATCAGATTTTTGATTACAAATTATCTCCGATCGCCTTTTATGTGTACTGCTATCTCTGCAAATGCAGAAACAGAAAAAGTGGATGCTATCCAAGTAAGCAAACTATTGCCTCGGCCTGCGGAATTGCAGTGAGCTCCGTCAGCAAAGTAATTAAGCAGCTTTCCGATGCAGGGCTGATTGTGGTTACCAAAAACTTTCGCAACGGCAGGCAAATCAATAATTCCTATGAGCTTACCGATTTGGCTGTCTGCGAAACAGATGCCCCCATAGATCATGATGGCACATGCCCTGTCTTGCAAACGGATAGGAGTAAACAAGAAGAATAGCAACCTACCAGAACAACAATTTATAAAAACAGAGAAAGAAGTTATTAAGGCTATACCGGAAAAAACAGCAGGGTTGAATATTGTGCAGGTTAAAGGAGTTATGCTGCTTCGGCAGCATAACTACGATAAACGCCCACCGGCAAAGCCGTTGGGGGATTCGAAAGTGACATAACTTTTTGTCCGGTACCGCAAATTGTTATGTCAGATATTTAAGGAATGGCGTAATTACGGGATTTGTCCCCTCGATTTCTGCTTCAAAGGCAGGAAAATGCAATTCTTTATTTCTCTGTAGATGATTACAACCAAATAAACGAAAGGATGGAGTGACCTATGAAAAACAGAAAAATCATGAGCTGGATTCTCAATTTCTTTTCCAAAATGAGAATCGCACTGGCTGACCAGTTAGGCGAGATTGACACCAGTGTGTATGAACAGGCAGTGAAAAACGCTGTAAGCTGTTCTGTAAATCACGCTTCCAAAACCATGAAAATCGGCAGGACGAATTACACTGTGAATCTGCATTTTCTCCCTGACGGTAGGAGCATAGAGGACTGTGTGGAAAACATCATCGTCTCCAAGGCACAGGCTCAGGCAACGTAAATTTAGTGGTTTTCGGTATAGCTTTTGCAGACGTGTTAGGGTATCCTTGTGTTGCAAAACGCAAACCCTAACACGCTGTTTCATTTGGAAAAGGAGGATTTGAAGAAGATGAAACAGCAGAATTTACAGGTGGGAGCCTACACAAGGCTCAGCCGTGATGATGATAATATCGGAGAAAGCGGCAGCATCGTCATGCAAAAGGAGATCATTCGACAGTACTGTGAGAGAAACGGAATGGCGGTAAAAACCTACTACCAAGACGATGGCTTCACAGGTACCAACTACAACCGCCCCGATTTTCAACGGATGATTGCGGACATTGAAAGCGGAGAAATAAATTGTGTGATTACAAAAGACCTCTCCCGTTTAGGCAGGGATTATATCATGACCGGCTATTACACTGAAATTTATTTTCCTGAACACAGCGTCCGCTACATAGCCATCGGGGATAATTATGACACGCAGGATAGGAACAACAGCAACAATGATTTTGCTCCATTCAAATTTATCGTGAACGATTTATATGCAAAAGACATCAGCAAAAAGATCAGAGCGTCCAAAAACGCAAAGTTTTTGAATGGAGAACAGCTTGTTTCTCATCCGCCCTACGGCTATAAAAAAGATCCGAACTTGAAAAATCACTATGTCATAGATGAGGAAACCGCACCGGTGGTACGGAAAATCTTTGAGATGTACGCGAACGGCGTGGGGCGAAACACCATCGTAAAATATCTTCGTGACAACAAAATATTAATGCCCGCGGCTGTGCTTCATGTGAGGGGCATCCGGTATTCGAAGCAGATGGAGATAGAGGAAAACCGCTACCGCTGGAGTTCCGGAGGGTTGTCAAACCTGTTTAAGAACCCGGCGTATATCGGAGATACGGTACATTACCAATATCAAAAAGCCACCAACAAGAGCAAGGTGCGGAAAAATAAGCCTGAGAATGTGCTAATTATCAAGGGCACTCATGAACCGATTATTGATATGGACACATGGAATATTGTGCAGAGAGAATTACAGTCGCACCCTGACCGAACCAAAGTGCATGAGAATTTATTTGTCGGCATCGCCAAGTGTGCGGATTGCGGTAAGTCCATGAATCTCAACTGTGTGACCAACCAGCGCAAAAAAGGCATTATCCGCACCTACTCCCTTTACTGCGACACTTACAAAAAATACAGCAAGCTGGAATGCAGCTGTCATTATACCAATTACAAAAATCTGTGCAGAATCGTTCTTGAAAGCATCAATAGCCTGATTTCCAAGATGGAACTGGATGAGGATAAGATTATGAAACGGCTTCGCAAGCTAAAAAATCAGGGAACTGTGTCGGACGATAGCACCTCGAAAAAGGTGGCCAAAAAGGAAAAACGGCTATCTGAGATTGACCGGATTTATGCCAAGCTATATGAGGACAGAGCCTTGGAAATTGTCAGTGATGAAAATTTCACGATGCTCAGTAATAAACTTCAGGACGAACAGAAAAAACTGCGGGATGAGCTTGCTGTCATCAAAAAACGGAGCGAAGCGTTTGAAAAGACAGAGGAAAATATCCAGAGTTTTGTTTCCATGATTAAAAGCATGAAGCACATGAATGAGTTGGACAGGCCGATTGTGCAGGCGCTGATTGAACGGATTGAAATCGGGGAAAGCCGCACCGATGCTGATGGTATGCGGAATCAGCAGATTGATATTTTCTATAAATTCATTGGCAAAGTAGACTTTTGAGCAGTGAAAAATATGCTTCCCGAAAGTGCCAACAACATTTTTCAATGGACATACCAATATAACTTCAAATCGATTTATAGTGTTTGGAGTTAAGGGTCTACTTCAAGCCAGTAAAAATGTTAAAAATGCATTACTATTTAATGTATTATCCTTTATGTCAGATAAACTACTGACGGAAGGGAATACTGCAGCAGGAATTGATGAGCTTTATTTATTCCTTACTAACCTAACTGCAATAGAATATATCCGTAACTTTATGAAGCGAGTGCGAAAGAAAGAATCAGCGGTAATACTTAGTAGCCAAAACCTTGAGGACTTCAATATTGAAGGAATTAAGGAATTTACTAAGCCGCTGTTTTCTATCCCGGCACACGCTTTTTTATTTAATGCAGGAAATATTGATAAGCAGTTTTATATAGATACCTTGCAGCTTGAAAAATCAGAATATAATCTAATTAAATTTCCACAGAGGGGAGTGTGTTTATATAAATGTGGTAATGAACGTTACAATCTAGCAGTTCATGCTCCAGCATATAAAGAAAAGTTATTTGGAAAGGCAGGTGGAAGATAGTGATAACAGAAACAATTGAATCTTTTAGAAGTCAAAAGCAAGGCGTTATAGATGATTTGAGGGTGTGCATTAGTTATACTCCAAATAGAGATAATGACTTGCTTTGTTTTATGGAACAATATCTAAAGGCAGATACCAAAAATCGCCCAAGATTATTAGAGCAGATAAAACATTGTATTAATGGTACAGAATATGAAAATCCATTCCTAGCCTACAATTATTATAATGAGAAGGACATTAAAGAACTAGATAATGTCCTAGATGAATTTATTGATAAGCTAAAGAATTCTAGAAAAGCATCTAATGGCTCAGATAAAGAAATAGAAAATATTATTGCAGATACTATTTTTAAAATCAATGAACTTCATGATAAATGCTATGGAGAATTAATAGACTCTTGGAGAAATAAAAGACTTACAGAGTTTATTGTAACTTCAGCTAAATATGCAGGATATGAAAATGCCATAGATATTATAAATGAAAAAAAGCTATGGTAAGGCGGTGAATATATGGATCTTAGGGAGCAAAAGTTTGGAGTAGAGGTAGAAATGACTGGTATCACAAGAAAGAGAGCGGCACAGGTTATTGGTGAATATTTAAATGGTACAGTAGATTTTGAGGGAGGTGGATATGGAACTTATACTGTAACAGATAATCAAAATAGGAAATGGAAACTTGTAAGTGATGCTAGTATTACCTGTCAGAAGAAAGTAGGGAATAGAAAGCAAATAGCAGATAGAGAATATAGTGTTGAGTTAGTAAGTCCTATATGTTTTTATGATGATATAGAGGATATCCAAGAGATGATAAGAGAGTTAAGAAGGGCTGGAGCATTCAGTAATAAAAGCTGTGGTATTCATATTCATATCAATGCAGCTCCATTTAAAGCATATCAAATTAGAAACCTAGTGAATATCATAGCAGCAAAGGAAGATATGATATATAAAGCCTTGAAGGTAGATTCGGAAAGAGAAAGACGATATTGTAAAAAGATAGATAAGGATTTCTTAGAAGAACTAAATAGAAAGAAGCCCAAAACAATAAGTGGGATTCAAAATCTATGGTATAAGGGAAGGGATGGAAGCCATCAACATTACCATGACAGTAGATATCGATGTTTAAATCTACACTCTGTTTTTCAAAAAGGAACAATAGAATTTCGTGCTTATGTGCAGTAAAATATTATGTTCAGTTGATTCGAGAACCTATTAAAACCAGAAGGTTTCTCCACCTATCACTAAACATAATATTCCCAGTTATAATTATTTTGTTGTAATAACTAGGGCTAATTGTACTCAAGATAAATAACAATTACTGCACATAATAATTCACTTAATTCCAAGGGTATTAAGAAAATCCTTAACTTCATCTGTCGGGTTCCAGGTATAACCTTTACTAGGCTTTAAGATTCCACTGTTTTCTAATGTATTACGCTTCATCTTAATATCTGCCTCAATATATCCATGTGTAGTATCTAAATGAACATGTCCTAGCCACATTCGGATAAGATTTAGGTCAGTACCTGATTGGAGCAAATGCATTGCGGTTGTATGCCTAATTGTATGAGGTGATGTTTTTCTGCCCTGTAAAGTTGGGCATTCTTTCGCTGCCTTAGTTGAAGCTGTAGCCAATATATAAGAAATTCCACTCCTGGTGAGAGGTTCCTTTTTCCTATTCAAAAAAAGGTTTCGATCTGGATCAAGGTTTTCTTTAACTATTAGTTGACTTAATAATTTTGCTGTTTCTGGCCAGATTGGAACAATACGGTCTTTACTTGATTTTCCATGGATAAGTATTTGATTTGTACCTACATCCTTACATTTAATCGATATTATCTCTGAAACACGAGCTCCAACATTATACATTAGCATAAAAAGAGCGTAGTTTCTGAATCCATCTGGGGTACTGCGATTAAAGGTGGAAAGGATACAGTTCATCTCTTCATCAGTAAGATAACCAAGCATTTTTTTCTCGTAATTCTTTGCTGGTATGGATAAAATCCGTTCAAACTGTGCCATATATTTTGGTTCATATAAAATTACATGACTAGCAAAAGCACGGATGGCAGCCCTGCGTTGATTTCTTGTGTTGATACTGCATTTCCGTTGTGTTTCAAGATGATTTAGAAAATCAAGAATTACCTCGGCTGTAACCATATCAATGGTCAATCGGGTTATAGATATCTTTTTTTCAGATACTAAATAATTAAGTAATAATCGCCATGTATCCCGATAACTATTGATTGTATTTTGTGAGACATTTTGTTGTTGAATCAATCTTTTATTAAAGAAGCTTTCCAGCATTTCCCCTAGACTTATAGGTTTAGTTTCACGCATTGCCATTACCTCCAAACTTAAAAGACTTTGAGCCTTTTGCCATCAGTTCAGCACTGGCATTTAAATAGTAAGTAGTATCCTCAAAATGAGCATGCCCCATATATGTTGAAAGTACAGGGAGTTGCTCCTGAAAATCAGAATCTTCTTCATACCATTTAATCATGCGATTAACTGCAAAAGTGTGCCTAAGATCGTGGATTCTGGAGTTACGATTTTCTGTACGAATTCCTGCCTCACGTACTAGTTGTAGAAATGTAGCATTGAAAGTACCATATGCTAGTCTATCATTACGTGTGCTTAAAAAGAATGCCTGACTCTTGGGACTGGGTGAATAATGATTTCTTAATTTTAGGTATCGCTTTAAAACCCCAACAGCTGTTGGATGTATTGGGACATATCTTGATTTTTTGAACTTAGTATTTTGGATAAACAAGACTCCATTTTCCAAGTCAACATCACTTATATCTAATCTTAGAGCTTCACTGATACGCAAACCTGTACAGTATAGAAGTCCTATAATTGCTTGGAAACTATGTGGTCTAATTGAATCTTTAGGATTTAAATCAGCAGCTAATGATAAGACCTTTTCAATATCAGAAGTTGTATATAAATAAGGTATACGACGCCCTTGGCTATGTGGTTTGGGAGGAGCTGGAATGCTTTCTCCTGTACCCTTTATAGAGCAGTAATCTAAAAATCCACGTATTATACGGTGTCGTTTTTCATATTGGCTATTGCTAAGGTCTAGCTTGCTATAAACGAAAGATTCAACAGTATCAGAATTAACAACTGTGCTCTCTAGGGATTGTAGAAAACGGTCAAATTCCTTTAAAATTGTGGTTTCCACACGAAATGTTCTACCATTATCCACCATAAACTTAATATATTCGGATAAATTATCAGCGTTAAAGCTGTTAAAATCAGGTGCCCTTTTCATATTACACACACCTCTTCCCAACAAGGAAATGGTAATGGAATATCTTTTAAACGTTCAATCTGAACCTTTGCATAAATACCAGTAGTTTCAATGCTTCTATGCCCAAGAATATCAGCTGTTTCCTTGAATGATGCCCCATTATTTACTAGATGTGTTGCTAGTGAATGCCTTAGAAGATGGGTTCCATATGATGGTACTTTAAGATCTAATTGCTCTATATATTGGCGAACAACACTTCCAAGTGAAGATGAATTTTTAAGGGGATTAAATGGTCTTATGGTTCTAAGAATTAACTCAGATTGTTGCCTTTCTGGTCTAACACGCAAATAATCAACGATAGCATCAGCGATCTCATTTGTAATTGGTAAGCAACGTCCCCTGTGAGTCTTTGTCTTATAGATGTGTAATTCACCTTGTGTTAGGGAAATATCTTTCAGTTCAATTTGGATTATTTCATTTGCCCTAAGTCCAAGTTGTAGCATTAATAAAAGTGTTAGATAATCTCGCTTTCCTTTTACAGTTTCCCTATCTGGTGCAGAAAGTAGTAACATAGCTGTTTCATATGGGATATGTTTAGGTACACTTGCTAACTTCCATTCCTTTAGTTTGTAAACAGCAGGTGTCAAATCATCTTGTATTATCCGTTCCCAGCGTAAAAAACGTAGGAATCCATGAAGACAAGATGTTATGGTCTTGCGATAATCGTTGGAGTAACCATATTCGTTACACATCTCTTGAAACCTTAGAATGTCTTGTGTAGATAAAGATGAAAGTTGGAAATCAGAGCCATGTTCTTCATATACCCATTTAAGGAATAGCATTGCTTTTAGTCTGTGGACATCACGTGTTTTCTTAGAAAGACCGAATATGCTATCTAAATACTCATCATATTGAAGTATTATGCCACCCATACTTTCAGGTAAGTTACCCATAATTTCAGTTTGGCTTGCAATATCCGTTCTGGGTGGGGTAGGCTTGCCTGACTCTGATTGTATTGGTGGATAAGGTTTTAGGGGTTTAAATGGTTGAGGATTCTTTGGTATGAGGCTATTTTCAATTAAATCTGTTGGTTGTGGAATTATTTTAGATTCACTTAAAAAACTTAGCACTTGCCATACACCACGTATTGTGGAATGATATTTCCCTTTGTTTAGACGTTCACAAGAACAATTAGGGAGATGTTCATTTACAAATTGACAGGCAAAATCTTCATTTAATAGCGATAAATCATTAATGCCTTGCCATAAAGAAAATCGGCTGAGATGTGCTGCTGCACGAAGATATTCCCTCGTTGTATTTTGTGAGAATTCTTGCTCGTGGAGATATTTAGCATATTCCTCCATCATTTGCCCAAAGATTCCACAGTTTGATAGTCTGTAAATTGTACGTGAATCTGTAAAATAGTTTTCTAACATGGTATTACCTCCCGGGTTAACATTATTATGTGGAGTAAGATTTACTCAGCTAATGTTATTATTTCCAGTATGTGTCAAGGTAATACCAAATAGATAAAATATTATGTTCAGTAATAACAGCCTTAACTACTATGTTTTCAACATTTCATTTCTATTGCTAACATAATATTTTACTGCACATAAGCACGATTATGTTCAGCTAGACATAATAGAGGATTTAATGGATCACTCCATGCAGGAAAACTTAAAGCCTATCTACAATTTTGTATGGCAATTACAGCACAAGCCTACAATCAAAAGTCTGCAAGTCCAATAAAAACCGTATCAGAAAATGAGAAATATACATTTAGAGTATGGCTTTTAAGACTCAACTTAATTGGAGATGAATTTAAAACAGCAAGAAAACATCTCCTAGATAATCTAGAAGGTAATATTGCTTGGAAATCACCAGAGCAAGCTGAGGCACAGAAAGAAAGACTTAGACAAAAGAGAGAACAAGAGCTTTTAGAGCAAGAGGAAAGAGTAGAATTAGAAAATAATGATATGGGAATAGATGAGCAGGAGGAAGATACTCCTGCTTTTACTATGTCTATGAACTAGCAAGGAGGTCAAGATGGAGAAAGACAAGTTATATATAGCCTATGGCAGTAACCTAAATTTAAATCAGATGAAGTATCGATGCCCTACGGCTAGAGTTATCGGTACATCAGAACTGAAGGATTATGAACTTGTATTTCGTGGATCAAGATATGGTGCAGTGGCAACTATCGAACCATGTGAAGGAAGTACGGTACCAGTTTTACTATGGAGTATCAAACCTGATGATGAGAAAGCCCTTGATAGATATGAAGGTTATCCAAATTTTTATGGAAAATCTGGAGTGGATATTACTGTAGGCAATTATAAAGCTACAGCAATGGTTTATATAATGACAGAAGGTTATAAACTTGGAAATCCATCCGATAGCTATCTAAAAACCATAGAAGAGGGCTATATTGATGCAGGATTTGATTTAGATATTTTATATAATGCAGTGAAGAAAACCCTTAGTCAAATGGAGAATTTTGAAGAAGTGGAGAAGCATGAACCTGAACAGGGAGATATATTTGGAATGAAATGGTGGTGATATAAATGGCAGACCCTAGATCGTTAGGGATCATTGTAAAAACAGCTTTATCTGCTTTATCAGATGGAAGACTCAGAAAAGGAATAGGGTGGACTATTGCAGCAATCCTGTCTCCCTTTATATTAACCATTGTTATTATATTAAGCCTTCTCTCAGGAACAACAAATCATAATAATAATGCTTTATATCTATCTTTTAATAGAGGCAGTATATCAGCTGATATTCCAGAAGAATATAGAGGACATATAGAAGATATGCGTAGGAGTTTTACAATGCTTGATGGAAAGATAGAGGGCATAAATAAGCAAATAGAGGATGGAAATAGTCTAGACTCAATTAGAGTTAAGGCTATTTTTTATTCTCTGTATTTCGGCGAAAATCAACCGTCAAATATAGATAAAGCAAAATTTGTAGATTGCTTTATCAGATACGAAGAGCTTAAAAGAACTGTAACTGATGAAGAAGGTAATGAATATGAAGAGACTTATATAGTTCCAGTACCTATAACTAATCTGCCAGAGGTTTATAAAAATATAGAAACCACAATGGAAAATTCAGTGACTTATGAAGATATGGCAAATGCTAATGAAATACATTATAGGATAAAATATGGAACTCCTGCACCTAATGAAGGTGACAGTTTTACAGAGTGGGAGGATTGGATACAGGGTCTTACACCAGAAAAACTAGAGAATTTATATCATGATTTACCAGAAGGAGAGAAAGGATCTAAAATTGTAAAACTTGCTATGTCAAGACTTGGAGATCCCTATTCACAAGAAAAAAGAGGACAAGGCAGATACACTGACTGCAGTTATTTAACTATGTGGAGTTATCGTCAAATAGGGATTAGCATACCAGGAACTGCAGCAGAGCAGGCAAGATTTTGTGTAAACAAGAATCTTACTGTTTCAAAAAAGGACTTAGTTCCTGGTGATTTAGTATTCTGGAGTCATAAACCTAATGGTAGGTTTATGAATATTACCCATGTAGGAGTATATGCAGGAGATGGTAAGGTTATTGATGCTTCTTATTCAAAGGGTAAGGTAGTATATCGAAATTTATTTGATTCAAACAAACAGGTACTGTATGGGAGACCACATATTTTAAAGTAAAAGGAGGACTTTATGTTAATTACAAAGGCAATATTTGAAAGGAAATTATCTGATTTTGATACACAGAACTGTATAATTGAAGGAATTGAATTAATGAATGGGGATGAGTTTGAAGAATTTAGTAATAATTTATTAGAGGATAGAGATTTTATTGCAGATAGAAAGGAAGTAATGTATATAGACTCCATAGGGCAAATTCATGTACTATTAGCACTTGATATGGACGGTGGCGATGGGATTTTAATTGACAGTCATGGGTATGATTATCCAAGATATGCAGCATTTATGCCAAATATTAAACCTTATATTGAACAGCAAATTTCAATGGTTGCAGAACAAATAATAAAGGAAGCTGCAGAGAATTCTTCCAATGGAAGCTGGGCTATCTACTTTGATGAGATAGAAGAATACTATGGGTTAGCAGTAAAAGAAAACAATGGCATTGGTACGATGCTCTTAGATGCACTGCATAGGAGAGAAGAAATTTCAGAGATTGAAATTGAAGATGAGTGCTTTGATATGACATTATACCTTGATTACTGCATCAGCTTAGATGAAGAAATAAAACAAAGTCAAAATATGAAAATGTAGGAGGATTTGTATATGGACAATATAGAAAAAGCAATTCGTATTTTAAAAATTGAGCCACAAAAACTACCTTATGAAAAGGAAATAAGTAATGACTTAGAAGGAATACAAGGAGAAGTTGAAGGATTATTTGATTACCTTTATTTAGATAATAATTGTATTTTAGTGTGTAATGACGAAGGAAAATTAAATGGAATGGAATTAAATCGAAGGGTCGGTAATGATATAATTGCTGGCCCTTTTTTTATTGTAGGAGATAGTCAAGACGGAGAATTTGTATCCTTAACTGATGAGCAAATAGAAAAATATACAGAAGAATTTGGCAAGATTCAAGAATTCACAGGTGAAGAACCTGAAGCTCAACCAAGGATGACATTCATTGGGTTTGATTTTTAAGGAGGGAAATAGATGAGTACATCAACAGAAAAAGTAACACTACAAGTAACTTTTCCAAAAGAAAAAGTGGAGGCCTTAAGGTTTTATATGAATGAAAAACAGCTGACTGTTGAGGAAGAATTACAAAAACATATTAAAAATACCTATGACAAATATGTCCCATCTGCCACCAGAAGGTATTTAGACAGGAATGATAATAGAGAAGAAATAGCAGTAGTTACTAATGAAAATGAACCAGAAACTACTTCTAGAAATACAACAGCTCGAGGAAGAAGAAGGACTGGAAGAAGTCAAAGTGCTGAGGAACAATCAACTGCTGAAACAGTAAATACGGGAGAGATTGAAGAAACATCAGAGCAAACTGAGGAGCAAAATCAAGGAATGACAATGAGTATGTAGTGAGTTTCAAATAAATTTAAAGGAAGAGAAGGAGGTAAATATTAGATGAAAAAAGATACTATTAGGGTAAGTCTTAATGCCGAAAAATTAAGAGCTATAAATAAATATATGGAGAAAAAGGAGGTAGATTTAGAAGATGAGTTGGTAGATCAACTGCAAAAGCTATATGAGAAATATGTTCCAGCTAATGTAAGGGAATATATCGATGAGAAGCAAGAGGAAGAGATTAAGGCTAAAAAACCTAAAAAATCAGTCAAGACTAAGGCAGAAGTTAATAACCAATCTATAATACAAGAATAAGACAATTTTTGAGGGCTTGTTTGCCCCTGTGTGCCATTATAAAGGGAGAGGTGGCATAGTTATACCTAATCTATAATAAATCCAGTTTTGGGGCGAATGTGCCGACTGACTATAGGGGATAGAAAAATGGCTTAACTACTAGCCTTCAGACGGTTATTATAATAACAATGGGGATGAACCCCCCTATTGATTTTAGTGCAGGATAAAGAGAGGTGGTCGCAGGCGACCTCCTCTCAGCTACATCCCCCGG
>ENA-UOOI01000385-UOOI01000385.1-fermentation-metagenome-genome-assembly--contig:-NODE-385-length-57938-cov-3.881433_pt1 | contig 57938 bp, 39 predicted proteins | sample MGYA00245779_ERZ724027 | MGnify/ENA primary metagenome ERZ724027 (study PRJEB28704, sample SAMN03018318) | fermentation metagenome | biome: anthropogenic terrestrial biome; feature: soil; material...
TTGCAACGTGGTTTTTTCATAATAGTATTAGATTTAAGGTTAACATGTTTGGCAGAGTGTCGAGAGACATTCTGCCGAATGCTTTTGAGGAGGGTAAAATGCTTTATCGGAAAACGGGAGTTTTTACCCTGCGGAACAAAAAAAACCCTTTCTATTTTTTATCTCTCCTAAACTTTTTTATTTTTGTAGTATAAAATTCAAGTATGCGAAAAATTATTTTCATTCTTTGCCTTGTCTTCCTTTCTTTGCTTCTTCTCCGGTGTGTTTCTGACGAAAAGGCACTCCACAGGAAGCTTGAAGAGATGGCTGCCAACGTCAATGAATCGGCTCCGCTGATGCTCAACCGGTACACCCGGTTTGAAGGGGCTTCCGTGACATCCGGGAATATATTTTGTTATCACTATACGGTATTGAATACATCGAATCCTGATTCATTGGTGGGAGATGAATTACAGTCATTAAAGGAAAATATCCGAAAAAAGTTCTCATCGCATCCCGATCTTCGTATTTTCAAGAAGAACAATGTAACCCTTGAGTATGTTTACAATGACGAGAGCGGACGGACTATCCGTTCACTCCGGATTACACCCGAAGATTACCAGTAAAATAAATATCTATGAACCGCTATTTTTACATCGACGCTGAAGGAAAGCAAAAAGGAACCTTCTCCCCCGAAGAACTGAGACGGGAGGGGATAAAACGTGATACGCTTGTGTGGACACAAGGTATGGAGCAGTGGAGACGTGCAGAAGAAATTGAAGAGCTGTACTCCCTGTTTTCCGATACATACAGGGAGCCTCAGGTAATTGCGGATCAGCCTGCCGTCCGGTATGACCGGCCCGGAGAGGCGGCGGGACCGCAGACACACCGACCCATGCCAAAAACCTGGCTGGTGGAGTCGATCCTGGTGACTATTCTCCCGTTTATGCTTTGCAGCAGTGTGCTGAGTCTCCTTGGGATTATCGGTATCGTATATGCTGCACAGGTGGAATCTTTCTATAACAGGGGCGACTACGCCGCCTCGCTGGAATCTTCCCGCTCTGCGGCGAAATGGACCAGAATAGCCATGTGGATCGCCATCGGCTGGATAGCGCTGATCGTGATCGGCATAATACTGTTTGTCGTGTTCATCGGTTCCCTTTCGGGGCTTGCCGGGATGAGTGATTTGCTGAATACTTAATCCTAAAAAATAATGGAATATCAAAACGACTCCGAATTACAGACCTTTCCCGACAGGGAAGACCGGACTCCGATGCCTCCTCCTCCGCCGCAAGAGCCGCCGGCATACGATATCCCCCCGTTGAAACCGAACAACTGGCTCTGGCAGTCTATTGTGGCTACCTTACTCTGTTGTATGCCCTTCGGGATTGTGGGGATCATCTATGCTGCAAAAGTCGATTCACTCTACTTTAACGGGAAGTACGAAGAAGCGGAGCGGATAGCCCAGAAAGCAAAGATGTGGACCCTTATTGCCGTCGGAGCGGCGCTGTTATATGTGATCTTCTGGGTAATCCTGGTTGTTACCGGTAATCTGCCGGAATACATGGAAAATATCATCGAGAACAATGCAAGCGGTTATAATTTTTAAACGCTTTTCTGCGGGGTATCGTGGGTAAAGGACTAAAAATAGCAATAGGCGCTGCCGTAAGTGTTTTGCTTGTGGCGGCGCTTTATCTTTTTTATATTTTCGACCCGGAGGCGCAGCCGCTTTTCCCGAAATGTCCCTTTTTGCTTGTGACGGGCTACGAATGCCCGGGATGCGGTTCGCAAAGGGCCGTCCATAGCCTGCTGCATCTCGATATCGGAGCCGCGCTGAAGTACAACGCTTTTATGGTGCTGGCGTTGCCGTATATATTTCTGGGGATCTATCTGGAGTATTTCGGCGGGAAAAAGCGATATCCCGGGATTGAAAAATTCTTTTTCGACAAGTGGTCGGCTGTCGTGCTGTTAGTTGTAATAATTGCTTATTGGATCTTGAGAAATCTATTATAAATCCGGACTTCCTCAGGAAATCTTTTGCCTCTTTAAGGAGGATTATGATCTAAGTACATGATCCGTATCATGATCCCGAAAAATTCGCTTATAGTCGGCCTAACTCAACAAATATAGACGGTTTTGGTTTAATAACCAAATAATTAACTTGTTCTTAACGTAGTTTCTCCTTCAGGAAACGGCCTGTATATGATTGTTTACACTGCACGAGCTGCTCCGGCGTTCCTTCACACACTACATAACCTCCCGCTTTTCCTCCTTCCGGCCCGATATCGATAATATGATCGGCACATTTAATGATCTCCATATTGTGTTCGATGATGATCACCGTATGCCCGCGCTCTATAAGCGCATTAAACGCCTGGAGCAACGTTTTGATATCATGGAAATGCAGGCCGGTGGTCGGTTCGTCGAAAATGAAGACAGTCGGTTGCGCCTGCTCCTCGCCCAGGTAAAAGGCCAGCTTTACGCGCTGGTTCTCACCTCCGGAAAGGGTGGAGGAAGACTGTCCCAGCTTGATGTATCCCAGCCCTACATCCTGTAAGGGCTGCATTTTTTTTACGATCTTCTTCTCTGTCGCCCCCTTCTGCTGTCCGAAAAAGTCGATCGCCTGGTTTACCGTCATCTCCAGTACATCATAAATGGTCACTCCTTTGTACTCTATTTCCAGTACTTCGGGTGAGAACCGTTTCCCGTGGCACGATTCGCATTCCAGCCGGATATCGGCCATAAACTGCATTTCCACGGTAATGGTTCCTTCGCCTTTACACTCACTGCAGCGGCCCCCTTCCACATTGAACGAGAAATAGGCCGGCGAAAAACCCATCTGCTTTGCCAACGGCTGTGCCGCAAAGAGTTTTCGGATCTCGTCGAATGCCTTGAGATAGGTTACCGGGTTGGAACGCGATGACTTCCCGATGGGATTCTGATCTACATATTCCACTCCTTTCATCAGCTTGAGATCGCCCCCGATGCCGTTGAATTCGGCAGGCTCCAGCGCCGTGCCTTTATAGTGATGTTGCAGGGCATTGAAGAGGACATTGTTCACGAGCGACGATTTTCCCGAACCGCTGACGCCGGTCACCACAGTCATCACGTTCAGCGGGAATTTTACGTCGATATTCTTCAGATTATGCTGTCGGGCCCCTTTCACCTCGAGGTAGTTATTCCATTTGCGGCGGATTCCGGGAATCTCGATCCGCTCCTCGCCCGTAAGGTATTTGACGGTATAGCTGTCGCTTTTTTTCTCCAGCTCGGCCACGTTGCCCTGATAGATCACTTCTCCTCCCAGACGTCCCGCCTTGGGGCCTATGTCGATGATGTAATCCGCGGCACGGATGATCTCTTCATCGTGTTCCACCACCACCACCGTGTTGCCCATACGTTGTAACTCACGCAATACGCCGATCAGCAGGTGGGTGTCGCGTGAATGAAGCCCGATACTCGGCTCGTCGAGGATATAAAGCGATCCCACCAGGCTGCTGCCCAGCGACGACACCAGGTTGATACGCTGGCTTTCACCGCCCGAAAGGGTGTTCGAGAGACGGTTGAGGGTGAGGTAGCCAAGCCCTGTATCCAGAAGGAACCGTACCCGGTTCTTTATTTCCGTGAGAAGCCGTTCCGCGATGACGGCGTCGGTTTCGTTTAATTCAAGTTGATCGAAGAACTCTTTCAACTCCGTTACCGGCAACATGACCAGTTCTGTGATAGATTTCCCGTCCACTTTTACGTATGACGCTTCCTGCTTGAGCCGCGATCCCTTGCACAGGGGACAGGTGGTTTTGCCGCGGTAACGCGCCAGCATGACCCGGTATTGGATCTTATAGAGATTCCTTTCCAGCATCCCGAAAAAATCGTGGATCCCGTAGATGCTAAAGTCGTGACGCCCATTCCAGAGGATATCCTTTTCCTCATCCGTCAGGTCATAATAGGCGCGGTGGATAGGAAAATCGACTTTGTAGGCATTCTGTACGAATTCCTTTCTCCATTCGCTCATCTTTTCCCCCCTCCAACACTGTGCGCACTCCTCCTGTACCGAGAGGCTCTTGTCGGGAATCACCAGGTTCTCATCGATACCCACCACCTTTCCAAACCCTTCGCATTTGGGACAAGCGCCGGCGGGACTGTTGAAGTTGAACATCATCTCGGTGGGTTCTTCGAACGTGAGACCGTCCGCCTCGAAACGATTGGAAAAGGTGAACGACTCAATCCCGTTCTCACTCCAGAAACGGACAATGCATTCGCCGTTGCCCTCCAGAAAAGCGGTCTCTACCGAGTCGGACAGCCGGTTCACCGTCGCTTTATCGGAAGAGCATGAGAGCCGGTCGATCACCAGTAACACCTCGTTTACGGGTGGCAACTTCTTCTGCTCCAACAGTTCGTCGATACGGTAGAACTGTTCTCCCACATCCACACGGGTAAAACCCTCTTTCAGCAGTATCTCCAGCTGGCTTCGCAGGTCGCGCCCGTTCCTCAGCTGGATATGCGACAGGACCGCCATGCGGGTACCTTCCCGGTATTCTTCCATTTTTGCCACCACATCATGGACATAATGGCGTTTTACCTCCTTGCCCGAAACAGGTGAGATGGTCTTGCCGATGCGGGCATAAAGCAACCGCAGGTATTCATATATTTCGGTAGAAGTACCCACCGTGGAACGCGGGTTGCGGGAGGTGGTTTTCTGTTCGATGGCGATGGCAGGGGGAATGCCCCGTATATAATCGCACTCCGGCTTGTTCATGCGCCCGAGGAACTGCCGTGCATAAGCCGAGAGGCTCTCTACATAACGCCGCTGCCCTTCGGCATACAACGTGTCGAATGCCAGTGACGATTTTCCTGATCCGGAGAGTCCCGTGATAACCGTGAAAGTGTTGCGGGGGATGTTTACGTCGATGTTTTTGAGGTTGTTGACGCGTGCACCTTTTATTTCGATCTGTTTTGGATTATTCATATAACCTTTGCTATAACCCGCAAAGATAAGGATTTTATCTCTCTCGATAAAGGTCATGGGTGATAAAAAGGGATCAGTCGCCCGATAAATCAAAGAAAAGAATTATTTTTGTTGCTGAATGTGGAAATCTACCTTCCGGAATCTGTTCCCAAATCTCAAGAGTCACCCTATGGAAGCTTTTCTTTCAGAATTACAACATGAATTTGCCTTACCGTTTTCCAACCCGGTATTGATCTTCGCGCTGCTTTTGGCGATTGTGCTTCTGGCGCCCATCCTCCTCAAACGGATCAATGTGCCGAGTATCATCGGGCTGATCGTGGCGGGTGTTATTATCGGTCCCCACGGGCTTAACTGGATCGATAATACCCATGCCGGTGTGGAGATGTTTTCCACCATAGGATTGCTGTATATTATGTTTATCGTGGGATTGGAACTCGATCTGGGTGAGTTTGTGCTGCATAAGAACAGAAGTCTCGCTTTTGGTTTTTACACCTTTGGTATCCCCCTGCTCGTCGGCTACCCTGTTTGTCATTATCTGCTCGGCTACGATGCGAATGCCAGTTTCCTTACGGCAAGTATGTTCTCTACCCATACCCTGGTAGCCTATCCCATTGTGAGCCGTATGGGGATTGCACGTAACCAGGCCGTGGCAATTACGGTGGGAGGTACCATCCTTACCGATACGGCCGTGCTGATTATCCTCGCACTGGTTTTGTCCAACAGCAACGGGGAACTGGATGCCGGTTTCCTTATAAGGTTGCTACTCTCGCTAACGCTCTTCTCACTGGTTATTTTCCTGATAGTACCCCGCATTGCCAAATGGTTTTTTAAGAGAGCTACCTCCGAAAAATATTCTACCTTTATCTTTGTGCTTTTTGTGGTATTTTCTGCCGGTTTCATGGTAGAACTGGGAGGAATTGAGCCCATCATCGGGGCATTTGCCGCGGGACTGGCCCTGAACAGGCTGATCCCTCATTCATCGGCATTGATGAACCGGATTGAGTTCTTCGGGAATGCGCTCTTTATCCCCTTTTTTCTGATCTCGGTAGGGATGCTGGTCGATATCACCGTGGTACTGGACGGGCCACGTACCCTTATCGTGGCGTCGACGCTTACGCTGGTAGCGCTGCTGGGGAAATGGTTGGCGGCATGGGCGACACAAAAGACATTCCGTTACTCAAATACCCAGAGAAATCTTATTTTCGGACTGAGCAGTTCACATGCAGCTGCTACGCTGGCCATCATTCTTGTGGGCTACAGGGCGGATCTGCTGGATGAATATATTCTGAACGGGACCATTATCCTTATCCTTCTTACCTGTATCGTGGCTTCGGCCTATACGCAAAGGGCAGCCAGGAAGATAGCGATCAGCGAGGAGAACGAACCCCTTACGCCCTCTTCCATGGGCGAATTTGCCCAGGAGAAAATTCTGGTGCCTATTGCTAACCCCACCAATATCGGTCAGCATGTGGAACTGGCATTGTTGCTGAAAGATAAAAAATCGGTGAATCCCGTCTCACTGTTGGGGGTAGTGCCCAACAACCAGGAGGCGGAAAAAAATATAGTGAGCTTCAGGAAACAGTTGCAGGATCTTGTTTCCAGAGCTACGGCGGCTGAGGTGAACGTAGATATTATTACTACCATCGACCATAATCCGGCGGATGGTATTGTGCGCACAGCACGTGAGACGATGTCGGATATCGTGATCTTGGGATGGCCGGGCAAAGCGGGGCTATGGGATAAACTGCTGGGAGAGAAAGTCGACCTGATCATTAAGAATATGGATAAGAATCTGTTTGTCTGCCATGTGGAACAAAATCTTATTTTAAGCAAACGGATTGTGGTGATCTCGCCGCCCCTGGCTGAAAAAGAAGATGGCTTCGGGCTGTGGGTGAGTAAAGTGACAAAACTCTCCTCTGAGTTGTCCATCCCGGTACTGCACCTGGGACATCCCGATACGCAGAAGATCATTTCCGGACAGAAAAAAGCGGGGAATTTTACTTTCCAGCCGTTTGTGGATTGGAACAACCCGTTGTCCTGCGGCGACCTGATCAAAAAAGATGATTTGATCATGCTGGTTTCAGCTCACATCGGATATATTTCCCATATCCCGGTTTTGGAGAGTCTGCCGACCCGCTTAGAGAACCGTTTCCCACACCATAACCGTATCGTTGTCTATCCCAAACAACATTTCGCAGATCAGTTGCTGGAAACCGATGATCATATTTTTATTCCGTAGAATTTAAGATTTAAAATTTCAAGATTCAAGATCTGACTACGTCGATTTTGGCTCCGCCGAATGTTGTTTCAATTCAAAATTTAGGAATTTGAGTGTGTAATAAATGGATTTAATGGTAATTAATTGGTAATTGATAAAATGAATCAGTTTGTTCGATTTAGTTGTTTTTTGTTTATTATTGGGATGATCACTGCCTGTGGCACTGCAAAACAATCCCTGACGCATACTCCCGATGCTGCCCCGAAACGCGAATTTCGCGGCGCATGGGTGCAGACAGTAGGGCAATCGCGTTACAGCCAGATGAACAGTGCCGCCATGAAGCATTATATTTCCGCTATGATGCAGAAATTCGATGAAGCGGGCATCAATGCTGTTATTTTCCAGATCCGTCCCGAAGCCGACGCTTTCTACCGGTCGGAACTGGAACCCTGGAGCCGGTTTCTGGCCGGTGAACAGGGGAAAGCGCCCGACGATCCCACCTTCGACCCTCTGGCTTTTCTCATCGAAGAGTGCCATAAACGGGGGATGGAGTTCCACGCCTGGCTGAATCCCTATCGGGTAAAGACCAATACCAACAATACGCTTGCAAAAAGCCATCTCTATTGGAAACATCCGGAGCGTTTCGTTCAGTACGGGAACCAGTTGTTTTTTGATCCGGGGCTGCCTGAAAACCGGGGATTTATATGTGAAGTGGTGCGTGATATTGTTACACGCTATGAGGTGGATGCCATCCATATGGATGACTATTTTTATCCTTATCCCATAGCGGGAGCCTCTTTCCCCGACGACAACAGTTTCAGGATGTATGCTGCTTCGCAGGGGTTTTCCCCTTCGCAGCGCGGCGACTGGCGCCGTAACAACGTAAACCTGCTTATCCAGCAGATAAAACTGACTATTGCCGGCTCCAAACCGTGGGTGCGTTTCGGCATCAGCCCCTTCGGGATTTACCGGAACAAGCGGAGCGACCCGAACGGGAGCGATACCAACGGTTTGCAGAACTACGACGACCTGTATGCCGATATTAAACTGTGGGTGGAGAAAGGGTGGATCGATTACAACCTGCCGCAACTCTATTGGGAGATCGGTCATAGCGCTGCCGATTATACCACCCTGCTGCATTGGTGGAATGCCAATAACTTCGAACAACACCTTTATATCGGGCAAGACCTGAAACGAAGCATCGACAAGAACGAGTTAAACGTAAAGATCCGCCAGTCACGCGAAATGTCTTTTGTACATGGCAATTGCTACTGGTACGGCTACCAGATACTCGATAATTTTGCCGGAGTAGCGGATGCCCTGAGAACCGACATTCATCGTGCCAAAGCGTTGCTTCCCGCATATACACATCTGTACAAAGGACGTCCCGCCACCGTAAAGAAACTGACGGACGTGTACACCGAGGATATGCATTTCCTCACCTGGGAACATAAGAAGGCTCCCGTGGATCCCGAATCGGCACAACGATTTGTGGTCTACCGTTTCCGCCGGGGAGAGAAGGTGGATATCAACCGGGCGGAAAATATTGTGAAGATTACGCCTGACAACTTTTTCGTACTTCCTTATGAAGATGGCGGAACCCGTTATACCTATGTGGTAACCGCACTTGACGCTTTTCATAACGAAAGCAAGCCGGCAAAGACCAAGGTGAAGCTGTAAAACAGGGAAATATTGATTTTGTTTGCCGGCGATAGGGTAAAATCGTTTCACGGATGTTATCTTTGTACCCATATTAAAAGGAGAACGGATGATTGATAGTGAACAATTTCCGCTGGTCGCCAAAACCCTGGCGGAGCTGGAAGACGTACTGGCGGAAGAACTGATCGCACTGGGTGCGGATAATGTGGAGTTGGGTACCCGGATGGTGTCGTTCACGGGCGACAAGGCGCTGATGTATAAGACGAATGTGCATTGCCGTACAGCATTGCGCATCCTCAAGCCCTTTTATACTTTCAAGGCGGAGAGCGCCGATGAGGTATATGAAGCGGTGAAACAATTCAATTGGGATGATTACCTCTCCTTAGACACTACATTCTCCATCGATGCCGTAGTCTTTTCGCATATCTTTACCCATTCCAAGTTTGTAGCATACAGGGTAAAAGATGCCATTGCTGACTGGTTTAAAGAGAAGTATGACAAGCGTCCCTCAGTAAGTGTATCCAATCCCGATATCATGTTGCATATCCATGTGGCGCATAACAAATGCACCCTGTCGCTCGATAGTTCGGGAGAGTCGCTCCATAAGCGCGGTTACCGGGTGGCACAGGGAGATGCACCGCTGAACGAGGTGCTGGCGGCCGGCATGATCCTGAAATCGGGATGGAGAGGAGAGAGCGACTTTATCGACCCGATGTGTGGTTCGGGAACGCTGCTGATCGAGGCGGCCATGATCGCCTTAGGCACCCCTCCGGGTATTCACCGTCCACATTTTGCCTTCGAAAAATGGAGAGATTTCGATCAGGAACTCTTCAGCGACATTTACAATGACGATTCCGGTGCCCGCGAGTTTAACCATCGTATTATGGGTTTCGATATTTCTCCCAAAGCCATCGCTATTGCCGAGAGGAATGTCAAAAATGCAGGACTGAAAAAATATATTGATCTGGAGGTGAAACCGTTCCGGCAATTCACCGAAGCACCTGCACCCGAAGGTATTCTGATGACCAATCCGCCGTACGGGGAACGCCTTAAAGTGGAGGATCTGGACGAACTTTATTCGATGATAGGCGAGCGGCTGAAACATGTCTTCGCGGGATACCGCGCTTATATATTGAGTTACCGGAAGGAGTCGTTCGATGCGATCGGGCTCAGGCATTCCAACCGGTTTTTCCTCTATAACGGTGCGTTGGAGTGTGAGATGCGTGAATACGAGATATTTTCCGGTAAACGCGATGACCGCCCGGCAAAGGGTGCGCCCCGCGGCAGTGGTAGGTCGGGCGGCTACGACGCGCAATCCGAAAGGAATTCCAGAGAGGGGTACCGTCGTTCTCACCGTGCAAATGAGACCAGTGAGGAAAAACCGCGAGACACGTACCGCCCTAAAAGGAGCGACGATGCGAGACCGGGCAACACCTTTTCCTCTAAAGGCCGGGGGCAGGGCAAGTTCAGTAAGCAGGCGCCCAACAGAAAGAAGGGCGGCAACCGATTAAGAAGTAAATGATTATTTTATCCATGAAATTCATCTGCATAAAAATAAAACCTTAACCCAAAAACGATAAACAATGTAGGCATAGTCTTTGTGATTGAATACAAATTAGGGACAAAAATTTATCCCTAACGTTTCTTCTTTCTCTAAATATGTTAAATTCATATTTTTTCTATATAAAATTATGAAATACCAAGAAAATGATATACATTTGTGCTCGATTGGTTAAAAAATAAGTGTAAATGAAAGTAAATTCAACAGTCTTCTGTATGTGCAACCGCCCTTCATTAACATTATTTAACGGGGGGGGGGCAAATTCTCTTGTAAACTTTCCGAACTTTATTTTTGCCTCTTTCTCAGTCAATTAACGTCCAATTTTATTTCTTCATTCCATTATATGTCGAAGCGCCTCTTCGGCGTACGTTCTCCTTTTACACCCTTTTTATCGATAACTAATGTTTCCGTCTCTCTCTTTTGGAAGACGTCCAAATTGTTTATGCCTGCCGGCGCAACTTTACCCTGTTTCTTCCTCGCTCTTCTCCGGGCGAAGAGGAGGCGAAGAAAAAACCAACTGCGTAGGGTTCCTGCTTACGGGAACGTGCACAACAGGTGTGCGTTAGGCTTGTGCTTGGCGGATGTCTCGATATGTACCAGGGAAAGAAAAAATAAAATTGTTCAAAAGAGTTCTTAATCTTCAAAACAAGTAGAGTATGAAAAGAAAATTAATTGTGTTTCTAACCCTTTTCTTTGCAGGAATAGGGAGCTTGATCGCACAGACACAGGTACGCGGTATCGTGACGGACGAATCGGGCGACCCGGTGATCGGTGCTACCATCCAAATCAAAGGGACTTCACAGGGTACCGTTTCCGATATCGACGGAAACTTCACCCTCTCGGCCCCCGCGGGAGGGACACTGGTAATCTCCTTCGTGGGGTACGCCACCCAGGAGGTTGCCGTGAGTGCAAACGTGAGGGTCATATTACGGGAAGATGCGGAGATACTGGATGAAGTAGTTGTCACTGCCTTGGGTATTTCAAGGGAAAGGAAAGCTTTAGGGTATTCTGCCACAACTGTTAACAATGAGCGGCTAACAGAAAGCCGCACAACAGATATCATGTCAGGAATCGCCGGCAAGGTAGCCGGTGTGCAGATAACCAGTAGCTCAAGCCCGGGAGCTTCCAACTCTGTAATCATTCGCGGTATAAGTTCTCTGTCGGGATCCAACCAGCCACTGTATGTGGTGGATGGGGTACCCGTCGACAACTATGCGCACTTTCCGACAGACGGGTTGAACTTAGCATACGACTTCGGCAGCGGCGCCAATGCCATTAATCCCGACGACGTTGAGTCCATGACAATTCTCAAAGGCGCGGCGGCAACCGCCCTCTACGGTAACCGTGCGGCAAACGGGGTTATACTCATCACCAGCAAAACCGGTAAGAAAAGAGCCAAAGGGTTGGGCGTAGAATATAACGGCGGCTTGCAAGCCGAAACCGTTTTGCGCCTGCCGGAATTTCAAAACGAGTTTGGTATCGGATGGAGCGGCGACTACACCTTGATAGAGAACGGTAGTTGGGGACCGCGTTTCGACGGTTCCATGCAGTTGTGGGGGAATGTATACAACAACTCTCAAAAAATGAAACCCTACGTGGCGTTGGAAAACAATGTGAAGGAATTTTTCGATACCGGAATGCGCTATTCAAATAGCGTTTCGTTCAATAACGCCACCGAAAGCAACAGCTATTTTGTTTCCCTGTCCCAAATAACGGACAATGGGATTCTTCCCACCTCCGCCGATTCGTATGATCGTTACACTTTCTCGCTTCGCGGAAGCCAGAAAGTGAATGACCTCAATATTACCGCGGCGGTCAACTACGCCAGCCAGGAAAACAAGTTCGTCTCTACCGGGCAGGGGCTTTCCATGGTAAACTCAATCTACCAAATGCCTCGCGACGTAAGCATTATAGGACTGGCCGACTTGAATGACCCCTTTAACACGCCGGGCTATTATTACACCCCTTATGGAGTTACGAATCCTTATTACATTCTGGAAACCTACCAGAATCAACAAAAGGCTGAGAAAATATTCGGAAAGTTCGAGTTGGATTACAGTTTCTTGAAATATTTCAAAGCACTGTACCGCTTAGGCTTGGATGCTTCCAACAGCCACCACAACTTCGGCTCTCCAAACCTGAAGGCGTTGTATCCCAACACCCCCAACAGTAGCAACTTTGAAAGTGAAGAGGGTACCGTGCGGGTGAGGATGGACCGCAGAAGGGAGTTGAACCAGGATTTCCTTCTTACTTTCGATATGCCGGTGAATGACTTCCAAATTAATGCCGTAGGCGGTTTTAGCACCAACGAACGGTGGTCTGTCTATACGCAAACCGAAGTCAATGGGCTTGACTTACCTACCTGGTACCACCTGAGCAACTCGGCAAGCACTCCCAATATCACGCAGATAGAATCTCTCCGCAGGTTGTACGGAGTGTACGGACAGGCGGAAATAGCCTGGCGAAACACGCTCTATCTTACCCTTACGGCCCGTAACGATTGGTCGTCGACCCTCCCGAAAGAAGCCCGGAGTTTCTTCTATCCGGGAACAGCCGTCAGTTTTGTTTTCAGCGAATTGCTGCCGGCATCGGCCAGGGAAGCCATAACCTTCGGGAAGGTGCGTCTGGCTTTCGGACAGACCGGTAATGATGCCAACCCGTACATGGTCAATCCCTATTATATTCAGGGAAATTTCAATTCATCTGGCTTCGGCGACCTGAACTTCCCATTGCAAAACACCAACTCTTTCAGTTTGGGCAATGTATTGGGAAATCAGAACTTAAGCCCCGAAAAAACAACCGAATGGGAAGTCGGGCTGAACATGGGATTCCTTAAAAACCGCATCTCCATTGACGCGGCCTATTATGACCGTAACTCCGACAAGCAGATTTTTACGCTGAACATGGATCCGGCCACCGGATACACCGCCCAGAACATGAACCTGGGAAAGGTGAGCAACAAGGGGATAGAACTACTCCTCAACTTCCGGCCGATCGAAATGAGGAATTTCAGTTGGGATGTGGGATGGACTTTCACCCAAAACAAGAGCAAAGTGATTAGCTTGCCCGAAGAACTGGGTGGCGAAGTAAACATTTCCCCCGTTGTAAACGAGGTGCAGATGTATAACATTGTGGGCGAACCGGTCGGGACGTTCAAGGCTCAGGTAGCCAAACGCGACAACCAGGGACGGATCATCGTCAACGCCTCGAATGGGCTCCCGGTGGCCGCCGACGATTACGAGATAATGGGTTCCATCAACCACAAATATGAAATGGGTGTCTCCACAACTTTCAGGTTCAAAGAGATAACCCTTTCCGCTGACTTTGACATCCGGCAAGGGGGGAAAATGTATTCCCGCACCAAAGACATCAACTACTTCGTGGGAAATCCGATTCAAACGGCTTACAACGACCGCAATACGTTCATTGTCCCCAATTCGGTAAACGAAGTGGTAGCTGCCGACGGCTCGGTATCCTATGTCGAAAACAAAACAGCCATCGCTTCCAGCAATGTCTTTCAGTTCTGGGGCAACGGGGGCGAAGATTTGGGAAGCGCTTTCCTGATAGACAAGTCGTATGTGAAACTACGTTCCATAAGTTTAGGATGGGACCTTCCGGGAAGGTGGTTGGCCAACACCCCTTTCATGGGCGTGAAAATGTCGGTTTTCGGCAATAACCTGTTCCTTTGGACGCCAAGTAGTAATACCTTCATCGATCCGGAAATGACTACTTTCGGGAACGACCTTCGCGGTAAATACGGCGAATTTTCAGCCAACCCCACTACACGGCGATTTGGTTTCAACTTGAATGTTAAATTTTAAACTGGAGAGCACTAAAGATGAAAAAAATATTCATATACGTTATTTTGTTTGCGGGTCTATTTGCCTGTGACTTAGATATTAACAATGATCCGAGCTATCCTTCGGATGTGTCGGCCGACCTGATCTTCCCCTCGGCTCAAAATGCCATGGCGACAGTGATCGGTGACCAACTGTACAACTACTCCGGTTTCTTCGCACAATATTACGATCAGATGCCGGAAGCAAACCAGTATAACAACGAAGCGGAATATAATCTTGACGTGGCGCGCACGGTCTTTAACCGGCCGTACCAAAATTTGTATGCCGGGGCTCTGGCCGACTTGCAGGATATATTTTCTAAAACGACCAACACGTCAAACCTCTTTGCAGCCCAGGTTTTACGCACTTTTTGCTTCCAGGTGCTGGTGGACAACCTGAACGTTGTGCCTTATACGGAAGCCTTGCAGGGCAGCGCCATACCGTCTCCCGCCTGGGATAACGGACAGTCTGTTTATGAAGGGGTCCTGGCCGAGTTGGATGAAGCAGAATCGGCTTTGGGTAGCGAACTGATGACCCTGAGCGACCTGCTCCTGTCGCAAAACATGTCGCAATGGAGAGGGTTTGCCAACGCCTTGCGGCTGAGGATGTACCTGCGCTTCATCGACGCCAATATAGACGCGGCGAACTATACCAGCAAGGTCAAAGCCTTGGTGGATGCAGGGAATTTCTTCAGCGGTGATGTGAAATATGATGTATTTGCCGACGAAGCGAATAAACGCAACCCGTGGTATTCCACGAACCGGGCATCGTTGGCAGCCAACCATGTGGCGTCTTACCCGATCATCGAATACCTCAAGATCACCAACGACCCGCGCATCGAGTACAACTTCGAAAGGGCAACGAACACGGGTGACTTTGCCGGCGAGTTACCCGGGTCGAAACAGGTGTTGACGGCCAACAAGAATGCCGATTTCAGCTTTATGAAGTATTATCCGACCAAGCCGGTCTATTTCTTCACACAAAGTGAGTTGCAATTCCTGCTTGCCGAAATTTACCTGCGGTTTTATGACGACAACGCCCGGGCCCAGGCGGCATACGAAGCCGCCATCGACGCCGATTTTTCGGCACGCGGAATGGAGGAATCTCCCGAAACTATGTACGGAACGGGAAGAGCGGTTGCCTGGAGTACGGCCACGACGACAGCCGATAAGTTGGAACTGATCTATATGCAAAAATGGGTGGCGCTTTGCTACATGGATCATATGGAAGCCTGGTCGGAACTGCGCCGTACGGATGTGCCGGAATTGTCGCCTCATACCGGCGCTGCCATTAATGCCGATGCAACGATATATACCGCCGGCAATCTGATTGCGCCCATGACCAATGCGCTTGGAGGACAAACCCTGATCAAACGGGTGCCTTATCCGCAGACGGCGATCGACAGAAACAAGAATACACCCAGCCCTGTTTCCTCTTCAACTGCAGTATGGTGGGATGTGAAATAGATCGGGTTACTAATATTTAAACTATGCAGTTATGAAGAAAATAATACATTACTTGTTTGTTTGTCTCGCATGTATGGCAATTTCTTGCGAAGACGATACGTCAAAAGATATGTCCAAGATCACATACTTTGTCAATTATGAGATATTGGGCGATGAGACAATGCTTTTGCCTGTGGGTACGCCCTACGTGGAACCGGGTGTTATTGCCATGGAAGGAGAGACCGATATTACTTCTTCCGTAGTCATTACCGGCAGCGTTGATGCGAGCGCCATCGGAATTTACGACATCAGTTATTCCGCCACCAATGTGGACGGTTTCTCAAGTTCCGTCTCCCGGACGGTTGTCGTGTATGATCCCTCGATCACAACGGATATCTCCGGAGTATATACTGCCGCCGCCGGTACGCACAGGCTCGCAATCGCAACCGGTGCAACAGTCTCGTACGCCGATTATAGCGTTACGCTGACCTCTATTGCACCGGGTGTTTTTCAGGTGAGCGACTTCTTTGCCGGATACTATGAAGTGAGGGCAGGATATGGCTCTTCATACGCCATGAGAGGCTATATCAAGCTTAATGCCGATAATTCCCTGGGATTGCTGAGCAGCAGCGTTGCCGGATGGGGCGATTCACTCGACCGTTTGGAGGACGGAGCCTACGACCCCGTATCGGGAACCGTTTCCTGGGGCGCCGTATACGCAGGTGCTTATTCGTTTAATGTTATATTAACAAAATAATGATCGCTATGATGAAAAAATATATTGCATTGCTTACTGCCGCTTTGGCCTTTACATTCATTTTTACGGCTTGCGAAGATACAACAGACCCGGGTGGCACCGAAGTTGAAAAAATGGCGGGCGACTGGTGGGTAACAATCACCAACACCGGAACCGATTATGAAGGCGAATACGGCCCCTATCTGATAAACAGCTACAACACGGCAGCCAACGTTGCCACGGAAATATGGGTGGATGACGGAGCGCACTTCTGGGATTTCAAGGTGAAGGTGAACGTCAACTATGCAGCGGGTACCTTTGCAACAGACGGTTTCGTGGATAACGACTCCTATGAATCGAAGGTAAAGATCACCGATGGCAAAATAACGAAAGACGGTGCTGTAACACCAAGCGGGATGCCGGCCGATAAAATAGAATTCAAAGTGAACTTCGACGACGACGACCTGGACGGAACCGCTGTTTTTGAAGTGACCGGATTCCGCCGGACCGGTTTCCCGGCAGACGATTTTGAATAAAAACGTCCGGTTTAACCCCAAAGCATCCGGCGATGGTGCCGGATACTTTGAGTAATAGACGGAAATCGGTTAAAAAATCATATATAAAACCTTTCAGTTCAATTTATCATAAACTCTACATTAAATTAAACACTAATGAAAGGACCGGACAGGGCCAGGAGTGATTCCCCGCCCTGTCTTTTTTTCTCTTTTTACGCTCCTTGCAAGCGGCGGGTACCCCGGAAAACATCGAAAGGCCTCCTATTTACCGGTATCCAGTCCTAAGGTATAAAGATAAGCGTATTTTTAACAAACAAATAATCCTATCTCACCCGGACGGTATCTGAAGATTCCGATATCCCATTCTCGTTGAATGCTTCGATGGTGAAATAATATTCCTGATCGGTGGTCAGGGCTTTTAAAAGCAACTGGTTGTCGTCATACACCAGCCAGGAACTGTAAAGTTTATCCGGGGCGATTCCCCAGCGGACATTGTAGCCTTGCACATCTTTTTGTGCATTCCAGGTGATCATCGCATCGCGGCGGTCATCCTCCCTTTTCACCCGGAAGCCGGTAACAGGCCCGGGTTTTTTCCCTTCACCAATGCCGAACACGCGGATATCGGAAATGGCCAGGTGGGGAGTGGGTACTTCTATATTCCTGTACCGGAGATAGCGGATCCTTTCCGGTTGCGCCAATTCCACGTAGTCGTTGGGATTGTCCCGATAACTGTTGCTTTTGTCTATCAATATTTCCCACTTCCGGCCATCCAATGAACCCTCAACCACGTACCTGTGCCTTAATCCGGGAATTCTGCCGTACATGTCGGATTCGTGATCGAAGTAGTTGATCTGTACGGCCTGTACCTTACCCGGTTTTTGCAGGTCTATGGTAGCCCACTGGCTGTCTCCGTTGTCTCCGGCAAGCCAGTAGGTTTTTACCTGCTCGTCGGTCAATTTTTCGGCGGTATGATCTCCTGTGGATGAAGAAACCGTGACCGGTTTTTTATAAGATAACAGCATCCAGCCGGCGAATTCACCCGCTTTTCCGGGTTCGGACGGTGCGTAACGCGGATAGTCACCGAAATAGGTGTCGCTCCACATCAGGTCATCGTTATCAAAATAGAGCGGGAACATGCAAAGCCGTCGTTCCCAGTTGACATTGTAAGAGAGCGCCATCGAGGCAAAGTGCCAGTAAAGGTCCTGCGGACCTTTTACGGTACTTCCATGTCCCGCTCCATTCATAAATCCTCCCGGTTTAAAACTCACCGGATTGTTGGGGGCATATTCAAAAGGCCCCAGCGGATGGTCGCCGATATATACGCCATCGGCATACACATTGAATTCGGTTCCCGGGGCTCCGTATTGCAGATAATATTTGTTGTTGTGCTTTGTCATCCAGGGTCCTTCAATATACCCCGGAATGGTGTCGCTGTTGTTCTCACCGAACCTTTCCCATCCATGTTTGTCCATATCCTTATTGAAGAGGGAATCAACTTCTCCGTAACGGATGAAACGATGATCCTTGTTCAATCTTTGTCCGCGGATAGGGTAGAGGTTGGATGATCCCCAATAGATATACGCTGAGCCGTCGTCGTCGATAAAGAGCGCCGGATCCTGAAGATTATGCAGTATGGCGGGAACAGCCTTCCAGTCGCCCCGCCTGGGATTATCGGTATATAATGCGCTCATTGATCCGGAAGGGTCGCCCATGACATATAAGACCGAATCTTTATAGTTGTGGGCGGCAGGCGCGTTGCTTCCCTGCGGATACCACTTTTCGGGCTCAATGAAATTCCAGTTCTGCAGGTCGGTAGAGTGCCAGTAACCCATGGAACGTGTGACGAACATATAATATTCCCCCCTGAATTCCACCACTGCCGGATCGGCTCCCGAGCGATAGGATATATCCTTATCGGAATTGTAGATCATATAGGTGTAATCTATATTGATCGGATTACAATAGGTGCGCATCCTTGCGTTCTGCGCGATGGCGTTGAAAGACACCATGCACGCGATAATCGCGATCGTGACGGAGAGATTTTTATTGTTCATAATTCAAAATTCAAGATTCAAAATTCAAGATTGAGCTTCGCTGACTAGCAGATTATTATCACTGATTTTCAATTAAATCGTCACATCATCAAATTATCACATCATCACATCAACTTTTATTCAATCCGGAAATCGATCTCGTTGGAATTGTCAGCAGCGTGTTGTGCTACCCAGAGTTTCATATTGCCGGGTTCCGCCTTTTTCTGCATATCGATGCCGTAGAAAGCCATATCGTCGGAGGCCAGTTCAAACGTTACCTGTCCGGACTCGCCCGCTTTTAACGCGATCTTTTGGAATCCTTTCAATTCTTTTACCGGACGGGTCACACTGGCGACAAGCTGGCGGGTATAAAGTTGTACCACGATCTCCCCGTCTGCCGGTCCTGTGTTCCGGATATCGGCCGTAATGGTGATTTTATCATCCTTCGTTTTCAGTACACTTTTATCAGTTTTCACGTTATCGATCCCGAATGTGGTATAGCTCAATCCGTACCCGAAAGAATAAAGCGGGGTGATGGACGTATCGAGGTAGTTGGATTTGTAGTCTACCGACTCATTGTTCAGATCCACCGGCCGGCCGGTATTCTTTTGATTGTAGTAGATAGGTATCTGTCCTATGTTCCGGGGGAATGACATCACCAGGCGCCCCGACGGATTGTAATCGCCCGCGATCACGTCGGCAATACCATGCCCTCCCTGCGTGCCGGGGAACCAGGCCTGCAGGATGGCATCCATATTCTCATCTTCCCATAAAAGATCGAGCGGACGCCCGCTCAGGGTGACCAGTACCACTGGTTTTCCGGTTTCCTTCAATGCCCTTAACAACTCACGTTGCGGTTCGGGCAGGCGTATATCGGTTCTTACGGCCGCTTCGCCCGACCAGTTGAAATCTTCTCCCATTGCGGCGATCACGATATCGGCCCTGCGGGCGGCTGATACCGCTTCGGCTATTGTGGCAGGTGAGGTTTCGGTGATGGATGCCCCTTCTGCATAGATAAGGCTTACCGGGGAGCCTTCATATTTTTCCATCAGTCCTTTCAGGATGGGTATGCTTTTGTTGCGGTCGCCCAATCCGGCCCATTCGCCGTTGAGGTTGACGGAGTCGTTCATCAGCGGACCGACCAGGGCAATGGTCTTTCCGCTCTCTTTCGTAACCGGGAGAACTTGGTTGTCGTTCTTCAACAGGACTACCGATGATGCTACGGCTTTGCGTGCCGTTTCCATAAATTCGGGCGTCATTGTGTTTTGTTTCGCCCTCTCTTCGTCGAGATAGCGATAAGGATCATCGAAGAGACCCAGCAGGAACTTCATTTCGAGGATGCTGCGTACGGCATTATCGATACTCTTTTCGGATATTTTTCCTTCTTTGACCGATTCGGCCAGATACTTAATAAACGTGGCTCCGGTCATGTCCATATCGATACCCGCATTCACTGCCAGTTCTGCGGCATGCTTCTCGTCTCTTGCCACGCCGTGGGGTACCAGTTCGTTCACACCGGTATAATCACTGACCACAAATCCTTTGAAACCCCATTCGTTGCGCAGCACCTCCGTCATCAGCCACCGGTCTGCGGTAGCCGGTACGCCGTTGATCTCGTTAAAAGAGGCCATGAAAGTGGCCACGCCTGCTTCGAGTGCAGCCCGGTAAGGTGGCAGGTAAACATTCCTTAGGGTGTGTTCCGACAGTTCAGCCGTGTTATAATCCCTGCCCGATTCGGCTGCGCCGTAAGCCGCAAAGTGTTTGCCTGTGGCAAGCAGTGTGGTAAGCGAGTTGAGGGACTCAGTTCCTTTTCCTCCCTGAAAGCCGATGACCCGGGCTTCGGCTACCTTACTGCCCAGGTAAGGATCTTCGCCGGCGCCTTCCATCACGCGGCCCCAGCGGGCATCACGTCCAATGTCGACCATGGGTGCGAACGTCCAGTTGATCCCGTCGGATGCCGCTTCAATAGCTGCGATCTCGGCTGTCCGTTGCATCATCCCCAGGTCCCACGAACAGGCTTCGGCCAGCGGGATAGGGAAGATGGTTTTATAACCGTGCACTACATCCTGTCCGAAGAGGATAGGAATACCCAGTCTTGTCTTTTCCACGGCAATTTCCTGCATCCGCCGGATCCCCTCCACCGAAGTGGCATTAAAGATACTACCTATCAGTCCTTTTTCCAGATAGGGCTGAAAGTCATCTGACATCACCGGGCCGGTGATCGACCAGTTAGCGGAGAACTGCGTCATCTGTCCGATTTTCTCCTCGAGCGTCATCAGTTTCAGTACCGAATCCACTCTCTGTTCGATGCGTTTGTCGCCACTGAAACTCTGCCATCTGCCGGCTCCCGAAGTTCCGGGTGAGGGTGATCCGCAGGCCGCAAGCAGGATCACCGCCAGAATGTATACTATTGAAAGAATATTTTTTCCCATTTTTTGTCTTTTCTTTTTATCCTTGATTATTATGTAATGATTAATTAAATTCAGAAATTAGAAATTAGAAAGAAAGAAGTCCGGGAAGTCAAGAAGTCTGGTATTTTCAATTATAAATTATAAATTATGAGTTATGAATTGAAAATCGACATAGTCAAATCTTGAATTTTGAATCTTGAATCTTGAATCATTATTCCCTTTACTCACCTTTTACTATTCACTATTCACTATTCACTTTTAGTTTTTAGTTACTCGTTTCATAGGTGAATCCCAGTTTCTTCAACCCTTCCTGGATCTCGGGCGCTCCCATAAACAGGTTCCACAACAAGCCGGTGCGGTAGTTTTCGATCATCGGAGCAATGGTGAGCTGGTCGATGGCCAGGTATCGTTGCGGATACCAGTCGTCCTGTATACTGAACGCATCGTAAAAACCGTACTTTCCCCATATCTTATCGCCCAGGTCGAAATAAAAGTGTTTCAATGCCTTCATCGACTGGTCGGGCGTGTAGGGAAAACTCGACAATGCGGCCGTAGGTGTGATAACACCCAGGTCGTTCTTCACCGGCATGTGGGCCGAATATCCGTTGACTGAGTAGCTGGCCGTCAATCCCCAGCAGTTGTCGCTGTATCCTTCAAACCCTTTGGGATTCTCCGCACAGTATTCGTAGTTGATAAGCGCCTGGTTACTGTTGAGTTGCCAGTAATCGGCATATTGATCTTTCAATCCTTTCGGATTCAATCCGATATAAGAATAGTGCGCCCAGAACAGCGGGCCTCCGTATTCTTCCGCCCCGTTATGCTTCAATATAAGCGGATGCCCATACGCAACCGCATCGCTTTTGATCCCACCACTGCGTGCCCATCCGTTGTGGTAGGCCGATGCCGGAATGGAATGGGTGGGTGAGGATGCCGCCAGGATATAAGTGATAAGGCATTCGTTGTATCCTTCCAGGGGGAAATTCATCTCCCAGCCGTACTCCGGGCTCCAGTGCCAGTAGAGTACATCCTGCCCGTTGAGGTACCAGGTCCAGTCCATTTCCCGCCAGAGGGTATCGATCTTTCCGGTCAGTTGTTTTTCGCTCTCGTTCCCGTCCTTAAAATATTCCCGTACGCAGAGTAATCCCTGTATAAGGAAAGCGCTTTCCACCAGATCACCGCCGTTATCTTTCCGGCCGAACGGTTTTACTTTCCCCGTGGGACCGTGCAGCCAGTGAGGCCATATCCCGTGAAAGCGATCGGCGGAGGCTAAGTAATCGGCTATTATGTGCAACCGCTCAACCCCCTCTTCACGGGAGATAAAGCCCCGGTCGATGCCGACGAGCAGGCCGGCGATACCGAAGCCGCTACCTCCTGTAGTAATGACGTCCGCGTCGTTCTGCGGATAAACTCCATCCATATGTATGCGTTCCGGCGCCAGTCCGGATGTGGGCTCTGCTCCTTCCCACATATAATCGAAATGGGCTTTCTGTATGAAATCGAGGAATTCGTCGTCCGATGTGAAAGAGGCGGGAGGGCTCTCTTCGCCGGTGGAAGCCGACTCTTTTTTGCTACTGTTGCTATTGCATGCTAAGAGGAAAATACCGCCGATAACCAGTGCGGTGATTGATAAGAGTATGCGATTGTTCATCTTTATATAATTATTTTATTTTTTTCTTTGCTCGAACAGCCATGACATGAAATCGGGTCTGTTAAAAGCCGGATCCCAACTGCCGTGATTCACTCCCGGGAACTCGATATATTCCACATCGGCTCCTTCGGCTTTCAGTTTCAGGTAAGCTTCACGCGAAAACCGGACGGGCACGACCGGGTCGGCATCGCCGTGAAATATACGGAAAGCGGTTTTTGAAGAAAAATCATGGAGCCGGTCGGTATGGATGCCGCCGCAAACCGGTATTGCTGCTGCGAACAGGTCGGGAAAGCGGCAAACCATGTCGAATGTACCCATTCCTCCCATTGACAAACCGACTATATATATCCTGTCCGTATCCACCGGATATGTTTCAATGATCTTGTCCAGTAGTTCTTTCGTCAATGCCAGCGGTTTTGAAATTTCAGCATCGAACGGAAAAGGATTTTCCTGCTGAAAACCGTCGGGCCTTTTGGGTGTGGGCCAATACAAATCTGCCGGACATTGGGGGAAGAGGACAAAAGCGGGATATTCTTCCCGGTTTACAGGATTGGTAAACATCAATGCGCCGTGATGCAACTGTGAGATATTGTCCGATCCCCTTTCTCCCGCTCCGTGCAGGAACAGCACAAGCGGGTATTTTTTCCCCTTTTCTATCTTCAGCGGATTTAACTGGCGATAAAGCAGCGAATCTCCCTGTTCAGATATATATGTCAGAGAGTCGTATTCCTGATACTGAGCATACGCAGCCGGAGCTAAAAGGGAAAGAAGTAAAAAAAGGGTCAATGTTCTTCTATATGTCATATCTACCGAATTTTCTGTAAAATCAATTTTTATCCGGGCATACCGGGTAATGTCCAGCCTTCCCTGTAAGTATGTTTTATGTATTCATTTGCGGCCGCCAGCGCATTGAACTTTTCCGTTTTTTCATCAAAATGGGGATGACCCTCTATTACTCTGAAAGAATTTTCCGAAGTGATAATTAATTCTTCTGAAGGCGAAATATTGGTAAATCCCATATTTTCGCCATCCCATTGTAAGATCTTTTTTAAGTTTTGTAATCTGATAGCAAGCACTCCGAGAAGTACCATTTCATTAAATGGGCCTGAGTAGGAAAAATTGGAGGATGTTTCAACCCGGTTTCCGGGAGACTCTTTACATGCCCTGATCCAATCCTGCTCATGGTATCCATCTGTATAGCCGGTTGCACCGGGAATCCGCCTTAACGATTGAGGTACATCCGGTACCCGGCCGGAGAGCAGGCGCGGATTAAATCCTCCGCAATCACAAAGCAGGGTATCTTTAGATCCCACAAACAGGCATCCTCCGAGGCCATCGCGCATAAGGTCGGTCCCGTCGGGGAGCAGATCGGGCCGGTCGGGCATTAAGCCACCGTCATACCAATGTACGCTCACTTCGGGCATGCCCACTTTTGGAAGATGATCTCTCGCGGGAAAACGAAATTCAACTTTTTCCGATTGAGGAGGAGACTCGGTATTTATGGGGGACGAACTGCCTTGAATTCTGTCCGGATATTTCAGTTTCAGCGCCTGATATACCGGATCTAAAACATGACATGCCATATCTCCGAAGGCGCCGGTTCCGAAATCCCACCATCCCCGCCAGTTCCAGGGCGTATATACCTCGTGATAGGGACGGAAAGGAGCAGGGCCGAGGAATAGATCCCAGTCAAGCGTTGCCGGCACTTTCATTTTTTCAGTGGGTCGCTGCAATCCCTGAGGCCATATAGGCCGGTTTGTCCAGGCATGCACTTCCCTTATTTCACCAATTTCGCCATTCCATATCCATTCGCAAAGCTGTCTCACACCATCCCCTGAATTACCCTGATTACCCATCTGCGTAGCTACTTTATGTTTTTCGGCTAATTTTGTAAGAAGCCTGCTTTCATAGATAGAGTGGGTCAGGGGTTTCTGGCAGTACACATGTTTGTCCATCGTGAGCGCCGTAGCTGCTATGATCGCATGGGTATGATCGGGAGTGGAGACCATGATCCCGTCTATATCTTTGCCTATTTCATCGAACATACGTCGCCAATCTTTGTAACGTTTTGCCTGTGGAAATTCTTTAAAGCAATTGTCTGCATACTTCCAGTCTACATCGCACAAACCAATGATGTTTTCGGTATTCATTCCTACGAGATTGGGATGCCCTTTTCCACCGATTCCAATGCCGGCAATATTCAATTTATCGCTGGGCGCCTTGAATACTTCGCTACGTTTCACACCACTTACTACGTAAGACGGTAATATGGTCAATCCGGTTACAGTAAAAAGTGTATTTTTTATAAAGGTTCTCCTGGTAGCCATTATTTATAACTCTTTAATTTTAATATTCCGGAACCAGACTTTAGTTCCATGATTTTGCAATGAGATATTTCCTTCGTCGAATTTTCCCCAATCGGGGAAATCGGTCCATTTGCCGCTATTGCGCAATTCGTTCCATTCATCTGAGTATTTTGTATAGCTTACTACCACCTGACCGTTTATCATCTGTATTACATCGTTTCCTTCCACAACCAGTAAAAGCCGGTTCCATTCACCGACCGGATTGTAAGGCTTGGTTAACGGCGGATACATGGCATAGTTCGCACCATGGATCTGCCAATCTTCCAACGGGTCAGGCCAGTTGTCGTGGTCTATCAATTGAAATTCCGGGCCTGTTTCGTAAGGAAATTTATACCTGCTGTCTTCTTTTAGCTGGAAAATGATACCGCTGTTCGCGCCTTTACTTAACTTATATTCTACGGTAAATGCGAAATTCCTGTATATTTTGTCCGTAATGATATCCTGTTCTTCCCCCATTCCTGTACTGTTCATGGTCAGACTTCCGTCTTCAATACTCCAGAACTCAGGAATATCCTGCTGATTATAGCCATGCCAACCGTTACCGGTCACGCCGTCGAAGAGCAATTGCCAACCGGCGTCTTTTTCTTTGTCACTTAACTCGTTTAACTGCGACGTGGAAGAAATCTCCGCATACAGTTCGTTTGCACGATCTGCGGTCAAACGGGATCCATACCCGACTTTTTTACTCTGTCCTCCGGTGCAAAGGGTCAGGGAACAGGCGCTTACGCCAAATAAGATATAATAAAATATTTTTTTCATAATACGATTGTTTTAATCATTTCGGTTTCATATTGGTAATTGGTATTACAGAACCGGCCATCTGAATGAAGATTTCAATTGTACTCTGATGCCTTCTTTTTGAGATTCGCGTGCAGCCTCGATGATTTCCAGCACATGCAGTGCATGCTCTGCATCTATCAGAGGCTCTTTACCGGTAGATAAGTACTCACAAATAACAGAAGCGCCTTCTTCCCATCGAAATCCACCGTCCCCGGTCACGAAACGTTGAGTCTCTTCATGATCTGTTGTGGCCATATCCACTCCAAATGGTTTCCAATCATAGCCAATCATGTGCATATTGCCTCCACGTCCGACAATGGATATTGTCGGTTTTTCCTGGCCGGTTCCGTCATGCCCGTAAGGATCAAAATAATTGAATCCGCATTGTATGTGAGACAATATATTGTTTTGATGTTCCATCAGGATCATTGCATTGTCTTCTGCTATTACCTGAATCGGACCTTTATTCCCGGTGTTTACGGTTGGCCTGATGATATTCATCATGGCAACAACCGATTTTGCAGGCCCAAAAAGACCTGTCAGGGTTGAGATATTGTATACACCCAAGTCGGGTATACTTCCTCCACCTTCTTCAAAGAAAAAGGCGGACCAATCCGGGCCAAGATGTCCGTAATGAGCATGGGCTGCGGCGACCTTTCCAAATTTGCCTTCGTTTATCTGCTTTGCCATAAATGCAAATTGCGGACTATTTACAACTGCAGGTGCGCCCCATATTCGGATTCCTTTCTTTTGGGCAAGTTCGAACAATTCGCGTCCTTCAGCATAGGTATTTGCCATGGGCTTTTCGCTCCAGACAAACTTTCCTGCGTTTATTGCCTTGCGGTTCAAATGACCGTGTTCCTGCATATCCGTAAGATTCACTAACAGATCGAACCGGACTCCGGCTAACATTTCATCAATATGCGGATACCAGTTTTTTATGTTATACTCTTCAGCTCTCTGCTGGGCTCTTTCGGGGCGTATATCACACAAACTGACCACTTCAGCGTATGGAGATTTTGACATATGGGGAAGGTACATGCCGGATACACTGCCGCATCCGATAATTCCGACCTTAATTTTTTCTCCCTGAAAAACCGATATCCTGGTGTTTTTTTCTTCTCTTCCCATGGGTGTTTCAATAGCATGTATGTTTGCCTTTGGAGCGATAATTACAGCAGCGCCAATAGCCCCTATCCTCGAAATAAATTGCTTGCGATTCATAGCTGTTTATTGTTTACTAGTTAAAGTATCAGGTATTTATTGTTTTATTATTGTGCATGTAATTATCTGATACTGTTTATTTTTTCTATCCCCTTATTGACATCGGGATGGCTCATGAACAGTTCCCATATCAGGCCACTCCGGTAATTTTCAATCATCACGGTGATGGGCGCCTGATTCAGCCCCATGAAAATAGGGGAACACCAGTTTTCGGATAGATTGAAAGCATCTTTAAAGCCATATTCCCCCCATAAGAATTGCCCGTAATTCCTGTAATAATTCTTAAGGGCAGCCATCGATTCGCCGGGGGTATAAGGAAATGAGGCGAGCGCTCCGGTAGGAGCAACAGTCCCGTTATCCCTGAATGATACAGGTTCCTGTGCCTGATAACCCCATGCGAAATCACTGGCGGTAAGTCCCCAGCAATCGATTCCATAACCATCATATTTACCGGGATTTTCTACACAGTAGCGGAGATTGATCTGTGCGATAGCCTGATTGTTTTGAAAATAATTCGTGTATCTGTCCGTAAAGCGGTGAGGATCCAGTCCCATATATGAATAGTGGGTGAAAAACAGCGGCCCGCCATTTGACACACCGACGTCGAGTTTTAGTCCGTAATATGTATTTCCATTTATATACAGGGCACCGTCGTCGGTTTTTCCCCAGTTTTTCCTGTAAGCCTGTGCCACTCCGGATTGACTTGCCCAACCACTGTAATACATTTCCGGCTCAATAGCATAGGTAGGAGACATAACTGCCAGTAAATAGGTAATCATTGTCTCATTCCAACCGATCAATCGATGATCAATTACCCAGGCCTGATCGGGAGACCAATGCCAATATAAGAACGGGCTGTCGGGATAACGCTTATACCAGTTCCATTCGATCCCTTTCCAGAAAGTATCTATTTTTTCCCGAATCAGTTTTTCTTCGTCCGTATCCCGGTTGAAATATTGATGTGCTGCCAATAATCCCTGTGCGAGGAAAGATGTTTCCACTAAATCACCACCGTTGTCTCTCTGCCCGAAGAAAGGAATGGTTTTTCCTGTCGTACCGTCTATAAAATGGGAAACAGCACCGTGAAATTTATCTGCTTCCGATAGGAATGAAGTAATGGTGATAAATCTTTCAACTGCTTCATCCCTGGTTATGAACCCCCTTTCTGTGGCCGCAATAATCGCCATGACCCCAAATCCGGAAGCTCCCGTGGCAATCATATTGCTTCTGCCGGGAATATTTTCGCGGGAAAGCCCGCTGTTTGGCTCCGCGCCCTCCCAGTAATAGCGGAAATGGGCTTCCTGTACCATATCCAGCAATTGTTCGTCTGTCATTGGATAAGTGGTTGCTGCAATGGCTCCTGATGCGGGCGTTTCTTTCAATGCATAGTCTACAGCCGTTACTTTATACCATGCTTTATATCCCGTTTCCCCTACGTAGTCGGTAAAGCGATTCATCCAGGGACGACGGATGCCTACCGGAATATAGATTTCCCCATCTTCGGAGCGGTAGATGCGGTAATACTTTATTCCCTCGTTTTCTTGTGGGTTCCACGCCACCTCTATATGTCTTTCATACGCTTTTACTTCTTTTAATTCGGGTGCCTGCAAAGCACTTGCCGGTAAGGATTCCGGTAATAATTCGATATCGTCGAGATAAAGCGTGTGTTGGTGCCCGTCTTTCACTCCCGGGTAAAAGGCTACAGCCGCTAATTTTTTGATGTTCGTATTATCGATGGGTTCCATCCCGAAATCTTTCAGAGGAATTCGCACATTGTGCCAGGTACCTGTACTTTCATCGGTTAGATAACCGGCCAGTCTCAGCTGTTTGGTATAGGTACTGTCTCCATAACGAATTGCTATTTCTGGCAACGCGCTGAAATCCATGTCACTTTCAATGAAAAGCCGTAGCGACAACAAATCAGGAGTTCGAAAGAAATCGTTTCCCCTTAACGGATGATATTGTACTTCGCCATACCATTCTCCTTCAGGAGACGAGATATAGGTCATCTCCAGAGAGTTGCCCGGACTGAAAGCTGTTTCGGAGACGGGCAGGCGGAGGCTTGCATTTTTTATCCACGAAGGCGGTGTATACGCTGTTTTGGTGTAATAGTGATAGCCTTCCATCATACTGTTGTCAAAGAACAGATAATCGTACCAATACTCTGATGACGGATGATTGCCGGCTGAGGATGATTTCCCATATACATCAACCCCCAATATTGGCGTCAGGATGAATAATAAAGAAAGAATTTTCCCCATCTGTTTCATATTTATTAATAATTTAGAGCAAAGAATAAAGAACAAAGAGTAAAGACGATTTATTGATTTGCAGATTGAAGAAGATTTATCAAATCCCCATTCCCAAATCCCAAATCCCAAATCCCAAATCCCCTAATCACACTCACTCATCAGCATATTCACTACACTCCTGCCGGCAACTGTTTTCTGACTCAATAAGTAAATCCGAGTTTCGTTAATCCCGCCTGTATTTCAGGAATACCCATAAAAAGATCCCAAATCAGTCCGGTTCTGTGATTTTCGATCATGATGATGATAGGGCCCTGGTCGATTGCCAGGAAATCGCCGGCATACCACTGTTCCGTCAGATTGAAAGCATCTATGAACCCATATTGTTTCCATAATTTATCTCCTAATTTGTAATAGAAGAAATGAAGCGCCGCCATGGATTCCTCAGGTGTATAGGGTATCGAAGATAAAGCGGCTGTTGGCGTTATCACGCCTTTGTCGTTAGTGGGAGAGTGCGCACTGTATCCGTTATTTCCGTCGCTGGCTGTCAATCCCCAGCAATGTTCGCTGTAACCGCTGTATCCTTGCGGGTTATCCACACAATAGCTGTAATTGATCAGCGTATGGTTCCTGTTTTGTTCCCCATAGTCGGCGTATGTATCCTTTAATCCGTTGGGGTTCAGCCCGAGGAACGAATAATGGGCAAAGAACATCGGCCCGCCGTGATCCGGTCCCAGAGGTAATGTGAATCCTTGATACGAAGCACCATTCCTCATATTGCCGTTATCCGCCCAACCGTTGTCATAAACGGCTTTGCTGATAGGAAAAGTAGGGGACGATGCTGCCAGTACATAAGTGATCAGACATTCATTCCAACCTCTGATCTTATGGTTCATTTCCCAAGCGTAATCAGGGCTCCAGTGCCAGTAAAGCACCTCTTCATTGTTACGGCGGAACCATGACCAATCGACCGCTTCCCATAATCCGGTGATCAATTCCCTCAATGCTGTTTCTTCCGGATCCTCACCTGTGAAATATTGCCTTGCCGTCAATAGCCCCTGGAATAAAAAAGAGGTTTCTACAAGGTCCGCACCGTTATCTTTTTCACTGAAAGGCTGCGTTTGGCCGGTATTGCCATTAATCCAATGGGCGAAAGCACCCTGATAGGAAGTGGCGTTGTCTCTCAAAAAATGGACAATTTTCAACAGGCGGTCCACTGCTGCCTCCCGGTCTATGAATTGCCGTTCAACGGCCACAATCATAGACATAATTCCAAATCCGGTACCGCCAGTGGTTACAATATCACCCGATGAACTTCTCTCGCGCGCCATTCCGCTTACCGGATGCCCGAAATCCCAGAAATAGCTGAAAGTCTGTTTCTGAACTAACGTAAGCAGTTCTTCATCGGAGATGCGGGGGAACTTATCCGCCGGATCGATCCCTGTGGATATCGCATATACTTTTCCCGTTGAGATCCGATGTCCTGATGCCGATCTTAGTCCCGTATTGATGATCAGTTGATAAGAGGTGAATGAAACCAATGGCGTTGTGGGTTGTATGATTACGGTTTTGTCCTGGATATTGTATGTCAGTTTGACAGACCGGCCGGTTGATGTCCGTAAAGTGATGTTGTTTTGCAATGTGCTTTGATCCACGTTGTCAGAGAAAGTAAGAGCCACATACAGATTGGGATCGACGTTCGTATATGACGAAGCATTTGTCTCTCCGTTAATTTCAATTTCTTCCAATTGAAACGTTACAGAAACGGGATCATTTTCTTTGCTTCCGCAGGACGAAAAGATTCCAATCCCGATATATAGTAAAAAACAAATCCATTGTTTCATATACGCTGATTTTATGGTTTGTAGAGAAACTTCTCTGCATACCTCAACGATAGAGATACGATTTTATATAGCTCTCATATTGAAAAGCGTGTTATATAACCGGTGCAGAAAAAATAGAGAGGGAGGTTTGCTCCCTCTCAGGTAAATGTATAAATTCAACCCAATGATTTATTCTGAATCGTGGATGATGATATCTTTAATTTGTGCTGCTGTCAATGCTCTATTATAGATGCGTAATTCATCTATCAAACTATTGTCGGACAGATGTCCCCATTCTGTAAAGCGGGGAGCTCCTGATCCGATGGATAGGATATCACATCCGGCCCAGCTTATTTGCGATAAATCGTTTGTGGCAACTTCTTCCCCGTCAAGGTATAATACGGCTTTCCCTGCGGTTAATGTCAGCGTAATATATTTCCAGCCCGCCGTAGCCGGGATATCTGCATTGGCTCCTCCGTCGAGCCATCCGTCGCCGGTACCATTTCCTACGTTTGCTTTGATCCGTTGCACAGTATTGTTCTCGTCACCCTTTTCACGGAATATCCTGAATCCGGAGGTGCGGTTATTCTGAGCTTCAGGAGAGGCTCCCTCTGTTACCGGGCCGATAACGATAATACCTGCCCGGTCAGGATTTGCATTCACTTTATACCAAAATCCGACCGTTAAGTCGGCACCTAAATCCGAAGCCAGATCGGACAATCTAAAAGTGAGGTAGCCGTCTTGTACGCCTGCATACGCTTTTGCCACTTTTCCCTCAGTAAAACCCGGATTTCCAACTATGGTTGCTGCCGTATTGCTTACATTGTCTTCGAAATTGTCTTCGAACGACAAATAAAATATCTGGCCGTCTTCGCTGATAGGCGGTTTGGGTGGCTCTTCGGGATAATTGAACGGCGGATCCTGATCCAAATCCTGAAAGCAGGACGGTAGCACAAACAGCAATAATGCTGCTGATAGCATATATACATATTTTCTCATTTTCATACCATTAATTTATTTTTTCTTGTCGGTGTATGGAACTCGCGATAATCATGTTCTAAAGTATAATGATGTACATGCTCGTTTCATAGTACCTACATCTCTTTTTGTAATAATTATATTATTCAATTTCATTAGGCATTTTCTCGCAACGACATAATCCAAGTAAACTTGTCTTCTGTTCGTATTGCTTAACGAAAATGTTCCTTTTTAATAATTCGGGTTCTGGATCAGCACTCCGTTTGACTTGTCAATCTCAGCTTGTGGCAAAGGCAACAAGACGTGTCTGTCCTGAAATCCGGTTTTACCCGCAGCATGTAATACTTCTCGTACAATACCCCAACGGACGAGATCGTAAAAACGGTCCCATTCCATTGCCAGTTCAACTCTTCTTTCATGACGGATAGCATTGCGCAATGCTGCCTGGTCTGTCACGGTTACTTCCGGCAACACATCGGCGTTGTTTCCACGCGCACGGGCACGAACATCTTCCAAGTATGCTACGGCTTCGCTCTGCTGACCAAGTTCGTTTGCCGCTTCGGCGGCGATCAGATACATTTCGGATAAACGGATGATGCGTATATTCATCCAGAATCCATGTTTACTGAATTGAGTGCGTAATGTCGGATTGGTATATACTTTCTTGTTGTAATAGCGATTCATTACTTCCTGTGCAATCGGTTTTTCCCCGTAAGGGGCATTGGCCGGAATCGATTCCGGATTTTCTCCGGGTTTCAGGAAATACAATAATGTCTCGTCTTTGCGAGGGTCGCCTTCTTCAAAAGCATTGGCCAATAAGGGTGTCGGACAATTCCATCCCCAACCTAAATCCCAGTCTCCGGCTCCTCTTACACCTTGTACTTCTGCGTACTGGCTTCCGATATCCGTACTGGATGGTAATGCAGCGGTGGCCGTACACTGTAACTCGAAAATAGATTCGCTACTATTCTCTCCACTTTCCCTGAAAATCTGATTAAAAGGTGTATTCAGGTCATATAGTCCCGAATTGATTACATCTGTAGCTGCCGTCAACATATTGCCCCAGTCGTTACGTTGCATGTATGTTTTGGCGTGCAATGCGCGGGCAGCACCCCACGTGGCCCGTCCCAGATATCTGGATTCCCATTGAGGGGGAAGCAATTCTTCAGCTTCCGTCAAATCCGTATCTATCAACGTATATATTTCGATTGCCGTTGATTTTGGAATGTTTGTCTCGGCTGCATCCGTAATCTTGAAATCTATCAGGGGAACTTCTCCGAAAGCCCGTACTAAATTAAAGTAAAGAAAAGCACGGAAAAAATGAGCTTCTCCCAGGCACAGGGAGTCAATTCTTTGCAGGACCACCCCATTGTCCTCTGCTTCCTTGATATCAGCTATGACAGTATTTGCAGTGTGAATCAATGCATAGTTACTGGTGTAATAACTTGCCAGGTTCCCGTCCGAAGTGTTGTAATTGAAATTGTCGTACATGGAAGCAACATCCGATCCGTCCGAAACAGTACTTCCTTTTTCCACATCTTCACTGCGGATACTATGGATTGCAAAAGCCGGAATACCTCCTGTCACACCCCATCCTTTCATTCTCGCATATAAAGAAAACACATCGGTTTGGAAAGATCCTCCGGGGTTGTCTCCTCCCGTCCATTTTCCCTGCGGCTCCTGATCCAGAAGGTCGCTGCAACTTATCTGTGTTAAGGTGAATATCCCTACTGCACAAATAATGAATGATTTAATTATATTATTTTTCATAACGATCTACTTTTGCTTTAATGATTAAAATGTAAGATTCAACCCGAACGTATATACTGCCGGCATGGGATAGGTTCCTTCATCAATTCCCGATTTTATGGCCGTTCCACCAATTTCGGGCGTATATCCGGTATTTCTGCTCCATGTTTTCAGGTTCTCCACATTGGCATATACACGTAATGACTTCATATGGATTTTGTTTAATAAGGATGCATTGAATGTATAGCCTAATTGCATGTTGCGGATCCGGAAGAAACTACCGTCTTCAATGAAATAGCTAGAAAAAGCGCGGTTGACCGCTCTGCCGGGTTCCAGAATAGGTTCCCAATTGGAGGTGCCTTCCCCGTTCCATCGATTCATACGCTTGGTCAGGTAATTGAACTGTGCAAAAGAAGAAACGTCCCAATTACGGTATATTTCATTGCCGTATACTCCCATCATATCGGCGGACAGATCAAATCCTTTATAATTCAGATTGACATTGAATCCGTAGGTGAAATCGGGAGAGGGTTTACCGATCATGGTACGGTCGTCCTCATCGATTATATTATCGCCGTTTATATCTTTAAATTTCAGGTCTCCCGGATTAACCGCATATACCGTATTCGGCGCGGATTGTTTGATGTCTTCGTTATTCTGATAAACGCCTTCCACTACGTAGCCGTAGAAATATCCGACCGGATAGCTGGCAACTGTCCTTGCTATTTCTTCATAAATGGCGTCGCCTTCATCCCGTCCAAGTGTTATCACCTTATTGTTGATCGTTGTTATGTTCGCACCTAAAGAATAACTGAACCCTGAATTGCCTATTTTATCATTCCATGAAGCCGATAACTCCAATCCTTTATTTTCAATGTCTCCAAGGTTTTCCAATGAGTTTAAGGATCCCGCGCGGGGGTCAAGCAATACAATAATGTTTTTTGTGTTTTTGTGGTAATAGACAGGCTCCAGCCTCAATCTTTGGTTTAAAAGATTCATTTCGAATCCGGCTTCCCACGAATAAGTTCTTTCCCAGTTCAGATTTTGTACATTATATATTATCGTATAACCTGGAATAATATCTTCGTTGGGGCCGAAAACCGCACTTCCTGTATTGGTAAGTTCCGGATAAGAGGGATAATAATTGTTGATATTTATTCCTGTGTTTTCGGTACCCAGTACACCCCAGGAACCTTTAAGTTTCAGGTAATCGATGATGTTCTGATCTTTCATAAAGTTTTCTTCTGATACGACCCAGCCTCCCCCGAATGTATAGAAATTGTTCCATGTATTGCCAACGCCCCGGAATACGGAAGATCCGTCGCGACGGAAAGAAGCGTTGAACAAATACCGATCATTATAGCTATACAAGGTTCTTAACAAGTAAGACATGGTGAATCTTCTCCATTGATAGATTTTGTCAGTATCGTATTGATTCCTCGCTCCATCCTGGTTTAATGAAGTCAGCCACCATTTGTCGTGATTGTCGGGGACAGAGAAATATATTTTATCCAAAAGTTCACTCCGCTCACCGTCTATTAAGGAAAATTCCCGATAGTTGGTTGTTAATCCGGCCATTGCCGTGAGCGAATGTTTGTCGAACCTGTTCTGATATGTCAAGATATGATCGCCCTGAGCCGTATATTCGGTAGACTTCAGTTGAGTGATTATCTGCCTGTTTTGCATAGTTTCTTTTCCTGGTATCTCAGGATTATAGAAATAAATTACAGGCGAGAAGGAGCGTGCTTCATTTATGGCATAATCCAGGAAAAGGGTTGTTTTGAAGGTAAAATTCTTCAGGAAGTTTACTTCTGCGTAAATATTACCGGCAGCCCTGTGGTTCACCCCTAAATTATGATTGCCGCGGATATAGGTCTCAACCAACGGATTCCAGAGCTGTGCCCGTTGAAAATCCGGCATGGTATGCAACAATGTTTCCGTAGTATTCGCAATCGGATCCGTATATTCGGCGAAGATAGGAGCGATCGGGGCAGCCCTTACGACAGAGGCAACATTTTTGGCATCGGGCAATTTATTCTTGCTTCCGTTTACTGCAAATCCGAACTTCAGGAAATCCGTAACATTATAATCACTACTTAAATTCACTGTTATTTTGGAAAATTTCTCTGTTTTAATGGAACCTTCTTCGGAGGTATATCCCAGTCCCATATAAAATCTGCTTTTATCCGTGGAACCTGTTATACTTGCATTACTGTTGGAAATGAATCCGGTCTGAAAATATTCATCCTGCCAATTCGTATCCGCCCCCCAATTTGTATAATCAAATGGAGTGGCTCCCTGGTTGATCCGTTGTTCATCGTATAATTCCCGGAATTGGGCGGCGTTTGTTACATCAATCTTATCATAAATATGTTTAAAGCCGAAAGAGGTGTTTAGATTTACGATTGTTTGTCCTGCTTTCGCCTTCTTTGTGGTGATAATAATTACGCCATTCGCTCCACGCATCCCGAATATAGCTAAGGAAGAAGGATCCTTCAATATTTCCATCGATTCGATATCCGCCGGATTAATATAGTTGATATTATCCGAAAATAATCCGTCAACGATATAAAGAGGTTTGTATCCATTAATGGAGTTTGTCCCGCGAATACGGATTTCAGGATCCTGACCCGCTCTTCCGCTGTTGACAACCTGAACACCTGCAACTTTACCCTGCAAAGATGCCAAAGGGTTCGCAGAGGGTCTGTTGGCAATCTCTTCGGCTCCTATAGTAACGATTGATCCGGTAAGGTCGCGTTTCCTTGCCGTACCATATCCGATCACTACTACCTCTTCCAATGCCTGCACATCTTCCTGCAGCGTTATATCGATGGTTGTCCGCCCATTGACCGCCTCTTCACGGGTCACCATCCCTATGTAACTAAATACCAGGGTCGCATCACTTGATACATTAGACAGGGAATAATTCCCGTCGATATCAGTCACGGTACCGTTGGTGGTGCCTTTCACTAACACGGTGGCCCCTATGGCCGGGGCTCCGGTGGATTCCTCTGTCACTGTTCCCGAAACGGTTACCTGCTGTGCAGATAAAAGAAAAGAACAGAAGAGAAAACTTAATACTGTTAGAATTTTTAGCTTCATGGATCTTTTTTTAATTTGTTCAAAAATAGTACTATAGTATTTTAAACAAAAATAAGGGTGTGTTTGGCCTGTGAAAAAATTAAAAACCTCGTTAAAAGTACGTTATGTTGTATAACATATTTTTAAAGGGTACTTTTTTACTACTTTAATGCAGGGTAATACGTTCTTGATTAGATATTTATAAAGGTAGTGATTGAAGGTACTGTAGTACCTTCATTATTGGAACTTGATCATAAAATCGACCAGGTTATCCGCTTCGGAGAGATGTAGCTTCTTTCGTAAACGGTAACGGGCGGCTTCCACTCCGCGCGTGGAAATATTCAGCATTTCTGCGATCTCCTTCGAGGAATAATTTAACCTGAGTAGGGCACACAGTTTCAGGTCGGTGGGGGTGAGCAACGGATACCGTTCTTTGAGTTTCCGGAAGAAATTCTTATGGATCAGGTCGAAGTTGCTCTGAAAGAGACTCCATTCATCTTCTTCCGGGAGATTTTTCCCGATCATGGTGAGTAGTTCGTGTCCTTCGGAGCGATTGATCTTTCCCGCAAGAATAAGCACCTGGATACTTTCCCGTAAGCTCTTTAAAAATTCGGAGTGATTGATCAGCATCATGGCGGCGCTGGCCAACTCTTTCCCTTTGTAGGTAAGTTCCGCTTCCAGCTTCTCGTTCTGTAATGTGGTGATCACTTTTTCCTGTCGTTCTATCTGGGCAAGGCGCCTGTTCTCCTGTTCCTCGAAAAGTTTATGCTTCTTGCGGACAATTCTTTGTATATGTTTTTTTACCAGAAACCCTGCCAGGGATCCGATGATGAGGAAATACAGCAAATAGGCCCACCAGGTTTTGTACCATGGATTTTTAATGCGGAATGAATAGCTTACGACAGACAATACCTTTCCCGAACTGTCCTTTATGTGCCCATACAGGGTATAGTCGCCTGCAGGAAGGTTATGGTAGGAAGCGGATCTGTTTGCGTCGGTGTTTATCCAGCGGTTATCGTATCCCTGCAAATAACTTTCTACCTGAAATATTTTTTTAGAGAATTCCGGATACAGGAACCGGAATGTAATGTTATTATTCTGGTAAGCGATCATTCCCTTTTTGGTGGGATCGAGGTAGAATATCTGATCGTTGTTCCGGTTGTGAAAGGTTATAGATGCGATCTGCAAGTCTGTCTTTACTTCCGACTGTCCTTCCGAAAACGAATATTTCCCTATCCCCCCGTTCATGCAGAAGTAGGAGTTATTGTCGCCGCCCACCAGCAGGTTCGCTCTTCCCGCATTGGGCGGATTATTCAGGATACTGTACGGGATACGGTCTTTGATGGCGTATTTGTTCCCGCTGTATTCCACCAGGACATATTCTTTGTGTCGTATGAACCAAAAGAGGTTGTCGTTCACGGGAATAATACGATGGGTATCGGCAAAGCCGGGCAGGTCGTTGTTCAACAGATCGAAGGGAATGATCTTATGCCCGATATCATCATAAGTGAAGAAACGGTCACCGTCGGCAAAAACAATCCTCCCTCTCAGTTTCATGACCTTGATGGGCCGGTAAGTGGAGACCTGCGTACTGTCGAACGACAGGTAGTTCTCTATTTCAACCGCCTTCCGGAGGTCCTCGTCCAGTTTCAAACGATAGACGCCTTTATACATGTGTCCTGCCCATATATTACCGGCATGATCTATCTCCAGGTTTTTTATCAGATCCGAAAAATCTTCCACAGCGTGGCTGAAAGCCCAGTTGCCGGAAGAGTCCTGTTTATAGACAAACAGGGAAGTATAGGAGGATTCCAGCAGAATACCCCTGCCGTTGATCGTTGCCTGTTTTATATCCATTCCTCCTGTGTGTGCCCCCTGAATACGTATTTCGCGAAAATCCTTCAGGAAGGAAGTTCCCAGGTTATGGCCCACGAAAACCTGATTGTCGAAGCTTTTGATGAACCACGACTGGATATCGAAGCCGGGAATACGAAAGAGGGCTCCGTCGGTGTCGGAATAACTGTAAACACCCTGGTTGGTGGCCAGATAGAGGCGATTGTCGTGAAACAGGATGTCTTCCACCAGCCCGATCTGACTGTCGGCGGGCTCAAAAAAAGACAAAGGAGAGTGTGTCCTGATATTGGAAATGCCGTTGTCGAGAGCGGCCCATACCGTGTGGTCACGGTCTTTGAACAGTGCCAGTACCGTATTGTTGTTGAGCCCATTGTTCCGGTCAATATGCCATATTTTCTCCCCATCTTTATCAATTGCGAAAATACCGCTGTTGAGTGTCCCGAAAATGTATGAATCGCCCGAGACAATAGCGCGATTGACGATTGCCTGTTTCAATTCCTGCCCGATGGAAATGTTCCATGGCGTCAGCGTATGCTCCTCTTCGGAAAACCGGTATAATCCGTTTTTGGAGGTGACCAGCAGCCAATCCTCCTCATAGGGGAGCAGGGCCACTACGTTGTCGTTATTCCACCGGTCGCGCGTAAAAACAGGGTAAAAATGCTCGCCGTCAAAAAGGCAGAAATCGTTCCCGATCAATTGCGCAAACATCTTTTCTCCCGCCGGGAAAAAGTATAAGACCGCGGGATAAGGCTTTCGGATCCCTACCTCCTTACCATCGTAGATGAAAATTGTCGAAAATGACTGAAAATAGAGTTTCCCGTCGAACGGATAGATGCCCCAGATCTCATCATTATGGAACTGATGCTCTTCAATGTTATGCTTGAGTGAGTGATAGATAAGCTGGTTGGTTTCGCTGGATTCGAAATAGCCGAACTCTTCGAAAGAACCCACGTAAATGCGTTCGTAATTGTCGCGGGAATCGATATAGATAGATTTTACGGAGAGATTATTGGGCAGGTTGTGCAATTTCCAGTTAACACCGTCGTAACTGAGCATTCCGTTGTCATTGCCGAAATAGATCACCCCGTTGCTTCCCTGGGCAATGGCCCAGTTTTGGTTGCCGGCATTATAATGGTCGGTTGTATAATTGTAGACAGGAGGGATAAAGGGAATGTTCTGCACGACTGAAGACATGGCCGAAGCCATGAAGATCACGGTGAAGATTGCCGTGCAAAACAATTTTTTACAGGCCGGTTGCATCATTATATCGGAATATCAGCGCAATTGCAGGAGGTTATTTTTTCTCCAGTAAGTTTTCAATCTCTTTTTCGCTCAGCACTTTTACATTGGTGAAAAGAAATTTGGTGTCAAGGAAATTGCCATATTGGTTACATTCGGTGACAGCGGCATTGAGGTTCGATTTTACATCCTTGTCGAAAGGAAAAAGCATCAGAATTGTGAAATAATTCTCATTCATCTCAAATTTTTCAATGACCACCTCCGCTTTCTGTAATTGAAAGGTAAATTCACGCTCTACCATCTCTTTCTGCAAACCGGTAAAGTGCTGCCTGTCGTTGGTTGTGAACAACGCGAAAAAGCGCAGTTTCTTGTCTTGTCCTCCCAGCCCTGAGGAGATATACACCTGTTGGTGGCCGGAGAGGTCGGAACTGAGTACGATACGGCTGCTTACCAGTGCCATGGACGACCAGTGTAGCAATTCGGATTCCAGGGGACTGCTGTGGTAGGTCTCGATAGAGCGGTAAGCTCCCACGTCGGGGATGGAGGCCAACAAGGTCAAGCTTCTCTTTTTACGGTCAATGGATTCATCGGGCGAGAATAATATGGCTATCTCGTCATCACGCACAAAGGAACTGTTCTCCCTCCGCAATCTGTCGAAATACCTGAAATATTCCATTTGTTCCTCAATCGGCACCAGGTCTTCGAGAATATGGAATGAGTCGATACCTTGTTCATTCAGTGTCTGGCGCAATTTCGCCAAAAGATCATCTTGGTCACTCATAGTTGCAAAGATAAAACTATTTCATTAAGCAATACGAGCAGAAGGCAAATTTATTTATTTCCTTAAATTTCATCAAATCGGTACTTAATTCCTCAGAATTGTATAAATTCGCACCATTAAAACAAAATCGACGTTTCCGTTAAACCGATGAAAATTAAAATAGTCAATAAGTCGCGGCACCCGTTACCCGAATATGCCACGGTATCTGCCGCAGGCATGGATCTGCGTGCGAATTTAGAAGAGCCTGTAGTATTGAAACCGCTCGAACGTACATTGGTTCCCACCGGCATCTATATACAGCTACCCGAAGGATATGAAGCCCAAATCCGTCCGCGTAGCGGGCTGGCCATCAAACACGGCATAGGAATTGTGAATGCTCCCGGTACCATTGATGCCGATTACCGTGGCGAAATAAGGGTGATCCTGGTGAATCTTTCGAATGAAAATTTCACCATCCAAGACGGAGAACGTATTTGTCAGATGGTGATCGCCGGGCATGCCCGTGTGGAATGGGAGGCCGTGGGTTCGCTCGATGAAACGGAGAGAGGCGCCGGCGGGTTCGGACATACCGGCAGGCAGTAGAACCACCACTATTCAAACTAAGAATGTTATATTCAATAACCACAATGAACAAACTGCTTCTCGTACTTTTTCTGATAGTTCCGGCATCGGTGGTCCTACCACTGGAGATAATGGCGCAACAGGAGAAGCACGGAATTCAACTCAACGAAGAGACAAGACGAAAATTCGACTATTATTTTTACGGGGCATTGAATGCGAAGGCCCTGGGGAAATATGATGAAGCAGTCGACCTCTTTCAGCATTGCTATGCGCTGGACTCCACCAACGCCAATGTATTGGTGGAACTGGGCACGTTTTACAATGTACTGCAGGAGAAAAATAAGGCTTTGGATTTCTTCCGGCGGTCAGTACACTACGATCCTTCCAATTACTATTACAACATGATGCTGGCCGGTTTGAGTAAAGAGCTCGGGTTGAAGCAGGAGGTGATCGATATTTACCGTTCTTTGTTGCAGTTATATCCCGAAAAAACCGACCTCCGGTTTGAACTGGCCAATGCTTTTGCCGATGCCGGAGAATTTCAGGAAGCTGTCGATGCACTCGACCAGTTGGAAAAAAGGACCGGTATCAACGAGATGATCGCTTTGAACAAGTTCCGCCTCTATTCAATGATGGACAGGAAGGAACAGGCTTTCGAGGAGATCCGGCAAATTATCGATAAAAACCCGTCCGAGCCGAGATATCTTATCCTGATGGGGGATCTTTATCTTGAAGATAATCAGCAGGAAAAGGCGCTGCCGTATTATGACAAGGCGAGAACGATCGATCCCGATTATCCTGCGCTTATCCTTTCCATGGTAAACTATTACGAGAAGACGAACGATAAACAGGCGGCACAGGCAGAGTTGCAAAAGGCCATTACAAACCCGTCGATGGACGTAGAGGTAAAATTACAGCTGCTCACGCGCTATCTTGGCATTCTACAACAGAGCCAGCAGGATATGAAGCAGGTCAATACTCTCTTCGAGGCGCTTTTTGAGCAACATCCCAACAATTCCCAATTGAATATGATCTATGGGAATGTGCTTTTGCTCCAGAATGATAAAGAGGGCGCGGCAGAGCAGTTCGGGATCTACACCAAAGCGAATCCGGAAGATCCCGCGGGATATGATCAGTTGATCCGTATAGCCTTGCCCGATGAGGACCTGGAAAAAATAAAGGAGGTGACCACGGAGGCATTAAAACATCTGCCGCACGAGGCTCAATTCTATTTCTATTTGGGCGCGGTCCACTATCAACAGGAAAATCACCGGGAGGCGTTGAAAGTTTTCGAGGAGGGATTGGCCAATGCGGTTATCCTGAATCCTGTAGTGGAGTCTAATTTCCATGGGCAGATAGGTGATCTTAATTATTTTCTCGGGAACAAAGAGACAGCCTTTGAGAGTTATGAGAAGGCATTGCAACTGAATCCGCAGAATCTTCCTGTTTTAAACAATTACAGTTATTATCTTTCTCTTGAAAAGAAAGATCTCGATAAGGCGGAGCAAATGAGCGGTATCACGGTGAAGGCGGAACCTGCGAATCCTACCTATCTGGATACTTACGGGTGGGTACTGTACGAACAAGGTTCCTATACGCTGGCAAAGGTCTATATAGAAAGAGCGATTGAATACAGTAAAGAGGACCTTTCGGCAGAGGTGCTGGAGCACTACGGGGACGTATTGTACAGAACCGGAGAGAAAGAGAAAGCACTGGATCAGTGGAAGAAGGCCAAAGAGATGGGAGGCGATTCTGACGCATTGAATAAAAAAATTAAAACCGGCGAGTTATAATCATGAATATTTCCTATTACCGGCATATCCTGATCATCTGTTTATTGTCGACAGTTACATTCACTGCATGCAAACCGAAACAAAAGATCGTTTATTCCACTTCCCCGGTGGAAGAGAAGGCCCATAATGAGCTTTTCAGTGATATCATTACCAGTGAATTCCCTTACCGGACATTCTCGGCCAAACTCAATATGGGGATGACCGCGGGTACCAAATCATTTAACTCCAAGGCCAATATACGGATTATAAGGGATGAGGCCCTTCAGATCTCTATACAGCCGCTTTTCGGAGTGGAGATGTTCCGGCTTTACATGAATCCGGATACGGTATTTCTGCTCGACAGGATGAACAAGCGGTATGTATTGGAGTCGATCGCTACATTAAAGGAGTTCTATCCGGTAGGATTCGACTACTATACGATGCAATCCCTGTTCACCAATGCGCTCTTCGTATCGGGAAAAGAGAGAATAGATGTTTCCGATTACCGTGCTTTCAGTTATAACCGTGCCTCCGATCAGAATTATTATATTACGGCCAAAGATGCCACATCAGGTATCGATTATTCATTTACCGTCAACGGAGATGACCGGATCACCTTCGCCCATCTGATGCAGCCGGAGAAAAAATACTATATGCAGTGGGGATATCATAATTTTGCGGTATTGAACAGTGCTACCTTTCCGCATAAAATGAATGTCACCCTCTCTTCTGCATCCCGCAAGATCGATGCAGAGCTGCTCTTTTCCGATGTAGTTACGGACAACTCCATCCTGTTAGGGTTGAATGTGCCGTCGGGTTACACGAGAACCTCTATGGATGAGATACTGAAAATTCTTTCTCCGAAGTAATTTAATTAAAATGCTAAACCACGTTCAACGGAATGGAGTGTAGTTAATTAATGAATGTGCTAATATATCAATGATTTGAAATAAGAAGTGAAGAAGGGATTAAAGGGTTAGGGAATGTCCCAGATCCAACCTCCCCAATCTTACTTTATGCAGATTAATCGTATGAAAAAGATTATTCTCCTCTTTCTTACCCACGCAGTTGCCGTTATCCTGTTGTCCCAGACCCGGCAGATCGAAAGTTTACAGCAGCAGCAGCAGGTATTGTTGGAGGAGATAAAAAATACGAACAAGCTTTATCTTGATGTTAAAAAGCATACCACTACGATTTTAGACCGCATCAATCTTATTAATAACCAGATATCGGCCCGTAAAGAGCTGATAGATGTGCAGGGAAAGGAGATAGAGGCGCTACGGAGGGAGGAAGTGCGTCTCGAAAGCGAGATCGTCAGACTGAATAAAGAACTGGAAAAGAAGCAGGGCTATTATGCCGACGCGATGAAAGGGATGTTGAACCATAAGTTCAGCCAGAATAAACTGCTTTTTATCTTATCCGGCAGATCAATGGGTGAATCGTTGCGGCGAATGCAATACCTGCGGGAATATTCCAAATGGCAGAAAACGCAGGCTGAAGAAATCAAAAAGCAGCATGCGGAGATAAAGGAAAAACAGGCATTATTGGCAAATGCTAAGGCCGACAAAGAGAAAGCGCTTGCTTCGTTACAGGAAGAGCAGAAAAGGTTGCAGGGCGAAGAAAAAACGCGCCAATCGGAGGTGGCGGCTGCCCGCGGACAAGAGCGGCAACTGCAGAAGACCTTACAGGAAAAACAGCAACGTGCCAACCAGTTAAATGCCCAGATCGAGAAACTCATCGCCGAGGAGGTGGCACGGCAGGAGCGTGAAGCAGAGGCCAGAAGGAAAGCCGAAGAAGCCGAGCGGAGGAAGAGAGCCGAAGAGAAGCTGGCGGAGGAGCGCCGTAGAGGTACAAGCGACAAGAAAGAGGAAGAACTGGCCGAAACACCTGCGAGGAGAGAAGAGACTACATCCGGGGCCGCGCCGGGACCAAGAATTGAAACCGGCAGCAGTACAGCAACGACCGAAACCTTCAATCTGTCGAAAGACTTTGCGGCCAACAGGGGGAAACTGCCTATGCCGGTGACGGGAACAGCAGCCATAGTGGGTAACTTCGGCGCTAAAAAACATAATGAATGGAATGTCACGACCAACAGCAACGGCGTCGATATCCAGGCCGAAAGAGGGGCCAATATCCGTGCCGTATTTGATGGGGAGGTATCGAAAGTATTCTCTTTCCCCGGATCCAACACCTGTGTGATCGTACGCCACGGTGATTATTATACATTCTATGCCAATATATACGACCTGTTTGTAAAGCAGGGAGACAAAGTAAAAACCGGGCAATCGTTAGGGCGGATCTTTACCGATCCCGATACCGGTGTTTCCACGATGCATTTCCAGTTGTGGCAAAAGACAAATAAACTCAACCCGTCACCCTGGTTACAACGATAGATATAAAATAATTACATATATGTCACTGAAGATCAGACTGATTATCATGAATTTCCTCCAGTTCGCGGTATGGGGGGCCTATCTCACTTCCATGTCCCGTTACCTGGGGCCCGCCGGACTGGGATCACACATCGGTATTTTTTATTCCGTGCAGGGGATTGTCTCCATTTTCATGCCTGCCATCATGGGGATTGTAGCCGACAGATGGGTACCCGCGCAAAAACTGCTGGGGATAAGTCATCTTTTGGCTTCCTCCTTTATGTTATCGGCCGGTTTATATGGATTATACAGCGGTACGGAGGTCTCTTTTTCCATCTTTTTTGCTCTTTATACCCTGAGTGTAGCCTTTTACATGCCCACCCTGGCCCTGTCCAATTCGGTCGCCTACACCATCCTGGAAAAGGGAGGAATGGATACGGTCAAAGCTTTCCCTCCCATACGCGTCTTCGGCACCATAGGGTTTATCTGTACCATGTGGCTTGTGGATATCCTGGGATATCAGACTTCGTCGATGCAGTTTGTTGTGAGCGCCCTGTTGGGTCTCATGCTGGGGTTATATGCGTTTACATTACCCAATTGTCCGGTGAGTGCTGCTACAGGCAGTAAGACCCTGTTTCAGGCGCTCGGCCTGGATGCATTTAAACTCTTTAAGATAAGAAAAATGGCGCTCTTTTTTATCTTTTCGATGTTATTGGGAGTCGCCCTGCAGATCACCAACGGATTTGCCAACCCGTTCGTCGCCAGCTTCGAAGCGCAGCCCGAGTATGCCAATACCTTCGGTGTACAACATTCGAATATATTGATATCCCTTTCCCAGATATCGGAAGCGCTCTGTATCCTGTTGATTCCCTTCTTCCTGAGGCGCTATGGTATCAAGAAGGTGATGTTGATCGCCATGTTCGCCTGGGTGCTGCGCTTCGGTTTCTTCGGTTTGGGCAATACCGGTAGTGGTGTATGGCTGCTGGTACTCTCCATGTTGGTATATGGCGTCGCTTTCGATTTTTTCAATGTTTCGGGATCGTTGTTCGTGGATAAGGAGACACCGCATACCATCCGCGCCAGTGCACAGGGGTTGTTTATGCTGATGACCAACGGAATAGGCGCCACAATAGGCACATTGTGGGCGCAGTGGGTGGTGAACCGGTTCTGCTCATGGACGGACGTAACCGTAGGATCTACCACCAAATCGCTCCTGATTGGTGATTGGCAGAGTGTCTGGTTTATCTTTGCCGGATATGCCCTCGTGGTTACCATCCTGTTTGCCATCCTCTTCCGGTACAGGCATGTACGGACCGGATGATTTATATCATGGACATTGCAAAACGCTGTAATAAAAATCCGATATTGCGCCCTTCGGATTTAAAACCGGGAATAGAGGGAATGGAGATAACGTGTTTACTTAATCCCGGAGTATTCAGAATGAACGGCAAAACATGGCTTTTGTTACGGGTAGCTGAAAGGCCAAAACAGATTGAAGGGAAAATTAGTTTTCCGGTATATAACAAAGGCGGACAAATAGAAGTATTGAGCTTCGATAAGGATGATCCTCAATTAGATGCCTCAGATCCTCGCGTGATACGATATAAGGGGCAAAATTACCTTACTACATTGTCATATTTGCGCCTGGTCTGTAGTGACGATGATGTGCATTTTCGCGAAGATCCGGCTTACCCGCCGATTTTCGGTGAAGGAATGCTGGAGTCTTTCGGCATCGAAGATTGTCGCGTAGCCACTATGGAAGACGGCTTCTTTCTTACCTATACCATGGTATCGCCTGTGGCGGTAGGGGTAGGCCTGATGGTTACAAAAGATTTCAAAACTTACGACCGGAAAGGGATGATATTTCCGCCGCATAATAAAGATTGTGCCGTTTTTGAAGAAAAAATCAACAATAAATATTACGCCCTGCATCGTCCAAGCAGCCCCGAACTGGGCGGAAATTACATTTGGTTGGCAGAATCTTCCGACAGGATTCATTGGGGAAACCATAAGTGTATCGCGGCCACACGGGATAATAGCTGGGATTCGGCACGTGTGGGGGCAGGAGCTGCGCCCATTAAAACAAAGGAAGGCTGGCTGGAGATATATCATGGTGCGAATTCAGATCACAGGTATTGTTTAGGTGCGCTGCTGCTGGATTTGAATGATCCGTCGAGAGTGCTGGCGCGAAGTGTGGAGCCTGTTATGGAGCCTGTTGCCGAATATGAAAAGACCGGTTTCTTTGGGAATGTGGTGTTTACGAATGGACAATATGTGAAAGGCGATACGGTTAAATTATTCTATGGCGCCAGCGATGAGGTCATTTGCAGAGCAGAATTTTCCATTAAGGAGGTATTAAATTCTTTGAAATAAAAAAATGTCGAAATGCGAAACACCGCTACCCGGTTTACGTTGCAATTTACCAGCTTTGCATGTACTTCGGGGTGTTGGTTACATCGGGGCTGAACGGAAACCGAATTTTCCTGACAGGAAAGGGGAATAACATAAAAAACAGGAGGAAGACCGATAAGACTTCCTCCTGTTTTTTTTAACTATGAGAGCCCGACGGATATGTTTATTCCGCTACTTTGGGCATCATCACTACCGTTTTCAGGTTATCCTGATCGAGCAGATCCCTGGCAAAGTTTTGAATATCACCGGGGGTAACGGCATTCACGGTTTCGAGGTATTGGGTGTGGTTGTCTTCGCCGTAAAAATATTTGTTGTCGAGGATATTCATCCAGTAATTGTTTTCTTTCAGGTTTTCGTTGTAACTCTTGTTCATGTACTCTTTCACCTTGGTGAAATCTGTTTCACGCGGACCATTTGAAGCTATTTCCCCGAGTACATCTAAAATGATCCGATTGAGATGCTCCATCTTTTCCGGATCGGTATCGAACATGATCTGCAGGATAGTTTGTCCTTCCGGATACCGGGAAATGGAACCTCCTGCATATACGCCGTAAGTTCCCCCTTCCTCTTCACGCACTTTCTCAGTGTAGACGATATCCAGGATCTGGTCGAACATGCTCATCAGTATCTGATTCTTTAGGGCACGTTCTGTTTTTCCCGTTACAGTGTTGAATACCGACGCTTTGGGATTTTGCATTGCACGTTGGAAAATATTTTCCAGACTTCCTTCCCTGAAGTTCATGGGTACTTTCACGAATTCACCTTTTTCCTGTTTTCCGGGTAGGGATGCCAGATACTGTTCAACGACAGGGCGCACTTTTTCCTCATCGATATTGCCCACGAACGTAAAGACGAAACTGCCGGGATTGGCGAATCGCTCAGTATACATTTCCATGATGCGGTTATAGTCGATCTTTTTCAGATCACCCATCTGTATCCTTTTTGTCAACGGATTATCGCCATGCAATGCGCTAGTCACCGAGTCGCTGAAAGCTACCATCGGTTCGGCCTCCTGGTTCTTCAGTTGAGTCTCCATACGTTGCAGGTACGACTGGAAAGCATCGTTATCCTTTCGTGGGGCAGTGAAATAGAGGTAAACCAGTTGCAACATGGTCTCGAAATCCCTGATGGAAGAGGACCCGTTGAAATCCTGTGTAATGAGGCTGACGCTCGGGCGGGCGGATGCCGTCTTGCCGGCCAGCACTTTGGGCAGGTCGGTCGCACTGAAGTTCCCTATCCCTCCCAGTGTCGCTACATTACTCATCAACCTGCTGTTAACAGGATCCTGTACGCCATAGTGCGAATATCCGCCGGCACTTGTTCCGGTCATCATGATCTGATCGTCTTTGAAGTCGGTATTCTTCAGGATTACCTTCATGCCGTTTTCCAGGGTCCATACGGTAGCATCCATCGCCTCATCCTTTTCCGTCTTTACGATTTTTCCGGGGATGGGTGGCGTGGCCACCAGCGGTTCATCGATCACCTCTTCCGCATAGGGATCGATAGTTTCAGCCTGTACCGATGCCAGTACGCCGAGCAGCGCCTCTTCAGCAGGATATACCAACCCTTCCTTTTCCGGGCCGGTGATAGCGATCACTATATTTTCATTGCCAATTAACTGCTGGATGGTTTGGTTAATCACTTCTACCGGGATGTTCGGGGCTACTGCCTGCATCAGCTGATACTCATACTCAATACCCGGGATGGGTTCCCCATCGGTGAAGGCGCGTACATATTCCTGTGAATAGGAAGAATTCTTCTGTTTATCACGGTTGTTGTAGGCATCCTCATAGATTTTCAGGATATTGGTGCGGGCCACTTCATATTCCGATGCAGTGAAGCCGTGCCGTTTCACTCTTTCCGTCTCGCGGACCATAGCTGCCAGCGCATTTTCTATTTTGTCTTCCGCACTTCCCGCCGCCACGGTCCATGCATCCTTTGTCTTAGCCACGAAATAATCACCGTCGTATGCATAGGCAGTGGTGAAAGGGGCATCGGGTTTTTGAATGATCTCGGACAGTCGTTGGTTCATCATCGATGAAGCAGCATTCAGGATATACTGTGTGATATAACCGGCCTGGGTGTTTTTCATTTCATCGGGCATCGGGTCGTGTTTATAAAACAGTAATATCTGGGTATTACGGGCTTCCTTGTCGGTGGCAACGGCTACTATGGGTTCCTTGTTATCGGGAACCGGATAGTATTCGCGTTCAGCTCTTTCCTGGTCGAGTTTGATGGGCGAGAACAACTCCTTTACCTTTTGCTCCATCGAGTCTACGTCAAAATTTCCCACCACGATGATGCCCTGCAGATCGGGACGGTACCATTTATGGTAATAGGTCCTGATCTCTTCCGGCTTGAAGTTGTTGATCACGTCGATACTGCCGATAGGCATACGATTGGCATATTTGCTGCCGGGATACATCTTTGGCAGCAGTTGGTCCCACAGACGTTGCTGCGCTCCGCCGCGTGTGCGCCATTCTTCACGGATCACACCCCGTTCGTTTTCCAGTTCCTCCTCTTCCAGGGCAATGGCATTGGACCAGTCATGAAGTACGAGTAGGGCCGAGTCCACCAGATTTTTATTGGTTGTCGGGATGTTGGTCATAAAATAGACCGTCTCATCAAAAGAAGTATAGGCATTGATGTTGGTGCCGAACTTAATCCCGTTGTCCTGCAGATAATTCAACATACTTTTTCCGGGGAAATTTGTTGTACCATTAAATGCCATGTGCTCCAGGAAGTGGGCCAGACCGGCCTGATTATCCTCTTCCTGCATAGAACCCACTTTCTGCGCGATATAGAAATCGGCCCTGTTTTCGGGAAGGTTGTTTTGCCGGATGTAATAGGTCAGTCCATTGTCAAGTTTACCCGTCCTCACCTTCGGATCTACCGGCAGAGGAGGATTTTGCTGTGCATAAGTAACCAGACCGGTTACCAAAAGCAGAAATGTGATTAATTTTTTCATACCATTAATTTATTTTTTTCTTGGCGGTGTATGGAACGTTTTAGAACCAAGATTTTTAGAATCAAGAACCAAGATGAATCGGTAGTGGAAAGATTAAAATCAAAACTCTGAAATTGAAATATCCTGACTCTTGGCTCTTTGTCCTTTACTCTTAATTCATGCTCATTTCATAGGGTTATTTTTTTGTGGGTATATGATATATCGTTGCTGCTCAGAAAAACCAATTACCGGATCGAACGGAGGTTGATCATATTCTGTCCAATACTATTTTGATGAGGTCTTCTATGGAGCCTTTGTAATCGGCATTCGATTTCAAGGCTACACGGTTGGCAATGATGGTGCAGACAGTCATCGCCTTGTGTCCCATTAGCTTCCCTAATCCTGCGATAGCGGAACTCTCCATTTCATAATTGGTAATGGAGTGTTCCCCGAAACGGAACGACTCGATTTTGGCGTTCAGGTCGGGATCGGCCAGCGGCAGGCGTACATGCCTCCCCTGCGGACCGTAAAAACCAATAGCCGAGATGGTAACACCCCGGATCATGTCATGTCCCACACGGTCGACAAGCTCCTCGTCAGCACTCACCACATAGGGAGAGCAGTGGTAGGGCGACCAACCCACCTCTCTTTGAAAAGCTTCTTCGAAATCTTTTTCGCGGATCGACTCGGAGTTGGCATAATAATGGATGAGTCCGTCGAAACCGATCGACTTTTCCGATACCACATAAGAGCCTACCGGACAATGCGGTTGCATGCCTCCCGAGGTACCCACCCGCACCATGGTAAGTTGTTTGAGTTCATCTTTCACCAACCGCGTGTTAAAATCGATATTGGCCAGTGCGTCCAACTCAGTGAGCACGATATCTATATTGTCGGTGCCAATACCGTGGGAGAGCGCAGTGATCCGTTTTCCTTTATACATCCCGGTAACGGTATGGAATTCCCGGCTGCGTACATCACACTCGATACTCTCGAAGAAAGAGGCGGTCATTGTTACACGGTCGGGGTCTCCCATCATCACAATCTTGTCAGAAAGTTGCTCCGGTTGAATATGGAGATGAAAGGCGCTTCCGTCGGAATTGATGATCAGTTCCGATTCAGGTATGATTCTCATAATATGTACTGTCTGTTATATCTAACAATTATTTTTTATTTCCGCCGCCTTGCGGTTTTGCAATGGAATCTCTCATATCGGTATCGGCCTTGATATTTTCCATCCGGTAATAATCCATAATACCCAGATTACCGTTACGGAACGCTTCGGCCATAGCGATAGGAACTTCCGCCTCAGCTTCGATCACTTTGGCGCGTGCTTCCTGTGCTTTGGCTTTCATTTCCTGTTCCAGAGCAATAGCCATGGCCCGCCGTTCCTCGGCGCGTGCCTGTGCGATATTCTTGTCGGCTTGTGCCTGGTCCATCTGCAGTACAGCGCCGATATTCTTACCTATATCGATGTCGGCGATATCGATAGAGAGAATTTCAAATGCTGTTCCTGCATCCAATCCTTTTTTCAGGACCAGCTTGGAGATTGAGTCTGGGTTTTCGAGCACCGATTTGTGCGACACGGCAGAACCGATGGATGAGACGATCCCTTCACCCACGCGGGCCAGAATAGTTTCTTCACCGGCACCCCCTACCAGTTGCTTAATGTTTGCGCGTACCGTCACACGGGCTTTGGCGATCAACTGGATACCATCGATGGCTACGGCAGAGACGGGAGGCGTATCAATCACTTTCGGGTTAACAGACATTCTGACGGCCTCCAGCACATCGCGTCCTGCCAGATCGATGGCGGTAGCCATCTGAAAGGTGAGGTCGATATTTGCTTTGGAGGCGGAAACCAATGCATGCACCACTTTTTCCACGTGCCCTCCGGCAAGATAGTGCGCTTCCAGGTTATCACGGGTGACCATCTTCAGCCCGGCCTTGTGCGCTTCGATCATCGCGTAAACGATGGTGTGGGGCGGTACGCGGCGCAGGCGCATCAGGAAGAGCTGCACGAGCGAGATGCGTACACCCGCCGACAGCGCATTGATCCACAGGAAGAAGGGGACGTAGTGAAAGAATATCAATAAAAAGATGATGATTACGGCAATCGTAATAATCAATGGAAACGATAAAATAGTCATAATAAATTTGTTTTTGGTGTTGTATGTTAAGTATATTCAATAAATTTAGTCGTTTTCTTGCTATGGCATATTCAAGTAAACTTAGTTGTTTTGAGTCGCCTTCGCTCCTCGATTTCCAATTCTACGCTCAACATAGTCAAAATAAGTTTTGCCTCTGTATTCGCTTATCGAAAACATTGCAAGCAAGCTTGTCTTTTGCTCATTTAGCGTAACGAAAACGTTTTTTAAATCTTTTCCGAAGGGATCGTTACTTTTCTCTTTACCAGTACATTGTAGGTTTCTACTTTTACCACCTCTATTTCGGTGTCTTCGTCAATGAATTCCCCGTCGAAAGATTTTCCTTCCATCACTACATCGTTCACCATTACTTTTCCAATGGGATTCAGCCGGGAAAGCGTCGCGCCGCTGTCGCCGACGGCTATCCCCTGCAAATAGGAGGTGTCCACTTTCCCTTCGATATTCGTATCTAAGGAGATCTTCCGTAGCGATTTTGATTTCAGCAGCCAGAAGAAACTTCCGCCAAGCAGTACGGCCGTGCCCGCAAGCGTTATATTCCCCACGGTGCTGCCCTGAAAGATGTATGCATATATTATTCCCCCTATCAGGAAAATAGCGCCTGCAATGCCTGCAATGCTGATGCCGGGAAGCAGGAAGATCTCAATGAGCATGAACACTACTCCCAGCAGGATCACGGCGATTATAAGGATCAAATCGAATGTCATATGCAGTTAATATTGATTAAAATGGGTGCGTATTTCTTCATTTCTGGCCTGCATTTTAAGTCTTTCCGTTTCCCGGAAAAGCGACTCGGTTTCTTTTTCCAGCTTGAGAATAGACGTTGCAAGGGCGTCGTTCATTTGGCCGCCGGTAAATTGGTCTCTTTTCTGGGATAACTCGCCATTCAACACCTGTAACTGTTCTTCATAACCTAACGCTTGTGAAAAGAGCGATCTGGCGCGCTCATTCCTGAAATCCGACAGAGTGTGGTAGGTTGCCTGATCGTTGATCATAAATGTAAAATCACCCTCAGTTTCCTGTTGTATGACGGTTTTTTGTTGCGCCAGTGAACGAAGTGCCTCGTAGTTCGTATCTCCTTTCCATGTGTCGGCAATAGAAGATATCTGTGCCCTGCGGGCAAGATAGCCGGCATCATCACTTTCGACGAGTTGAACCTGCGGGTTCGGGATAAAGGTATATATACAGACCGAATCGGCCGGTTGAAACCTGTCGGAGGCAAACCATCCGATACCTTTCTCTTCATCCATCGCCATCATGTAGTCGTTAAAAGGCGAATTGAAGGGCATATTCAGCTGATTGGGAGTGAGATATGAGTCTGAGGTGAGATTGTACCGTGTGACGAAAAGGTCATACCCTCCGAACGACGGGTCGTCTGTGGAGGCAAAATAGAGGGTCATCCCGTCGTTCAATACGAACGGAAATGCCTGGTTACCTCCTTGGTTGATGGTTTCGGGCAATTTTTTCTCATTCCCGAAAATGTCGAGTAACTTATCCATTGTAAAGAGATCTGTACCGGTTACCGCATCACCCCCGGAATAGTATATCTTGTCCTGCCGTTCGTTCATATAAAGTGTCTCTTTGGTTACGGACCGGTCGGGGAAGAACTCATTCACGGGGATCAATGAACCGGATGAGGCGCTCAGGTTATAAGCGGATAAGAAATCAGATTTCGGAACGACCAGACTGTCGATGATCTGCAGATCTTCCGTACGGTTGACAGCTCTTTGGAGTCTTTCGGCATATGACCGTTTCTGATCCAGTATCTCCAATGCTTCACTGTCTCTGCGTTTGGCACGCTGGTATTTTTCGAACTCTTTTCCCGCATCTTCAAAACGATACATTTTTGTGTACAGTTCCCCCAGGTAGATATAGGCTTCGGGAATTTTCCGTTCTGAAGCAAATTCCAGATATTTCTGCGCTTCGGGTATTCTGCCGGTTTCGTAGAGGCATACGCCCAGCCATTGGTTGACGGAGGGGTTATTGGGATTATTGAGGTATTCTGTCTGAAAAACGGGCAATGCCTCGGTATACCGGCCTTCCTGATACCAGTTCTTGGCATCGTCCAGCGTTTGCCCCGTTGCATAAAGACAAAAGAACATCAAAACGTGGATAGAAAAAAAGCGGCCTCGTTTCATAGAGCGTTATAAACTAATCTTCAAAGATAATAATTTGTTTTATTTTATGCTCCATATTCAGGGAGATAATTTAGTGCCAGGGTCGTTTTAAACAGGTGAACTTTGTTCTATAGTTACCACTTCTACGGGCGGGGTGGGAGGTAGCGCATGTTCCACTTTTTTATTCATGATGCCGAAATCCCATTTATAGATCCGTTGCAGAATGAAAACAACCAACAGGCTCGCGATGGAGATAGAGATAAGGCTTGCCACGGGATCGAGATCGTGCAGCAGGAAGAGTGCATCGGTCTGTAATGCCGATGCTTGATGGGTGACAAGCACAGCCGTAAGCGCGTTGTTGATGAAATGGATGCCGAGCGCTAACTCAATGCCGTCATCGAGAATGGAAATAAGTCCCAGCATCAACCCCATGATAAGATACTGCGGCATAGAGAGCCATAATCCATACTCTTTTACTTCGGGATTGGCTATATGCATGAGAGCAAATAGTACGGACGGAATGATCAGTGCCCACCAGCGGCTTTTTGTCCATCGTGCCGCACCCTGCGCCAGATAACCGCGGAACAGGATCTCTTCGATACTTGTCTGGAACGGCATTATAATAAGGATGATCAGGAGTAGCGGGAAAAAGGCGCCAGCGTTGAGCCGGAATTCATATTCGCCGGGCGAAGAGATCAACAGGCTGATGACCGTATCCACGAGGATAATGATTCCCCAGACGATGATCCCAACCCGGATACGATCCCAACGTATCTGCCTGCGGCCGTTGATGGTCTCACGGACCGTACGCCCGTGCAGCGGCTTTACCAATACAGCAAAGAGGAGAAACGTGATGACGAAGGTCCCCAGCATCACCAACAAAAAAAGATTAGATGAAATACCCCAGTCGGATGGGTTTTGTATGGCGGCTGAGAGGTCGCCGATATTTCCCCCGTTCGACAGGATGGCGGGAAACAGCAGGAGGAACAGAGGAATAACTGCTATTTGTGCTGCCACCATAACAATCACGGCCATTAAGATGTACCGGCCGATACCGTTTTTGCCTTGTAAGGCGCGTTCTAAGTGTTTCATTTGCGTATATTTTAAATGATTATTCAATTACATTAAACGAAAGCGTTCATCATCTCTCCACTCCATAATATCTCCCGGCTGGCAGTTCAATTCCTTGCAGATGGCTTCCAGCGTACTGAAACGGATGGCCTTGGCCTTCCCTGTTTTCAGGATCGAAAGATTGGCCGGAGTGATCCCCACCCGTTCCGATAACTCGTTCAGGGAGATCTTTTTCTTGGCCATCTCTACATCTAAATTTATAATAATGGGCATTGCGTTCTTTTGTTAAATTGTGAGGTCTTATTTTTCTTTCAACTTTCGTGAGAGGCTAAAGATCAATGTGCTGTTAAGAAAGTTTCACCCTGCAAATATAATACAATTGTTTTTATAAAACAGCAAAAATATATCGAAATACGATAAATATTTATTGTTAAAATAAATTTATACTTTATCATACTTGTTGTTTAATATTTATTGTTGGATAATTCGTTATCAGCCGACAAGTAAAAACGTGCAGCCCCTTTTTGAATTGGATTACACGTTTTTGAGTTGTCCTGAAATAAAAATTATTTTATATTCTATGTCTTTTCACTCTTGATTGGCTTTCTGAGTCCAAACTAATTTTCGCTTAGCCATCTCTCAATTATTTCATCTGCCTCTTGTTCCGGCAAAATATGCCCTGCGAGATACTCAGCTTTTGCTTCACTGATTCTTTGCTCTTGTTCGGGAGTAAGTTGGTACTTTTCTTTTTCAAGTTCAAAATCGAGTAGTTTACGAAGTTCCTCTATGATGCCGGGTTCATCTGTATTGGCTATGCGGCTTATTGAATCTATTTTTAATTCGGCTGTGCTCATTGTGTCAACGGTTTATCTGTTTTTTCTATTCACACATGTAACCTTTTCTGCCGAGCGACCATAGCTGTGGGATCAATTTAACGTTCGTTTATCCTGCCGGACATTCCATGCCTCTTTCATCTCGACCGGTATTACTTGTAAACACTTGCTCAATTCATTCGAATTTTACCGTTTTTCCGTGGTCTTTTCGTATCTTTGTGCCCTGAAAACTTCTTTTTTTGAATTGACGCCATCTGTCGGCGTTCCAACCCGGTTATACAATATGCACGAAAAAATTATCATTCTCGATTTCGGTTCGCAAACCACGCAACTGATAGGTCGCCGCGTAAGAGAATTAAACACCTATTGCGAAATAGTGCCTTACAATAAATTCCCCTTTGGGGATGAATCGGTGAAGGGCGTAATCCTTTCGGGAAGCCCTTTCTCGGTGAATGATACCGAAGCTTTCAAAGCCGATTTAAGTGAGATCCGCGGCCGGTATCCCGTGTTGGGTATCTGTTACGGTGCGCAGTTGATGGCGCAATCCAAGGGTGGAA
>ENA-UOOI01000386-UOOI01000386.1-fermentation-metagenome-genome-assembly--contig:-NODE-386-length-57896-cov-7.327812_pt1 | contig 57896 bp, 55 predicted proteins | sample MGYA00245779_ERZ724027 | MGnify/ENA primary metagenome ERZ724027 (study PRJEB28704, sample SAMN03018318) | fermentation metagenome | biome: anthropogenic terrestrial biome; feature: soil; material...
AAGATAATGGCCCTTTTAATTTCCCTTTTACACAATTATACGGACACAATCAAAAGCCAGGAAAGATATTACTTGTAATTCTAGTATTATCTTTAGACAACTTGACTTAATAAGCAGATATTATTGGCCAGTTAGACAATTATCGGTTATAAGCTGGGTCTCAAAAAAATGACTAACATAAACTTAAATTAGGGGGTAGTAAATTGAAAAACAGATCAAGACTGGCGTATGTGTTGTTGTTGCTAGGGATTTTATTTTTAACGGGCTGTTTTAGAGCTAAGACTGGTAATATAATGGTTAAAGTTGATTTATCCGAATTACAGGAGTACCAAATTGAAAGCGTAGTGGCTATAATAGTTAACGAAAAAGAAGAGTACTCTGTTGAAGAAATGACTATTACTGGTACTGAAGCAACCTGTAATTTTAAGAATGTTAAAGCAGGTTATTGGTATTTAGCTTTTTTAGTGGAAACAGATACAGGTGTTTTGGATTTTGGTAACAACACTCCTTACAAGGTTGAAGGTGGAAAAACTAACACAGTGAATATAATATTAAGGAATCCTGCTTCCTAATTTAGGTAGAGATAAAAGATGTAGCCAGTTGAATTTAAGATCTGCAAAACAAGTCAATACTTTGTGAACCAAAAATTATAAAAGCTTAATTTGCCAATAATCATGTACTTCGTGGCAAAAGTTGTAAAAAGAGTGGAGGGATCTCATCTTGATGATCACTCCACTCTTTTGCGAAATTAAGTTGCTTAAAAGTAAATTTACTAGAAAGCTCTATCGATATTAAGACTAGGTGCTGTAGCACCAATATATAACTATAAACGACATAATATTAATTAAAATACACTAGCTTCAAGAAAAGTGGTTTTGAAATGGATGGAATAATTATTCGTTTTAATCCGCATATATGCAAGTTTTCTATCGACAAGGATAATCTAAGGTTTATTTGCAAAACAAAAAAGGAATAAATTTAGAGGAGAAGAAATGCAATTATTGGTGGCAATAATATTTGATATTAAGCGAAATGTAGTTAGTAAGGATAAGCCTGTGTCGTTTACGCCGGTTTTGCCTACAATCAGCCAGCAATTAGTTGGCTAAATATTAGTAAATAAAAGAGTGATAGGAGGCTTTTGTATGAAACGTTTGTGGTTAGTTAGTCTTGTTTGTGTACTATTGACTATGTCGGTAGTGGCCGCACCTTTCGTCGAAAACGAAGACCTCACCTCGGCAACAAATCCTGTCTTAGGTGGCACACTCTCTCTTTTACTGACAGATTCTCCTCAATCGTTCTTGTTTTATGGAACACTAGATAATAACGCTTACACTGTTATCGGTCAGACCATGACTGGCCTAGTTGAATTACACCCAGTTACTAATGCTATTAGGCCTGGCCTTGCTGAATCGTGGTCAACATCAGCTGATGGTAAAGAAGTGACCTTCAAGCTCCGCGATATAAAGTGGTCTGATGGAGTGCCATTTACTGCTGATGATGTCATCTTTACTTTTGAAAATTTTATTATGAATACTGTTGCTAAAGGAAACTCCGTAGATAGATTCACTATTCTCGATACAACTGACGGTGTGAAAAAGCCTGTTAAGTGGGTCAAAGTTAACGACAAGACCATTAAAGCAGTACTACCTTCACCTTTTGGACCGTTCTTTATGAACTTGTCGCATGCTTATATCTACCCTAAGCATAAACTAGAAAGCAAAATTGACAAGAATAGGCAAGACTCAGTTAACGAGCTTTGGTTGTCTAACGTCTCCCCTAAAGATATCGTAGCTAATGGTCCATACAGAATAGCTAGCTATGTCATGGATCAGAAGGTTGTTTTAGAGAAGAATCCTCATTATTGGAAAGTCGATCGCTTTGGTAACAAGCTACCCTATTTCGATAAATTAGAATACTTAATTGTTAAGGATCCAGAGGTAAGGTTAGCCAAATTTATAGCTGGTGAAGTTGACTATCTGGCAATTACTGCCAAAGACTTCCCAATGTTGAAATCAAAAGAACTTGCTGGCGGACCATTTACAGTATTCAAAGCCCAACCTACCCAGCCAACTCCTAGTCCAGTTCATATTGCTTTTAACTTTGATGTAACCGATCCAGAACTAAAAGAGCTATTTAGGAATACAGAGTTCAGAAGAGCAATGGAATACCTACTAGATCGCGGCAGAATTATTGATGAAGTCTATAATGGTTTAGCCATTCCTGGTGCAGGTTTAGTTCTACCAGCAAATAAGGCTTTCTATAATGCCAAGATCGAAAAAATAATCAGACCATATGCTCCTAATAAAGCCAAAGAAATTCTCGACAAACTAGGTCTTAAAGATAAAAATAAAGATGGTATTAGAGATTTTGCTAGTGGCAAGAAAGTGGAATTTACACTCACTGTGCAAAGTTCACCTCAAGATTACCAGGACGTTGCTTTAATTTTCAAAGAGGATCTAGAAAAAGTAGGTATTAAGGTTAACCTACAGATTTTAGATGGTACACTTGTTGGCAATATGTTTGGTGCTGGAAACTTTGAAGCTGGTATTAGAGCTTTTGGTAACCAACCAGACCTTGAACTTAGAAAAGCTATTTGGCAACCAGGTACTCAGCTTTATTACTGGCATTATTCCGCACTAGATAAAGACAATCTCGTGGCCATCACCAAAAACATGTTTGACTGGGAAAAGAGATTGTATGAGCTCTTTGATCAGGGATCAATTAATATAGACCCTGCTAAGAGAAAAGCGATCTACGACGAAGTTCAAGAGATTTACCATGATGTTCTTCCTGTTATCTTTGTTTCTAAAGGAATGAACCTCACTGGTGCTAGCAAAAGTTTAGGTAATGTAACACAAGATAAAGAAGGAATAGTATTCTTCTCAACCTATACTGCTTTTCGTAAGAAATAATTAGTTGAGGGGGAAAGCTACAGCTTTCCCCCTCCTCTGAGCTTGATCAAAGTAGGGGTGAGTGTATATATGTGGGCATTTATCATAAGAAGAATATTAATCATGATTCCCATGATGATCCTAGCTTCAATAATTTGTTTTGTTATTATCGAACTACAGCCTGGTGACTTTGTTAGTCAATACCTAGATAATCCAAGAATATCGCCAGAACAGATCAGACTTTTACGAGAACAACTTGCTTTAGATAAGCCAGCGATTACAAGATACTTCATGTGGGTTAAAGGTATTGTTACTAAAGGAGATTTTGGTTACTCTTTCGCTTACCAAAGACCTGTAGGAGACTTAATTTGGGAGCGTATGGGTTGGACTGTTATAATTGCCCTTGTAACAATTGCACTACAATGGGTACTAGCCGTTCCTATGGGTATTTATTCAGCCCTACATCCCTATTCGCCAGGGGATTATGTAATGACATTCACAGGCTTTCTTGGTATATCTATTCCAGATTTCTTCTTTGCTTTGATATTAATGTTTTTTATGCTGAAGATGGGTTCTACCTCCGTTGGCGGATTGTTTTCTACGCAATTTATTGGGGCTCCCTGGACTTGGGCCAAATTTTTGGATTTACTCAAACATCTATGGATGCCTTTAGTAGTAGTGGGTGTAAGTGGTCTTGCTGGACTTATGCGAGTAATGAGAGGCAATATGCTAGACATTATTGGTTCGCCATTTATAACTTCACTAAGAGCCTATGGGCTTGATGAAAAAACAGTTAGAAGACATGCTATCAAAAATGCACTTAATCCAATGGTAAGCATTGCTGGTAGTGAACTTCCTAACGTGTTTAGTGGAACTATTATTACTGCTATTGTTTTAAATCTTCCGACGATGGGACCGTTTTTTTATAACGCGCTATTAAACCACGACCAATACCTGGTGATGGCCTTCTTGATGTTCATTGCCTTAATTACACAGATCGGGAACTTGCTTGCTGATATTGCACTAGCTCTTCTCGATCCAAGAATAAGAATGAGCTAGGGGTGTCGCTATATGGAAGGAACCAGGAAAAGGGTTACTGAGAGTTTTTTCAAACATAAACTAGGTGTTTTTGGTTTGGTAGTTTTAGCTATCTTGTATCTGATTATAATTTTTGCTGATTTTATTGCGCCCTATAATTACACAACAACACACAGAAACTTTGTTTATGCTGCTCCTTCGAAGATTAGATTTCGGGATCTGGAAGGAAAATGGCGAGGTCCTTATATTTGTGAAATGACAAAAGCGAGAGATCCAATTACCTATGAAGTAATTTTTACCGAGGATTTAAATACAGTAGTACCAGTGAAGTTTTTTGTGCGGGGTGAAGAATATAAGTTTTTAGGTATTTGGACAACAAACCTACATCTATTTGGAGTAGAAGAGTCACCTGATAAGGCTATGCTGCTTTTGTTTGGTGCTGATAGATTTGGTCGTGATCTCTTTTCGAGAATAGTGGTTGGTGGTCGTGTTTCAATGACAGTAGGTTTACTAGGAACTTTTTTAAGTGTTTTTATTGGCGCCATTATAGGATCACTCTCTGGTTATTATGGTGGCCGGATTGATATTCTAATTCAAAGGTTCATTGAGCTATTACGCTCTTTTCCTCGTATACCTCTTTGGCTAGCACTAGCGGTAATAGTACCTCCCAATTGGCCTAGCACTTGGGTTTACTTTGGCATTGTTACAGTGCTTTCCTTAATTGGTTGGATGGGCGTAGCTCGAGTTATGCGTGGATTAGTTCTAAGTCTCAAAGAAAAAGAATTTGTTCTTGCTGCTAAAGTTATGGGTGTATCGGATATGAAAATTATTCGCAAACACTTAATCCCTAACACTTTAAGTTATCTAATTGTGGTATCAACATTATCAATTCCTGGCATGATTCTGGGAGAAAGCTCTATTAGCTTTCTGGGCCTAGGCATCAAAGAACCGATGACTAGCTGGGGTTTGTTACTCAAACAAGCCCAATCATTAAGTGAACTAGAGTCTCATCCTTGGTTGATGATACCTGGGATATTTATAATGATTGCCGTGCTCTCTTTTAATTTCGTTGGTGATGCTCTAAGAGACGCGGTCGATCCATACAGGACGGTTGAAAAGCTATGATCGATATTTTAGAACGCATTTTGACTGTAACCAATTTAAAAACGTATTTTAGAACACAGCGTGGGACTGTGAAAGCTGTTGATGATATAAGTTTCCACCTTGATAAAGGTGAAATACTCGCTCTAGTTGGTGAATCCGGTAGTGGGAAAAGTGTCACTGCTCAATCTATTCTAGGCCTTGTTAAAGTTCCACCTGCAGTTGTTGAAGGAAGCATTTTGTTTAATGGGCAGGAATTAGTTGGTCTTTCTCAAGCAGAATATCGTAAAATCAGAGGTATGCGTATTAGCATGATCTTCCAAGAGCCTATGTCTTCTTTTGATCCTCTCTATACCATTGGTCAACAGCTTATGGAAGTGGCTAAAGCTCATATGCCTTGGACCGAAGAAGAAGCCAAAGAAAAAATAATTGCCACCTTGAAGTCTGTTCATATACCAGAACCAGAAAAGCGGTATGATGAATATCCCCACGAAATGAGTGGCGGTATGCTCCAGAGAATTATGATTGCCATGGCTCTTATCACGGGACCAGAGATAATAATTGCTGATGAACCGACTACTGCTCTCGATGTGACTATTCAAGCCCAAGTTTTAAACCTGATGCAAGAACTGCAAAGTAGTTATAATGGCTCTATTATCTTTATTACCCACGACCTGGGGGTAGTCGCTGAAATTGCTGATCGTGTCCACGTTATGTATGCTGGTAAAATTGTCGAAAAAGCTTCTGTAGAAGAATTATTCAATAACCCTTTGCATCCGTATACAATAGGCCTTTTGACATCACGTGTAAAGAGAGAATACAAGGGTTTAGATTTACCCTATATTAAAGGTTATGTACCTAGCGCTGATCAGTTTTCTAATGGATGTCGTTTTAGTTCAAGATGTCCCAAAGTAAGGAAAAAATGCCATGAACATTTACCGCCTGATTTAGAGATCGCTAAGGATCACATCGTCTCCTGCTGGCTTTTTGAGGAGAGTGAAGACAAATGAAAATCTTAACTACTTCTAATCTAAAAAAGCATTTCCCGATTAGATCAGGTGTTTTCTTGCAAGTTACAGGTTATGTAAAAGCCTTAGAAAAAGTTAACTTTGCCATCAGTGAAGGGGAAACCATAGGTATAGTAGGTGAATCCGGTTGCGGTAAGAGTACATTAGGTAAAACCATAGTGAAGATCTACGAACCTACCGACGGTAAGATTACCTATTTTGATCCTAGTGGCCAAAGTCATGATATTACTAAAAGCCTACCTAGAAAAGTTAAAGCTACATTTAGAAAAGATCTACAGATGATCTTTCAAAATCCCTTTGATTCTCTTGACCCTAGAATGACAGTAAAAGATATAATAAAAGAACCAATTGATACCCATAGGTTATTCGATAATGAGAAATCTAAAGACGAGTATATTAGAGAATTATTAAATAAAGTAGGTCTTGATACTGAGTATGCTGGAAGATACCCCCACGAGTTCTCAGGTGGTCAAAGACAAAGAATTGCTATAGCTCGTTCTATCTCTGTTAGGCCTCGATTACTAATCTGTGACGAACCAACTTCGGCTTTAGATGTTTCCGTACAAAGCCAAATTATTAACTTGCTTAAAGAGATTCAACGTGAGACCAATATGGCATTTATCTTTATCTCCCACAACCTTGATGTTGTCTACCACATGAGCGATAGGATTCTAGTTATGTACCTAGGAAATATTGTAGAGTCGGCACCATCTACTTCACTCTTTGGAAAACCTACTCATCCTTATACTAAAGCTCTTATGTCAGCAATTCCTAGTTGGAATCCCACCAAACGGAAACTAGACAAGGTTAAACTCGAAGGCGAACCTCCCAGTCCCATAAATCCTCCATCGGGGTGTCCTTTCCACCCAAGATGTCAATATCGCTTAGAAATATGTGACAAAATTAAGCCTGAGCCAATTGAGGTAAGCGAAGGACATTTTAGTTCTTGCCATCTGTATGCTAAACAATAATTTATTTGTCGAATCGAACCTCTTTGAAGCATATACCATTTGAAAAACAGAGTAGGAAAACCTGCTCTGTTTTTTCTCGTGTGCCATGCCTTAGTGATTAATGAGATAGGGAAAATCCACTATAGCATTTTTCTCGCCATTTTCTCAACCAGTTAAGCTGTCTGTCTATAAATGCTTCATCTACACAGTCAAGCCCATATATCTCAATAATTGTAGCTTGCAGTTGATAGTGTCTAACTGCAACCAGATCATAAAATGCGCCAAGCTCAGCTGATGTAAGAGTTCTATACTTAGCATAGCCAGAAAGAAAGCTTTCAAAAATTTGCGTAGTCATATCATAATCTTCAGGTTTGAAAGTAAAATAATCGGTCGCATCACACATCACCATGATGTCGTAGACAGGGAAAGAATTGCAGGCAGTATCAAAGTCGAGCAGATATAGTTCATTAGAAGATGAATATAACACATTTCCACGGTGCAAATCTCCATGACTAAATCCACGTGGTAAATCTTTGATCTTACTCCAAAGCAAATCTCCATATTCTATAAATTCTCTAAGCTTGTATGCTGGATATTTTTTCTGGTGTAAGATATCAATATATCTATCAATGAAAAAGTACTTGTCGTGGACTACTAGGTTACCATTGTAACTTCCCATGATACTGTGAAGCCTACCAACAAGCTCACCTATCTGCTCGGTTTTCTCACCCTGTTCAGGTTCTCTACCTTCGATATACTCAAATATGATATACCTATACCTACCATTAGAGGTTCCACTTTCCCAATATGGCATACCATTCTCAGTCAAAACAAGCTTCGGAACGGGAAAATCATGCTTTACAAGATAAAGAAGTATATCAACAGATTGTTTCACCGTATCAGCAAAGGTCTTTGGCACTATCTTTAGCAGATATTTTGCTTCATCGGTGTACACAATATATGATACACAGCCACCGCTACGCAGAAACTCAATTTTTTCAAATTTAAACGGATAGTAAAGGTTTAATTCCTTCAAAATATCATGTTCTTCCATTCTAGTGCTTCCCTCCCACATTCCCAAACATCAGTGCAAGATTACGTGGAATACATCTAAATGGCATGTCGTTGTTATAAAACCACAGCTTTTTTCTTATACTTTCGGGGAAATCAGCAAAAGTTTTACTATTTAGAATGGCAGATGTATCTTTATTGTCAAACTCGACCGTTTCGAGCTTAATAAGTCGCTCCTTATTTAGGGGACAGATATCTTGACAGCGTGTGTATTCGATAATACGATGATGCACAGACTTCGGAACCCATTCAGGAATAGGTATATCATCAAATGCATTCAAATTTGCAAGGCATTTTTCATTGTCAATCAAAAAGCGGTCAGAGAGAATCGCTTTTGTGGGACAGTTATCGATGCACTGGCCACATGAAGCACAAATATCAGCATCTTTAACCCCGTGCCAGATATATTCATCTACAGAAATATTGGATAAGTATGTTCCTAAACGAATAAAACTACCCCAATCATCTGAGTATGTTATATTGTTTCAACCATATTCACAAAGCCCACTACGCACAGAAAGTCGCTTTTGGGGTAGCCAATGAATGTAATTAAGTTCAAACCCCGCTTCAGCAAATAGTTTACCGAGCTTATCGTGGACACTGGTGTTTGTATAGCTATCATCGAGCAAGCATTTTACTGTTTTGTTGTCGTGGTGAAATATTGCATTTGCTAGCGTTAGTTACCAAACCGCAATAACAATAGCTTTCGCTTCAAAATCAAGCTCAGGTACATCTAGTATATATTTTTGGCGAATTATCCACTTTTGTAGTTCATTAAGGTTATTCTCATTTTCAAGTTGGGCCATGTCAGACTTAATATCCGAAAGACATTCTATTGGTATAATAGCAAGTTTGATGCCTTGTTCACGAGCTTTATTGGTAATATCGTCGTTCATCACAAGTCACCTCAATAATTTAAGAAATTTCTTCTGTCCATGACTTTGGTTATTTCATTATAACTGCTTTGCAAATAAACTCCATCTCCGACATGTACCAAGCGTTTATAATAGCCAATTTGGCTATAAACTTATCAATTGTAAGTTAAAAATCGCTATTTTCTATCTTTGTTTCCCTGGCTTCATTCCATTCATCAATAAATTGCTGTATGTTTTGCTGTCGCATGCTTAGCTCATTACTAACTGCCTTTAAGGCAACTCTATATAATTTCTCACTCAGCGGCCATTTCTCGAGTGATCTGTTATAGTTTGCAAATAAAGCAAATGCTGTCGCCCCCATTAGATATACATTTGTTATTTCATCAATATTAAAACCTAGTTTAAATTCCTCTGGCGACATAAAGTGGGAGCTGCCCCACATTCTGCCCATTTTGTTGATATAAGGTGTCTTGGAATAGAAATCAATATCGCAAATGACAGTTTTTTTGGTGGTGAAATCATAGAGGATGCTACTATCATAAAAGTCGATGGCAATATAACCCTTATGAATAACATGAGCGTGAAAAGACAATATATCATCAAAAATATCAAGCCTTGTGTTGTATGGCATTTGCAGAAACTTTTGTCTTGATAGCGGATACATTCTTCCCATACATTCTCCATCAACCCATTCAAACACAACGGCAAATCCGCCACCTATTTCCTCGGCTTTAACGAGTTTGATCAAATTCGGATGGGCTAAATCTTGATACACAGGTATTGTAGCTTTCAACCGAGCGATGGCATCTTCAGCAGTTCCAGTATATTGTTCTGTGGGTGCACCAGCAAACTTAATAAAATATTTATTGTCACCATTCTGTACCCCGAAACAGATGTTTCCAGAATCCTGATCATCATATATTTTGAATACTTTACCGTATTTCTTTACAAATGACATATCAAAAGGGGTTTTCAACTTATAGGGTACGTTATCTAGATATTGAATATAAAAGTCTTGTAGATACCAAGTTGGGACAGGATTTTGCATATTATCAAACCAGTAAAGAACATCTTTAGCTTGGTTTTTCATTGTGGCAATTTCTTCTTCACCGAAGGGAATTGCCCAATATATTGAGGAGAGTGTGTTACTTGAAATGTAAAAGGCCAATAACTGGAAAAACTCAAGAGGTGGTTTACCACCAAAATAGCCATTGAGTTGACCTGTTGCAAAATGTGGACTAACTTTGGCACTCCATACAATGCGGTTAAATTCTTCCCAAGGATCACCAAAATCAGAACGATTGAAATCAATAATAGAAAGTTTATTATCAACTGAAATAACCATATTACCCACATGATAATCACCATGCTGATAGCACTGAGGCCTATTAGAAAGTAGATGGCGGTTGTTTTCAATGTAGTTAATAACTCTATCGTCATCAGTAAACTTTATTCCGCAAGCTTTATACTTGGCGATTTTATTGCTTGTTTTCCGATTGAAGCGACTGCTCCAATCTTCCTGCTCTTTTGGTGCAGGTAGAGAATGAATTAATTTGAGTAGCTCACCAGATTTCAAACCAAGTGTATATTGCTCGGTTTCGGTCAAGCGTGGTAGGACTACCTCAGCGTCCTCGCCATCGCACCAGGTGAGAAGGGAGTAGACATTCTTTCCACTATTACAAATTCCCAAGTCTAAAGGCTGTGATATTGGCACACCTAAAGCTGCAACGTGCTTCATCATCACAAATTCAGCCTTTTTTCTGTCATATTCGCTAATATCCGAAACGCGCAGGAGCAATCTCTTACCATCTAAAGTTTCAATGTAATATTTCTTATCGCTTGACCAGCCTTTATTAACTAGTTTAATATTTTTAAATGTACTATAACCCTTTATGTCCTGCATATAGGCATCATCCTTTTATTATTAATTTATCCCCATGGTATCAAAGTTAGGAGAGAGAATGATGGTGCCTCTCATAGCTAAATATGAGGTTTTTTCGGGTTATATATTAAGAGATCTCATTCCTCATATTCAAGTTCGGCATCATCGTAGTTGAATCCTATTATGAATAAGGACTGTTTCTGCAATATTGAAATACCATACAACATTCAGCAAATCTCCTTAATAAAAGCTAAAAGGTAAATTTTAACCATACTTCAAAGCGAATCTAACCAACAAGGATTAATGTTCTGGTATGTCTAATATGAAATGTGCCAATCATATTGATAGTTGAATTAAAGGACGGTTTTTGAGAGTGAAAAAATACTACCTCTATGTAGTTCTTACAAGAACAAACACTGTAGTCTCTAAGCTAATCCATTTTGTCAGTAAAGATGATTATACCCATGCTGTTTTAGCTTTAGATAAAGATCTTACTTATATGTATAGTTTTAGCAGACGCTATACTCATAACCCTTTTATCGGCAGGTTTAGAAGAGAAAACTTTAGTGAAGGGGTATATAATTTTCAAAAAGTATTACCAGGTGTAGTGATTGAGCTTGAAGTATCGAAAGAACAATACGATACTGCCATATCCCTTTTAAATAACTTTATAAAAAGCCCCAATATATATAAATATAATTACAAAGGTTTACTTAACAGCTGGTTAAGTAGAGAAAGATGTTATGAAAATCGGTTTTTATGTTCTGAGTTTGTCTATTATATTTTAAACGCAAGTGGCATTGCAGATTTCAATATCTCTCGCAACCTTGTTAAACCACAAAACTTACTTAATCTTAATGGTAAAGTAATATTCAAAGGTGATTTAAAAGAGTATGCTCACCCTGCGGAAGATATTTATTTAGAATAAGAAATAGTTAGACGACCTAAGGAATAAGCTTTCTTTAGCTACATTCAGATCAGAAGGAGGTGGATATCCCAAGGATATCCACCTCCTTTTTGATCTGTTAAAAAATTCTTCTTCGATGAGTTAAGATGTTTTTTAGCTCAGCCCTCTTTTGCTATTACCATCCCTAAAAGCAATATTATTTAGTTTTATCTTGCAATTTCTCATTATTAACTTGAGTAAAGGGAGCCTCAACCTAGCATTTTTAGACATTGCTTCATTTCTTTATCTCGTCTTTACTTGAATTTGTTCTTTCTTGAGAGATGATGACTCTAGTATTAGTGAGTAGATCGTGAAGACAGCGATGTTTTTTATCAACTACCATAAATATAATATAGATGAGAGGTAAGAGATAAGCTAGTGTAAACAGAAGCATAGGCAATGAATAGAAACCAAATTGCCAATTAGCTTTGACGCCTAAGAATATACCGAGGTGACCAAGTTCCCAAGGTAAAAGTTTGATTGTGTTACGCAGAAAAACTTGCCAAGAGCTTAAATAAGAGTCTGTTGTGGAAACTACACTGATTTTATTCATCCTCTTACCTACTGAAGCATGAAATTTACCTTTTTCACTAATAAAAAAGTAGAGAAACACTGGCAAAACCAAAGTTATAAAGGAGATCCAATGAGCTCTTGAAGCTTCTATATAAGGAATTTCCTTGAAAAGAGCTAAAAAAGTTAAACTTGTTAAGATGAATAAGCATAATGCATAAAGCAAAATCATTAAACAATCCAAAAAGTATGCTCCCAGCCTAGTTTTTATAGGAGCTAAAGAATGCTTGCTTATAATCTCTCCTCCTTATCAAACCCTAACAGATTTTAACGTTTTTCTTTGTAATAGTTCCCTTATTTTTGTCAGTAAACGTAACTGCAACATAAGCTTTGTTTTGCACCAAAGCTGTACTAAAGGTTTATAGGTATATGTAGAAGATACCCATCATTGCGGAGATATAGTCTTATTAATTAGTTATATATATGTTGCCAAGCTACTTCAGTGAAATTAAAAGAGCTTATACCTAATTTATGAGATAGCACATATTAAGATTACTCTGCCAATAAAATAAAGTAAAGATATCCAAATGAGTTGGTGAGTAGGCTATATGAGACGGCTGACTGTAATCGTGCTAAATAAAACAAGATTGTTTTTAGCCGCTATAGTAGCATTTTTTTTGCTTGAAATTTTAGTATTGTTTTTAAGGGCTACACTTTTAATAGTATACATGTGCATAATTCCCCAAAAAGGCATAATTGTAATTGACCCTGGTCATGGTGGTATCGATGGAGGGACAACTAAAGATGGTGTAATTGAGAAAGATATTAATTTAGATATAGCAAAAAAATTAAAAGTGATATTGCAGCAAAAAGGTTATCAAGTTGTAATGACTAGAGAAGAAAACATATCTCTGAATAGTTTGGATAATTCGAATAAAAGTAGGCACCGTAGGGACTTAAACGCTAGGGTGAACATAATTAATAAACATAACCCGCTGTTGTTTGTTAGCGTTCATGTAAATAGTAATTATACAAATACAAGAGCTACTGGAGCTATTGTTTTTTATGGTGAAAAATATTGTGAAAGCAAAGTCTTAGCATACTGCATTCAACGAGCATTAAACAGTATTGTGGTAAATGGAGTAAAAAGGGTGACTCACGATCCGCAACCTGGGAATTATTTCATTTTAAACAATTCTAATGTACCGGGAGTAATTATAGAGACTGCCTTTATCTCCAATGTAGAAGACAGAAGTCTATTGACTAAAGATGAATTTAGAAAGCAACTAGCGGTAGGAATAGCAACTGGTATTGAAAAGTATTTAAATGACGCTAATAAAGTAGTTGCTCCTCAGTTAAATGAAGGCCAGATATAACTACTTTGTGGTTGAACATTATCATATCAGGTATATGTTTGACGTAGGGAGATATATTTGGAAAAGGTCAAATCACTTTATTAGAAGGTGTTAAATAGCTCATGAGAATTAAATTGATTGTAATAAATAAAAGGATGCTTAGATTTGCAACGTTGTTTGTAGTATTTGCCACTTTGGTTGGTCTTGGATTAGGTTATCTTAACAAGATCAAAGTATTTACAACTTCATCTTATTCCAGTAATGATGGCTCAGATGGTTTTGTACATTTCTTTACCGAAGGAAAGTTAGCAATCATAATAGATGATTTTGGTTCTGGTAGAGAAGGAGTAAAGGAAATGATGTTTATAGATAGACACTTAACCTTTGCTGTTATGCCTTTTTTGCCATATTCGCAATCTGATGCCAAAGCAGCACATGAAAAAGGTTATGAAATTATTGTCCATCTACCTATGGAACCGAATAATGGGCAACCTAGCTGGTTAGGGCCAAGACCTATATTAGGTGGAATGAGTTATGAGACCACAAAACAGATTGTTAGAGATGCTTTTGATAATGTTCCGTACGCTGTAGGAGCTAATAATCATATGGGTTCGAAGGCAAGCAGTCAAGAGGTTATCATGTCTGCTGTTTTAGATGTTATTAAAGAAAAACGATTCTACTTTGTAGACAGCCGTACTGCAGATCATCCCATTGGTAAAAAGGTGGCAGATTCTAAAGGTGTAATTTGCTATAACAGAGATGTATTCTTAGATGGACAACAACCTAAAAGCTATGTTAAAAAAAAGCTAAAAGAAGCTGCTGATATTGCATTAAAAAATGGTTATGCAGTAGTAATTGGTCATGTAGGTGTTGAAGGTGGTAAAGTAACAGCTGATGCAATTAAAGAGATGTTACCTGAGTTTGATAAGAGAAATGTGCGTTTAGTTTTTGTATCCGAATTAAACATGGTGTAAAGTTATTGTAGGAAAATAAAAAAAGAGAGTTCCCGTTTGTTATAATTAGTAGTGTATAACCAAACTATGATGAGTAAAATCGATAATGGCAATTTCGAAATAATGCCATATATTGATACCACTAATACTGAACAATTTGATGCTCTACTTCCTTGGTCAACAAGTTTGCCAACTGAATGCAAATGTCCCCAAAAGAAATGATATCATAACCCCCACTTCTATCTAGGTGGGGGTTATTTGACACTTATTTATAGGCCTCAGGGAAAAAACATATAAAAAGGCTGCTGACTTTCTTGAACAGCAGCCTGATTGTCCTTATAGAGAACTAGACATTAAATAGTTTGTGATGAGTTTAATTTTTTGCATATGGATCATAGAGTTTATGATAACGTACCATTTCTTTCCAGTAGTTTAGAACTCGTTGTCCGTAACCTTTTCCTGGGACAGCCCATTTGCCATCGAAATCTGGCCAAGTAGGAGCCACACCTCTTTTTACTAAATGGTAACGAGGATCAACAAGCTCTGGATAACTAGGTAGAGGATCTGTAGTGGAATATGCCCAAACATGTTGAAATTGAGCAATGACACCTTCTTCAGGAGTTTTGAAGAAATGGCCTTTGACACCACCACCGGTTGTACCAATGCCAGCAAAGTTATTTTGCTCAGGAACTACATCACCACCATATTTAAAAAAGCCTGTTTCGTGAATTGATTGTGCATAAACCACATCACCACGAATGCCATAGTACTTTCCCCATTTTACATAATATTGACCTAATGCAGGCGTGTTGGGGTTGCGAGTTCTAGCGTAAGAATCTAATTGCTCAGCTGTCAAAACAGTAGGACCAAAAACGGATGTATCATTCCAGAGCTTGTCCCAGTTGACAGGTTCGTCAGTAATAACTGGAGGTTTACGTAGGGTAAAGCCTAGTACTCCTAAAGAGATAATAATTGCTAATAACCAAATCAACCAATTTTCCATTATTAAACCTCTCCTTTAATAGCCAAGAAAGTTCAGCATATTGTTGCGGTGGTTTAAAATCATTTGGGCATAGGTTTCTCCAGGTACAGCCCATTTACCATTAAGGTTAACCCACCGAGGTGCGCAACCTTTTGACACATATTTATAGCGAGGATCAAGGTTCCACCAATAGCCTGTCTTATTTGGATATTTCTGGATCGGGGCAGGTTCTCCTTCCGTTGACGGGACAGCATAAGCCCAAAGATGTTGAAGTTGTGCTAAAACCCCTTCTTCAGGTGTGTTAAAGGAGGCACCACCAGCTCCACCACCAGTTGCACCAATACCAGCATAGTTATTTTGCTCGGGCTTTACATCACCACCAAATTTGAAAAAGCCTGTCTCATGAATCGCTTGGCAATAAGCCCAATCACCAGTTATATTTAAGAGAGAGCCAAAGTATAGGTAGTATTTAGCTACGTAAATATTATTATTAGGGTTTTTATACTTGACATATTGTTCCATTTCCCACGGTGCTAAAAAAGTTCGGCCTCGAATAGTTGTGGATTCATCAGTTCTAGCGGCAGTGGTCGTTACTGAAGTTAGTGCAATATTAGTTATCTCAGAGTTTTGAGACAGAGTGATACACTTTGCAGTAAAAACGCGGCCAGATTTTTTAGCGTAGAACCAGTAGACACCTGGTTCTACGAAACGAAAATTAGTGGCTTTTGTTATTTGACCTAGCGAAGTTCCCTGGGGATAATCGCCTTTATCTTGCCAATAAAAAATTTCGGCATCACCCGTGTCAACAGTAATATTGGCAATAACACTAAAGAAAATAGTTACTGGTAGGACTTCATCTTTTTGAATGGTAATATTTTTCGTTATTTTCACACCATCTAATACTATTTTTAATTGATGATTACCAGTTTTGAGTTTAATTTTAATTGGGTTACCTTCTTCAGTTACACCTACTTCTTGGTTATCTATATAAATCAAAGCTCCGCTAGGATCGCTGCTAACAGAGACAAAACCAAAATATTCCCTGAACAGACAGCCAGATATAGAAACCATAATTAATAAGCAGGTTAGCAAAAAAATAATTTTTTTCACACTATCCCCCCTGAGAAATTTGTAATGCTAATATCTTTCCCTAGGGGTAAAATATTACCTTTTTAGTTTTGACCCAAATTGATAGGTAAAAATGACTATTTCAGTTAAATAAGCTACTTACTTGATGCTGGACAAGATGAACATGATTATTATTTATATCTAAACATAAAAAGCTCAGACCAGTATTAAATTCTGGCAGGCCAAATGAAAGTGGAGGAGCAGAGATATATAGAATATCAGCATAATTTACTATTAAACGATGTAAATGCCCAGATATCGCAGCTACGATTTTTTTGTCTTTTAACAAGGAAACTATTTCTCCTCTGTACTCAGGTTCTATATTCCAATAGCCACCACCAGGCTCTTCTAATTCGTTCATATATAGAGGGGTATGCATTAATAGTAGCTTGGGTAGGTCCTTGCGTAGTTCGTTTTTCAAAAAAAACTCTTGCTCTTTCTCAGCGAGCAAACCACTGCCAAAGAGTTGGGAATTTAAGCAAATAAAATGGTAGCCATCGATCGTTTTACTAAAAAAATCAGCACCAAAGTTTTTCCGGTATAGCTCGACTGAAGAAGACGATATTTCACCACTAGCGCCTGTAAGACGTTTGTTACCAATATCATGGTTGCCAGGAACAAATAAACAAGGTTTACCTAAAGAATCGATGCTCTGTTTAAATATCGAGCTTTCTTCGAGGGTTCCTTTTTCAGAGAGATCGCCAGCTACAAGGTATACATCAGGTTCTAAATTTTTTGCTTTATCTAAGGCCATTTCCCATTGTTTTAGATGGTACTTTTTCTCTGACGATAGATGAGGGTCTGACAAAATTGCAATCTTAATATTTGATTGAGATAGTAGAAAACTCATTCAACACACCCCTTTAATTATTAGTAGCAGCTCGCTTAAATGCGAGCTGCTGATTTGTCTGGGAAGGCTAAGGTTAACAAGATAAGGATAAGAAAAAGCGTATAAGCAGTTTTTTGTAAGATTTCTAAGCTAGTTTTATTCATTTTCATCCCCTCAATGACAATGTACGCGAAAGTACCAAGGTGGACGCAGGGAAAAAAGTTTTATTATCTTGACTCTTTGTCTAAAATGGTAGCTTTTTTAATGTCCAGACCTTTTTCTTTGAGAGCATCGATTGTTTGCCAAAGTTTATCTTTATTATCTTGATCAGCAAAGAGACTTTTGGTTAGGGCGTTAGAAAAGTTACCGAGATAAATGCCTAGAAGTCTATAAGGACCTTTAAAAAATTCTATTAGGGATAAAACAGTCTGATAAAGAAGATCAGTATCTGAAGTAGGTTCCAATAAGGTGCGGCTTTTTTCAAAGGTGGTAAAGTCTGGAAGACGAACTTTAAGTGTTATTGTTCGGCAGCTAAAACCTTGTTTACGCAGTCGCCTAGCTACTTTATCAGTTAGAATTAGTAATTCTTTACGCACAGCTTCACCATCAATGTCGATAGGAAAGGTTTCTTCGGCGCCAATGGATTTGTTTTTTTCAGCAGGTTCAACAACCTGATTATCTAAGCCTTGACTTAACTGGTGGAGGAGGTAACCTTGTTTGCCTAGAACTTTAATGAGAAACTCAATTGGTGTCGCTCTTAAAGTAGGAATATCTTTAATGCCTAGTTTAAGAAGCTTATCATAGGTTTGTTTTCCTACACCCCACATCTTCTTCAAGGGTATACTATCTAAAAAAGAGATGGGCTCATTAACAATAGTTAAGCCATCTGGTTTATCTTTATCGGAGGCTAATTTAGCTAAAAACTTGTTAGTAGCAATACCAACAGAGGCTGTTAGATGTAAATTGTTTTTAATTCTGGTTTTAATGGTCATTCCCATTGTTTTAAGGTCGCTATAAAAATGTTCGCAACCAGTCATATCTAAGAAAGCTTCATCGATTGATATTTGCTCTACTAGAGGAGAAAATTCGTCAAATATAGACATTAATTCGTTAGAGACAGCCGTGTATTTACTCATATTACCGCGAAGGTAAATAGCCTCTGGACAGAGTTTTTTGGCTTGGGCCATAGGCATTGCTGAATGAACACCAAATGCTCTAGCTTCATATGAGCAGGTAGAGACTACACCCCGAGGTAAATTTGGATCACTGCCAATTATTACAGGCAGGCCACGGAGAGTAGGGTTATCTCTAATTTCGATAGCTGCAAAAAAAGCATCCATATCAACATGCATGATTGACCGTGGCATACAAACACCTCCTAAGAATAATAAGAAACGAGGGATATCAATGCTGATCGTAGTGATAAAGTCCAATCGAGAAGCAAAAATCATTAATGGTTATCCTAATATCTTTCGAGACGAAGTTAGAGCAATCGAAGGTGAAGAAGAGGATGGAGCCATTTGCAATGTCTTTAGTCAAGATTATCAATTTTTGGGTAAAGGCTATTATTCTACTTCCTCAGTCGCTGTGAGGATGTTAACAACTAAAGATGAAGAAATTGATTATGAGTTCTTTAATCGAAGAGTTAAAGCCGCTGTAAAGAGAAGAGCAACCGGGTTCAGTGATTCTTTACGGGTAATTCATGGCGAAGCAGATGCTCTACCAGGTGTAATCGTCGATAGATATGGAGATTATCTAGCTCTCCAGGTTAGAAATAAAGGTATGGAAAGAAGTAAAGAATATCTAATTAAAGCTTTAGTGGAGAATCTCCATCCTCGAGGTATCTATGAACGGAGTGATTTCGAAAGCTCGGTTGCTGATGTTATTTCGCGTAATGTAGGTCTACTTTATGGTGAGGTTCCCCCTGATGTTTTATATGTAACCGAACATGGGATTAAATATAAAGTAGACATTAAAAAAGGCCAAAAGACTGGCTTCTTCTTTGATCAAAGAGATTCTCGTTTATTTATACGCAGTCTAACCTCACCACAATCGTTAGCTTTAGATGCGTTTGCTTTTACAGGTGGTTTTGCACTTAATATGGCCGCAGCTAATGCTAGTAAAGTTATTGCTCTTGATAAAGATGAAGAGTCAGTATTATTAGGTAGAGAGAATGTTTTGTTAAACGGATTTAAAAATGTGGAGTTTCTGCATACACGTTATGAAGATTATATGTCAAGCTATGCAGGTCCTCCTTTTGATATCATTGTGCTAGATCCACCTTCATTAATCAAGAAAAAAGAAGAGCAAAAGAAAGGTTTGCAAATTTTTAGTAATTTAGTCTCACTAGCTAAACCACACCTAAAAGAAGGTGGTGTTCTTGGTCTTTGTAGCTGTGCCTATCAAGCCGATGTTGATCTATTGATATCAGCGCTAAGAAGAGCTTATGATCAGAGTGGTAAAAGTTTACAGGTTCTGGGTATCACCTATCAGTCAGAAGATCATCCATGGGTATTAAATATTCCCGAAAGCCTTTACCTCAAATGTATCTGGGTTAAAGTTTATTAAAAAGAGCGCCATTAGGCGCTCTCAATTTTTAGAGAAGATCACTTAAAAGAAGCTCTTTAGTATTAGTATCATGGATAGAGACTACATATTTTAGGTTTCCCCTTCTATAGGTAGAGAAGGAAACAGGAATATCTAAACTACGGTTGTAATTTTGATAAGAGCGGTCGATATTATAGGTAAAGACCTCTCTGGCTTCTAAATAATTTTGTGTGGTACCAGTTACCTCAGCTAAAGTAATTTGTACGGTTAAATTGCGATTAATATTGGCAGGGATATAGTCTAGATATAGGCGACCACTTTGGCGATTATAACTACTTGTATCTTTATAAGAAACTCTAAACTGGGGTGTTTTATTACTAAAGCCCGCCCGGTAGTAAGAACTGAAATTATTCACCCTAGTATTACCGTTGATAAATACCTCAGGAATGGCCAATTTGTCGACAGCTAAAAACTTATAGCGGCTAACAAAGGATTCGTGATAGTTTCTCTCACCCCACATAGGGTAGATAACAATTAAAGTGTTTTGTAACCTTTCAAAGTTCTGTAAATACCTTAAAGCATTTTGATGCTCATCTAGCCAAGAGAGAGTAAAGAGTTCAATTAGATCATAGGAAAAAGAAGGATAGCCTAAAACGTTGACAGTTATAGTTTTTCTGGTTGTTTGGCCATAGGTATCAGCGGCTTCTATAGTTATAGTGTTAGTGCCTTGTGGGAGATAGAGAGTTTCGTTAATACCAGCATATCTACCCCAAACACCACCAAGGGTCTTACCATTGATGTTAATAGAGGTGATGTTAGCTTCAGCTGAGACAGTTCCCCTTAAATTAACTCTTACAGAAGATTCGTAACTAGTAATTGTCGTGCCATCTAGGGGTTCGTTGATTTCAATGGAAGGTGGATTTGCTGTTTTTTTTACCCTTAATTCTACTCGGATGTTCGAGAACTCAAAGTCATCATAATCTTTGTCGAAGGAAGAACTAATAGTTAAGGTGTTGGAACCACTTCTTAAAACGTTTTTCGGTATCTCTACCTGCCATTCACCAGAGTTACCATAGTTATTATTTAAGCGTAGATAACCGACTCTTTTACCATTAATCTCTACAGGGTTATTAGATTCGGCACCTTTAACTGTCACTTTTAATATAGCTTTTTCTATCTGCCCAGGGGCTACAGGTAGGTCAAAATTAGTTTGGTATCTTGTTCCTGATGTTGGTAACTGGAATTGGGAGTTGGCAATACCTGTATAGAGATCATCACCTAAATGATGCAACCTCGAGTCGATAAGAAAATAATTGTTAGAAACTGGTGCTAATTGAAATGAATAGTTATTTTGGGGTAAGCCATCGATATAGTAGACACGGTTTTCTGGAATATACCCTTCAGCTTCAACCTGGAGTATTACCATGTTGGGCATCTCTCCTAAAGGTAGGTTGAGGCGGAAGTAACCTTGAAAATCGCTATAGGCTTGGTATTGCTTTGAACCTACAATAATATAGACCTTACTGTTGCGTAGAGGTTCACCAGTGGTGGTATAAATTGTTCCTTCGAGGCTTTGGTTACTCGGCAATACAACTGGCGATTTGCCACTTTTTAATGGATCATCAAGATTTATAGCAGCAAAAGCAAAGACTGAGATAAGCAGAACTGCAAGGAATGCAGTTAACAATTTTCTTACTTTCATATAACATCCCTCCAGGTACAATTTATGACAATACCCTATGTTTAAGGTTACTCTATTTTACTAGAGCATAAAATATTTCTCATAAAAAAGCAAACTGGTAGACTTTTTTGTCTACCAGTTTGTCGGGCCATGACTCCCTGATCAAAGTAGCATTTAAATAGGGGGGCATACCATGACTCAAGGAGCTATCAAAAAGGAGTGGTATTAGTTATATAACAGACTGCGTAATACCGTTATATAACATTACTGTTTATATTCTACTAACCCAAAAGAGTTCCTTCTTCAATTTGGTTTTAATAAACAAAATATTTTAGCAGGGAAAAAATAACACTAGCAGGAATAAGGTGATAAGAAAGGATCTATTTATAGAAGGAGGGGGACTATGAAGAGATTCGTTATTTCCGTTTTTGTTTTTCTAGTAATTCTGTCGGGTGTAACTTTAGCTGCTAAGAAACCATTGGCATTAGTACGTTCACTTAAAACAATTGATAAACCTGTAAATTATCCATCTTATGTTAAGGACTTTGATGCTTTCGAAGAGTGGCTTGCAGGGTTTGCTGAATTTGATATAATAACTGATCTTGATGTAGAAAAAGGTATTCTGAAAAATTACGAAGCTGCTTTACTTCCAGATAACGCTGTTATGGGCAGCGACGAAGCAGATGCTTATTTTGACTTTGTTGATGCAGGAGGTAAACTCTTCGGTTGTTACTCGACTTCCTTAAGAACAGTGGAAGGTAAGCTGACCTCTTATCAATTATCTGATATTTTTGGTGTTACTTGGATAACTTGGACCAATGCCAAAGATAAACATAATTTCATACAAATTGAGCCTTCGCACAAGATATTTAAGGGTCTTCCAAAGGAAGGGATAACCAATATTGGTTCTAGTGTCCAAGTATCTCAACTAAATCAAGGCGATGCTCTTGGTTCTTGGTTCAATGCAGACAAGGTAACAGAAAGCGAATCAGAAGAAAAGAATGCTTGTATAATTGAGAATGAAGGTAGTATATTTGTTTCTTTCCCGATTACCACGTCAGGCTATTTTAACCATCCTGAGTTTGGTTTACTGCTTAAAAATATAATTGCTTATATTGCTCCGCAAGCAATTAAATAGCAGAATTTGCAAAATCTCTGGTTTGAAACCAGGGATTTTGTGGTAATATAAACCTGTATTTAGTAGTCATTATCAGGAGGGGTTTTGTTTGAAAGATTTGAAAGGCTCAAAAACAGAGAGTAATTTATTAGCTGCATTTGCTGGTGAATCTCAAGCTCGTAACAAATATACTTTTTTTGCTAGCAAAGCAAAAAAAGAAGGCTATGAGCAGATAGCAGGTATTTTCGAAGAAACAGCTAGAAATGAAATGGAACACGCTAAAAGGATCTTTAATTTTTTAGGCCTTTTAGGTAATACAGAAGAAAACCTACGAGCTGCAGCTGAAGGCGAAAACTATGAATGGACAACAATGTATAAAGAATTTGAGAAGGTTGCTATTGAAGAAGGCTTCGACCAAATAGCTACATTCTTCAGAGAAGTAGCTGAGGTAGAAGAAGAACATGAGAAGCGTTATCTGAAGCTAGCAGACAATGTAGGTAAGGGAGAAGTTTTTAAGAGAGACGAACCTGTACGTTGGCTGTGCCGCAATTGTGGATATGTTCATGAAGGTTTAGAAGCTCCAAAGGTTTGCCCAGCTTGTGCTCATCCTCAAAGCTACTTTGAAATCCAAGCAGAAAACTATTAAAAGTAATTAGCTGCACCAAATAATATGGTGCAGCTAATTACTTTTAAACCAGAAGAAGAAAGTTAGCTGAATGAGTTTAGTTTAATATATAATGGGAGCAAATTTATAATAAGGTCTTTACTATAATGTAATCTTAAGCAGGATGCAAAGCTTAGAACAAAGAAAATAGGAGAAGGTGAGGTGAACATTATGAATACTAAAACCGTTTTTGCTATAGATATTGGCACCAGAAAAGTAGCTGGTTTAGTTCTTGAATATATTAACGATCAACTAACACATACTCATTATGTACTTAAGGAACATGAGGAACGGACTATGGAAGACGGTCAGATTCATGATATACCGAAAGTAGCAAAATTAGTACAAAAGGTTAAAGAACAGCTAGAACAGACTACTGGCTTAAGTTTAAAAGAAGCTTCAGTAGCAGCTGCGGGAAGAGCTTTAAAAACTGTTCATGGTTCAAGCAGGTTAGAGATCCTTCCAGGTGAATCAATCACCGAAAGTAAGGTTAAAGCCTTGGAATTAGAAGCAGTGAACTCTGCTTTAAGTGTTATTGTCGATAAAGAAAGCCAAAAAAGCGATGTTTTTCATTGTGTAGGGTATAGTGTCATTGGTTATACCTTAGATCATACTGCAATCACTAACTTAGTAGGTCAAAAAGGACGTTTGGCAACAGTTGAGGTAATTGCTACCTTCTTACCGAGGATGGTTGTCGATAGTCTTACTGCAGTTTTACAAAGAGCTGGTATTGAGTTTAATAGCATTACGCTAGAACCGATTGCGGCGGCTCATGTAGCTATTCCTAAAGATATGCGTCGACTCAATTTAGCGCTTGTAGATATTGGAGCAGGTACATCAGATATTGCTATAACAGCGGATGGTGCAGTTATTGCTTATGGTATGGTACCGAAAGCGGGTGATGAAGTAACTGAGTTTCTTTGTCAAAAATTGTTGATAGATTTCCAAACAGCTGAGGAGTTAAAACGAAATTATGCCAAAGGCAGTGATGAATTCGTCTATACCAATATTATTGGCTTTGAGTCTGTAATTGGTAAAGATGAATTAGGTAGTCTATTTAATCAAATAACTAAAGATTTAGTCATTGATATTGCAAAAGAAATTCTGAGGTTAAATAGTATTCAGCCGCAAGCTGTTGTTTTAGTCGGTGGCGGTTCCATTACCCCATTTCTAGCTGATAATTTAGCAACAGCTCTTCAGATGGATTCACGTAGAATTGGTAGAAGGGGTAAGGAAGTTCTGAAGCAGTTAGGTATCGAAGATGAAAATATTTTAGGACCAGTTTTTGTTACCCCCATTGGGATTGCTTTATCAGCTAAAGAAGGACAAGCTTTAAAGCTACACAATATCTATCTAAACGGTAATATGTTATCACTTTTAGGTGATGAGGTCACTGTAAACGAAGCTTTGATACAAGCTGGCTTTAGTACAGTTGATATCTATGGTAGTGTAGGTTCACCATTAACTGTTTATTTAAATGGAGAGCCAGTAATAATACCTGGTAAACGTGGCGAACCTGCACTTATTATGCTAAATAACGAACCTGTGAATCTAGCTGAGAAAGTAAGCGAGGGTTCCCATTTGGAGATTATCCCAGCCGAGACTGGGGTAAGGGGTAGAGCAGTTTTAGACGATGTCGTTAAGGATATACCGTTGGCTGAGAAGACTATTATTTGGGAAGACAAGACTATCTCGCTAAAGGCTGAGGTTTTAGTAAATGGGAAAAAGGTACCTTTAGAGCAGGAATTGCAAGAAAAGGACCAGATTAGTATTGGCCCAATAACTTCTGTTAAGGATGCCTTGAGAGTTTTAGAATTACGTAACTTATTTAATTTTAATAAGTTCGAGATGGCAAAAAATAGCTACTATTTTCTTAATAGCGAAAAGATAGCTTTAGGAAGTGCAGTTTCCTTACGCTTAAATGGGCGAGAGGTCGATTTAGATGCGCCCATTCAATCAGGGGATACCCTGGCTTTTCTTGATAATACAGCTTTCCCCAGGTTACTTGATTTAAAACCCCAGGAGTCAAAGATTAGTGTTCAGGTAGAACTAGGTAGCCAAAGATATATTATTCCTTTCGATCTTGAGTACCTAATAACTGTAAATGGAAAAGAAGAAATTCCTGGTTATCGGTTGAAAAATAGAGACGAGGTTAAAGTTTTTGCTATCAAGCAACCAATAGTAGCCGATGCATTAGCTGAACTAAAGACAGAGTTAGCGCAAATTGGAAGTAGTAATATTGTACTTACAGTAAATGGTATTGAAGCTCAATTTACTACACCATTAAAAGATAATGATCTTATGGTAGTAGAAACTCGCTAAAAAGGTTGAGAAAAGAGGTTAACAAATGAATAATAATAAAGATCCGCAGGATTTAGCAGGTTATATTGATCATACCTTATTGAAATCGGATGCCACCAAAGAGCAAATCTTAAAATTATGTGCAGAAGCTAATACCTATGGTTTTAAATCTGTTTGCGTCAATCCCTTTTGGGTACCTTTAGTTAGAGAGCATACAAATAGATCAGTCTGTGCTGTTGTGGGATTTCCTTTAGGCGCAACTCCTTTAGAACTAAAGGTAAAAGAAGCAGCCTACTGTTTAAGAGAAGGCGCTGATGAGATCGATATGGTTATCAATATCGCTTATGCGAAAAGTAGTAATTATGTAGCTTTAGAAAAAGAAATCCATGAGGTTGTTCTAGCTAGTTCGCCAGCAATTGTGAAAGTTATTCTTGAGACCACCTTACTTACGGATGAAGAAAAGGTTGCAGCTGCAAAGTGTGCAGTCTCTGCTGGTGCACATTTTGTCAAAACCTCAACAGGCTTCTTTGGCGGTGCAACAGCTCACGATGTTGTTTTACTAAAGAAAACAGTTGGGGCTCAATGTCTTGTGAAGGCGTCCGGAGGAATTCGTACTAGAGAACAAGCTTTAGAGTTTATTAACCTTGGTGCTAGTCGTATAGGTACTAGTTCAGGGGTGAGTATAGTATGTCCTTAAGTGCTGATCAAATTATTCACAAAAAGAGAGATGGACAAGAACTAAATAAAGAAGAGATCGATTTTTTAATTAACGGTTATGTAGCTGGTAAAATTCCCGATTATCAAATGGCTGCTTGGGCTATGGCTGTTTTTTTCCGTGGCCTCAGTTCTGACGAGACAGCCTACCTTACCATGAGTATGGCTAACTCCGGTGATCTACTGGACCTTAGTAAATTAGGTTATATTTTAGATAAACATAGTACAGGCGGTGTAGGCGATACTACAACCTTAGTAGTTCTACCTATTGTAGCTGCTTGTGGTGGTAAGATTGCTAAACTTTCGGGCAGAGGCTTAGGCCATACAGGTGGCACTATCGATAAATTAGAATCGATCCCTGGTTTTAATACTGAGCTCTCGGAAGCACAGTTACTCAACCAGGTAGAACAGATTGGTCTAGCCCTAGCTGGACAGACGCAAAACTTAGTTCCTGCTGATAAGCTTCTCTATGCTCTTAGAGATGTAACAGCTACTGTAGATAGTTTGCCTTTGATTGCCGCAAGTATTATGTCCAAGAAGATAGCTGGTGGAGCATCAGGGATTGTTCTTGATGTAAAAGTGGGCCGAGGTGCCTTTATGAAAGATCTTGCTGCAGCTAGAGAATTAGCTTTACAGATGGTAAACCTAGGTAAATATGTAAATCGTAAGGTAACGGCAGTTATATCTGATATGGATGTTCCTCTAGGATTAGCCCAAGGGAATGCCTTGGAGGTCCAAGAAGCCATCTCTGTATTAAACGGTCAAGGTGGTAGGAGATTAAGAGAACTTTCTCTGGTATTAGCTGAGGAAATGTTAGCTTTAGCTCAAATACCAAGTAGTGCTAAAGAGGCTTTAGAAAGTGGCGAAGCTTTTAATATGTTTAAAAAGCTAGTCGCTTTTCAGGGTGGAGATCTAACTAAATTTAAAGTGAACGCTCCCTATGTAAAAGAAGTTATTGCAGAAGATAGTGGTTATCTATATGATGCCGATGCACTTTTAATAGGCGAATTAGTTCGTGATTTAGGCGCCGGGCGTAGAGTGAAAGGTGAAACAATTGATTCTGATGTAGGTGTTGTATTTCATTATGATCTAGGTGATTCTGTCTTAAAGGGGAAAGCCATTGCTTCTGTATATGCCAGAGATCGAGAATCTTTAAAGATGGCTATTCCTAGGTTAGCCAGGGCTATTAAAATTAGTTCTACACCTTATAATAAATCAGTTGTACTGGAGATTATAAGAAGTGGTGAGCTGAATTGAAGATACTCGTAGCAATCCTTCTTATTAGCTTATCCTTAGGTGCTGAAACTCTGCAGATTGCGGGAAAAACATATCTTTATGCTCCTTCATTTGGTGATGACATTTTAGATGCAAATTATCGCCAGAAATTAGTTATTAATCTCAAGGAGAATCAGTTTTTTGGCGTAATATTAACAGACTATGAGGCTTATAAACATTACACAAGATTAAAACTATTGGTTAGTGAAGAAGATGAATCATTAGAACACCTTGATATCCTAGGCGAGAGAATTCTATCGAGCTTTATTAACTATCTCGAAAAAGAAGGTTTTGATGTAGGATTAGCAGGGGCGGCTGGTATCGATTTAGCTGAAAGGGGTTTAGTTTCTTTTGCCTATTTTAACCAGCAAATTCAATATGGCTTTAGCTTAGCATTTTCCTTACCTTTAAATTATCTTCCTCACCAAGATTGGTCTTACACTTTCGCTGTAGAAAAGGGCGCTTTAGCCAAAAAAGTAGCGAGGGAAGACGCAGTATTTGCTAAATTATCGCTAATTAGCTTGCAGTCCTTGCCAGAGCAGAATCCATTAGAAGCAATAGAAGACTTTCGCTCGAGTTTACAAAAAGCTGGTTTGCGTGATACTGATCTTGATTTAGCTTGGGAGAGACTAGCGGAAATCGCCTTGCGTATCGAACGACAGAAGAGAAAATATATGTATACTGGTATACTATAGGGATCTCTCTTAACAGCTTTGATGATTATGATAGAATAGGAGAAAGACAAAATATTATCTTTCCCTTTTCTGTATTTTTATTCATCCTGGAGGTGTCCCAATGGCAGAGCAACTTACACCCATGGAAATGGCTCAAAAACAACTAAAAACCGCAGCGGTAAAATTGAATTTGGATAAAGGTGTCTTAGAAATGCTTCTGGAACCACAAAGAGTGGTAACGGTGAGGATCCCTGTGAAGATGGACGATGGAACAACAAGAGTCTTTACAGGTTATAGATCACAACACAGTGATGCTATCGGACCAGCTAAAGGTGGAGTTCGCTTTCATCCCAATGTCACCTTAGATGAAGTAAAAGCTTTGTCGTTTTGGATGACATTCAAATGTGGTGTAGTTGGCTTACCTTATGGTGGCGGTAAAGGTGGTATAACTGTTAATCCTAAAGAACTTTCACCAACAGAGTTAGAAAGACTTAGCCGTGGCTATGTGAGAGCTTTAGCTGATGTTTTCGGCTCTGATAAAGATATCCCCGCACCTGATGTCTATACTAATGCTCAGATTATGAGCTGGATGTTAGATGAGTTTGCCGTGATTAAGCGTTACACAGATTTTGGTATGATTACTGGTAAGCCTCTAATTTTAGGCGGATCTAAAGGCCGTAGTGAAGCAACAGCTAGAGGTGTTGTGGTAAATATCTTAGAAGCTGTGAAACGCTTAAATATGCATATTTCTGATTGCAGTGTAGCTATCCAAGGATTTGGTAACGCTGGTAGTGTAGCTGCTAACCTCCTTGCTTCCTTAGGCGCTAAAGTTGTCGCTGTCAGTGATAGTAAAGGAGCGGTTTATTCGGAGAATGGTTTAGATACCAAAGCTTTAGAAGAGTATAAAAAAGCTACTGGTTCAGTAGTTGGTTTCCCTGGTTCTAGAGATATAGCCGGGAGTGAGCTACTAGAGCAAGCTGTAGATATCTTAATTCCAGCCGCCTTAGAGAAGGTTATATGTGAAGACAATGCACCTCATATTAAAGCTAAAATTGTCGCAGAAGCTGCTAATGGACCGACAATGCCAGCAGCAGATGAGATCTTAAAAAATAAGGGTATTCTGGTTATCCCAGATATTCTATGTAACGCTGGTGGCGTCACAGTCAGTTACTTTGAATGGGTTCAAAATAACTACGGCTATTATTGGACCGAAGAAGAAGTTAACAGTCGCTTAACCCAAAAGATGCAAGAATCATTTGCTAATGTCTGGCAGATGAGTCAAGAGCATAATACAGATCTACGTACAGCGGCTTATATGGTGGCAGTAAAAAGAGTTGGTGAAGCCATCAAACTAAGAGGTTGGGTATAAGAGGGCCTTTAGGCCCTTTTTTTTTATTAAAAGGCTGAACTGCCTGCTGGAGTATTTTTCCAAGCAAGGTTAAAGAAGGAACTATTTATTCTAAATCTAATAATTTATAAGTGATGTTGATTTTAGGTGCAAACGGAGGGATGGTAGTGAGTGCTAAAAAAAGACACTTATATTTCTTGGCTGTAATCGTTTTGTTATTTACCGCCAGAGCAAGTGCGCAAGGTTGGCGTACAAGGGTTTGGCCAACAACACCTGATAATGTAGAATACCCAACTCAACTAACAGGTTGGCTTATTGTGATAGACCCTGGCCATGGGGGGTCAGATTCTGGTGCTGTGAATAAAAATTTAAATCTTAAAGAAAAAGATATAGTACTGGCAGTTGGCTTGAAGTTACGCACAGCTTTACAAGACTTAGGCGCTAGGGTAGAGATGACAAGAGATACTGATAAAAGTATGTTAATTTCCGAGCGTTATACTTTAGCTAATAATTTACATGCTCATAGATTAGTTTCGCTTCACAATAATGCTGCTAATACTACAGCCGAGGGAATCGAAACTTGGGTTGATAGTGATGCACCTCAAGTATGGAAAAATTATGCCTCTTCTCTACACCGAAATACTATTAGTGCGGCAAAGGCTTATGATAGCTCAATTAGAGATCGTGGCATTAAGTATTCTGGAACTACACCACCATGGAGTGGTAAAAAAATTGGTGTAATTAATTATGCCAATATTAAGTGTCCAGCTGCTTTATTAGAACTGAACTTTATCGATAATGATAAGGAAGCTAATAGACTAATTAGGGATGATTATCAAAGAGCTTTAGCTAACGGCATGGCTAATGGTTTTTTAGAACATGCTAGTCAGTATAACAAAGAGGATGGCTTGAAGTATTAATGAAAATAAACAGATTTTGTTTCTATATAATCTTGATAATAACTTTGATATCTGTAGTTTCCTGGGCAGAGAATGAAATTAATTATTCCTTAAAAGCCAATAACGAATTAACTGGGCTTATGGAGTTTGTAGCTACACTCGGGTCGCCCTTAAATAGTGATAAAGTTCCTTTGGTTTTACCAGAGATTAGACAAAAATTAGAGCTTAACTACCATGCTCAACTTGGTAATTTTCTCATTGATATTGCTGCAGAGGGAATAGGAGTATGGGGAGCGAGTCCTTATGTTTTAGAACCGGATATCAGTACCAATTTTAAAATCAAAGAAACATTAGTTACCTTTCATTCAGCTTGGGGACTAGTTATGGTTGGCCGTTATGCAGCCTTATTACCTGTAAGTAAGGATGATTACCGCTATTTTGGTCTATTATTTGGAAATTCTTCTACCCCAATTGACGCAATTTCGTTATACAACATAACCAAAGGATACGAATATGAAGTGGTTTTTGGTTATCTCAATTATGCCAGAGGTAAGGAATATTTTGGCCAAGCTGATGTGGACTTCTTTTTAGCGGCTAGGCTTGGTTGGCAATTTGCTACTGATAATTTTAGTTTAGCAACCTCACCTAGTATTTTATTAAGTGATGTAGTAGATTCATATGGACTGGGGCTTCCCTTCCGTTTAAAAATTGCTAATAACCTTGTAGAAGGTGAATTTGCTGGCTATAAAATGGTTGGTAGTAGCTTGATTCCGGAAGGGTTTTATCCAGCGATGGTTTTAAAATACCAACTGCCATGGAATGCTGATATAAGTATTGAAGCAGCTTATATTCATCGCTATTTTTTACCTTATACTGGTAACATGACAAATTTTGGTGGTAGTTTAGGTTGGCAGACTGGTGTTTATGGATTAAAAACTAGTTGGGGTTATAGTAAATACTCGGGCAATATAAAATACCAAAAAGACTTTGATAATGTTCCAACGCTCTCAACTACCGTAAGTTATAATGCTCTCCCTAAGCCTATGCTACCACTAGCTGTTACATTAACAAATGAACAAAGTAAGTTAAGATTAGAAGCTACAACTGGTTTGGTTTTCTATTTCTAGAGGTGGGGTGAGAACGATGAAAAAGTTGCCGATATATCTCCTTTTAGTACTTTGCTTTATTATTATTACACCGGTAACTTTAGCTTTAAACAACTTTAATTTACAAGCTGGTACTGGTTGGCAAAATATGTCTTTTAGTGTTGGTGATAATGGTTCTATCTATGAAGATAACTCCAAGTCTTTAGTTTATTTTTTTGATGGTGAGATTAACGTATCTAAAAATGTTAAGCTAATTAGTTCGCTTAATACTGGTAAAACTATCAGCGCTGAAACGATAAATAGTGCTCCACTTACTGATTTAAGTGGTAATTATATGAGAGAATCTGTAGGACTAATCTATGAATTAGGTAAAAGCCAACTTTTTAAGTTAGGTGTAGGAGCTGGCCTTGTTTTAGATAAAGAAACCTTTACTTGGATAGGTGATAACGATAACCAAGGTCCAAGAAATTGGGAATGGCAAAAAAATGGCCAAGGTTTAGCTGGTATACTTGGAGCTAAGTTGCAAACTTCGGAATTACAAATTAAAACCCAATTTATTTATGTACCTAACTTAAATTACACAGAAACTACCCAAGCAACGAGATCTTCTACTTGGGAAAAATGGGTAAATGCCAATAATCTAGCTCAACAAATGCAAATAAAAGTCACTTTAGAACTTAATCTACTTCGCAAGTTGGGACTTATAGCTGGTTATAAATACAGTCTAACTAGTAGTCCTGAACAGAATATTAACATAGCTTATACAGATAGTGCTGGCGGTAAAGCTTTTGTTTACGATGTAAAAGGTGATAAAACTATAGAAAAAGGTGGCTTAGCATTTATGGGTTTCAAAGCTATCTTTTAGATTTCATAAACTCATGTGATGATAATTCCTTTTTAAAAGCGGTTGTTTCTTTAAGAAACGACCGCTTTATTAAGATGGTTATATACTTAAGAGGAATAATATTTACTATGTAGTTAAGGAAGGGTTTCTTTGGTTGTAAGTATGCCAAAATTATTAAGTAGAAGTGATCCTATGCACTTTATAGGGATAGATATTTGTTGGTAACGTTTCCTACCCAAGTGCAGATAAAAGCTTGATCTGTGGTATGATAGATAAGAAATTAAGAACACAACTGGAGGTTGTGGGAATGATCTATTTAGATAATAGCTCAACAACAAGACCGCATCCCTTAGTAGTTGAGACTGTACTTAACGCACTAAACGAGGATTTTGGCAATCCCTCAAGCTTGCATAATTTAGGTTTTAAAGCCGAAAAGCTGGTCAAGAAAGCCAGAGAGGAAGTAGCTAGATTAATCAAAGCTAGTCCAGAGGAAATCGTCTTTACCTCAGGTGGTACCGAGAGTAACTTTTTGGCTATAAGATCAATTTTAGATAACACAGAGGATCGTCATGTGATTACCACTGCCATCGAACATCCCTCTGTAGCTTCTGTTTTTAGTGATTATGCTAAGCTTGGTTATGAGATAACTTATCTGCCTGTAGATAGAGAAGGTCATATAGACCTAGAAGAATTGCGAAAGAGTTTGCGTAAAGATACCGCTCTAGTGTCTATTATGGCAGTTAATAATGAACTTGGTTCATATCAACCCATCGAGGAGATAAGCAAAATATTAAAACCTTATCCCAAGCTATACTTTCATGTTGATGCTGTACAAGCTCTAGGCAAAAGACCTATCTCTGTAGAAGGGATAGATCTATTAACTATGAGTGGTCACAAAATAGAAGGCCCCAAAGGTATCGGTGCTCTCTATATTAAAAAAGGACGTAATTTTATTTCAGTAATGCCAGGCGGTGGTCAAGAAAGAGGCCTAAGAGGTGGTACTGAAAATGTTCCTGGTATTGCAGGTTTTGGTGTAGCAGCTAAGCTAGCTAGGGAGAGAATGGGTGAGATAAAAAAGCTCAAGAAATTGAAAGATGAGCTTGCTATTAACCTAAAGGAATTGGTCCCAGATTGCCAAATTAATAGTCCTGGAGAGAGTGTAACGATCCTTAATGTAAGTTTTCCTAAAGTTAAAGCAGAGGTTTTGCTACATTCGTTAGAGGCGGAAGAGATCTATGTTTCTACTGGCTCTGCTTGTTCAGCTAAGAAAAAAGAACATAGGATCTTAGAAGCAATAGGTTTACCTTTAGACCTGCAAGAAGGAACGATCCGTTTCTCCTTGGGTTGGGTTAATGATCAATTAAATCCTCGGGAAGTTGCTGAAAAAGTTGCGATAAAAGTAAAAGAGATTCAGAGTCTGTGGGGGTAAGAGAATGAAATATGATGTGTTAATTATTAGATACGGAGAACTGGCCTTAAAAGGTAGGAATAGAGCTACCTTTGAAAATTTGTTAGTAAAACATACCAAAAGGTTGCTAGCTGATCTTTCTGGCTGGCAATTAGCTAGACCATCTCGTCGTTGGATCCTCAAACTAGGCAATAATGATCCTAATGAGATTATTAAAAGATTAGAGAAGGTCTTTGGGTATGTTTCTTTTAGCCCTGCTGTTTTAGTTGAAAACCCTACCTTGGAGAAACTCCAAGAGATAGCTGTCGAGTTTGCAGAAGCTAAACAGGGTGAAAAAATAACTTTTAAAGTAGAAACAAGAAGAGTTGATAAAAAGTTTCCCCACGATAGCTATACAGTAAATAGTGAACTAGGTGGTGCTATTTTAGAAGCCACAGAAGGTCGGTTTAGTGTTGATGTCCATCATCCTGAGTGGTTACTAAGTACTGAGATTAGAGAAGAAGGTACTTATATCTTTAGCGACTCGATTAAGGGAGCAGGCGGCTTACCTTATGGAAGTGGTAATAAAGCGCTTTTATTACTCTCAGGTGGTATAGATAGCCCGGTAGCAGGTTATTTAATTATGAAAAGGGGAGCTGTAGTTGAAGGATTACATTTTCATAGTTTCCCCTTCACGAGCGAAAGAGCTAAAGAAAAAGTAATAGAGTTAGGCAAGAAGCTAGCTATCTATGGAGGCCAATTCCGTATCCATTTTATCTCGTTAACAGAGATTCAAAAAGAACTTAAAATTAAAGTCGATCCAGACCTCAATATAACTATTTTAAGAAGGTTCATGTACCGGATAGCCGAAAAAATAGCCAGAAAAGAAGAGGCATTAGCGTTAGTTACAGGCGAAAGCATTGGTCAGGTAGCTAGCCAGACTTTAGAAAGTATTAATACGATTAATGAAGTTACTAACTTAGCAGTGTTGAGACCACTTTGTGGGATGGATAAGGATGATATTATTAATATCGCAAGAAAGATAGATACCTACGATATTTCTATTGAACCATATGAAGATTGTTGTACAATTTTTTTACCTGAACATCCCGAAACAAAGCCACGTATTGCGCAAGCGCTTAAAGCTGAAGAAGCACTTGAGGTAGATAAACTTATTGAAAATGCTTTAAACACTCATGAAATCTTAGAGATAAAACCGGAAGATTAATCTCTAAAAACCTACAGTTCAAAATCTGTGGGTTTTTTTTCTGAAAGCAAATTAGCGAAGGTTTTGTTTGGCAAGTTAAGTTTACTCTAGCCTAGATAGAGAAGGAAAAATTAAACTAATGAAGCAATCTAAAAGTAAAAGCAGGTCTAACTTTAGCTAATTAGTAAAATAGCCCGTTGATGTTATTAACTTAGATATCCTAGCTAACCTGTTAGAAAAGACTCCAAGAGAGGGGTAAGTGCAATGGGAAAAACTTATACTGGTATTGGTCTTATGTCAGGAACTAGCGCTGATGGTATCGATGTGGCTTTAGTAGAGATTGACCCAGAAGCAAGTTTTCTCGTGCAAGTTTTAACTTTTGAAAGAATAGATTTCCAGCCCCATTTAAAAAAACAGATCTTAGCTTCTTTTAACGAATACACTGCTAAAGAGTTATGCCAGCTCAATTTTATCCTAGGCGAAGAATTGGCAAAAGCTGTTAATCTTGTCAAAGCTAAAGCTAATTGCCCCATCGATTTTGTAGCTTCTCATGGTCAGACTATTTATCATATACCACCTGGTACAGAACAGATACCTTCTACCCTACAGTTAGGAGAACCCTGTGTTATTGCCGAAAGAACTGGTCTTACAGTGCTTGCTGATTTCCGTACTAGAGATATGGCTGCTGGAGGACAAGGGGCTCCATTAGTTCCTTTAGCTGATTATTTGCTTTTTGGCAATTTAGATGGCGTAATTACACAAAACATTGGGGGTATCGCTAATCTAACCTTCATTCCTAGTGATCTAGAGCAAGAAAAGATTATAGCTTTTGATACAGGTCCAGGTAATATGGTCATTGATGAAGTAGTGAGAACAATTTCTTTAGGTAAAAAAGAATTCGATAAAGATGGCGAGTTAGCGAGCTTAGGCAGAGTATCTAGAGATTATCTTGAAGGCCTACTAAAGCTAAGATATTTTCGTTTAGACCCCCCAAAAACAACAGGTAGAGAACTTTTTGGCAAGGAATATACTAAAGAATTTATAACTAGAGGTAGGAAAATAGGCCTCCTGGATAATGATCTGGTAGCTACTGCAACTGCCCTAACTGTAGAGAGTATTGCCAGAGCTTACGAAAAAGAGATTTTACCCAATAACAAGGTTAAGTATGTAATTTTAGGTGGTGGGGGGAGTTATAATCTGACTCTAAAAAAATGGCTACAAGAACGGCTCCCTCAGTTAAAGATTGTAACTCATGAATACTTTGGGCTATCTAGTGATGCAAAAGAAGCTGTAGCTTTTGCTATTTTGGGCTGGAGAACACTCTTGAACCAAACTGGCAATATCGCTTCTGCTACAGGAGCTAAACATAATGTAGTTTTAGGTAAAATTATTCCTGGCGATAATTGGACTCAGTTATTAAGAAAAATAGCTATTTAATAAAACCACCTTCTCGGCTAACCGAGAAGGTGGTTTTAGATAATCTTCTTTTTGTTATGAATAGCTAGCTTTAAATAGTCATTAATGCCACTAGCTATAGCTTGCGCTACTAAAAGATGAAAATCTCGATTTTGAAGTAGTTTTCTTTCCCGGGAATTGGTATGAAAGAGTATTTCAATTAAACATGCAGGTGCATTGATGTTGTGAAGAACATAAAGTTTATGCCAATGTGTACGTACACCTCTGTCAACATGATCAGGATAGATAGTTTTGATTGCTTTGCAAAGCTTGGGGTGAATACAGTTACTTAAATTTTTTCCTCTTTTTGAAGCGTAAAAAGTTGATGTTCCACCAACATCAGGTTTAGAATTGGGTCCGGCTGCGTCTGAATGTAAGGCTACCATCAGGTCAGGCTTATAAGCATTGGCTTTGAGCATTTCCCTTTCTAAGTCAGAAGGTTCATCACGGTAGTCGCGAGTTAAATAAACCTGATGGCCAAGCTTTTCTAAAGCAGTTTTAGTAACAGCTGCAATATCAAATAGATTTAGGCCTTCGTTATAAACTTCTTTGTCAGCAACCATAACTACATTACCGTATTGGCAGGATGGATTAAGGACAATAACTGCCATTTCTTCACCTCCATATAGCACTTCTGAGCCAAAATAGTATTAATTGGCGGAAAGTGGCATCGTCTAAAAAGATAGGCGAAAACCAGTCTAAGCCAGAATAAAGCCCCCAGTCGAATTGGCAGATAGCATTATTGAAAAGAGGGATATGCGAAGAAGTATAACCATCTTGATTATAATAACCAGCTAAAGAGGTTCCTTCAGCAGTAAAGATTGAGACTGTGATAGTAGGAAGTTTAATAAGTTTTGGCATTTCCCAAGGTATGCTAGCTTGGTTGATCTCTAAATAAGCCAAATGTGGCTTTGTAGATTGATAACCTAAAAAAGTGACTTGGGGTAGATTATTGGTGCCTAAGCCTATTACTCTTCCACCATGGGCTAAAAAATCTTTAACTGCGGTTAATTCATTATTGGTAAGAACTTTTCTGTTAGTTATCAAAGCTCTACCAGCGATTGGACCAGTCTCAGTTAAAAAACCAGCTTGTCTAAACAAAGATTCCACTTCGTTTTTATCAGTTTGGTGTTCTAACCAAACAGTGACTTTAGCTTGTGGGGAAAAGGGATCAAAGGCTGCAAAAATTGAGAGACTAAATAAGGGTAAACTTAGAGCAATGATTAAAAGAAAGCTTATTATGTTAATAGTTCTTTTCATAAGAAAGGACTCCTTTATTGCTTGATAAGCTGGCCATATGGCCAATTAAAAGAAGACAGAAATAATAACTCTTCGAGAAGAACTCCTAATTGGTAGTTCTCTCGTTGGTTTTGGTCATAACGATATTGCTCTAAGAGTTTGTTAATTTCTTCATAAAACTCATAACCCCTAACTTTATGCGAATAAAGATATTTAGGTATAGTGGTGTAGATACTTTGGGGTGCAGAATTTTGCAAAGAGGCGATGATTCTCTCTATATTTGAGTCAACAGACTGCTGGGTCACAAGGCCAGAGTGGACTGCTTTGGCTAACCAGTTTTCTAAAATCGTTAAATCGCTTAAGAGTGATGCTTGTATCTTTTCTTCTAACTTTAACTCTCTAAGGTACAGATTAAGACTTTTTATTTGATTAATTGTCTGTACTAAATCATCGTAGTTAGTTGACTCCGTAAACTGTTTAGGTAACTCTTCAAAATTCAGTACTAATTCGGTTGGTAAAAGAGACTTAGCTGCCCAAAAGTGTATTCTTTGTAAATAGAAATCAATTAAAGAAGACCAATCTTCAGGCTTATAGTGGTGAGCAGGTCTAGCAGGTTGGTTAAAGACGCCAGCTTTTAAGACATTTAACCCATGCCAATCAAAGTGATCATAAGCAAAGAAAATACTTCCTAAAGAACCACTACTACGACCTAATACACTTACTTGACTATTTAAGGTAAGGCGATCTAAGAGATCAAAAGCACTTACACCTGCGTAGACAGGACCAAAACGAGGAGCTTTGTTTACAGCCGAGTTAAACCAGCCTTTTACATTGAGAGGATTAGGTGAATAAGTCATTGGTACGACAAAGTCGACATAACCTTTCTCTAGCCAAAGAGGCCAGTTTTGTAAATAATTAGGCTGATAATCAGAAGGAGGACCATTAGGAGCAACAGCGGCAGAGATGAAGATATCTTTATCGAAGGAACGTATTTTTTCGTTAGCTAAGTGTACTAGTTCATCGACACCACTAGTACGATAATAGATCCAAAGCTTGGGGGCTTGAGTTCTTTTTTCGTCCGGTTGTAGGCCATAACGCTTAATAAACCCAGCTACTGCTTCTTTGCTGTAATCAGTATCAGGGACATCCATGCCAGAAAAGCGGATGTAGTCAAGATGAATTCCGTCTAGGTCATATTTGGTTACTGCTTCTTTCATTAAAGAAGTAACGTAGTCACGAAATTCCTCATTAAGTGGGGAAGCAAAATATAGATGGTTACCACCACGGCTATATCCCCAAGAGCCATCATTGTTTACAGCTGCCCAAGCTGGGTATTTAGTGAGTAAAGGGCCTGGCTCACCAAAACCTACATAACACACACTAAACCAAGCATGAATTTCGATATTATATTTTTTTGCTTCCTTTGCTAAAGCTTCCAGAGGGTCCCAGGTTTTATACGCTGGATTCTGCTTCTCGATACCATAATCATTAGCTACTTCTGAAGGAAAGAGAGTATAGCCATGAGCAAATACCTCAGGAAAGATAACATTGAAGCCAGCGGCAGCTATGGCTTTAACCATTTCGCCAATTCCTTCAGCTGCTTTGGGAATAGCTTTAGTGCTAATCCAAATACCTCTTGTTTCTACGGGTAAGCTCTCATAAAAAGTCGCTTGGTAGAGTTCAGCTTTTTCTAAAGCTTCTAGTTTTAAAGAAGATAATTTCCAGACCTGTCCAAGTTCAGCTGTTAGCTGAGCTTTTTTTAATAATTCTAAGAGGTCATCTTTACATTTATCCCTACTAGGGTTAGGCAAAGATACTAAATCAGGTTCATTGTTTAACGTGTCGTTAATAATTTCTTCGATTTCTAGGAGACGCCGTTTTATAAAAGCTTGAGCTGGCTGCAAACTCTCTGGTTCAAGTATTTTAATACAAGCTAATAATTGTTCTTTAGTATGATCGCTTAGAATAGTTGCTGAGACATCCTCACGAAAATAAAAACCGTTGCTTGCTAAACGGGAATAGAAAACTAAGCTTGTTTGGTTAACTTCTGGTGACACTTGAAAATGCGATAGAAAAGAATCTAAAGAGTTGTGGGCTTCTTTTTGCGGATAGATAAGAATTTGACCACCTTGATCTAAGAAAGCTTCTAGCTTTTCTAGATCACTGGCCGCTAGGGGTTCACTCAAAGCTATGACAACTGTCTTAGCTTCATTTAACTCATCAAGATCTTTAATGGTTTGATAATCGATTAAACAAAGATCTAAAAAGGTTTTAAAAGAAGTTATACTTTGCCAGTTTGTAGGGGTTTGCCAAAGATAAAGAGCCGAGGTAAAGAAAGATAAACTAACCAGAAGTAGCAATATAAACAAGCGTTTCATGAGTAAAAAACTCCTCCTAGGGAAAATTTTATTAATCCAAAGAGCTCTACCTTAACCTTTTGATGGAAGGATTTTCTCTTTAAACCAAAGAAACTATCGGAGGTAAGCGAGGTGTTAACTATGAGAGAACCAGTATATTTTGAAAATCAAGGAGAGCGTCTCATAGGTGTTTTGCATAAACCAGCAGGGAAAGGCCCCTTCCCGACAGTCTGCTTTTTCCATGGTTTCACCGGCAACAAAGCAGAAGCCCATAGAATATTTGTCGATGCAGCTGAAGAACTTGTTCGAAGGGGAGTAGCAGCCTTTCGTTTTGATTTCCGTGGTTCAGGTGATAGTGAAGGCGATTTTATCAATATGACCTTCAGTAATGAAGTTTCAGATGCTCTAAAAGCTTTGGACTTTCTTAGAAACCGGGATGATGTTGCTAGTTTAGCTGTTCTAGGTCTCTCGATGGGTGGAGCTATTGCTGCTACCGTATCCGGTCAAGTTTCTGATCTTAAAGCCGTGGTTTTATGGTCTGCTGTAGGTAGCTTTATGGACTGTCTAGTGGGCGATAGTATTGAAAAAGCTGCAGCTGAGAGACTACCAATTGACTGGGGTGGTTATTTAATTGGCAAAGGCTTTTACGAGGACATAGCTAAACAAAACGCGTATGCTAGTATAGCAAAAAATAAAGCCCCTGTTCTTATTATACATGGTACAGAGGACAATGCAGTACAAATCGAACAAGCCAAAGAATACGATCGTGTTTTAACTAAAGCTGGGGTTACTCACCAACTTCATATTGTAACTGGTGCAGATCATTGCTATTGTAGACAAGATTGGAAAAAAGAGGTCATTAAGGCTTCAGCTGATTTTTTGACCGAGAATATGCTTAACAGATAGCACTAAAATATCCTAAAGACTTCACATGTAATATTGTAGGTATTAAAAACCAGGCGAAGGGGATAAAATTTCGCCTGGTTACATAAACTAATTAATGCTTTTTAATTTATTAAACATATAGTTTCGGCTTAAAATATACTTGACAATAGATTGAACTTCAGTATTGTAAGGGAGTACTGTATGCCAAGTAATATCGGGCCTGCCTTTAACGATAAACTTTTGGTCTGCACGTTCCCATAAGGCGCTTTCTAAAGGTACCACGAGATCTCCAGGACCAAAATGCTCTGAGATAAGATCAACAAAAGATTCGGGAACAAAAGCAGAATCAAAAGAAGGCAAAACATAACCAGCAATGCAAGTTACATTAATTTGGGAACTTATATAATAAGTTTCAAGTTTCTGCATAAACTCTCCACCTGGCTGCATCTGGCGGATAGATGGGTATTCACCAAAACGGTAGACTAAGTCGAAAAAGCGATAAGTCTCCCTACTTTCGTATTCTCTGCCAACTTTGTCACGAAACTCACCTAAAATTCTAAAGGGCCAGTCATCAGCTTGTGGTTTGACATTCTCAGCTACACCTACCCAATAAGAACCTTTATGAGGTGTAGCTATAGTTATTAGATTTACTACAGGTGGGTTAACATGGTTATTTAAATAAGTACGAGCAACTAGACCACCCATACTAAAACAAATTAAATCAACTTCACTAGCGCCAGCTTTTTGTAGATAACCATCTAAAGCGACGGCAAATTCGCTGGCAATATGTTCTATGGGCTCCATAGTATCATAGACATGGATAAAAAGGTCTTTGCCTAGTGTATAACCACTAGATTCAACTAAAAAGTCGGCCATACCTCGATTGCTTAGGCCAAGATATTTAGTCAAAGATGGACTTTGCCAAGCCCGTAAACCTCGAAACCCTATTCCGTGGATTAAAATCACTGGTCTTTCTGGTTTAAAAGCATTTATTGGTGGAGAAAAAAGTAAGAGTAAGCAGAGAAAGAGGAATATCATGTTATCACTCCTTAGAAAAAGTGTAGTAGCTTAATTAGTGGTAGTCAATTCTATAAAAGGTAAGACTTGACAAAAGTCCTATATGACTTTACAATCGATAAAAGTGTGATGACTCAATTGGTTTTTTGACAATTCCATAAATTTTGACATAGATGGTAGTTACCATTGAGGAGGTCATAATCTTGGCAGAACACAGAACATGCCGCGTTCGTGTGGCAGGAGCCAAGGTACTCATTCCTCTAGTGTTACTCAGTTTTGGGATTGTAGCTGTTACCGATTCGCCTGGTACAAAAGCTTTAGAACCTACTATGAAAACTTCAACGGCACATTCGGCTAATTTAGGGGTTCAAGATGATTCCCAAACGAGTGAGGATGAGAACGAGGAACCTGCTATCGAACTACCGCTTCCCTACAGTCTATTAGTAGATGCTGCTAAAAGGCATAGCCTTGATCCAGCTCTAGTATTGGCTGTGGCAGCGACAGAGTCCAATTTCAATGTGGATGCTGTCTCTTCAAGGGGAGCGATAGGGCTAATGCAGCTTATGCCTACCACAGCTCAAGAAATGGGTGTAAACCCATATGTTCTCGAAGAGAACATCGAGGGAGGAGTCATGTATTTAGCTAAACTCGTAAAGAAATACGAGAATGTAAACATGGCTATAGCTGCATACAATGCTGGCATGGGAGTTGTTGATCGTTATGGAGGGATTCCACCCTTCAAGGAGACGCAAAACTATGTAAAAAGAGTTATGCGTAGGTATGGTGAGTTTACTAATAATTTAACACAACTTGCCATGAAGAGCTAGCTGCTTGGCAGCTAGCTCTTTCTTATTTTGCCAGAATAGACTAAGGCTTCTTCGAAAGGAAAAGAGGAAGTTATACTAATGTTGTTGAATCTCTTCAAATAGATTATAAACGAAGATTATTAGGCTCTTAATTTCTGAGAGATTGGAGGGACGACTATGATCAAAACACAGAACTTATCTAAGGAATTTGAAACTACTGTAGCTGTTAGAGATTTAGATCTCACAGTGGAAGCAGGTCAAATCTATGCCTTTTTAGGACCTAACGGTGCTGGTAAAACGACAACTATTATGATGCTTTTAGGCCTAGAGAAGCCAACATCAGGCAAGATTGAGATCATGGGAAAGTCACTAGATACTGATTATTTTTCGATCAAGCGTCGCATTGGGGTAGTATCAGAAAATCAATATTTATATGATGATATGACTGCTTGGGAATACCTGAATTTTTTTGGTCGTCTGTATGAAGTGGAAGATAGAGAAAAGAAGATTAAAGCCTTCTTAGAGAGGGTTAAACTTTATCATAGAAGGAATGAAAGGTTAGCAGGTTATTCTCATGGTATGAAACAAAAGATCTCTATTGCTAGAGCACTTCTTCACGATCCAGAGCTATTAATTCTCGACGAACCGCAAAATGGCCTTGATCCCTATGGGATACAAGAGGTTCGGGATATTATCAAAGAAGAAAATCAAAGAGGGAAGACAGTATTAATTTCTTCACATATCCTCTCTGAGATTGAACAAACTTGTAATCGTGTAGCTATTCTGAACAAAGGTCGCTTAGTGGCAGAAGGGCCTTTGGATATTGTTAAAATGAAGGCTATGGAAGACATAACTTTGATAATTGAAGTGGAAAACCTCACTGATAATGTACAAAAAGCAATCTCTGCAGAGCCTTATGTCAAATCGGTGAAGGTAGACAATAATAAACTTATTATTGTCGTAGATCGAGCAGAAGATTACAGGGCTAGACTATCTCGTTTGATAGCTGAAGAAGGAGCTTTACTAGTTGGTATGCAATCTAAGACTGTAAGTTTAGAAGAAGCTTTCATGAAGATTACAGAAAGCAATGTTAAAGCTTTGCTTAAGGAGGGGACAGCATGAAAAAGCAACAAAGACCATATCGAGCTATAGCTATAACTGCTATGGCTAGACGTGAGCTTCGTTCTACCCTCTTTAATGTTGGTATTTATATTGCTATTGCTTTGGGGCTTTGTGTGGCTTCCTTTTTGCTTTACAACTATGTTGGTAGCATTCAGGAAAATGGTGTATTAGTTTTACCTTCAAGTTTTACCTACACACGATACCTTGGCGGGACAATACCGTCACCTGAACCAATGCAGGTACCGCTTAAATGGGCTGTATATATCGGTGCTATCTATATCACACTGTCTGCTTCCATGGCCATATCCCGTGAAAGAGATCAGGGAACTTTAGAGGTACTTTTTTACGGACCAGTGGATAGTGTATCTTTTGTGATAGCTAAGTTTGTCGAACAGATTCTTGCTTTTGCTGTGATCTTGTTCTTCTATGTTTTATACTTTGTTTTCATGTCTCGTGTTTCTAACTTTGCTTTAAGTATGGGTTTTGTTAAAATGTTACTTTTATCTTTGCTTTTAGCTGGATGTATGGCCGCTTTCGGTATGTTTCTTTCTAGTCTCAGCCGTAAAGTGAAGACATCAGTTATTCTCTTTTTAGTTTTTACCATTATATTTATCTCGGTGCCCTTAGTCCATTCATTCTTAATGGCGATTCCCCAAGATGAGGTTAAGGGAGCCCTGTCGATTGCTAGACAGACAACCTCTTATCTTAATACCTTAGTCACATGGGTATCACCTTTTGCTTACCTAGACAGAGGTGCTACTGCTATTGAATTAGGTAGTGTTGCTGAATTCGTGAAATCACTCTTGTTTTCTCTAGTTTACACAATAATCCTGACTATCGGTAGTATTGGTATCTTTAATCGGAAAGGGGTGCGCAGATGAAAAAGTTAGTTTATTTACTAATGATTTTAGTGGCTATGTCCATGCTTATAATTGCTGCACCTCCTGAAAAGGTTGAACAAACAGTTATTAAATTAATTCTTTTCGATGGTTCGCAATGGGGTGAGACCTTTTCGCCCAAAGAATATGCTAATTTTTATATGTTAGCTGGAACTGATAACATTATCATTCCAACTAAGACCAAGGTATATTATTGGCCGATTACTCAAGAATATATGGCTGATTATTATGACCAAAACGAAGAATTAGAGGGTACTTTAGAGGTATACCATGGTAATAAACTGATTAAAAAAGTCGAAAAAGAAGACTATAGCTTTGCTTATCCGCAAGGTTATTATGGAGGACGTCCAGAACTAAGAGGTGGTGAGGCTGCTAAAGAAGCAGCAGTTACCTATCAAAAAGAAGTAGAAGCTTATTATGGACGCGTTATGGCCTACCAAGAAGCTATGGACGAATATAGAATTGCCCTCGATAAATTCTGGGAAAATCCTGAAGCATACAAAGGACGGGAAACAGAAATTCCTAAAGAGCCTAGCCAGCCTGATTACCCCGTTTTTTATGCTACAGAAGCTCAAAGAGGGTATATCTTAAATCTAGAGCCTGGTACCTATACTATTCAGATTGAAGGTCAACCAGAAAGTAAGCGAACTGTTTCAGTTTTTAACCCAAGAAGAGCCGGGCCTGGTTTTGAGATCCGACCCGAACAAAAGTGGACCATGCCTTTAAACAGTAACGAGATAAAAGAAACAGTATATATCTCTGGCAAACAAACGATGTATCTCACACCGTATAATGGCTTAGAAGTTAACATGTATAAATACTCTAAACTTCAGAAATTACCGAGTGTTTCTTCTGGCCGGGGCGGTGAAATGGTCTATTTTTGGATGCAGTTAGATTATATCAATGATGCTAAATTACAGGTTTTGAAAGATAACCAATTAATAGATGAAGTTGATTTAAAGAAATGGTATGTTCAACAGACAGCAGATGCTGCCTTAGGTTATGAGATCATAGAATTTAATCCTGTTGAATTAGGTGAAAGGCCACCAAGTTTTGAAGGCTATAAAGTTGATTTAGACGGCACTGGTCGTTATTCATTCCGTTTGGTAGATGCCGAGGGAAAAGTTATTACCGAAAGCGAGCGTTTAGTCCGTTCTATCGGTTCACAAAGTCGGTTTTTTGCTTTTCTCTTACCTTTAATACCTATTTTAGTGGGTATTTTAATCTGGGTATGGCGTTCCAGCCTGTCAGCTAGCGAAAAAGGGACAGATAAAACGTCTACTCCTCAAGCAGTTTAAAAAATAAGGGCACCTGATTATTATTGTCAGGTAGCCCTTTTTTGCAAACTAAAGCATAGTATGTGCTAGAGGTGTAGAAGGTGAATTCAACGCGAAGATTAAAAGTTATAAGTGTTATTTTGCTGGTAACTGGGTTTTTGCTGGCATTTTCTAAAGCAATTCCTAACACAGCTATAGTTGAGGGCCGGATTGCCAATGTTTTTAATGATGTAGTACCTGGAGCTAAAATAACATTAGGTAAATACACCACAGAAGCGGACGAGATGGGGAATTTCAGCTTTGAGGATTTAAAGCCAGGACTCTATCGATTAAAAGTAGAAGCTAATGGCTATGAAGATCACATTTTTGACTTTCTCGCAGAAATTGGCAGGAATCATGTAGAGATAAGCGAAGATTTTGGTCTAAAGCCTAATAATTTTGCTATCGATTTTCACGTTTTTTATGCTTTAACTCATTATGCAGATAACCAGCTATTTGCTTATATTGGTCTTTATAATGGAACGAAAAACCGCTTAGCAGTTGATAGAATAACCCTTATAGATCCTAACGGCATTATTAAAACAGAACTTATCACCAATGAACTTATATTAGAAAAAGACACACTAAAAAAACTAGAACTAAGTGGCTTACCTAGTCCCATACCTCAAGGCCTTTATCAGTTGTATATTAGTTATAAAGAGAAAGATGAAATAATTACAAACCATTTTTTCGATACAGCACAATATGATGATGATTGGGACCCTCATAGTTAGTTTGTTGGAGGTGGTTTTTTGTTTCTGGTTATTATTTTATTGCCTTTATTATTTTATGCCTTACTATTAATGTGGTTGATACCTCTGGGATATACAGTACAGTCTTTGGTTAATCTGTTAACAATGCCTAGAGATTTTTTCCGTATTGCAACCAACAAAGGTCAAAGACGTAATCACGCTCTAGAACATGGTACTGTCAATGTAATCGAAGAACAATATGGAACGACTCACCTTGCTGGCTATGCAACTGAAGATGGGTTTGTGATCAGAGGCTTTGCCGATCCAGAAATGATCTATACAGCTGCTAATGAGGCTTTAATCAGAATGCAAAGTGGGGAAAGAGAATTAGCTATTCACAAAAGATGTGGCACTAGTATCGCTGCAGGTAACCTTTTAGCATCTATATTGTTTATAGTTATTCTTGTCGCTTTTGGTCAGGCAAATATTTGGACCATGATCTTAGCGATATTGGCTGGTAGCTTTTTAGGTCCCATTGTTGGTCCTCTAACTCAAAAATACCTTACTACAGCTACAGATTTAGATGATGTGGAGATTATGGGATATGCACCTCAGGTCGGTCAGGTAGTAATCTATACTAGACAATCCGAACTAGACTACAAAGTTGTGTAAGGATCTAAACGAATAGTATGGCTTTTGAGGAGAAAAAAGGCCAGGGTTAACCCTGGCCTTAAAGGTATTTAATTGTAAATTTCAATCTTGGCTGGCTGGGATTTGTTTCCAGAATAGTCATAGGCTATTACTTCATATTTCAATAATCCTTGTTCTGGCTGTTTATCTAGATAACTATTAATAGGAATAAAATTTAAGCTTGGGTCAGGCTTTGGTTGTAGCCGAGCTTTAACTTTACCATTTAAAAAGATTAAATAACCACATATTTCATTAGTATCTTGCTCTGTAAACCCTAGTGTTACTTGGCCATTTTCCAAAGAAGCAGTAAGGTTTTGGGGCGGTTGAGGAGTTAAATTGGGCAATTTTCCTGTCTTTAGGTAGTGAAGATAAGCTTTGTGATAGCCATTTGGTACAATAAAGGGACTATAGTAATGACAATAAGCAAAGGTAATGAAGTTATCTACTAAAGAAGAGACCTTTTCTAACTGGGATATAAATCTATCAAGTGTCGAACTGGTCCAATCTTCTTGGCGGAAGGTTTCTACATCAGACCATAATAATAAGCCTTTTACTTCATCACAAGCTTTTTTCATAGCTTCAAACCATTTGGCAAACGTTTCCATTCTCAACCAACCAGCACCTACAGCATCTTGGGGACAAAAGATATCACCCTCACGAAAACGAGCTTGGGAAAAGAAACCACTCCAGGCTTGATAAGCTTCTTCGGGAGTACCTTCATTTTCGATCATAAAGGGGCAAAACATTAGGGGCATTGAGCTATCTAGCTTGGTAAGAAAATCCAGCTGAATGTTTATAGCTTCGGCTAGGAGCTGTCTATATAAGGGCAGTTTGATATGCAGATTACTTATTTCCCAAACCCAATACCAACCATAAAAAGTTTCTGGGTAGCGAGTTTTATAAAGTGAGTAGAGCTCCTTAGCAATTGCATTACCTTTATGCATTTCTGAGAAAAACCAAGGTGCATCTTCTTCATTTAATTTCCACCAATGACCATCTTCGTTTAAGCCAATAAATACCTTGAGGCCTAGTTCCTTAGAGACTTTAAGACAATTTTCCAAGGTATTTTCATGGCCTTTAATTAAAGAGGTTTCAGAATTATTCGTAGGATAGATAGCTTCAGATTTTTTATCACGGTACCCAAATACAGAAGGAGCTAAGATTAAATAAGTCATATTAGCTTCTTTTAACACCTTGAGTTCAGTTCTCCATCTGTCGATCGTCCAATTAGCTACTAACCAGCTTTGGATGAAAGAACCGTCGACAGTAGGGTAAGGATGACGCTGTTGCCATAGAGGTTCGAGGCGAATACTTTTAGGCATAATAAAACCTCCTAAGGTTCACTTATATCCTCTCTTTCTAGGCTATCAGGCATCTTCCTTCAAATTAGTTGAGAACTATTTTTTATTAAAAAGCAGATTCTGGAGGGTGTTTAATGCATCTAATTTTACTTATATTAGTACTTTTACTTTCTCCAACATCATTAGGTTCAGGTATTAGCATATATTGGCTGGACAAGCCTCTAAATTTACGTGTTAACGCTCAAATCCAAGGTGGTGTCATCTACATTCCCATAGAGGCACTAAAGAACATTGCAGAGATCAAGACTACATCCCAGGTAGCTAAAGTTAAATATAATGGCCAAGAATATAACTTTGTTGTTGGCGAATCTAAGGTAACAGGGATAGAAAAAAAGATGACGAAACCTTGCCAGCTCATTCAGGGAGAAATTTTTCTACCTATGGATGCTCTTAGCGATATTTTGGGGCTGGCCGTAAAATGGGAGAGTAAAAACAGGAGAATCGTATTAAGTGAAGCAACAGAAAAACCAGGAGTAGTTGAGTTAAATTTTTATGAAGATGGTAACAAAGCTGTTTTAGAAATTGAACATAGAGGACCTATTAAATATTTTGTTACTAAAAATCCACCCGATAATTGGCAAGTCGAAATTACTGATTCGTCTCTCCTTAAACCCATGCCTTGGATTCTTTTAGAGCATCCTCTCCTAGAATCGGTGCGTGTAGAGCAGTTAAGTAGAGATAAGGTGACTCTGCATTTAAAAAGCAGGGAGGGAGCGGTTTTAGAAAGTAAGATAATTGGCAATAAATTAATCCTAGAATTAATGTACTCTGTTAATAATTTTGAATATCGTAATATTGGCGGTTTGCCACTCATCCAAGCTGAAAGCAGGACAGGATTACCAGAACCTAAAGAATATCTTACCGAAGATAACCAACTGGTAAGAGAGTTTCAAGGAGTCAAATTAAAGGGAACTTCAGCAAAAAAGGTCATTAACGATGAGTTAGCCGATTATTTGGAATACCAACAAATAGATGATAAAGTTGTTGCTAAGATTCAATTAAAAAGAGCTATAACTGGGATAATGGTAGAAAACTTTAGTTATGCTAGATTAGCTAAAGTAAAAGCTGTAACTACGAGGGAAAATGATCTAGGTACAGTGTTAGAATTTAGAGTTGATGGTGATACTTCACTTAAGGCTACTAAAGAGTTAAATACTTTAAAAATTGAGTTTAAAGAAGCAGAAGTAAACAACCTCAAGAATCAATTTAAAAGTACTAATGAAGTAAAAACATTAAATTTTAGCCAAGGTGAAAATGATAACTTAATTGCCTTGATTGGCTTAGGCAGTAGTAGTGGTTATGCTATTTATCAAAAAGATGCTCATATCTACTCAGTACAGATTATAAAGAGTCAATTAAAAGAAAAGCTTATTGTCATCGATCCAGGCCACGGTGGCCATGATCCTGGAGCTATTGGGAGTTATTCGGAAGAAAAAGATCTTACTTTAGATATTGCTTTAAGACTGAATAAGCTATTACAAAATAGAGGCTACAAAGTGGTTCTTACAAGAGAAGCTGATGTTTATGTACCACTTTCGGATCGCGCGAAAATAGCTGTACAAAGTAATGCTAGGATTTTTGTTAGCATACATGCTAATGGCAGTAGTAACTTGGAGGCAGCGGGTGTGGAAACTTTTTATGCTGTAGGAGCCGCAGAATCTATGAAACTAGCTCAGGTTGTACAAAAAAATCTTGTCAATATTTTAAATGCTAATAATCGCGATGCGAAAGAAGGTAGCTTTTGGGTATTAATTAATAACATTCCTACAGCTATACTTGTGGAGACAGGCTTTATAACCAATGCTGCAGAAGAAGATAAATTGAGGCAAGAACTTTACAGACAAAAAATTGCCGAAAGTATCTACCAAGGAATAGATAGTTATTTGAAAAGCCTTATCTAGTCGTTTTGGCGGCATAAAAAATAATTAAAATGTTAGTAATAAGTAATAGGATTGAATGTAGGAGGCCTAAAGATGGAAGTGGATTTCGCTGGTAAAAATGTAGCAGTGATCGGGTTGGCTACCGAAAATCTACCCCTAATAAGATATCTTTTGCAGTCAGGAGCTAAGGTAACGGGGCGTGATGCTAAGGATTCCGAAAAGTTAGGTGAACGTTTTAAGGAATTGCAAAACATGGGCATAGAGATGCAACTAGGTCCAAGTTACCTTGAAGGGCTCGAACAATATGATCTGGTCTTTTTATCACCAGGAATTCCTCGCGGTTTAGATGAACTAGTAGCAGCTAGAAAAAAAGGGGTTTGCTTTTCTAGCCAGATGGAACTTTTCTTTAAACTTTGTCCAGCGCAAATAGTTGGAATTACAGGTAGTTCGGGTAAGACAACTACAACCACATTAATAGGCGAGATCTTAGCTAATTCTAGTTTTGATACGCGTGTAGGTGGTAATATTGGAAAGGTACTTCTCGATGAGATTAATGATATGACTCCAGAGACTAAGGTGGTACTGGAATTGTCTAGCTTCCAACTTCAGGATATGCGAGTCTCACCAGCAATATCATTACTTACTAATATCACGCCTAATCATCTAGATGTGCATAAAGATATGACCGAATATATTGAAGCTAAGAAACAAATTTTTTTACATCAAAAAGCAGAGGAGATAGCAGTCTTTAATGCAGACGATCCCCTCAGCCACGATTTTTACCAAGAGGCACCTGGTAAATATTATTTGTTTAGTAAAAAACCTTTACCCACAGGCGTAGAAGGTGCTTTTATTCGCGATAACTGGATTGTGGTGAGGGTCGGTAAAGAAAAGAAAGTTTGTCCCGTAGAAGCGATTAATCTATTGGGTATTCATAATCAAGAAATTGTTTTAGCTGCTACTCTTATTGCTTACTTGGCTGGAGCCAAACTAGAAGCTATTGCTTCTACCATTGCTAATTTTAAAGCGGTAGAGCATCGTTTAGAGTATGTAGCTACAATCAAAGGCATTAGTTACTACAACGACTCGAGTGCTACATCACCAGCTAGAACCAAAGCAGGGCTTTTAGCTTTTAGGGAACCAGTAATTCTTATTGCTGGCGGCTATGATAAGAAAATACCTTTTGACGAATTAAAAGAGGCAGTATTAATAAAGAGACCCAAGGCAGTAGTTTTATTAGGAGCAACTACTAAGAAGATTGAATGCTCTCTTAAGGGTCTAGTACCTCTATATCAGGTCCGTTCTTTTGAAGAAGCGGTATTAAAAGCTAGTTCTTTAGCCACTTCTGGGGATTGTGTGCTCTTATCTCCAGCTTGTGCTAGTTTTGACATGTTTTCTAGCTATGTAGAACGTGGCAAAGAGTTCAGACGCTTAGTTATGAAGATGGCTTCAGAAGTAAACCCGTAAATCTAGGAATGGTGGTAGTATGAGAGAAATAAAAAAAGAAGCGATTATTGAGACTGTAAAAAAGTTATTTTTAGAGGCTAATATCAGCTTACCCACGGATATTCAAAAAGCTTTAGATGCTGCTTATCAGTCTGAAGATAATCCTAATGCCCAAGAGATGCTTTCGCTTATTATTGAAAACTATAAATTAGCAGTAGAAAAACAAGTACCAATCTGTCAAGATACTGGTATGGCAGTAGTTTTTGTGGAGTGGGGGAGCGAGGTTTGTTTAATAGGCACCTCTTTAGAGGAAGCGATTAACGAAGGTGTCAGACAAGCGTATACAGAAGGCTATTTTCGTAAGAGTGTAGTTAGTGATCCACTGAGAAGAAAGAACACAGGTGATAATACTCCAGCGGTAATTCACACTAAGATTGTCGCTGGTGATAAGGTCAAAATTACTGTAGCCCCTAAAGGTTTTGGTAGTGAAAACATGGGGGCTTTGAAGATGTTTAATCCAACAGTCCCGGTAAATGAGATCGAAGATTTTATTGTCTCTGTTGTAAGCAAAGCCAGTGCTAATCCTTGCCCACCGATTGTGGTTGGTGTTGGTATTGGTGGTACTATGGAAAAAGCAGCTCTTCTAGCCAAAGAAGCTTTGCTTAGAGATATAGCTAAAGAACACCCAGATCCATTTTGGGCCGAAAAAGAAAAAGCTTTCTTACAAGCAATTAATCTGACTGGAGTTGGAGCACAGGGAGTTGGTGGCCGTATCACAGCCCTTGCTTGTCATATTGAGGTTTACCCGACTCATATCGCTGGTTTACCTGTAGCAGTCAATCTCAACTGCCATGCCAGTCGTCACCAGGAGGCTTATCTATGAAAAGGATTTTTCTACCTAAAGGTGATGTTACAGACTTAGTAGTTGGAGAATGGGTTTTATTAAATGGTACGATCTATACAGCTAGAGATCAGGCCCATAAGCGTATGGTAGAGGAAGGAATCCCCTTAGCTCTAGAAGGACAAGCCATCTATTATGCTGGCCCCTGCCCAGCTAAACCAGGACAGGTAAGTGGACCAATAGGGCCAACTACCAGTATGCGTATGGATGCCTTTACTCCCTTCTTATTAAAAAATGGTCTGAAGGTAATGCTTGGTAAAGGTGATAGAAGCCCTGCTGTTAGAGAAGCTATTAAAGAATATCAAGCTGTTTACTTAGTTATAGTTGGTGGAGCAGGTGCTTTGATTGCCGATAAGGTGAAAAAGCTGGCGGTAATTGCTTATGACGATTTACGTTCAGAAGCAATTCATTGCTTAGAAATAGAGGATTTGCCTGCTTTAGTAGCTATAGATTCTAAGGGAAGATCAATTTTTCAAAAGTAATAAATACTCCGTAGTCTGATTGGAGGTCATCTTTTGCGAAACGATGGAAGAAACAATGATGAGATGCGAGTTGTGAAAATAACACCAAATTATTTAAAATATCCCCATGGTTCTGCACTAGTGGAGTTTGGAGATACCAAAGTAATTTGTACCGCTATGGTTGAGGAAAAAACGCCGTCTTTTTTACGGGGAACTAACCAAGGCTGGGTAACAGCTGAATATGAAATGATTCCAGGTGCTACCCAAGTAAGAACACCAAGAGATGCTGCGAAAGGTAAAATTAGTGGCAGAAGTCAAGAGATCCAAAGATTGATTGGTCGCTCGCTTCGTTCTGTAACTGATATGGCAGCTCTTGGCGAAAGAACTATTTGGCTTGATTGTGATGTAATTCAAGCTGATGGAGGTACAAGAACAGCCTCTATAACTGGTGCTTTTGTAGCTTTAGTATTAGCTCTTAACCAAGTTAAAAATGAAATGCATTTAGAGAAACTACCACTAAATGCTTATGTAGCAGCAGTAAGTGTGGGTATTGTTGAAGACATACCTTTACTTGATCTTTGTTACGAAGAGGACTCACGAGCTATGGTAGATATGAATTTTGTCATGACCTCTTCAGGGGAATTAATTGAGATTCAAGGTACTGGTGAAGAAAGGCCTTTTTCAAAGTCGGAGTTAATAACTTTAATGGGTTTAGCGGAAAAGGGTATAAAAACAATTAACCAAGCTCAAAAAGAAGCTATTGGCCACTTACTAGAGTTTTAAGGCTTAATATAGCAGGGGAGTGGAACAAGTGGAATTACTTATATGCACTAATAATCTTCACAAACTAGAAGAAATTAGGAGCTATATTGGGCCTAATTATAACTTGAAAAGTTTTCGTGATTTAGTTGATTTTGAGGCACCAGAAGAAACTTCTCTTACTTTTGCAGGAAACGCACTCCTTAAAGCTCAAGCTGGCTATAAGAAAACTGGATTGATATCTATCGCTGATGATTCTGGTTTAGAGGTCGTTTCCTTAGGAGGGAAACCAGGTGTTTTTTCTGCACGTTATGCTGGAGAAACAGCCACCGATAGTGATAATAATGAAAAGCTACTTCAGGAACTAAAAGGAATATCCAATCGCCAAGCCAGATTTGTATCAGCTTTAGCCCTGGTGGGATCACAAAAAATTATTGTAGTTATGGGTACAGTAAATGGTGCAATCTTAGAAGAACCTCGTGGTGATCATGGTTTTGGTTATGATCCACTCTTTTTCTTACCAGAAAAAGGCAAAACAATGGCTGAACTTTCTTTAGAAGAAAAAAACCAGATTAGTCATAGAGGTAGAGCTTTGGTTAAAATGGCTAAAGAATTAGCGCAAATTAAAGTGTGAACTTGGGAGGATTCTAAAAATGGTACGTATAGGTGTTATAAGTGATACACATGGTCATTTCTCGCGAGCCTCTCAAGCTTTAAATAAATGGGGAAAAATCGATCTCTTGTTACATGCAGGTGATGGGAAGCACGATGCTCTAGCCTTGGGACGTTTAGCTAATTGTCCGGTTTGGGCGGTTGCTGGGAACACCGATGGTGTTATTGAACCTCAAGAAGAAATAGTAGAAGTTGGTAAATATAGAATCCTCCTTATTCATGGTTACCAGTTTCCACCAAGTAACCGGGAAGAATTGTTAGCTGATTTAGCTATCCGACGCCAAACTCAAGTTGTTATTTACGGGCATACCCACAAACCATATAATAATTACCACAAAGGAATTATTGTATTTAATCCGGGAAGCCCAGTTAAACCACGCAATTCTTCTCCTTCGTGTGGTCTTATTGAAATAGATGGAGAAAGAATCATAACAAATCATCTAGAAATCTCTTGACCTAACCTAAGGTTTACGCTATACTAGCATTTGTACGGGGTGTAGCGCAGTTTGGTAGCGCACCTGCCTTGGGAGCAGGGGGTCGCAGGTTCAAATCCTGTCGCCCCGACCATGCGCTTGTAGCTCAGCTGGATAGAGCAACGGACTTCTAATCCGTAGGCCGCAGGTTCGAGTCCTGCCAAGCGCACCATAAAATTTGTTCAGATGAAGTCGATTGCGATTGCAATGGGCTTCTTTTTTATTTTAAAATTAGAGGATGACACCTACAATTGTTATTTTAAAGGTTAAAGTATTAATAGTGGTTTAAATACAATATTGTATTTAGCTAACCGCACAATCTAGTGGAGGAAAAGAATAGATCTAGGAGAAACTAAATCATGAGCAATCTACTGCTTGAGGAGGTGAGGCATTGAGTCAAGGTGGAGCTAATAACTTTAGCCAGATCAATATCTTTGATATCATTGGGCCCGTTATGATCGGCCCTTCTAGCTCTCACACAGCAGGTGCAACTAGACTGGGAATGTTAGCACGCACTATATTGGGTGAAAAACCACTTAAGGCGCGTATCGGACTCCATGGTTCTTTTCGCGACACAGGTAAAGGCCATGGTACAGATAAAGCTCTAGTAGCAGGTTTATTAGGTTTTAAACCAGACGATGAAAGAATTCCTAATTCGCTAGAGTTAACCAATGGTATGGAGATTGAATTTTTTGATCCTGAGTTAGATAAATCTGTTCATCCTAATACGGTTGTTTTTGAACTAACTGGTAGCCAAGAAACAATTACTATAAAAGGAGCATCAGTAGGTGGAGGGCGAGTTCTTGTTAACCAGATAGACGATTTTCCTGTAGAACTCTCGGGTGACTATCCAAGTCTATTAACAGTACACAGAGATAAACCTGGAGTTATTCAAGCAGTTTCAGAAGTTTTAGCACGTTATGACATAAATATAGCTTTTATGAAAGTTTTTCGCCTGGCTCGTGGTAAAGATGCTTTAATGGTGATAGAAACTGATCAAGAAGTACCCAAATCAGCTCAAACAGAAATTTTGGAGAAAAAAGATATTAAGTGGGTACGTTTTGTCGATAAAATATCTCTTTAGGGGGTAGGATGCTGTGAGCATTGTTTCGATAAAAGAACTAACTACCGAGGCTATAAAGAACAATGTATCGGTAGCTCAAATTGCTCTTGATAGAGAGAGCGAGGCTCTAGGAGTTTCCAAAGAAAGCATCCTGAAAGAGATGGAAACTAGAATACAGGTTATGCGTGATTCGATGGAAAAAGGATTAACAGAAAAACAATATTCTGCTTCTGGACTTACCGATGGTAAAGCGTACAACTACGAAAAATGGCGATTAGAAAACGACAATTCGCTTTATGCTAAAGTGATAGCTAGGGCTTTAGCTGTTGCTGAAGTAAACGCTTGTATGGGTAGGATAGTAGCAGCTCCTACAGCCGGTTCATGTGGTATATTACCTGCTGTTTTAATTACCTATGCAGATGAGCATAATTTAAATGACAGCTTAGTGGATGCTTTTATTACAGCGGGAGCTGTAGGAATGGTTATTGCTAGAAATGCATCCATCAGTGGTGCTGAAGGTGGATGTCAAGCCGAATGTGGTTCAGCCTCTGCGATGGCAGCAGCTGGACTAGTTGAATTAGAAAAACTTTCGCCACAAGTTATCGATACAGCTGTCTCCCTAGCAATGCAGAATATTCTCGGTCTAGTCTGTGATCCTGTAGCAGGTCTTGTAGAAGTACCTTGTGTTAATCGTAATGTTTTAGGTGCGGTTAATGCTTTATCTTGCTACAGTATGGTCAAAGCTGGCTTACAATCACCTATTCCTGCAGACGAAGCTATTAAGGCAATGAAGGAGGTAGGGGAGGCTTTACCAGAGAGTTTAAAAGAGACAGCTAAAGGTGGTATAGCTAATACAACATCGGCTAAAAAAATTGCTCGCGATTTTTTTGCAAAAAAGCCTTGACGCCTTACCGTTTGTGGTGTTAATATAAGAATTGTCCGCAGCAAGCGGTACAAAAAACCAAAAAAAACTGCTTGACAACAGCTTATTTTGGTTATAAAATAACAAATGTTGTTCTTCAAAACAAATTAGGTTTTGAAGGAGCGAACCTTGAAAACTGAACAAAGCAAGAATGCAAATCCAAATAGCGATTTTGGA
>ENA-UOOI01000388-UOOI01000388.1-fermentation-metagenome-genome-assembly--contig:-NODE-388-length-57847-cov-7.129014_pt1 | contig 57847 bp, 51 predicted proteins | sample MGYA00245779_ERZ724027 | MGnify/ENA primary metagenome ERZ724027 (study PRJEB28704, sample SAMN03018318) | fermentation metagenome | biome: anthropogenic terrestrial biome; feature: soil; material...
AGACCGTGACAAATCGTGCAAGGCAAGGCGGCAAGCCTACAAATAAAGGAGCATACTAAAACGTATGTGACTGCAATTTGCAGGCGCAGCCAGCGCAGCAAGCAAAATTGCCGTGCAATTTCGCGTTTGCGCGAGAGTGACATCGGCCTGTGGGACTGGTTTTAGACCGGCCCCTTGTTTAATTCATCATCGCATATAACGTCTATTCCGTTGTCCTTTAAGAGCTTTGCCGTGATACCGTCGCCGTCTGTAAGACTGCCGTCAAAATGTCCGCTGTATACCTTGCCGCAGCCGCAGGACGGACTTCGCGACTTTAAAATTGCCGCCTTTATTCCATAAAGCTCAGCTAACTCTAAGGTTTTTACAGCTCCGGCGCTGAACATGTCGGTAACGTCCACTCCGTTTATATCATACACCTTGGTCATGCCGTCCTCAGTCTTGATCTCTGCAGGGCTTCGCGGCGTAGCAAGGCCGCCCAGCTGCTCGGGGCAAACCGGTATCGCCCTGCCTTGCTTTACCAACTCGACTATATTATCGTTGATATTATTCCTGCCGTCGTATCTGCATTCAAAACCCACTAGGCAGGCGCTGACCAGGATCTTCCCCTTCTCTTCCGGTTTCACAGCTCCACCACCGTAACGCCGTCTCCGCCTTCGCTCAGCATCCCCAGCCTGAAGGAAGTCACCCTGGCGTTGCTTCTTAAGTATTGCTTGACGCCGCTTCTCAAAACTCCCGTTCCCTTGCCGTGGATGATCCTGACCTGCTTTAGGCCCGATATACATGCGTCATCAAGATATTTATCGATGGTAAGCAGCGCGTCATCTAAGCTCATACCCCTCACATCTATCTGTGGAGAGATCGTGTTGATCTTATTGAGTCTTAGTGCGGACTGGGTTTTATTGTTTTTCTTCTTTGCCGCAGTTTCAAGCAGATCGGCCGTATCTACGGTTATCTTCATTATCCCGGCCTGCACTTCTGCCTTGTCTCCATCCCTTCTGAGTATGATGCCGTTTTGTCCTATCGACTTTATATACACGTCCATACCGGGAACAATGTCTTTGGGAGCGTTTATTGTATCCTCTTCGTCCTCTTCGCCGGTACCAAGTCTTTCGGTCATTTCCTTGCGCAGTCTTTCGATTTCCCTGTCTCTGTTTGAGCGGTCGTCTATTTTGCTCAGGTCTCTTAACTCTTTTATTATGCTCTTGGCTTCCCTTTTGGTTTCGGAAGCGATCCTGTTTGCCTTGTCCTTGGCTTCCTGCAATATTTCGGCCCTCTCTATCTCCAGCCGTTTCTTCTCCTCTTCCATCTTCTCCCTTTCCCTGTTGGTCTGCGCAAGCAGTATCTCGGCCTTACGCTTGTCCTCCTCGGCATTCAGTCTGTTTTTCTCCAGCTCCATGATGAGGTCTTCCATCTTCATTTCCTCTGAGGATATATATCCCCGGGCCTTGTCGATCACCCCTTTATCCAGCCCCAGCCTTTCGGATATGAGAAAAGCGTTGCTCTTGCCGGGTATACCGATCATAAGCCGATATGTGGGCCGCAGGGTATCCACATCAAATTCGACGCTGGCATTCTCCACCCTGTCCGTCTTCAGCGCATAGGCTTTTATCTCGCTGTAATGCGTGGTGGCTACGACCTTGACGCCGCGTTCCCTGAAGAATTCCAGGATCCCAAGCCCCAGCGCAGCACCCTCGCTGGGATCGGTGCCCGCACCGAGCTCGTCCAGCAATACAAGGCAGTTATTGCCCACACCTTTTAGAATCCTCACTATGTTTGAAATATGGGATGAAAAAGTGCTCAGCGATTGCTCTATGCTCTGTTCATCACCTATATCCGCAAACATGTTGTCATATACCGCGACCTCCGAGCCGTATTCGGCGGGGATATACAGGCCGGAGAGCGCCATGGCGACCAGCAGGCCGGCCGTCTTTAAAGATACGGTCTTTCCTCCCGTATTCGGCCCGGTTATCACCAATACGTCAAAGTCCCTTCCGATCTCTATATCCACGGGCACCACTTTTTCGGACGCTATGAGCGGATGTTTTGCCTTTAGAAGCTTGGTATAACCCACATTGTTAAGCTCCGGTTTAGCCGCATTCATCCTTTGAGCAAGGTACGCCTTGGCAAAAATAAAGTCCAGCTCCCCCAAGATTTCCACGTCGTCCTCTATCTCGCTGCGCACATCCGCAAGTTTTTCACTGAGTTCTTTTAATATCCTCTTTATCTCGTCCCTCTCTTTGAGTTCAAGCTGCCTCACTTCATTGTTCATCTCGACTATGGGCATTGGTTCGATGTATAGTGTGGCGCCGCTGGCCGACTGATCGTGTACCACGCCGCTTATGGTGCCCTTGTATTCCTGCTTTACCGGAATTACGAACCTGCCCTCTCTTATGGTGATTATGGGGTCCTGAAGCACCTTTTGATATCTTGAGGACGTGATCATTGAATTCAATCTGTCCCTGATGGATGAATTGATATTTTTGATCTTCTTTCTGATGGAGTAAAGCTCGGGACTGGCATTGTCGTCCATCTCCTCATCGGATATTATCTTATCCTCTATTTCTTTTCTGAGCTCTCTATGCGGTCTGATCTCATCGGCCAGGCCAGTTAACTGCACACAGCCCAAGTCGTCGCCTGCGACGTAGTCCTGCAAGATCCCGCAGGCATTCAGCATCCAGGCGACATGTAGAAGCTCCCCCTGGCTCAGGTCGGCTCCCATTCTCAGACTGCTTAAGATCCTTCGTATATCCTCTATCTTTCCCATGTTGGGAAAGCCCTTGATCCCTATCATCTTAAGCGCCTCGCCGGTCTCGTCCAAGCCGATCCCGATCATTTCCATATCATGCCCCGGAAGCATGGCCTCGGCCATCTCGCAGCCCATAGGCGTAAAGGTCAGCTCCTTGAGCATCTCGATGATCTTGCCATATTCCAGCGCTTTTAAATCCTTGTCCGATATATTGCACCTCAAATTGCGAGTCAACTCCTTTATAACTTTAAATTTTTTGTCCTGTCAAAAGCCGTAATAAAATCATTGAGCTCTTTTGTAAGCTCTTCTATATTTCTCTTTAAACCCTCGTTTTCCGATTGTACCGCAGTTAATCTATCCTCAAGGGAATCGGCTTCATCTTCTTTTTTCCTGAGTCTGTCGGCAAGATTTAAGGCTGCCAATACCGCAAGGTCCTCCCTGCCCAATTTATTATTATTTTTTCGTATTTCGGACATCATATCGTCTACGGTTTCGGCTATTATCTTCATATATTCAACTTCATTGCCGCTCTTCATTCTATAGGGTTTCCCGTTTATATATACCTCTACCCGATTGGCATTTTCCTCCATATCTATCATCTCCCATAGCAAGCCCAAATATTATAAATCGCTTTAACAACTTCAATTATTATCTTAACTTATAAGTTTCGTTATAAATCCTTATTTTCCTTCTTTATATAAAAATAAAGGCTGAGGATTTCTCCTTAGCCTCCAGGCCAACCACAGACCAATGCCACTCTCGCAGACAAACTGACAGACCATGCCAAACTTTAACCCCTTACTTCGCCCTTAAACTCCGAAGTGATCTTATCTACTATTTTATCCATCAGCTTATCTACTTCGTCTAAGGTAAGCGTCCTGTCCGCAGCCCGGAATGTTATGGAAAATGCCGTGCTCTTTTTGCCTTCGGGTATTTGTTTGCCTCTGTATACATCAAATAATATAACGTCCTCCGCCAGCTTGCCTCCCGCGCTCTTTACTGCAGTCAGCATATCTCCCACGCTTGTATCTTCATCCACGACAAAAGCGGCGTCCCTGTCCACAGAGGGGAATCTGCCGAGCGGCATGTATTTCCTCTCTGTCTCCGCCTTGTCAAACAGAGAATCTAAGTCCAGCTCGGCCACATATGTTTCCCGGGAAATATCGAACCTGCCCGCAGCAGCGGGATGCAGTCTGCCTACATGGCCGATGACTTCGCCGCCTGCCTCTATATCGGCCGATATGCCGGGATGAAGATAGGGCTGCTGTGACCTTATATAATTGACATTCCCTATGTTCAGGCCCTCCAGCAGATATTCTATGCATCCCTTGACATCATAAAAATCGGCGTCTTCCCCGCATAGCCCTATACATAACCTATATTCCTGCCGGGGCAGTTCCTTAAGGTCTTCGTCGATTGTGAAATAGACGGGAGCCATCTCAAACATGAACGGCCTCTTCGCCCCACGCGATACATTGAGCGCCAGAGTCTTAAGCATATCAGGCACCAGCGTGGTCCTCATGACGCTTTGATTTTTGCCGAGAGCATTGAGCAGCGGCACAGATTTTCTGCGCATATCACCCGCCGCTATTCCGAGTCTGTCCAAGTCCTTGGGGTCCGCAAAGGAAAAAGTGCTGATCTCGTACAGCGAGAATGAAGCCAATAGCTCCTTTGTCTTATATTCCAGCATCTGTTTACGCGTCTTTCTCCCCTGGACCATCCTCTTGCCGTCAAGAATGGTTTCGGGTATCCTGTCATAGCCGTAAAACCTGACGATCTCTTCGGCGATATCCGCTTCGCCCTCTATATCCCCCCGGAAATATGGTATATCTATCTCCATGGTCTGCCCGTTATATGTCACGCCGAACTCCAGCTTTGCAAGTATGCCGGACATGGTTTCAACATCAAGGTCCAGGCCGAGAAGGGCATTTACCCTCCCGGGCCTTACGGATATATGCTTATTCTGCGGCAGATTGTCATATGCGTCGATTCTGCCGGACAGCGGCACGCCGCCGCCCAGATCATATATCACCGATGCGCATCTGTCCGCAGCCAAAGGGGCCAGATGTACGGCCAGGCCCTTTTCGAACCTCGAAGAGGCCTCCGAACGCAGCCCCAGTGCCTTGGATGTGTGCCTTATATTGCTTCCCAAGAAGTTGGCGGACTCGATGAACACCCTGTTTGTCTCCGCGTCTATCTCGGTATTCAGCCCTCCCATGACCCCGGCTATCCCTATCGGCCCGGAATCATCGGCAATAAGCAGCATATCGCCGCCGAGATCCTTCTCCTTATGATCTATGGCGGTAAGCTTCTCGCCCTTCTTTGCCCGCCGCGCGGTGATCCTGCGTCCCTTCACCTTATCCATATCGAAGGCATGCAGGGGCTGCCCCATCTCCAGCATCACATAATTGGTGGAATCCACTATATTATTGACGGGACGGATCCCGCATTTTATAAGCCGCATCTGTACATCCCACGGCGATTCCTTTATCTGTATATTTTCGATCACCCTACCCACATACCTTTTGCATAAGTCATGGTCCTCTATCTCCACCGTAATGGGCAGCCCATCCGCAGATATCTCCTCCGGCGCCTTATTATTGGGCATTTTAAATTCCTTATGCAGCGTCGCCGCAGTCTCCCTGGCGATGCCCAGCACGCTGAGCTCGTCCGGCCTGTTGGGGGTGATCTCGAACTCTATCACATAGTCGTCAAGACCGGCGGCCTTCACCGCGTCTGCACCCACCGGCATTTCCGGCAGGATAAGTATACCGTCCCGCATGGATTCGGGGAAGAGCGACTCATCCATGCCCAGCTCTTTAGCCGAGCACATCATCCCGAAAGACTCTATTCCCCTCAGCCTGCTCTTTCTTATCTTAACTCCTCCCGGCAGCTTGGCGCCGACCTTAGCCACCGGTATATACGCCCCTTCAAATACGTTTGTGGCTCCCGTGACTATGTTCAGGGTCTCGCTCCCCACGTCGACCTTACATACGACCAGATTGTCCGCATCAGGATGTTTGGCTAACTCAAGGATCCTGCCGATGACCACATTCTCTATCCCTTCGCCTAAGTAAGTGTACGTCTCCACCTTGCAGCCCGTCATGGTGAGCCTGTCGCACAGTTCCCCCACGGGTACGTCTATATCGACGAATTCTTTAAGCCAACTTATAGGTACAAGCATCTGTTTCCCTCCTTAAAACTGCTTAATGAATCTCATGTCATTTTCAAAGAAAAGCCTGAGGTCGTCTATGCCGTATTTCAGCATGGCTATTCTGTCTATCCCCATACCGAAGGCAAATCCCGAATATTCCTCGGGGTCTATGCCGGACATTGCGAGCACCTTGGGATGCACCATCCCGGAACCCAGTATCTCTATCCATCCCGTGCCCTTGCATACCCTGCATCCCTTTCCCTTGCATGATACGCATGTCACGTCCATTTCGGCGCTCGGTTCGGTGAAGGGGAAATAGTGCGGCCGGAATTTGGTCTTGGTCTCCTCGCCGAAGAGCTGCCTTGCGAAGAGGCTTAAGACCCCCTTCAGATCGCCCATGGTGACTCCCTTATCTACGACCAGGCCCTCCATCTGATGAAATACGGGCGAATGGGTGGCATCTATATCGTCCGACCTGTATACCCTGCCCGGCACGATTATCCTTATGGGCGGCTTCTGCTTCTCCATCGTCCTTATCTGAACGGGAGACGTATGGGGCCGCAGCTCTATATTGTCGTTTATATAAAAGGTATCCTGCAGATCCCTCGCGGGGTGGTCCTTGGGTATGTTGAGAGCTTCGAAGTTATAGTGGTCATACTCTATCTCCGGGCCCTCCGCTATGCTGAACCCCAGACCGGTAAATATATCGGTCATCTCTTCCCTCACTATGGTGAGGGGGTGAAGATGTCCCAGGCCGGGCCTCCTTCCCGGAGCCGTGATGTCGATGTACTCCTTATTTAATCTCTCAGCCATCTCTCGGTCTTGTATTCTCTTGAGCATAAGGTCTATATCATCCTCTATAACTGCCTTGACCTCATTGATCTTCCCGCCCGCAGCCGGCCTCTCCTCCTTGGGAAGCCCGCCTATGCCCTTGAGCGCCGCCGTTATTATGCCCTTCTTGCCTAAGTATTTTATGCGCACATCTTCCAAGGCCTTCATATCGCCGGCCGCTTCGATCTCGCTCTCCGCATCCAGTCTGATTTTGTCAAGCTCCATCGTACCACGCCCTTTCTAAAATATTATTTCCCGTATAAATAAAACAAGCCCCTCATCCCATAAGGGACGAAAGGCTCCGCGGTACCACCCTGATTAGCTCAATAGCTCGCTTATAATATAACGGCCTGGCCGGACGAGCCTACTGCTGTTTCAGCTCATCAACTCCGGGGCGAACTTCGGAAGAAATCTCAATAAAACCGCTCTCAGTCACGGCGGTTCCTCCCTGTATGGATAGTCTGCCTACTCTTCCCCTTCATGGTTTTTATAAAGTTCATTTGCCAAATATTATACCATAATAAGACCAAATATGAAATACCCAAATAATCTTGTACGGCTTTACAGCTCCACCGCCTTGGTAGCCACATTTTCATCGAATGTGAGATCATGCTCCACAAAAACCATGGTGGGCCGGTATTCTTTAATAAGGTTTTCGATCTGTATGCGAGAATACACGTCGATATAATTTAAAGGTTCATCCCAGATATAAATGTGCGCGCTGCAAGACAGGCTTTTCGCGATCAAAACCTTCTTTTTCTGCCCCCGGCTCAATTCATCCAGATTTTTTGCAAAATCCATTGCATCCATGTCCAGTTTGGACAGCAGCGTTCTGAATATGGTCTCATCGATACCCTCGTTTAATATGAAATCGCTAAAACTGCCTCCAAGAAAGGAAGTATCCTGCGGAACATATGATATGCTCAAATTGCTTCCCACAATGACTTTGCCGCTGTAAGCAATATTCTCACCCGTCAGTATTTTTAATATAGTGGACTTGCCGGAACCGTTTTCCCCTCTCAGCGCCAGCCTGTCCCCCCTGTTCACCGTAAAGCTGATATTGTTAAATACCGTTCTTGCACCGTATCTGACGCCGAGAGCGTGCCTTCCCCACCCTCGGTCTCAAAGGGAAAATAGTCGAATTTTACGGACGAGGTTATGGTCCCGAGGTGTTGGTATTTTCCCATAAGCAACCGCAGAAATGTGGTCTTGCCCCTGCCGTTCCTTCCGATAAAGCCCAGTTTCCAATCGGTGTCTATATCCAGCGACACATTTTCAAATATGTTTTCATAACTTCCTTCGTATCCGAAGGTCAGATCGTCTACTCTTATCAAAGACATAAAAAATCCCTCCATAAGAGAGGAAATCAATTCACCGCATAATATAATAATACCAAAAATTAATTATAAAATAAGGTAAGGAAATCAATTTGCTCTCAATAATAAAGTATACCCGCACAAACACTTAAGGTACGGACCGCATCATCTTTATCCACATGGTCGAAAGCAAATTATATTGACATTCCACGCTTACCTTTCTTTTATAATACTTACATTTTACCGAATTAAATTAACGGTGTCAAATATAAGCTATGATCTCACTAATACTTCATCGAAATAAGGCGTAACCTCATCTTTTATCTTTTCCAGATATTTTATGTCACAGGGACTTGTTCCGCATAACTCCTTATCAAGGACGCCATCGGAATACTTATATCCCTGAAGGGCATACCTTTCCGCGCCGGACAGCCATACGCCGATGTCCTTAAAGTCATCGGCGCCCAGTATCTTTTCATGTACCGTCGTCCTGAATTCATAGGAAAGTCCGCAGTCCATTATGATTCCTGCAGTCTCTTCGACCCGCGCTATATCCGCGCCGTCATTCACAAATAAACCGTATTTTTTCAGGGGAGCCTTTATATCCATGGCTATATAGTCAAGCAGACCTGCGTCCAATAATTTCCTTACAACAGACGGCCTGGCCCCGTTGGTGTCCAGCTTGACTTTGCAGCCCTTGGATTTTATCTTGATTATTAAGTCCTCCAGGCCGGGCCACAGCGTGGGCTCGCCCCCGGTTATGCACACGCCGTCTATCAGCCCTGTTCTTGTATCAAGATACCCCAGTATATCCCCCTCGGCAGTGATGCCCTCGACCGGCTTGATCAACGAACTGTTGTGACAATAGGGGCACCTGAAGTTGCAGCCGGATATAAATACCGTGGCGGCGACGGTACCGGGAAAATCCGCCACAGAAAAGGGCATGAGGTCATAGATCATACCACGAATTCCTTCCTATCGGAGAATTCCTGTTGTTTGCCCTTGTTCCAGCACTTCACCGGCCGGTAATAACCCACTACCCTGCTGTAGACCTCAGCCTCCTTACCGCAGTACGGGCAGTTGAAATGCTCTCCCGCTATATATCCGTGGTCGCTGCATACGGAAAACGTGGGTGTTATTGTGTAATATGGCAGATGATAGTTTTCCGCGATCTTCCTTACCAGAGACTTGCATGTCTCCGCATCATACATCCTCTCTCCCAAAAATCCGTGCAGGACCGTGCCTCCCGTGTACATGCACTGAAGCTCGTCCTGCAGGTCTAGAGCAGTAAATATGTCTTTGGTAAAATCAACGGGGAGCTGCGTGGAGTTGGTGTAGTAGGGCTCGTCTCCGCCGCAGGTTATTATATCGCCGTAGAGCTCCTTGTCCTTTTTGGCCAGTCTGTAGGTCGCGCCCTCAGCGGGAGAAGCCTCCAGATTATAGAGTATGCCGCTCTCCTCCTGATATTCCAGCATCTTAGCCTTCATAAAATCCATGACCTTCAACGTAAAGGCCTTTCCCTCAGCGGTGGCGATCCCGGTTCCCATGAAGTTCCGCAGGGCCTCGTTCATGCCCACCAGCCCTATGGTATTGAAGTGGTTCTGCCAGTATGCTCCAAAGCGGGCATAGACGTCCCTCAAATAAAATCTGGCATAGGGATACAACCCTTCCTTGGTCATTTTCTCCAATACCTCCCGCTTCATTTCCAGGCTCGTCTTCGCAATATCCATCAGCTTCCCAAGCCTGTCGAAAAACTCGTCTTCCGACTGGGAAAGGTATCCGATCCTAGGCATGTCTATGGTCACCACGCCTATGGAACCGGTGAGGGGATTCGCCCCGAACAGCCCTCCGCCCCGCTTTTTAAGCTCTCTGTTGTCCAACCGCAGGCGGCAGCAATTATGTGTTATATTACCATCAGAATGAATGAAATAATGATTTTTATCTAATTCTACATCGTAGAATACCTGCTTTTCAGGCAAATCCTCTTTGATTATATCTGCCACTTCTACAACTGCAAAGTCTGACTTTCGGAGCCATTCAATCGACTCATTTGTTATTCCCCATCGGTCAATACTCGATAAACCAACCATCCTATTGCCATAACTTTGATATTTTATATCTCCATCTGATCCACGTTTAAATTTCTGCGTAATAAGAAACTTCGGTATAAGATTATGCAGTTTATCCATAATTACTTTATTTCCATTTGCTCCTCTGCCTAAAACATGTTGTATCCGTATTATCTGTGACCGTTCTCTAACTACATATGTAGTGCTGATACCTATAAATTGAAACAGCAGATTTAATTCTTCAGCTAAAGGCTCATCATTGATATGGATTTCGTCCCCACGTTTATAACCGTCCCCGTCAAAAAAGCCCTGTACAAAATTTGATATAGTATCTGTAGATACCGACCAAATCCAATCAGGCAGTTTATGATACTTTGATACCCCATATTCCTCTGAAAACTTCCGGCCGAAGGAACATGAATATATATAACCGCGCAGTGAGTTATCGTAACGTGGATCTTTGATAAATTTCATATCATAATCAGCCAGTCTTTTAACTACTGCTCTTGTTTTCTCAATTAGATATGTTTCTTGGGCGTTAAAGGTGAATTGTAAGCCTCTCACTCGGCCTTTACTTGCAGCCCTGGAATCGTATAAATAATTTCCATCTGCAATAAATAGACCTATAAGCCAGGCCAAATCAGCATCTACTTCTTTTTGAGTATTTATAGCGCCCGTTGCATCTTTCATTACCAGCAGGAAATCATTCTTACTCACGTCTTTAGCTTTTATAGCTTTAATCCCCTGTTCTGTATAAACAGCTACCAGATGATTTGGAGAAACACGCATGGTTTTACCATCTTTAGCTTTTATAGTTACTATTCCGCTGTCATAAGTTTCAAGAATTTTTGTAACGTTTGCCCACTCAATCTTTCCACTTTCAGGATTCAGCGATAGAGCCTGAACATCAGTATTCACCTCAAACCATTCATCATCAAGCTGCCTGCCTTTTATCTCTTCCACTAACTGTCCTATAGTGGTCAAACTTATCACATCGTTTTTCCGAATCAATATGTGTTCTTCAGGATATAGACACATGCTCCTCACGTCATCCGGGCTCATGTCACTGTTCACGAAATTGGAGAAATAGGGCAGACCGTACTTGGCCGTCATCTCCATCACCTTGTCCACCACCGGGTTATCCCAATCGAAGTCCTTGGTTATATTGTATGTGGGTATGGGGAAAGTAAATATCCTGCCGTTGGCGTCGCCCTCCATCATAACCTCGGCAAAGGCGCTGTTCAGTATATCCATCTCCGGCTGGAATTCCCCATACGTCCTGTCCGTCATCTTCCCGCCGATTATGGCGGCTTCACCTGCCAATATCTTAGGCGGATTCAGGTCCATGGTTATATTGACAAAGGGAGTCTGAAAACCGACCCTTGTAGGTACGTTCAGATTGAATATGAACTCCTGCATGGCCTGTTTGACTTCTCCATAAGTCAGGTTGTCAAAATATATAAAGGGGGCCAGGTAAGTATCGAAATTGGAAAAAGCCTGCGCACCGGCCGCTTCACCTTGTAGGGTATAGAAGAAGTTGACGATCTGTCCCAGCGCAGTCCTGAAGTGTTTTGGCGGACGGCTGGCAACCTTGCCTGTGACGCCCGTAAATCCGTTGACCAGAAGATCCTTGAGGTCCCATCCGCAACAATAGACTGAGAGCAGCCCCAGGTCATGGATATGAAAATCTCCATTCACATGGGCATCCCTGACCTCTTTGGGATATATCTTATTCAACCAGTATCTTGCGGTCACGGAAGATGAGATATGGTTGTTGAGACCCTGCAGGGAATAGTCCATGTTGCTGTTTTCATTTACCCGCCAGTCAAACTTTCCTATGTATTGATCCACCGTTTCCTCAATATCCAGAAACACGTTTTTGAACTCCCTGATGTCCTGATGCTGTTTGCGGTACAATATGTAAGCCTTAGCCGTCTTGGCATGTCCGTTTTCTATGAGTACCTTCTCCACTATATCCTGTATATTCTCAACGGAGGGTCTGGTGTCCGCAAATTTTTCGGCTAAAATCTCCGAAACCTTGCGTGTAAGATACTCAGCCGTCTCCCTGTCGTCGCCGCCCACAGCCTTGGCTGCGGCGAAAATTGCGTTTTCTATCTTGTTTTCGTCATAATCCTGAAGACTTCCGTCTCTCTTTATCACCTGTGTAAACATGTGCATACCCCCATATATTGTATTATTGCAGTTTACTTGCCTCTATATATTCTACAACCATGGGGATTTTATTTCAAGATGGTATTGAAAAAATAAAATAGGGCTTTCGCCCTAAAAAACAAAACCGTATAATATAGAGCCCAGTCCGACTATCAGACAGTATACGGAAAAGTATGAGAGTTTGCCCTTCCTCACGATGCTGTTCAGCAGGTAGAGGAACAGCAGGCCGCTGACAAAGGATGTAACAACCCCCACGGCCATAGGAGCGACCGCTATGCTTGCACCCACGGCGTCCTTTGCCTCTAAGAGCAGTGCTCCCAATACGGCCGGGACGGACAATAAAAAGGAGAACCTGAATGCCCAATCCCTCTTTAGTCCCCTGAACAGCGAGCCGGATATGGTAAACCCTGACCGCGATATGCCCGGCATGACTGCTATGCCCTGAAACAGTCCTATCACGAGGGCATCCGCCGAAGTCATATCTCTCAATTTTTTATCTCCGGAATTACGACGGTTGCTCAAAAAGAGTGCGGCGGCGGTTATCAAGAGCATAAAACCCACCAGGGTTATGTTGCTGAAAAGCGTATCCGTATAATTATTTAGTATTAGGCCGATTATTCCCGTAGGGATCGAAGCGATTATGACGAGCAGGGCCAGTTTCTCGTCCTGATCGATTCTCCTTCTTCTCCGTGAAAACAGTCTTCTAATTAGTTTACAGCACCCCACGATCAGGTCTATGACCTCTTCTCGGAAATAGATAAAGACTGCGAGCAGCGTACCGATATGCAGTATAACGTCAAACAGGACATTGTCCTGATTGAGTCCGAAAAGCGTCTGGAAAATTATCAGATGCCCAGAACTGCTCACCGGTAAAAACTCGGTTGCTCCCTGCACCAGGCCCAATATGAACGCCTGAATCATACTCATAATGCATCATTCCTTTCATTGTGTATATATTTACATTCTATCATTCTTTTCTCCGTAATTATATAATCCATCTTTATGTCATGTTCTTCTTCCGTGACAGGGCGCATCTGCATTTCAAAGGCCAGGCCGACCTTGCAGGCGCCGGTATTCATCAAAAACCTGTCATAGTAGCCGCCGCCGTAACCTATGCGATAGCCCCTCGCGTCAAATACTACACCCGGCACTATCACCAGGTCAACCTCCCCCGCGTTCACTGACCTTGCAATATCATAGACAGGCTCCCTTATTCCCTTAAATCCTTCCGCAATGTCATTCTTTATATCCCTGACCTCGATAAGCAGCAGCCGACGTTGCTCCGGGACCGTAAGCGGAAGGACTATCCTCTTGCCCGACGCCAGTGCTCTCTCGATAAGCCGTGTGGTCATTACCTCTTTCCTGTAGTCCATATAGGCCATGACGACGCCGGCCGAAACATAGGCAGGAAAATCTTCCAACCTCTCTATAATGCTGCCGCTCATAGAAGCAACGGCTTCGTCGGATAACTTCTCCCTCATAGATAAGACCTCGGACCTGACTTCCCTTTTAGTCACTCTCACGGCACCCCCTCTACTTGCCTCCCAATAAAAAGATAAGTATATTGACGAACATTTCCACGGCGATCAGGATTATCACCACTATATCCAGTCTGGCGCCCCGTCTGGCATGGACCAGGCCGGTAAATACGTCCGTTATATCCAGCAGCGTCTCCGTCTTAAGCCGTATCTTCTCATACCGATCCTTCAGCTCAAAAAGTTCTTCCAGCCTGTTGTAGAGCTCCTCGCTCTGTTCGTTCACCCAAGTCATGTCCGGCTTATCCAGCAGCATGACATAGGAAATGGTATTGTACTTAAAACTCAGTATTTTACCCGAGATCTTGGCCAGGCGCTCATCGGATATCTTCAGATGCCCCTTCTCCAAATACTTTATTATAGCCTCCACATCGTCCAGCACCTGGTTTATACCCGACTCTATCCTGTCCATAGCCACGGATTTTGCCAATATGGTAGAGATTATGTACGCGTGGAACTCCTCCAGAGACGGTACGACCATGAGGTCATAGTCAACGGAAAGCTCCCTGTCCGGTTTGATCTCAAGGCTATAGTCATCCGTATATTCGAAGTCCGTGTCTTGCAGCTCGTCATATATTCTGCCCAGATACTCCACAAAATCCGTCATATCATGACGTTCAAAATTCAAAAATACGACCGACCCGAATGAAAATAAAAATACCGATTTGTCTTCCGGCATATTCACTATTCCCTTTAAATTCTCCTGTGAAAGAAGCAGCGGCACAGCCCATTCGAATTCCCGGTCTATACCGAAGCGTTTGGCAACGTCATTCAGCTTGATCTCCTCACATAGGCTCACCGCGGTGAATTTGATACTCTCCATAAAAAAACGACCCCCATACATTTATATTATAATCCAGAACATAATAAAAATCAGCAGGGGGCATTAAAAAATCCGGCAGTGCTTTACTGTCGGATTTTTTAATATTAATCAGTATGATATATTTCCGGTTGAGAGTTACAGTATAAATCTCAATATGAACAATACGGCAAACACATACATTATCGGACTTACTTCCTTGCCCTTCCCCATTACCAGCTTAACCACCGGATAGAATATAAATCCGGCTGCCAACCCATTGGCGATACTATAGCTGAAAGGCATCATGACGATCGTCATAAACGCCGGGAAGGCTTCGCTGAAATCATCGAAGTTTATGCTCATTATAGGAGACATCATAAGCACGCCCACTATGATGAGTGCCGGAGCAGTCGCCTGAGTGGGAACCAATCCCACTACGGGAGCAAAGAACAGGGATATCAGGAAAAGCAGTGAAACAAAGACTGACGTAAGTCCCGTCCTCCCGCCCTCGCTTATACCCGCAGAGCTTTCCACAAACGTGGTGGTGTTGCTGGTACCAAGCAGCGCGCCGATGGAAGTGGCCGTGGCATCGGCAAACAGCGCCCTCTCCATCTTGGTCGGGAACGCACCTGACCTCTTGGGTTCCTTCGGATTTTCCTTAAGAACCCCCGTCTTTTCACTTACCCCTATAAAAGTGCCGATGGTGTCAAACATGTCTGAAAGAATGAAGGCAATGAGCACGGTTGTCAGTCCCATAAACACCGCTCCCATGGAACTCCCGGGCGTCAGCCTTACAAGTTCGCCGAAATTTAGTTTAAACAGCGTGGGAGCCAAACTCGGCGGCATGGCAAAAAATCTGAAGCTTTCGGGTATTGTCGTGACCCCCATGGGTATGCCTATTAAAGTCGTAATTATTATTCCCAAGAGCATGGAGCCTTTTACATTCAATACCATCAAAACGGCGGTAATGACAAGCCCTATTATAGCAAGCAGCGTTCCGGCAGATTTAAAGGAGCCGAGCGTTATCAAGGTGTCCGGATTCCCCACCACGATGCCGGAGTTAATCATTCCCACCAAAGCGATGAAGAGGCCTATGCCGGCTCCGATAGCTTTTTTAAGCGATTCCGGAATTGCATTCACGATCATCATCCGCAGGCTGGTGGCAGTTATAAGTATGTTTACTATGCCGCTGATGAATACGATGGCCAAGGCTGCCTGCCATGAATAATGCAGTGTGAGTACGACGGTAAAAGTGAAAAATGCGTTCATGCCCATGCCTGGCGCCAGGGCAAAGGGAGAATTGGCAAAGAGACCCATTATGAGCGTTGCCACAACGGAAGCAAGAATAGTTGCCACAAATACGGCGCCGATGACCGGATCATTGGCCGTATTCAGTCCGGCATTTACTGCATCCGCTCCCAATAGGCCCTGGGAGTTCATTCCTGCCTGCATGAGTATGGAAGGATTGACGAATATTATGTAAGCCATTGTCACAAAGGTAGTCAATCCGGCTATTGCTTCTGTTTTGACATCTGTCCCATTCTCGGCCAAGTAAAAATGTCTGTCAAGAAAACCCCGCTGCTGAAATACATCATTGCTTTTGTCGGCCATTTTTTCCCCTCCTATAATTTAATATGTACTACTATGGCTTTTAAAAAGAATATCTATCACCCCTTCCGAACATGATTGTCTGCCTATCCCGGAAGCCGATTATTTTATTGACCTTTGCAGCGGACCTTAAGCTCATTGCAAAGGTACACTTTATCTTCTGATCACGCCATGGCGGGACATGAAAAGTAACGTAAATTAGTATAACATTCCGGCAGATTTTTGTACAGCCTTGATTATCTTGGCATATCCGGTGCACCTGCAGAGATTGCCGGACAGCGCTTCCCTTATTTCATCCTCGGTGGGCTGCGGATTTTTGTCCAGCAGACACACGGCGGACATCACCATGCCCGGCGTACAGTAGCCGCACTGTATGGCCCATTCTTCAATAAAGGCTTTCTGCACAGGATGCAGCCCCGCCCTCCCTATTCCTTCGATCGTGGTTATATCCGCTCCGTCGGCCTGAGGTGCGGGCACAAGGCATGAATTCACCGTCCTGCCGTTCATTATGACGGTACATGCACCGCACTCCCCCATCCCGCAGGATTCCTTGGTGCCCGTGAGATCAAGCCGGTCCCTAATGACCTGCAAAAGCGTCATATTTGGCCGTACTGTCAGATCATACCGCCTGCCGTTGACTTTTAATGAAATGTCCACATCCTTCATATCATCATCTCCCGATGACAAAATAACTCGTCCAGTCATCTTCCCTTTCCTTCATTCTGATGGCGTCGACGGGACAGACCTGCATACACATGGCGCATCCCACGCACCTTTCTTCATCTATGCGCGGCCGCCTGCCGTCCCCGTCCCAGTCTATAGCCCTGTGGCCGCCGTCCCTGCATGAGTTGAAGCACAGGCCGCAGCCTATGCACTTTTCATCGGCGAGTTCGGCCCGCGTATAAGGTGAAGGCAGCTCGTCGTGCTGTTTTAAATTGGGCAGCGCCTTTCCTATGATATCCATGGGAGATGCAAAACCTTTATCCGACAGATAATGGGCCAGGCCGCTCTTTAAGTCCTCTATCGTCCTGAAGCCATACGCCATGGGCAGAGTGCAGAACTGAACGTTGCCGGCACCCAGCGCCATTATCTGGACCACATCCCTCCAGCTGTATGCCCCTCCGTTGCCGGATATCGTGATATCCACATTGGATGCCACCTCGGCTATGGTGCGTAGGGTGAGCGGCAAGATCGCCGGGCCGGACAGACCCGAGTAAGTACCTTTGCCCCTCAGGCTTGGATATGGCTGGAATGTATCTATATCTATCCCCATCAATGAGGGAATGGTATTGCTGGCCGTGATCCCGTCGGCCCCTCCTCTTTTCACCGCCTGCGCCACCTCCACTATGTCGGTGACCTGCGGCGTGATCTTTATGAGCACCGGCGTATCCCCGGCAGCTTCTTTGACCCATCCGGCCACCTTCTCCGTAGCCTCGATGCTCTGCGCCAGCATTCTGCCCGGCGCTTCGCCCATGCTTCCCTGCGGGCAGCTGAAGCTGCACTCTATGAGATCGACTCCAGCCTTTTTTAGTCTGCGGACTAGTCCCTGCCAATCCTCTTTTTTCGAGCCCATTATGGAGGCCCCTATCATCTTGTCCGGGAATGCCTCCTTCAGTATCCTTACCCTCTTCTCTATGTCGTCTATATGGTACTGCGATATCAGGTCGATATTGCCCAGACCGGTGACTTTCCTGGCCTGCGGTCCGAAGGACGACATCATGGGATACTTCAGGCCTACGGGGTTATTTTCCACCGAGGTCGTCTTGAGGATCGCGCCGGCCCATCCGGCCTTAAGCCCGTCGGCAACTATCTCCAGCTCGTCGGTGGGAGGCGCTGCGGAGAGTATGAAGGGATTTTCCAGGTGTATGCCCAGAAAATCTACGGATATATCCTTTTTCTTATACATTCATAACTCCCCCTTCGATAAACTTCGCTATCTTCAAAGCCGCTGACTTCCCGTCGGATGCGCACTCCACTATGGTGGAAGCGCCGCGGACGATATCCCCTCCGGCGAATATGCCCTTAATGTTCGTCATCATATCCTCGCCGGTATCTATAAGCCCGTCCGCCTTCCTGCTTATGCCGGGAAACGCCTTATCCGCCTGCTGTCCCACGGCAACGACTATGGTATCCAGCGGTATGGTAAAGTCCGAACCGGGTACCGGCTGCGGCCTTCTCCTGCCCGATGCGTCCGGCTCTCCCAGGTGCGCCCTCGTAAGCAGTATACCCTCCACGCGGCCGCCGCCCTTTATTTCCTTAGGTATAGACATGAACTGGAACGTCACGCCCAGCTCGTTGGCCTCCTCTATCTCGTCGGCAAAGGCCTTTATCTCCTTCATGCCCCGCCTGTAAATGATCTCCACGTCCCTGGATGGGTCCTCGGCCTTTAATGCCGCCGCTGTTTCCACTGCCACATTCCCGCCGCCTATCACCCCTATCCTCTTGCCTGCCTTGGATCTTACCCCGTTCTTTATGTCCCTGAGTATTTCCCTCGCCTTGTATACGCCCTTGAGGGACTCACCGGGTATGCCGAGATCGCGTTCTTCGGCCAGGCCCGCCGATACGAATACCGCGTCATAGCTCTTTAGCAGCTCCTGCGCTGAATCCACATCCTCGTCTATTACGCCGGATACAAAATTATCGTTTATAAATCCCGTCTCCCGTCCTGCCCTGTCTTCCGGCAGTCTGCCCGAAGATACCTCCTGCATGGGTATTCCTCCCGGCTTGTCTTTCTCATAGACGTAAGGACTATATCCCTTCAGCCGCAGCTCCCGCGCACAGGCCAGGCCAGCCGGTCCGCCTCCTATTATGGCGACCTTGCCGCCCTTTGCCGCAGGGACCTCCAGGTTTTCCGCCATATCCGCATTTCCCGTCACATACCTGTGGAGCTCCCTTATCCGTATAGGGGAATTGATTTGTGTCCTGGTACATACGTCCTGGCAAAAGGCCGGACACAACTCCCCGCATATATCTATCATGGGATTGGCTTCCGTTATTATCTCCATGGCTCCCTTGAGATTGCCTGTCGTTATGGACCTTATGAATTCCGGCACGGGTACGGCACTCGGACATGCCTTTTCGCACGGCGCATCGTAGCAGTACAGGCATCTTCCGGCCTCAAGGACAGCCTGTTCCCTTGTCAAAATATTCCGCATGATCTTCCCCCCTTAAGCTTATTTTATCTCCCGCCCATGGTTAGCGCCATGACTGCCTTTGCGGTGTGCAGCCTGTTTTCCGCCTCATCATAGATCACGGAGTGCGGACCGTCTATCACCGAATCTACGACCTCGTTGCCCCTGTCCGCAGGCAGCGCGTGCATATACAGGCAGTCCTTGTTTGTAAGAGCCATCATATCCTCCGTACATATCCAACCCTTATTGGACTCCAGCGTAGAGTCTATGACCTCGCTGCTCTGATTGGTGACCCAGCTGCCCCAGTTTTTGGGGAACACGACGTCGGCATCCCTGTATGCCTTTTCCATATCGCCGGTTATGGTCAGGCTGCCTCCGTATTTTTCAGCATTTTCTTTAGCCTGGTCTATCACAAAGTCCGGCAGTTTGTATCCCTCGGGATATGCCAGAGTCACGTCCATACCATACCTCGGGAATAGAAGCACCTGGGATACGGGTACGGAGATGGGCTTTTTGTGAGTGGTGGCATAGGCCCATATGACGGATACCTTCAAGTGCCTCGTGTTCATGCCCAGCTTTTCCTGTATGGTCATCAGGTCGGCCAGCACCTGCATCGGGTGATACAGGTCGGTCTGCAGATTGATGACCGGCACAGTGGTATTGGCCGCCATCTCCTCAAGATATTCATTGCCGACGTCCCAGAAGCAGTTTCTGCAGGCTATGGCCTCGCCGAACCTTCCGAGGATTATCGCGGTGTCCTTGGCGGACTCCGCATGGGCCACCTGCATCGTACTTGTGTCGAGAAAATTGGCATGCCCACCCAACTGGGTTATGCCCGTCTCCATGGAATTCCTCGTCCTGGTGGACTGCTCAAAGAACATCAGGAATATGGTCTTGTAACTGAGGTAGGGAGTCGGTATGCCCATGGCATGTTTCCTCTTTAGATCATAGGACACGTCCAGTACGGTATCTATCTCCTCCTTGGTCCAGTCCTGAAGAGTTATCAGGTGTTTCCCTCTAAATATGGTGTTCATTATGTCTTCCTCCTTAGTTTTTAAAGTGTCAAACGGATTCGGGATCATACCAGATTTTTCGTATTGCAGGGCATCTGTCCCGCATAGCCGTTTACATATACGCGCGGTATCGCCGCATACATGGCCGCGGCCTTTACCAGTTCGTCCTTCCACGTCACCTCGTTGGGCGCATGGGCCTGGTCCTCATGGCCCGGCCCGAAGCCGACGCAGGGTATGCCGTATCTTCCCATGATCGAGACCCCGTTGGTGGAAAATATCCACTTGGATATCTCCGGCCGCTCATCAAACAACCCGCCGTATGCATCGGTGAGCGTCCTGCATACCGGATGATCTTCCTCTATCAGCCAGGTCGGGAAATAGGCTTCCGTCGGATATTCCACCCCGGTGTATGAAGGCCTGCCGTAGCCGTACATGCCGACCTCGGCGCCCGACTCCCTGACCGACTTAAGTTCCCGTATCTGCTTTAGGGCAAGCTCAGCGTCCTCTCCCGCCGTAAGCCTCCTGTCTATGGATATGCTGCAGCCGTCGGCCACGGCGCATCTGGATGGAGACGTAAAGAATATCTGTGAGACCGTAAGCGTACCCTTGCCCAGAAAATCATGGTTCTTAAGTATTTCATTCAATTCCTTGAGTTCCATGAGTATGGGAGCCATCTTGTAAATGGCGTTGTCCCCCCTCTCCGGCGCCGAGCCGTGACAGCTCATGCCGTGGGTGGTCACCTTCATCTCCATCCTGCCCCTGTGCCCCCGGTTTATCCTGCATGAAGTCGGCTCGGTGAGCACGACGAATTCCGGCCTTATATGGTCCTCATTGATTATATACTGCCAGCACAGGCCGTCGCAGTCCTCCTCCTGCACCGTGCCGGTCACCAGAAGGGTATAGTCGTCCTCCAGGCCCAGCTGCTTTATTATCTTGCCGGCATATACCATGGAGGCCATGCCTCCCTCCTGGTCGCTGGCTCCCCTTCCGCCTATGACCCTGTCGTCCTCATAGCCCTCATAGGGATCGAAATCCCACAGCTGCGGGTCGCCCACTCCCACCGTATCTATATGGGCATCCATGGCTATCAGATGTTTCCCGTGGCCGATGTATCCCAAGACGTTGCCCATGGGATCTATCTCGACCCTGTCGAAGCCCGCGCCGAGCATCTCCGCCTTTATGCGCCCGATGACCTCTTTCTCATGGCAGCTCTCGCTGGGCAGCGCTATCATATCCCGCAAAAACCGGGACATATCCGGTTTATACCTTTCGGCCAGGCCATATATCTCTTTAAAATTTATATCCATTGACATTTCCCCCCGTTCGTCGCATGCTATAAATTGCTCTTTACAAACTCTCCGAAACCTCTCCGTCCCGTCACCCCTTTGCCGACATCATAAACGACCTCTCCCCGCACTATGGTCTTTATGACCCTGCCCTTCAATTTGCTTCCCATGAGAGGCGAATACTTTCCCTTGGACTCCATGATCCCGGGGGTCACGGTCCATTCCCCGTCTATGTCGGCAATGGCAAAATCGGCGTCCGCACCCACGGCTATATCCCCTTTTTTCGGGTAAAGTCCGTATCTGACCGCCGCATTTTTCGCCATGAGACTGCATATATCCTCTAACGTCAGCCTCCCCGCATGATATCCGTATGTCAGAACCGAGGGCAAAGAGAACTGTACTCCGGGTATGCCGGCGTAATTGTCCCATATGCTTTCCCTCGTCTTCTCCTCGGGATATATTCCGGCCGCATGATCCGTGGAAATGAAGTCGTCCGAGCCGCTCTTAAGTCCATCCCACAGGGCCTCCCTGTCCTCCCGCTCTCTCACCGGAGGGGCTATCTTGAGGACGGATCCCTTTTCCATCAGGTCGTCGACCGTAAAGAGCAGGTACTGAGGGCATGTCTCCGCAGTTATGTCCACCCCGTGCTGCTTGGCCCATTGGACCACATGCAGCCCTTCCTTTGAAGAGAGATGGACAATATGCAGCTTGTTGCCGGCCTTTTCCGCGATCCCCACGACGCTCCATATGGCCGCAGGCTCCGCCTCATAGGTCCTGCCTTCATACCAGCTTCGCGGGTCGGTCCTTCCGGCATTACGAAGGTGATCGGAATAAAAATCGACCAGTTCACAGTCCTCGGCATGGACCGCACATACCAGGCCAAGTTCCCTAAGCTCGCGAAAGGCGGTGTCCATGAGAGGCAGCGGCATCCTCGGATATGTCTCCATACCCGATACGGTATAGAACTTCACTCCCACTATCCCTCTGTCCTTAAGTTCCTTAAGGTCCCTTACATAACTCCCGCTCTCTATCTGCGCCGGCGTCACGCCTCCCCAAAAGGCGAAATCCACATAGGCCTTATCCCTTACGATGCCCAGCTTATGATCGAAGTTACAGCCGTTTATCACCGGAGGCAGCGACGTGCACGGCATATCTATTATAGTCGTCACGCCTCCCGCAGCAGCGCTCCCTGTTCCCGTACCAAAATCCTCCCTGTCCGTAAAACCGGGATCGTCAAAATGCACATGGGGATCTACGATCCCCGGGAAGATGACGCATCCCGCCGCATCTATCTCCCTGCGGACGTCTATGCTCTTGTCTTCGCCGTCGCAGATCTTCTCGATCTTACCCCAATTTACATAAATAGTGACACGCTTTAGAGTATTCCCTTCTGCAACAACGCATCCGTTGATTATCCTGATATCCATTCCAATTCTCCTTTAAACAGATCGACCAATTCAAACCTGTCGACATCCACCAGCCCGCTCGTGCTGATCTTGAGTTTGGGACAGACGGCCAGTGAGATAAACGAGAGGGTCATGAAGGGATTCTTTATATCCACCCCATTGCTCTCCTTCACGATATCGCACAGCCGGATAAATTCTTGAGCCGTCGAACCTACCGGTTTATCGGTCATGAGGCCGCCGTAAGGCAGCGCGAGGCAGCCCAGTACCTGTCCGTCCAGACTGACCGCTATGCCGCCGCCTGTCTCCTTTAATTTATTAACCGCCGTGATCATATCTCCGTCATTTTCTCCCGCAGCTATTATGTTGTGTGAATCGTGGGATATGCTGGTGGCAAACGCCCCCCTCTTAAGGCCCAATCCGCTGACAAATCCAATGCCGATCTTTCCCGTGGCCCTATGCCTCTCGACCACCGCAAGCTTTATTATATCCCTGTCCGTATCCGACTCAGCGCAGCCGTTCACCACTCTGGGAGCTGCGATAATCTCGTCGGTGAATATGGATTCCGCCCTTAAACCTATGACCTTCATTGAGTCTCCCAGCGCCGGTACCTTGAAACTGCAGTCATCCAGAGGTGCGATATTGACGGAGTTGATTGCCGCCACGGCGGGGGCTCGTGTGCTGAAGACGGCCTTCCCGTCCTGTGCGACCAGCGCGCCGCTCTTATAGACCCCTTTTATCTTGAGTATATCGTCAAACACGACCATGTCGGCATCATAACCCGGCGCTATCCCGCCCTTATGTTTGAATCCGAAAAACGCAGCGGGATTCAAAGTAGCAAGCCTGATGGCTGTGGCAAGCGGCACGCCGTTTTCGGTGAGCAGATGGATCGCAAAGTTGATATGGCCCTCGCCGACAAGGTCTTCCGGGTGCTTATCGTCCGTACACAGCAGTATCCTGTGCTTGGTATTGTCGTTTACGATGGGGAGAAGTCTGAGTATGTCCCTGGTGAGCGAACCCTCCCGCATCATTATCCACATGCCCTTTTTAAGCTTCTCCATCGCCTCTTGGGGCGTGGTACATTCATGGTCCGCCATTATGCCGGAAGACAGATAGGCATCAAGTTCCCGTCCCGTAAGACCTGGAGAATGACCATCCATGATCCTGCCGCTGAACAGGGCTATCTTATCCAGCACATCCCCGTCCTTCCCAAGCAGACCGGGGTAATTCATCATTTCGGCCAGGCCCAGCACCCGCGGCTCATCAGCAAAGGCCTTCAGGTCCTCCGCCTTAAGCTCCGCCCCGGAGCTCTCAAAGGGCCCGGCCGGCACGCAGGACGGCAGCATAAAGAATATGTCCACGGGCAGATCCTTTGAGTTGTCGATCATAAACCGGATGCCGTCCGCCCCCGCCACATTGGCTATTTCATGGGGATCGACGACCGCCGTGAGCGTACCCAGCGGCGCCACCGCCTTGGCAAATTCCGTAGGTATGCACATGGTACTCTCGATATGCATATGAGAATCCGTAAAGGCCGGGGCGACATACGCGCCCTCTGCATCCAAGACCTGTTTTGCATTTTCAAATTTTCCGACTCCCACGATCTTTCCCCTATATATGAGTACGTCGGCATCATCTATCGACTCGTCGAATACGTTCACAATGCGGCCGTTCTTTATAAGCAGATCACCTTCCGCTTTCCCCAGCGCCACATCTATGATATCGCCCAGCTCACCTACTTTATCAGTCATTTGCTATCTTCTCCCAGAATCTATTGGCCACCTCCCGGGACCTGGCCATTATTCTCTCCTCATCCATTACGACCAGCTCATGATCCTTCATGAGGACGCGCCCACCTACGATCGTCGTATTCACCTGATTGTCCCTCATTCCAAATATCAGATGGCCGAAATAATTATTTTCATTGAATGGAGTAGGCGGGTAGTAATCCATTATGATAATGTCGGCATATGCGCCCGGCTTTATAACGCCTACCGGCCTGTCGTAGAATTTGCCGAATATCCTGGCGTTGTTCTCAAAGAGCATCCTCCTGCTCTCCTCAAAGCCCACCCTCGGATCACTGTGAACAAACTTTGGAAGGATGTATGCCGTCTTGACCGACTCCAGCATGGACGGCGTATATCCGTCGGTGCCTATGCCCACGAGGATCCCCTTCTCAAAGAATTTGAGCAGCGGCGCGCTTCCCACACCGTTGTTCATATTTGACTGCGGGTTGTGTATCACCATCGTCCCGGTATTTTTTAAAATATCGATCTCATTATCGTCTACATGCACGCAGTGAACGGCCAGGGTCTTATCCCCCAGTATGCCAAAGGAATTCAGCCTGTCAGCCACCCTCACGCCGCTCTTGCTCAAGCAGTCTTCCACATCCTCTATTCCCTCGGCCACATGCACATGGAAACCGGTCCCCAGCGATCCGGCCTGCGCCGCACATCTTTCCAGTGTATCATTGGAAAGGGTGAGCGAGGCATGAAGTCCGAAGGTGGCTTTAACGGCGTCATCCGTGTTTTTCTTTTTTTTGATGAACCTAACGTTTTCCCGTATTGCGGCATCGGTCATTTCCCTGCCCCATCTGTCCGACGTCTCATAGCAGAGCACAGCGCGCTGCCCGACATCCGACGCTGCCTTTTCCAGTATGTCCAGACTTCCGTCCACCAAACCGTACGAGGCATGGTGATCGATTATCCCCGTGACCCCGCACTTGATGCCCTCTATTATGGGTATCATGGCGCTGTAGTAGAGCTCCTCTTCGGTGCTGAGACATTTGTCCAGTTTAAACCACAGTTTTTCCAGGATCTCCGTGAAATTTTTTGCCGGCTCGCCCGGCAGAGACATCCCTCTGGAAAACGTACTGTAAAGATGCATATGAGTATTGAGCAGGCCGGGCATAATTAAACGCCGACCGACATCCATAAATTCCGCATCGGGATATTTTTCCCTTAAATCTGTGGTCGTACCGACTTCCTTTATATATTTCCCGTCTATCGCAACGGCCCCGTCCTCTATAAAGCGATTGTTTTCCCCCATGGTCAGTACTGCTCCATTGCCTATGATCAGCATATTATTGCCCCCTTTTATCGTTTCCTTTTGATCTCCCTCAGCACCTTCTCAGGGGTCAAGGGAAAATCCTTTATCCTTATCCCCAGCGCGTCATACAGGGCATTGGCTATCGCCGGCGCGGGCCCGTTTATGTTTATCTCCGCCGCCGACTTGGCGCCGTATGGGCCCGTAGGCTCGTAAGTCTCCGCCAATATCGGAACGATCTCGGGCATATCCCTGGCTGAAAATATTTTATAGTCCGCGAAACTGCCGTTCAGCATCTTTCCGCTTTTATCAAAGATATACTCCTCCGTGAGGGCATAACCCAGTCCCTCGGAGACCGCGCCGTAAACCTGTCCCTTTACCAATTCGGGGTTTATGGCCTGGCCGCAGTCCATGGCAGCCACATATTTGATCGGTTTTATAATGCCGGTCTCCTCATCCACTTCTATTTCGGCGAAGTGGGCCGCAAATGGAGGCGGCGAATAGGGCGATACCATGGAGGCGGAGGCGATTATCTGATGCAGATTGTCAACATAGAGGGAATTACAGGCAATCTCCGAAAGAGACAGCGATTTGCCGCTGGACCTGCTTATCACCCTTCCGCCCTCCAGCACGAAGTCCTTGCCGTCTATCTCGCCCAACATTTCCTTGGCCACGTCGATGATCTGTTCCCTCACGGACATGGCGGCCTTCCATGCGGCGCTCCCCGAGATATATAGTCCGCTGGACGCATATGCGCCCACGTCAAAGGGAGTGAGATCAGTATCGGACGCATAGACTATGATATCCTCCGGACGCACGCCCAGCGTCTCGGCCACGATCTGGCTTGCAACAGTGTCCAGGCCGGTGCCCAGATCGGTGCCGCCGTACAAAAGGTTAAAGGAACCGTCCTCATTCATCTTTAAGGTCGCGGCTCCCATATCCACCATGGCTATGGCAGAACCCTGCATCAGCATTGCCATTCCTATCCCGCGCACCTTGCTTCCGTTTCTGATGTGTTCCCCGTGCTTTTCATGCCAGCCTATCTCCTTGGCTCCCCTGTCCAAAAGCTCATCCATCGCGCAGCTCCTTATTATCTGCTCGACGCCTTCCTTGCCTTCGCCAAGGGCCTTGAATACGGGCGAAGTCTCCCCTTCTCTTATGTGGTTCTTCCTTCTGAATTCCACGGGGTCCATACCCATCTTATATGCCAGCTCATCGGTCACCTGCTCCAGCGCGGCATAGGCCTGAGGAGCGCCGTATCCCCTGTTGGCTCCCGACACTGGAAGATTGGTGTATACTATATCGGCCATATACTCTATGGCCTTGGCCTTGTTATACAGAGGCAGCGACTTCGAGCCCGTATTTGACGCCACTGTGAGCCCGTGAGATCCGTATGCTCCGGTATTGCTGAGCACATGCATGCTTACGGCATTGACTATGCCGCCTCTGTCCGCACCGATCTTGACCGTGATCTCCATGGGATGACGGGTCCTGGTGGACATCAGCTCCTCTTTCCGTGAACATATGGCTCTCGCCGGCCTGCCTGTCTTCAAGGTCACATAGGCGCAGACGTCCTCCAGTATGATCTCCTGCTTCGTGCCGAATCCGCCGCCCGTGCGCGGCTTTATGACCCGAACGTTCTTTACCGGTATTTCCAGCACCTGGGCCACTATCCGCCTTACATGGAAGGGGACCTGCGTGGACGTCCTTATGACGATCCTCCCGTATTCATCGAGACATGTGATGGTGACGTGGGGCTCTATGGGGGTTATCTGCATATATTGAGTGCTTATGGTATCTTCCACCGTATAAGCGGATTTTTTAAATTCCTCCCCGACGTCGCCAACCTTCATCTCTATCTTTGCGGCAATGTTGCGCTTGGGATCGTATGCACCCGTTATCTCCGGCTCGTCATGGATGACCGGTGCGTTTTCCTTCATGGCGTCATGGGCATCCAAAACAGCCGGGAGGATTTTATATTTTACATCTATGAGCTTCAATGCTTCGCAGGCGGCCTCTTCACTGTCTGCAGCGACGGCGGCCACCCTGTCTCCCACAAATCTCATCTTGCCGTTGAACATATAGCTGTCATAGGGCGACGGCTCCGGCCAGCCCTGGCCCGCCGTTGTGTGTATGACACGGGGAGTATTCTTGTTAGTGAGCACCATGGCGACGCCGGGATAGGCCTCCGCCTTAGAGGTATCTATTTCCTCTATTAATGCATGAGGGTATGGGGAGTACATCATCTTTATATGCAGCATATTATCCAGAGAGATATCGTCGGTAAACACGGCCTGGCCGGTCACCAGTGACATTGCATCCCTTTTCTCCTCATTTATCCCAATGGATCTACGCCCTGTCATCGTTTTCCGCCTCCCTCATCATTTCTGCCGCCATCTTCACGGCCGCGACCTGCTGAGCATACCCCGAACAGCGGCACAGATTCCCGTCTAAAGCCATCCTTATGTCCTCCTCGCTGGGATCGGGATCTCTAAGAAGCAACGCGTAGGCGGAGAGTATCTGTCCCGGGGTACAGTAACCGCACTGCACCGCACCATATTTGACAAACGCCTGCTGAATGAGATGCGGGTTCGTGATATCTCCCAGCCCTTTTACGGTAGTGATCTTGGCGCCGCACACCCCGGCCGCCGGCACCATACAGCTTGCATACGGGATATTGTCTATCAGGACGGTACAGGCGCCGCACAGTCCTTCATAGCAGTCGCCCTTTACCTCCATGTATCCGTTGTCCTTGAGCACGTCCAGCAGCCGGTCTCCCGGCGATATATCAAACCTCTTCTCTTTCCCGTTGATCCTATAGACCGCTTCCATCTTTTACACCCGCCCTCCTGAGAATGCGCCCGGCGAATACCCCCGCCAGGTGCCTTCTGTACTCGCCGCTTATCCTGTAATCGTCCGAGGCATTCAGGTTTTGCTCAACATAGGCTGAAAATTCGCCGGCAGTCTTCTCATCCAGGCTCCTGCCCCTGAGGAAGTCCTCCCCCTCGCCGAATCTTTCCGTGGGGCTTTTGCCGCAGCCCGCGGCTATCGACACGTCCCGTATGACGTTCCCCTCCGTCTTGAACATTATCGCAATATTGACAAGCGGGCTGTCGGTGGCTGTCCTTACGAACCTTTCCATGCCGAAGTTATAGCTGGAATAATCCTTATTGAGGCATATCCCCTTTATGATTGCCCCCTTGACAGCTTCAAAGCGGCCGTAAAAGTCATCCAGGGATATCCTGCTTTGCCCGTTTTCGCCAAAAATGACGACGTCCGCTCTGGCGGCCAAGAGCGCGGTGGCAATATCTGAAAAACGCCTGTCCGGTATAAGCGCGCCGCCTATGGTCATCTGATTCCTGATGAGCTCCGTAGAGACGCCCTTTAAAACCCCGGTCAGCTGTCCACCCATGTAGTTCTTTGCCGTACCGGAATGTATAAGTTCATTGAGTGGCACCCTGCTCCCTATTCTTACCTCATTTCCATTTTCGGTTATATCCTTGAGCCCGATCCCGTCCAAGAAAATAAGAGCCTTTACATTATCGTCGTTTGCCGCCGCTATACCCAGGCCGCCTCCCACGACTGCAGCTTCGCCCTCATGAGCGTGCAGTATCCGCAGTGCCTCCTCCAGCGTGTCCGGACGGTAGCATTCTTCAATGCCCGAGATCCTCATAGCCAGCCCCCCTCGTTTTGATCATGATTCCAGAAGCTTTTTGGAAATACGGTTTTGCTCCTGTACAATTGCCTTTTCATCCAGCTTTGTGAAATGTCCGTCCTCTATCAGCACGTCGCCGTTTATCATGGAGAAATCCACCGCCTTGGCATCGCAGAGTACCAATGATGCCACAGGATCGGAGAGCCCTCCGGCAAACTCCAGTCTATCCAGCCTAAATCCTATGATATCCGCAGCCTTGCCCACCTCTAAGGAACCTATCTCCTTATCCATCCTCATGACCTTGGCTCCGCCCATGTTGCCCATATAGAGCGCTTCCCGCGGAGTTATGGCGTCGGAGCCGTATTTGACCCGCTGAAGCAGTAGAGTATTCCTGATCTCTAAAAGGAAATTGCCGGAATCATTGCTGGCGCTGCCGTCGACCCCCAAGCCGATCCTCATGCCGGCGTTCTTCATCTTGGTGACCGGGGCTATGCCCGAACCCAGACGCATGTTCGACGTAGGACAGTGAGCCAGGCCCACGTCATGCTCGGCAAGTTTCTTTATATCCTCATCCGATACCCATACCATGTGGGTAAACCATGCCCGCGGGTTTAACCATCCCAAGCTCTCCATGTAATCCACGGGCTTCAATCCGAAGTGTTCGAGGCAGTAATCGTCCTCATCCTGCGTCTCCGCCACATGGGTGTTGATTATGACGTCATATTTTTCAGCCAGCCAGAGGGTGTCCTTTAGCAGCTGCTTTGTCACGGAAAACGGAGAACATGGCGCGAGCGCGACCCTCCTCATGGAGAATGGCCGCGGATCATGGTATTTCTCTATTACCCTTTCGCAGTCCCTGAGTATATCCTCTTCCTCCTGCACCACCGAGTCGGGCGGCAGTCCCCCGTCCTTCTTCGAAAGGCACATGCTGCCGCGGGTGGGGTGGAATCTCACGCCCGTAAACTGCGCCCCTTCTATCTGTGCATCCAACAGGTACGGGTGTCCCTTGGGGAAAAGATAATGATGATCGGTGGTCGTGGTGACCCCGCTCTTCATCATTTCCATTATTGCCGTCATCGTGGAGGTCCTGACGGCCTCCTCGTCGATGTTCTTCCACTTTTCATAGAGGAAGGTCAGCCAGTCGAACAACTTGGCGCTCTGTACCTCCTTTACGGCTCTGGTAAGCGATTGGTAAAAATGATGGTGCGTGTTTACAAAACCGGGAAGTATCATCATTCCCTTTGCGGAGATCACCCTGTCGGGCTTCTGCACTTCGGCCGGGCCGCTTCCCATGCCTTTGATCACGTTGTCCTCGATATATATCCAGCCGCCCTTTATTTCCTCCATGTTTTGATTAAAAGTGGAGATAATGTCCGCATCCTTGATCAATGTCTTCATTTTATACCTCCTTCTTTGCGCTTTAAAAGCTCATATATCCTTTCGGATGTGGCGGGAATACTGTAAACCCTTATCCCGGCCGCATCGTGTATGGCATTGGTCACGGCGGGAGCCGTAGGCACCATGCCTATCTCGCCTATGCCCTTAGCGCCGAACGGTCCCGTGGTCTCATAGTTTGTTACCGGGATCGTCTCTATCGTACGGGGCGAATCCTTGGCAGTCGGTATGATGTATGTGGAGAGATTGGGATTGACGACCGCACCGTTTTTGATCATCAGGTCCTCGGTGAGCGCATAACCGCAGCCCATCACAAATCCCCCTTCCGACTGTCCCTCCATCCCGGCCTTGTTTATGACGGTGCCCGCGTCCACAGACACCACTCCGTCGGTCACGGCGGCCTGGCCGGTGAGCGTATCCACCTCCACAGCGGCGACCTGCCCGCAGCAGGAATATATATGATGTGGCAGTCCAAAAGCCCCTTCAATGGCCTTATCGGCCGTCGGCATATCAAAATGGCCCTCGCACACGGGAACGCCTCCGTTGCATGCCGCATAGCGCGCTATTTCCTCATAGTCAGAGGTCTTGCTTCCATCCTGGTCCGCACAGGCCCTGCCGTCCTCCAAAACGATCTTCTCCGCAGGAACATTCATTATCCTCGATGCCAAGACCGCGATCTTAGAATTCATATCCTCCGCAGCCAGGGCAATTGCCTTGCCCCCTGCGTAAGTAGCCCTGGACGCCGTGGTCGGCCCCGCGTCCGGCGCATTCCCCGTGTCCCCTACGACCACCCTTATCCCTTCTATGGGGAACTTCAACGCCTCCGCCGCGATCTGAGCATATACCGTCATCGCGCCTTGACCTATCTCCACGCATCCTACCCTTACGGTAAAACCGCCGCTGTCATTCATCTCCACTATGGCGTCTCCGTAATCCGGCAGGCCTACGCCCAGTCCCATGCCCTGCCAGGAAAGCGCCGCTCCCACGCCGCTTTTTATCCATGGCCTCTTTGTATCCTCTGCTTTAAATTTATCCCTATGTTTCCAGAGATCGCTGTTTTCCATGGCGTCCAGCACCGCTTCGGATTCCACATCCGTGGTGATGTGATGTCCTATGGGAGATTCCTCTCCCTTCTTTAAAATATTCTTTCTGCGCAGCGCTATGGGATCGATACCTAATCTTTCAGCTATTATATCCAGCTGCGACTCCATGGCGAAAGTCACCTGGGGCACGCCGAATCCCCTGAACGCCCCCGATATGCCGTTATTCGTATACACGCTGTAACCCTCTATATGGGTGTGGGGTATCCTATAGAGGCCGCAGCAGGATTCCAATGCCAGATTGAGTATGGCTGCTCCCAGAGAGGCATACGCTCCCGTATCGGCATATACCAACACGTCGTTGGCTGTTAAGGTGCCGTCGCTTTTCACGCCCGTCCTGTAGGTCAGGCTCATGGGGTGTCTCTTCCAATAGAATTTTATCGATTCCTCTCTGGACATGACCATCTTTACCGGCCTTCCGGTCTTTAACGCCAGAAGCGCCATGACCGGCTGAATGGTGAGCTCGTCTTTGCCGCCGAAAGCCCCTCCCACGGGACTGGATACCACCCTTATCCTCTCCTCCGGCATATCCAGGCACCTGGACAGCTGAAGCCGGTCCCGGTGCGGATAATGAGAACCCGCATAGACCGTAAGCGACCCGTCCTCTTCCACCAGCGCGGCCCCGCCCTGTGTCTCCAGAAAGACATGTTCCTGCCTACCCGTATGGTAGGTGTTTTCTATGATAAGGTCGGCATCGGCAAAACCTTCGTCGATACTGCCCTTGCTCATCTCGGTGTGGACCAGGATATTGCCCTCCTCGTGGACCTTGGGAGCATCAGGCAGGACTGCCGCAAACAGGTCATCCACAATGGGCAGAGGCTGATACTCCACCTCTATCAAAGCGGCAGCTTTTTTCGCTATATCCTGCGTGACGGCGGCAACCGCGGCAACCGCATCGCCTATATACCTGACCTTCTCCCTGCACAGCACCGGCTGGTCCTGTATGGCTATGCCGAAGCCGTTCAGTCCGGGCACATCCTTCCATGTGATCACGGCAGCGACGCCGTCCAACGCTTCCGCCTTCGATGTGTCGATGCTCTTTATAAGGGCATGGGGATACGGCGAGCGCAGTATCTCTCCCCACAGCATGCCGTCATAGGTAAGGTCGGACATATACTTTGTGGCTCCCGTGACCTTATCATAGGCATCCAGTCTGGGGATATTCCTGCCGACATATTTCGCAGCCATCAAATCACCCCCAGTTCATACATACCTTCGCAGAATAAACTCGCGCTCATCTCGGCTCTGTAACCGGCGGAAGCCCTTACATCGCTTATCGGGGATGCGCTCTCCCTTATGCTGCGTGCTATTTCCTTCAGCATATCCGGCCCGTCTAAAGCCGAACCCGTCATCAGCTCCTCGGCCTGAGTGCATCTGATGACCGTGGGCCCTGCGGCCCCAAGGGCCACCGATGCCTTCTCTATCACCCGGCCCGGCTGGTTTACCTTGAGCAATACGGCCACATTGACTATGGATATGGCCAGCGCGTTTCTCTGCCCCAGCTTTTTGAAAAAGCCCTTCTCTCCGCCGCCCGCTTCGGGTACGGATATATCCACCAGCATCTCATTACTCTTCATGACCGTTTTGCCCGGCCCCGTATAGAAGTCCCCGATGGGCACCAGCCTCTCCCCGTCCGCGCTCTTTAGCTTCAACGCGGCTCCATGTACAAACAGGGCGGGTATGGTGTCTCCCGCAGGAGAGGCGTTCATCACATTCCCCCCGATCGTTCCCCTGTTTCTTATCTGAGGGGAGCCGACCAAAGCGCAGGCGGCTTTCAATACGGGAAGTTTATCGCATATATATGAGTCCAGTACCTCGCTATGTGTGGCAAGGGGGGCTATGTGAACATAGCCCCTCTCCCTGATGATACCCTGCATCCCGTCCAATCGGGTTATATCTATTATATTGTCTTCCCTTACCATGTCATGTTTCAGCCTGACCATGAGATCCGTGCCGCCGGCAAGGATCCTGGCCCGGCCCTTCATACTGTCCAAGAGTTTTAGACATTCATCCATAGAAGAAGGTGCAAAATAGTTGAATCCCTTCATAAAACCCCTTCCTTTATTGTCCCTGATATAATGGGAATCTGCCTGTTATTCCCGCCACCCTGTCCTTCATTGTATCCGCGCTGTAATCGCCCTTTATCACGGTGGCGATGATATCCGCTATCTCATCCATCTCGCACACGCCGAAACCTCTGGTGGTCGTAGCCGGTGTTCCCACGCGGATACCGCTGGTCACATTGGGCCCCTTGGGGTCGTCGGGAATGGTATTCTTATTCACCGTAATGTTTATTTCCTCCAATTTCTTTTCGATATCCTTGCCGCTCACATCATACTTTCTTAAATCTATGAGCATGAGGTGATTGTCGGTCCCTCCCGATACCAGGTCGATATCCCTCTTTAGCAGGCCGTTCGCAAGGGCCTTGGCGTTTTCCACAATCCTGCCCTGATATTGTTTAAAATCATCGGACATCGCCTCTTTGAAGCACACCGCCTTGGCTGCGATTATGTGCATCAGCGGGCCGCCCTGGGTTCCCGGGAAAATGGCCTTGTCTATCGCCTTGCCGAGCTCTTCCTTACAGAGTATGGCTCCTCCCCTGGGTCCTCTCAAGGTCTTATGAGTGGTGGTGGTCACCACGTCGGCATAGGGAACGGGGCTCATGTGGTATCCCGCGGCGACAAGGCCCGCGATATGGGCCATATCGACCATGAGGTATGCATCCACGCTGTCGGCGATCTCCCTTATGCGCTTAAAATCTATCTCTCTCGGATAGGCGCTGGCTCCGGCGACGATCAGCTTGGGCCCGGCCTGTTTTGCGATCCTTGCCATCTCGTCATAGTCGATCCTGCCCGTGGCGGGATTCACGCCATAGGGTACGAAGTTAAAATACTTTCCCGATATGTTCACGGGGCTGCCATGGGTCAGATGGCCTCCATGGGAAAGGTTCATGCCCATGACTGTGTCGCCGGGATTTAAAAGTGCAAAATAGACGGCTATATTGGCCTGAGCGCCCGAATGGGGCTGTACGTTGGCGTGTTCGGCATTAAAAAGCTTCATCAGTCTCTCTCTCGCCAGATTTTCCACCTCGTCGACAAACTGGCATCCACCGTAATATCGCTTTCCCGGATAACCCTCCGCATACTTGTTGGTGAGAACGGTGCCCATGGCCGCCATGACGGCAGGACTTACAAAGTTCTCGGAAGCGATGAGCTCTATCGTGTTCCTCTGTCTCCCCAGCTCCCTCTTTATACTTGCGGTCACCTCCGGGTCTACCTGTTCTATTGTCTTAAGTTCCATAACATTAAACATCTCCTCGTCGTAGTGTAATTATATTGCATATATCTCTATATTCTCTATTAAGCTCTTATTTCCTTCAAACGCCTGTCTATTTCTTCTACCTTTGCTCTCTCTCCTATCCACCAGTCCTGACTCCTTTGGGCATTGAGCCCTGCGACGGTCTTTCCCTGCTGTTCCACCCAGGTATAGTACTTGAGGTTGAACCATCTGTCGCGGTTATTGGCCGTTCCCTCCTGTATATAGTCTAGCTTTACATTCGCGAAGATGGAATCGTAATACACGGCGGCCTGAGTCCTGTCCATCCGTCCGTATCTGTCCTCCAGATCCGACATCACCGAGCGGTATCTGTCTATGGTATCCGTGAGTATCGTGACCACGTTCTCACCCTTGCCCAGTCTCATGAATTTGGCTGTCTTGATCGCCCCAAGCACATTGCAGACTCCCGATATTCCAAAGACGGTGGACATCTGCCTGACGGTATCCTCCGCTATGCCGGCCTCGTCGGCCAAATAACGCATGCCTTCGGGATCGGTCAGCAGCCGCAGTCCTTGTTTTGACTCCATGTCGTCTATGCACATGAGCATATCCATGTTCATTACGTTGTGTATCCATGTGACATGTTTATCCCCAATGCCCTGTATATCGTGGTCTCCGTATCCGTTGTTATACAGAGTGGGACACTGTACCGGCTCCAATCCCACTATCTTAAGACCGGGGAATAGCTCCTTCAGCCTGTCGCCCGCCGCAATGGTGCCGGCAGACCCCATGGCAGACACATATGCCGCGCATTTTCCGTTGCCTATGCCGCTTTTGCCCATATTCTCCACCATCTCAGCGATGGTGTTTCCGGTGACATAGTAATGGAATCTATAGTTGGCCATTACTTCGAACTGGTTGAGTACCTTTACCTTAGGGTCTCTCGAGAGCTCTTTGCACTTATCGTATATCTCCTTTACGCTGGACTCGCATCCCGGCGTCTTTATGTACCTTGCGCCATAGCCCTCTATCTTCTCAAATCTTTCCCGGCTCATCATCTCGGGAAGTATTACGACGGAATCGTAGCCCATTCTGGCGCCTACCCACGCCCCTCCTATGCCGTAATTGCCCGTGGAAGGATAGACCACCGTATTCTCGCCGGGAACTATCTCATTATACAGCTGCTTTTCAACTGTGACCGAATAGGTGGCGCCCACCTTATGCGAACCGGTGGGAAAATCCCTGCCGTACAGCACTATTATATTGGCATCCACGCCGGTGAGCTCTTTGGGAAGCATCATGCAGCACGGCGTGCCGTCCTGTTTTTTCCATGTTATATTGAATAGATTTATGGGATCCAAGGGATCGGTCTCCTTAGCCTTTAAAGCCTTCTCCCTGATCTCCGGTTTTATCCTGTCGGGGTGCAGCATTTCTTCAAATGTGGGACCCCATATAAGTTGTTTTGTCATATTGATCCTCCTCATTCATGCTTATTAAAGTGATCTTTATCTTATCCCGATCGAATGCAGTTTTTCGACGAGATCGCTCATCTCCGGCCGCACTGTCATGGCCTGGCCTGCCGCCCTTTGGGCGCTCCTTATATCCTTGAGCCCATTGCCGGTGACCACGACGGCGACTCTTTCGTCCGGCTTGAACCCGCCTTGCCCGGCCATCTTCTTAAATCCCGCGAAGCCGGTCACGCCGGCCGGCTCTCCGAAAACTCCCGTCTCTCTCGCCAGCTCTTTCATGGCATCCAGTATTTCTCCGTCCGTGACGGACACCATGTCCCCGCCGCTCTTCCTTACGGCACGTAAAGCCTTGGCCCAGTTTCTCGGCGCGCCCACGTCTATACTGTCCGCAATGGTATTCCCCTTGATAAATTTGACCTCTTTATTGCCCTTCCTAACGGCATCGAATATAGGGCTGCACCCTTCCGCCTGTACCCCGATTATCCGCGGTATGCGGTCTATAAAACCTATCTCCTTCAAATCATAAAACGCCTTATACAAACTGCTGATACAGCAGCCGTCTCCCACGGCTATAAAGACCTCATCGGGCACGTTCCAATCCAGCTGCTCCGCTATCTCCAGGCCGCATGTCTTTTTGCCCTCCACAAGATAGGGATTTATTCCGCAGTTCCTGTCGTACCAGCCGTACCTCTCTATGGCCTCCTCGGAAAGCCGGAAGGCATCCTCATAATCTCCCTTCACCAGCATCACGTTGGCGCCGTATATCAAAAGCTGCGTCACCTTGGCGACCGGCGCATCCTCCGGGACAAATATGAAACTCTTCAGCCCCGCCACGGCGGCAAAACCCGCCATCGAGCCGGCAGCGTTCCCCGTGGATGAACAGGCGATGGTACTGCGCCTGAAATCCAATGCCTTGGCAACGCCGACGCTGCTCGCCCTGTCCTTTAACGAGCCCGTCGGATTTCTTCCGTCGTCCTTTATGTATAGCTCCTTTATTCCGTATTTACCAGCTAAACGCTTGGAATTGTAAAGCGGTGTAAAGCCGACGGACAGAGGCTGTATGTGCGACACGTCGTCGACAGGCAGTATCGGCAGGTATCTCCAATGAGTACAATTTTTATCATGCTTCAGATCTTCTCTTGTAAACATTTTTTTAACGGCATCATAATCATAAATAACGTCCAGCGTACCGTCCAGTCCGCAATGCGGACAGGTATACATGTCTAGTTCCCCGTCGTATGTCCTCCCGCAGAGAACACATTTAAGTTCGGCCACATTCGACATTGATTCATCTCCTCAAGCTACTCGTTCACATAAGATCATTGCAAGAAGTATGCCATCCCTATTTATAAGGCATTAGGGGCAAAGCAGGAATTGAATATTTATCATTCTGATAAAAACACGGCGGATATTATATAAAAATACATTTATCAAAATGATAATAATATCATTCTGATAAATGTATCGAATACCGCTTTATCTTTCTGTAGAGCGTGGCTATGCCTATGCCCAGTTCATCCGCCGCCTTGAGCTTACCGCCGTAACTCGTTCCGTACCTGCGCAGCGCCTCGCAGATCAGTTCCCTTTCGCTGCCCCTCATGTCTATACTGCCGCCGTCGGTATCCCCCGACCCGCTGCGGTCCGTCCTGAATTTCTCCGGCAGGCTGAATACGTGGATCACGGGCGACTCTTCCATATTTATGGCATATTCTATGGTGTTCTCCAATTCCCTCACGTTCCCCGGCCAGGTATACTGCCTCAACGCCTTCATGGCTTCGGGAGCGATGCCGGAAATATTTTTGTTCAGGATGCCGGAGTATTGTCCGATAAAGTATTCTATCAACGGCTCCAAGTCCTCCAACCTCTGCCTGAGCGGGGGTATATTCAGCGGAATGACGTTAAGCCTGTAATACAGGTCGTCACGGAATTCGCCCTTTCTCACCTTGCTCTCAAGATTGCTGTTGGTCGCCGCGATGATCCTGACATTTATCTTTGTGCTCCGGTTTGAACCTAATCTCTCTATCTCCCTTTCCTGCAGCACCCTCAAGAGTTTTACCTGCAGATGGATGGGCATGTCTCCGATCTCGTCGAGGAAGATCGTCCCGCCGTCCGCCATTTCGAATTTACCCGGTTTGCCGCCCTTTCTCGCGCCGGTGAAGGCTCCTTCGTCATAGCCGAAGAGCTCGCTTTCAAGAAGATTATCGGGTATGGCGCCGCAGTTGACTGTGATAAACGGCTTATCCATACCGTCGCCGGTATAGTGTATGGCCCGGGCGAGTATCTCCTTGCCTGTGCCGCTCTCTCCGGTTATAAGTATCGTGGACCTACTTTTGGCTATCCTGAGTACGCGCTCTTTGAGCTCTACAATGGGCCGACTGACCCCGATAAAATCATCCAGGCCGATCTTGTCATGGGGCTGCATCATGTCATAGAAGAGCTGGTGGAATTTTGCCATCGGCCTCAGCAAGACCATGGCCCCAAATAAATTTTTTTCGAAGCTCAGGGGATACGCGGATACGAGAAACGGCTTCTCTTCCCCATCAAGGTTTATGAAGAGCTCCTTCTCCTCGATCTCCCTCCTCGTGGAAATGACGTCGTGGAGAAAGGCCAGGCCGGGCCAGCTGTCGATGGTGGCGTCCTGCCAGTCGTCCAGACTCATAAGCTCCCTTGCCGAAGCATTGATATGCAGCACCTTCCCATCCGCCTCAAAGGCTATGACGGGATCGGGTATCCTGTCTATCAGGAGCATTATCTCCTGGGTATAGAGCCGTTCCTCCTCCCTGAGCTTAGCCTTTACCACGCTGGCGGCTATCAGCCCCGCCATCTTTTCTATGAAGAGCTTATGGGATGGCAGTCTTTCCATGAAATTTTGCTTTTGCTCATCGGTAAAGCAGACGAGGCCTATGACTCCGAATACCGTTCCGCTGTCGGCAATGGGTGCCGAGAGTTCCGCCTTTTCCTCACAGTCGCCGTGTTTGTAGCATTTTTTGCATATCTCCTCTTCCCCGGCCGTCTCTACGACTATTCCCTTGCCCTTTCTTATCACGTCGCTGTAGACTGCACCGTCCTCATTGAGGTACCTGCCTACACGGTCCCTGTATTTGCCCGTTCCCGCTATCCTCTTGAGCCTTCTGTCCACAATCTCCACATCCAGGTTGAGTTCCGAGGCTATGGCCTCGCTGACCTGGGAACATATGTCCTGTATTTTCTCCAATTCGGATATATCAGTCATGAGCATCACCCCTGATCCCAAGGTTCCGTAAAATCATCCGGGTCATCGCAGACTTTCAGCTGCCTGCCATGGCACAGATAGAGTATGTTGCCGGTAATACTCCTCACCATGTCGTCATGGGATGCGATCATCACCGGTATGCATTTTTCCGAGGAGATCTTCCTTATTAGCGCAAAGGCATCCCGCGAAGTCCTCTTATCCAGGGACGAGGTCGGTTCATCGAAGAGCAGAATATCGGGTTCCATTATGAGCGCCCGTGCGATGGCCGCCCTCTGTCTCTCTCCTCCCGAGACCTCTCCGGGGTATTTATCCTTTAGGTGAGCTATATTCAGCTCATCCAAAAGTTTTACAGCCAAGCTGCGGTCTTCATCCGTGACCCTGCTTCTGGAAAAAAGTACGTTATTCATCAGAGTGAGATGAGGAAAAAGGGCGTTATCCTGAAGCACCATGCCAACCTTCCTTTTGCCGGGACTTAGATCTATGTCCCTCTCCGCCGAAAACAGAATCCCTCCGTTCAAGACTATTTCCCCTTCATCCGGCGCCGTAAGCCCCGCGATACACTCCAGCAGCGTCGTCTTGCCTGCGCCGGAACTCCCCATGACCGCCATGATATCGTCGTCAAGAGTAAAATCCACATCCAGCATGAATGAATCGCCATATCTCTTGCTTATGTTTGACGTCAGCACTATCTGCTCACCCTTTTCGAAACGAATTTTTCGGACAACAGCTCGACGGACAGCGAAGCGGCAAGGGCTATGGCGACGATGACCGCGCCGTATAGCCAGGCCGTCTTTAAATCCCCCTGCTCCACGCAGAAGTACAGCGCCAGCGGCAGAGTCTGCGTCCTTCCAGGTATGTTGCCCGCCACCATGAGCGTGGCGCCGAATTCCCCCAGCGCCCGTGAAAAGCCGAGTATGACTCCCGAGAAAAAGGAGGGCCAGGCCAACGGCAGCAGCACCACAAAAAATATTTTACGATCACCGGCGCCCAATACCTTTGCCGCTTTGACATAATTTGTATCCACCGACCGGAACCCGGCATCCATCGACCTATATACCATCGGAAAGGATACGACGGAAGATGCGATCACGGCCCCCAGCACCGTAAATACCACCCTGACGCCCACGGAATTCAGGAAGGAGCCCAAGGGTCCTCTCAGGCCAAAGGTCATCAATATTATAAAACCGACAAAGGTCGGCGGAAGCACCATCGGAAAGGTAGCAATGACGTCTATTACGCGCCTTAGACCGTCATTCCTCATACCGGCGTAGACACACAGAAACGAGACAAATATATTGATGGCTGTGGAGATCAAGGCGATCCTCAGCGAAACGTACAGAGGGGAAAGGTCCATGACCTACACCTCGAAGCCGTACTTTTTAAATATGTCCTTTGCCTTATCAGTCTGCAAAAAGTCTATAAACTTCTTGGCCGCATCTTTATTTTCACTTGCTTTTACAATGACGGAAAAATAGGAGATCTTTTCATGGGAGGATTCCGGCGCAACGTCGGATATCTCGACCTTATCGGATATCATTGCGTCGGTTTTATATACGGCCCCGGCTCCGGCGCTGCCGCTCTCCACATATGCCAGGACGCTCCTGACGTCCTTGCCCATGACCAGCTTCGGCTGTACCTTATCCCAATTTCCCAGGTTAGTAAATACCTCTTTGGCGTACCTGCCTGCAGGCACGCTGTCCGGTTCACCTATGGCAATGTATTGTAAATCCCCGGGGAGCTTGTCAAAGCTGACTTTCTCACTTCCCTTTCCCACGACCAGCACCAATTGATTTCCCGCCACCTCGGCAATACTATCGGCGTCTATCAGTCCGTCTTCATTCAATGAATCTATCTCCTTTCGCCCGGCCGAGACAAACACGTCCACAGGCGCGCCTTCCTTTATCTGATTGACGATAGTGCCTGATGAAGCATAGTTCACCGTTACCTTAACGTTGGGATCTTCATTTCCGAATGCGGTGATGATATCTCCTACCACATCCTTAAGGCTGGCAGCGCAAGATATATTAATCTCGGATTTTTCTTGCGGCCCGCCGCATCCAAACATCGACGCAAGGATAACAAGAGTTAATATCAATAATGAAAACCTTTTCATAGGCAATCCTCCTCACATTTTATTAGCGTAGTAAAAACAGGCCATACTTAAAATGTCGTGTATTTCAAACCATTCCCCCGGATTATGATATCGTTTCCCGTGCTGTCTTTGATATATGCCGCTGTATCGCGGGCGGCGCCCAGTCCGGCAATATCGGCCTTGTTCAGAATAATGAATATCCTGCCCCTGGCACCCTTTAAAAGACCCTTAGCTGTCAGCAGCTTGGCAATGAGCTTTGCGTCTACTTGCGAATTCAAAGCATACCCCGTCAGATCGCATACCCTCTCAGCCCTGTGCACATATTGCCCGTTCAGTCCCTTTCCCAACACATCCAGCCCTATGACCACGCACGTTATGGTAGTAAACCTGGGCACCGCCGGTTCCCATTCGGCCGGAGTTTTGAGCGGCCGCCCCTTTGACCCATCCGCTTCTATCAATAGGACATCCCTCTCTATATCCTTCAATCTATCATCCGGGACGCCTACCAGCTTGCCGCTGCTCTCCATATCCCAGGCAAACACTATGGGGTTATCGTCGGACACCTCCCCTCCTTCAAATACCGTCCTCACGCCGGGTATAGGATATATATGCGTGGTGGTTGTTATCGCCACCGAGTACTCAGATACAAGTTCACCGGCAAGCTCTCTTATGATCGTCGTCTTGCCTCCGCCGCCGACAAAGCTGACTATATCTCCCTGCGAAATACCCATAATATCCTTCAGCATGTTATAAACACTCTCCTATTGGGATATGCACAAAGTATATTAAACGATCATATCATAAAAAGGGGGTAAGTATGATATCTTATGAAGGAATACTTAATAAAATAATATCATACGTCAAACGAAACCGTTACGGTTCCGATAAAGTAACCGTCTCCCTATATGGACTGACCATCACATTAGAAAGAAAGATAGACTTATCCGTACCTCATGAGGTGACCGTAGTGATACCCAGGGCTGAATACAGAAGAAAGATCAAGGATGGTTCCGAAGAGACAGAGGTCATACTAAACAGCATAACCGTAGTGCATGCGCCGCGTCATCCGACTGAGGATCCCGGTACGGCAACGGTTAAATATTGACTAAAGGAATCCTCCCAAACATAGAGCCGCTTCCAACACGCCTCCGGCCACCGCCCGCGCCTTATCGGAAATGGTATAACAATAACCTGCATTCTCCCTCGGGTCTATGTCCCCTATCTTTGTTCCCATCTTCACATACGACCCCGGGTGAATCATGCCTCTGACTATGCCGTCTATCCGGGCCCTCACTTCTGCTCCGCCCACCACGGCGACTACATCCTCTTTATCAGCGATACTTCCTATATCCATCATTACGTCCACCCTGCCATCGGCCGGGGCGTACAGCACTCTCTCTTGGGATATGCCAGCTATCGTTCCCGGCTTGCCCGTATTGGGCAGGGCACTTCCATGCATGATCACCCTGCCGAGATCGTGTCCCCTTACAGTCTCAACAACGGCATGCACATCGCGGCCCGCTTCAAAGCCCGGTCCGCATCCTATTACTACAGCGGCCATTCCGGTGTTTGTATCATTCTTCCTCTTCAGCATTCTGGCATCCACCAATACATCGGGTTTTACCACCTTTATGAATTCCGCCTCTTCATCCGCCATGACCGGAACATCTTGAGATGAAGAAATCTCTGCTGCCGCACCGGCGTCCCTGACACAGACTGCCTTCATACCTTCGACGACCATGCTGCCAAGGTACACCGCCTCGGAAAAACTCACGGTGCGTCTCACGGAAAGCGGCCTTTCAGCCTCCAATATCACAACATCAAAGCCGCTCCTCTTCATCCTGTGAACTATGCCCGTCCCCAGATCGCCGCCGCCCCTTACTACTGTCAAAGGCATTTTCTCTGCCCCCTATACCGGCTATACTCAAATCAATAGCCCATATCTTCACCGACAAGCACTATATTAAAATCCGTATAATCAGGTTTTCTCTCGATGATCGTCGTTATCTTGCATATGCGGTCACGAGTATTGCAATCGCTGCAGATCCCAGTATGATTGCATGAGTTATTCTTGTTGAGCCTTATGGAATTGAGCGGAGCAGCCACGTTACGGGCTCTTTTTATCCCATCCTCGACTGTTTCGACGATCTTGTTTGCACCGGCGACAACAATGACCTTTTTAGGCCCGAATATCATGGATGCAACACGGTTCCCGGTCCCGTCGATATTTATAAGTTCTCCCGACATGGTTATGGCATTGGTACTCGAAAGAAATACGTCCGACGTGATCTGCGCGCGCCTGATATCAAAGACTTCATCGGGCGTATGTCCCGCCTCCCAGTGGTCAAATACCTTGTTTCCCCTGGATTTGAGCTCCTCGATGATACCCATGCTCCTGACCGTGACAGATCCGCCGATCCCCACGCTCATGCCGGGCTCTATCATGCCCAATACCATGTCCTTTGCCTCTCGGATATCATGCGCATAAGCAGCATTGAAACCATTATCCTTTAAGTTCCTCATGGTCCTGTCTATCCTTATATCATAATAGACGTCCTTAGCGTCATACATGGATAATCCCCCGATCCTATGAATATTTTAGGCGGTGCGGCTCCGTGGTTCTTATTTATATAAAAATGTTATATCATAAAGTTAATATATATTTCGACCAAATCTGCAAAAATCCTTTTATTAATTAAAAACAATCTGTTTGAAATGTGTCTCCGCATGCCCGGGGAGAAAATGACGTGTATATGTCCGGATCATGATACTGCAATTATATCTATGAAACGCATTCTCAGTTCAGTGAAATGCGCCTCCATTTCCCGGTACGGTATTCTCCATATGAAATGATGAAGTTTACAAGCCAGCCGACGGGAACCGCATACCACACCATTGCAACACCAAAGCGCGGGGCGAATACGACCGCAACGCACACCCGAACGGTGAGATTGGCCAAATTGGCAATGGTAAACATCTTCATATCGCCTGCTCCGCGCAGCAGGCCGTCCGCCACCATTTTCATCCCTATAAGCACGAAAAACCAACCCATAAACTTGAGATAGGACGAACCTGTTTGCAGAGCAAGCCATGTGCCGTTACTGCCCAAGAAAGATAAAATGATATTTTTATAAAAGAACTCCAGCAACGCACAGATCACAATCGCAAAAAATGCAATTATACCATTACCCGTGAAAAACCCTTTTTGTACCCGTTCCTGTTCTCCTGCGCCGATATTTTGCGACGTATACGCCGAAATGGCATTTCCCATAGCCGCCATCGGCACTACGCAAATACTTTCGACGCGCATTGCCGCAGAAAAGCCTGCCAGTACCTGAGTACCGAAGCTGTTTACCACTGACTGGACGAACAACATGCCTATCGAAACGGTGGACTGCTGCAAAATGGAAGGCAGTGCGATCTTAGTCATATTTTTTAATTCATCACCGTCAAAGGTCTTAGGTTTGTCAGAAGAATAGGCAGTCATTTCCCGCATGAACAGTACAAGCGAAATAACGGCAGAGATCCCCTGTGCGATCAGCGTTGCCCATGCCACGCCTGCCACGCCAAGATGCATGGAGCGAACCATATACACATCTAAAAAAATATTCAACACGGATGAAAAAATCAATAAATACAAAGGAGTGCGCGACTGCCCGATCGAGTTGAACATAGCGGAAAGAACATTGTACATGAAGAGAAACGGCAGACCGAGAAAATAGATATTTAAATATACCGTCGCCATGTCCAGAATATTGTCCGGAGTATTCAGTAACTGCAGGATCTGCCTTCCCTTCAAAAGTCCGAACCCGCCCAATAATATGCTCAAGATGAGAAATGCAATCAATGCGGTGTATACAGACTGCTTCATCTTTTGATACTCTCTTGCGCCAAAGTAACGGCTGGTTATTACCGAAGCACCCACTCCGCCGCCGATCGCAATGCTTATAAACACATTGGTCAGCGCGTAGCAGGCTCCTACGGCCGCCAATGCATTTTCACTGACAAACCGGCCGACCACCATCGAATCCACCATTGTGTAAAACTGCTGAAAGAAATTACCTATGATCATAGGTATTGCAAAAATCAGCAGCGCCTTTAAAGGTCTTTCATGTATTAAATACTCTCTGTCCATAGAATAAATCTCCTTTTCATCCAGCAAGAATCCAACTTACATTATGCATTAAAAACATATTTATCAAGTCTGTCAAATGCCTCCTTTACTCGTGATAGCGGGAGCGCCAGATTCATCCTGATATGGCACGGCCCATGGAACATGCGTCCGTCCTGCCATGCAACACCCGCGTCCCAGCCCGCCTTTTCAAGCTCGTCGATCGTCTTGCCATGTTTCTTACACCAGCCGGTACAGTCGATGAACAGCATATAGGTCCCTTCCGGCTGCGAAAAATCAACTCCTTCAAAATGCTCCCTTATATAACCACATGCATAATCAACATTTCCCGTCAAGACCTGACGCAACTCATCGACCCACTCATATCCTTCAGCCCTATAGGCTCCAATGAGCGCATGCATACTGAGTACATTCATTTCGTTGTAGTGAGCTAAAGAGGACTCCTTGGCTACCCTGTCTCTGATCCACTTATTGTAAATAATATGATAGCTTCCAACAAGTCCCGCTAGATTGAACGTCTTGCTGGGCGCATACATTGCCACGGTGCGCATGCGTGCGTCCTTGCTGACGGACTGCGTCGGTATATGCTTATGTCCCGAAAGGACGAGATCGGACCATATTTCATCCGAAACTACATAGACATCATATTTTTTATAAAGCTCCATCGCCTTTTCGATCTCCCACTTCTCCCACACTCTCCCGCAGGGATTATGCGGAGAACAGAATATGGCCGCGTGTATGTTTTCGCTTTTCAGCCTCTTCTCCATATCGTCAAAGTCCATGCGCCATATTCCGTTTTCATCTCTTACCAATGGGCTCAGGACCATATCGTATCCATTATTTGAGAGAGCCTTGGTAAACCCGATATATGTAGGCGCGTGAAGAAGTACCTTGTCTCCCTTAGAACAAAAGACGTTCAGCGCACTGATGACGCCGCCGAGCACGCCGTTCTCATAGCCGATGCACTCTTGGGTCAGCCCCTTAACACCGTTTCGCTTTTCCTGCCATTTGATGATGGAATCAAAATAGGCATCCGTGGGGTCAAAGTATCCGAATGCAGGATGCTTTGCCCTTTCTATGATCGCCTCCGGTATCGTCGGTACCGTCGGAAAATTCATATCTGCGACCCACATGGGAATGACATCAAATCCCTCTTTAGGCAAATCTGGAGAAGGGCCTTTTCCCAATCCATCCACAGCAATGGAGTCCTTACCCCTACGGTCCATGATACTCGTAAAATCGTATTTCATAATTTAGCCCCCACTATATTATTTTGATCTACGCTTCATAGCACCATCTTCTAAATCCCCGCAAAAAAGAGGAGTCCGATGCCTTCTTTCGCATCAGATTCCCTCAAAATATGTAATTTAAAGGTTAGTGAATATATAAAATAGCGTAAAAAATCTCCTTTAATTTAATTATACCACATAATCATAAGAGATCATGAATCAACACAGGATTTGCTTTAATGCCCTTCTAATCAAAAAAAGTGCTGAAAATCATTTGTATCAGTTTTCAGCACTTTTTAGTATTTATATTCATTTAGTCGCTATTATTTTCTTTCTATCGGCAAATACCGCTCTTCCCATTACAATATTTTTTACTCCTATTTTCAATAAATCATCGATCTTGTCCTCAGTAATGCCTCCATCGACCCAAATATTCAATTTATAGTCATGAAGTCTGCATATCTTTTTCTCCATGGCCTTGATATATTTCTGTCCCCTTCCATCAGGTTCGCTGGTTAATACCAGAATGTCGTCGGTCAACGGAATTACATGATCAATAGAGTCGATGTCAATACTAGGATTGATGGCTATTCCTACTCTTATCCCTTCATCCTGATATAACCTGATCAATTCAGAGGGATATCTGGTCACATCTACATGGATAAATACAATATACGGATCACATTTTTTAACGCTTTTTAAAAAAAGCTCGGGTTTGTTCACCATTAAGTGTATAGATTTGCGGGAAGAACTCTTTTTGCATATCAATTCCAATAATTTTATCCCAAAGGTTATATTCGGAATATAATTTCCATCCTCTATATCAATGTGTATATTTGCATAATTCGCATCAATAAATTTTATTTCTTCATCAACGTTTAGCAAATTCCCCGATGCAATGGATGGGATTATTACCGCCCTATTACCTTCTTGCATTTTTTACTACTTTCATAAACTCACATACCCTCTTAAAATCAACTTCATTATTAAAGTTTCCATCCTTTTTAAAATATGTCCCTACAACTCCTCCATCTGCTATTGAGAGCTGTTCCTCAACATTATTGATATTCAATCCCGTATTGACAAATACAGGTACTTCACTAACAACCTTCTTAACTCTGGTCAATATCTGCGTATCAGCTGCAGATCCGGCAGTCAACCCTGAAACGCACAGTGCATCCGGTTTGTTATTAAAGACCGTCGACTTGGCAATACTTTCGATATCTCTGTCGGCCAAATAAGTTGCCGCTTCAGGTATAATATTAAAAAGCGACTTTATATTGTCTCCGCCTAAATTATGTTTATGTCTTATCACTTCGCCGTAATTTGTGTCCCACAAACCAAAATCGCTGGCATAGACTCCCGTGAATATTTCTCTCACAAACTGTGCATCTACTGCAACAGCAAGATCAAAAGTCTTCATGGGGTCCCATAATACATCCACGCCATAGGGCACCCTTATATCTGTTAAAAGTTCTCCTATGACCCGAGCCATAGCGGATACAGTTTCGGCCTTGACCTTAGTGAGATATGGCAAACTGAATTCATTGGAGAACATTACGGCATCTACGCCGCCGTCTTGTAATGCCGTTAAATCTGCCTTTGCCTTTTCAACTACTTTTTTCATACCACCCTGCTCATCATAATTAGGGTCGCCAGGCAAGGGCGATAGATGACACATTGCGATTATTGGTTTGTTAGTTTTGAATATTTCTTTTGTCCACATTTATAGCACTACTCCTTTATCCTCTTTTATTGTCTCTCTTTTTGTCTTCATTGAATAAAAGTATACTATACCCGCTGTCAATGCTATTATTAATGCAATCCCAACTATCCCTAATCTATTCAACTGATAAAATACAAATGCTATGGGATTCCCAGCTGATAATGCCGTTACTTGTAATGCACCCTCCGGCATAGCTGCCGCTCCGCTTTTTGCAAATATGGTGATCATTGGTGCAAAGAAGGAGGAAATGCATAATACAATAGACATCATAATCGTCCCGCTCAACAAAGTTTTTATAAAACTCCTATTATGAATAACTGTGGCCATTGAAATAAAGAACGCCGTTGAGGCAAGATCACCTACGGGAAGTGTTGTATTTGTAGGTATGATCATCGCCAATACCAACGTTATAGGGATCAGTAAGAGACCGACCGCGACTGTGGTTGGGACTCCTAATAGAACAGCGGAATCTAACCCTATATAAAATTCTTGGCCATTGTATTTTTTCTGCATATAATTTCTGGCCTGTTCATTAATTGGAACTAGACCTTCCATCAATATTTTTGTAGCTCTCGGCAGAAGGAACATTAGCGCCGCCATTTCCATACCGAGATTAAGCGCGTCTTTAATAGAATACGATACCAGCAGCGCCAATAGGAAACCGATTATAAATCCTAAGAAAATTGGTTCGGCTATAACAGATAAAAAACCGAATTTCGAACTGTCTATTTCCTTTCCTTTGTCTTTACTGTCACTATTATCTTTTTTCGATTTTGGGATAAATAAATCGTAGAATTTGTCCAGCAGATCAAAAATTGGTACGGTACTAACCGCAAAGCCCTGTGGTATAGAAATGCCCGGAATGCCTAATTCCTTTTGAACCTTCGGCGCAGTATAATCCGCAATCTTTAATGATATAATGCAGTGCGCTGCCGCTCCTATAAAAGCATATACTATATTATGCGTCAATAGATAAATTACCGATCCCGTAAAAGCATAGTGCCAATAGTTCCAAATATCAATATTAACGGTATTAGTTAATTTAAGTGTTAGCATTAATATATTAACTATCAATATGAATGGGATTATAAACGAACCTACCGTAGTTGAAAATGCTAACCCCGCGGCAGCTCCCCACCCTGTGTCGATCGTTGTCAGCTTTAATCCAAATTTTTCAACCAAGAGATTTGCTACCGGACTGATATTGGTCCATATTAACCCTAAAACTAAATTTAAAGAAATTAATCCAATACCCACCGTCATACCGGCTTTTAACGCCTTTATCGGATGGAGTCTGACCAAAAGACCTACTAATGTGATCATCAGAGGAATCATAACATATGAACCAAGGCCACTTATATAGTTAAATATCTCTTTCAAAATACCCATTTTAATCCTCCTTATTTAGATACGATAGTATTTCACTCTTTAATTCGTCAATTCCAATGCCGGTTATAAAAGGCAGGCCTAGAATAGTTGGGATTTTATAATCCCCTTGGAGCGGCATAGATGAAACTATTATATCTCCTTGATCCTGATAACCTTTGACTTCTCTAATGCTGCATTGAATAATTCGATACTCTATTTTATTTTCAGTTAACAGCTTTTCTATATTGCTTGAAATTATCGTTGAAGTTGCCACTCCAGCGCCACAGGCTACAATAACAGTCTTCAAAATATCACCTCCCATCTAATGAATTATGTTATTTTAGAATTGACAAATAAATTCTTTTATTAGTTTTACCGTATTATCGGCATCGGTAATGCTTATACATTCTATAGGAGTATGGGTGTATCGTGTGGGGATAGAAATACTCATTACTTTTATTCCTTCATTTTCAAATAATATATATGCATTTTCAGTAACTACACCGGATGCAACTTCTCTTTGATAAGGAATATCATTGTCGGCGCAAATGTTTTCAAAGGAAGCAATTAATTCTTTATCCGGCAGCACTCCCGCCAAAGTTCCTCTTCCATGGAAATTCATATATGTTAACGCCGGACCCTTGCCAAGCGAAACATCATTGTAATTTAGATCCGGCGTATCACACGCAGGAGTAATATCAATTCCTATAGTAATATCAGGTTTTATTTTTCTTACAACAGGAAGTATACCTCTAATATTAAATTCCTCCATTACACAAGATACCAAATAAACCTCAGCGTCTAACTCTGATCCGCGCAGCATCTCATTCAGTTCGAGCAAAATACTGCAGCCGATCCTATCATCTATAGCTTTTGAACTAACTATTTTGTCTGACATCTCAGTCCAAGTATCATCGAAGGAAAACATATCCCCCACATTTATTCCTCTGGAGATAACCGATCCGTTCGAATCTGCACCTATGTCTATATACATATCTTGGATTTGAGGGATCCTGAATTTATTTTCCGCACTCATAAAATGATGAGACTGAACTCCTACTAAACCCTTGATCGACTCATCCTTAATACTTTGAACTTTGGTGCCGGGAAGAATTTGCGTATTCACGCCGCCCATTCTCTCAAACCTCAAGAAACCGTCATCTTCAATCTTTCTTATTATAAAACCGATTTCATCCATGTGTGCAAAAATCATTATTTTAGTCTTCGCGTTTTTCTTTGTCTTTAATTTACAAATTATATTGCCAATATTATCCTTATAAACGTTTTCACTAAACTCATGGAATTTCTGTAGCATATATGACCCAACGCTTTCCTCCCTTGAAGAAAGTCCATTTAGCTGACACAAATTCTTTAAATTATCCCTGATCATTCTAATCTGCCTCCCTTAGCAACTGATAAATATCCTCTTTTGAATTACAGTTTTTTATTTCCAACAACATCTGCGATTGAAATAGATCTGCAAGTTGCTGCAATACGGTAATATGTTTATTTTTATCTTTCAGCAGTAAAATAAACGATATGTCTACTTTAATTTCCTCATTCGGTTTGTCCATCCGATTAAACTTTAATTTTTTGGGGAAATTTGTAACGATAATACCTTCTTTTAAAACATATTCCTCTTCGCTGTGCGGTATAGAAACATTCATGCGTTTGGTCAATAAACCAGTTGGAAATTGTTCTTCTCGTTTTATTATTTCCTCTTTAAATTTCTCTTTGACAAATCCTCTCTCGATAAGAAAGTCTGATATGTCATTTAAAAAATCAACCTTGTCAACATAATCTTTCTTAATAAACTCACCGTCTCTTATTAATTCGCCTAACTCTTTCATGTCTTTCCTTCCCCCCCCATTAAGCTATTACAATGTCATTACATTTCTCAGTAATCTCATTAATTTCCATATCGGTGATTCTTCGATCCGTAATGATCTTATCAATATCTTCTAAAGCACATACCCTTGCAATCTTATAGTTATTGAATTTAGTATGATCTGCCAGCAAAATTGTCAAATTAGCGGAATCCATCATTTTTTGCTTTACTTCAACTTCATCGAAATTTGCATTTGAGACTCCCTTATCTACATGCACTGCATCGGCAGCCAAGAAAAATATATCGGCATTTACATTTCCCAGGCCTTTTAAAGTTATAAGTCCAGATAAACTATAAAGATCCGTCCTCATTTGTCCTCCCAACACGATCAAATGAACGGATTTGTTATGTCCTAATGTCATTCCCACTTTTAGATCATTGGTTACTACGGTTATATCCGAAATACCCTTATTTTCATTTATTTTATTTGCCAACGCAAGAGTTGTAGTTCCTGAATCAAGGATAATTGTCATCCCATTTTTTATTAGTTCAATAGCTTTAGACCCTATTTTATCCTTGAACTCCTTTTGGCTCTTTTCTTTTTCCAATTGCTTTGGTTCATACGTTAATTTATATCTGTTGCTTATCGCGCCTCCTAAGATCCTTACTAACTTGCCTTCCTTCTCAAGCGCCGCAAGATCTCTATTAATAGTTGCCTTAGAACAATCGAACCTATCCATCAATTCTTGGACGGTAACGTTTCCAATTTCATTTATGTGATCCAATATTAATATTTTTCTTTGAGATAGCAAGAGTCACGCCTCCAATGAGCCAATCTGATATTTCATAACTAAATATTATCACTTTGAATCATTTATGTCAAACAAGATTTTATATATCATAAAAATTCTATTGAAATATTGCTATTTTACAGTATTCATAGGTTTATTTGGAACTCAATATATGGCTCAATTTAAATCAATTTAATCATGCCGAGCTCCCCAAGCACCCTTGTAATTCCTTTTTCTGGCAGACGGATACACTGTTTGGTGCCTTCAGCGTTGGCGCCGATAGGTATAGATATAGCCATGTACAATGTGCGTACATGGCTTGTAAATTATTAAGTCAGCAACTACTATAACAAGTATTTTTATTGGATAGACTCTATAAAAGTCAATTGATACCGTTTCACCTTTTTCTATATTGAGTACAGTTCCATTATTGGGATTGTACTTCTTAACCCACTTGCAATAGCAATAATTACCGAAGCTTATATGAAAGTGCTCCGCTTTCTGTTGTCACTATACCTTCTGCAGCATACTCCATATCGGAAACTGTATCCATATTCAAAATAATCATAGGGATGGCCATATCATATCCCCTTGATTCAAGATACTTGATGTCAAAGGTAATAAGCTTTTGTCCTCTTTTTATCTTTGCGCCATCCTTAACATGGGACTTAAATCTTTTTCTATTTTCTTTTACCGTATCAAGTCCAATGTGGATCAGGACCTGAACGCCGTCATCGCTTATAAGGCCTATGGCATGATTTGTCTTAAATACGGTTGAAACAGTTCCGTCGCAAGGTGAAACAACTTCGCCTGACTCAGAGATAAATGCAACACCGTCACCCATCATCTTCTGGGCAAACATCGGATCATTTACTTTTTCTACGCTTATAAGTTTTCCATCAAATCTTTTGCATAATCCTTTTTTGCCATAATGATTCCCTACTTTCTTATAATTTGTTTTCCTTGATATTGTAATACAGAAAGTAATTACATCTGCGCGCCACATGTAATTCTATAAATAAAGTATATCAAATCAATCATATTGGTAACCTGATCAACGGCTACATCCACATTCTGCAATCTCGTGTCATTGCCGGAAGCAGATTCATTGTTTACAATGTTAATAGCAATTCCTGCTATTTCTTCTTTCGGAAGTCGAACTTTCATCCTCTGCTCAATCATTTTTACTGCATCTTTTGCAATCGAAGCCTCTATTTCATACATCTGTCCCACATCATAGTAGAGAGAATAATTGAAATTAATACCTTTCCTGCTGCACCTATATATTGCAAAGTTAATATGATCAGCCAATGTAAAGATCAGATTTGGGTTTAACTGATTTTTTAGTTTTTCTCTGCATTCTCTGACAATCTCAGAAGATATATTCATCACTTCTTCAGGGATTTCATTCAGCAGTCCTAAATATCTTTCGTCAACATTGTAATATGTGCGATCGATCAGCTTGAGATCATTCAATTCGCATGGCATTTTCTGAAAGCCGACACCTTTGCCATACAAAATTACCTCTTCACCATTACCGTCAATCCCCAGTGCAAAATTGTTATTAATCTTTTTAATCAGTTTCATGATGTTTCTCCAATGGTAATAATTGTATCCTTAGTTTTCACTTGTTTGCCAATGCTATTCTTTATATAGTAATCCTTCCATCCACTGGTAACTATCACCATAACAGACATGTCATAACCAAGTCCCTTCATCATTTCTGTATCGAATCGGATAACAGGAAGACCATATCTGACCTTCTGTCCTACTTGTGCCAAACATTCAAATCCCTTTCCTTTGAGATTCACCGTATCAATTCCAACATGAATCAGAAGTTCTACTCCCGAATTTAAGGATATGCCAAATGCATGCTTTGTTGGTGCAATCATAACGATTTCCCCATCTGCTGGTGAACATACTGTATTGCCTTCAGGAATTACAGCGATTCCATCTCCAATAATCTTAATATTCAATACATTGTCTGAGACCTCCAAAATATCAATACATTTCCCGTCTATTGGTGAATATAGGTTGCAATCATGTTTTCTAAACAGATTCATGTCTCTAACCCCCAAATAAAAAAGCCCTTGTGGTGCATTACCAAAACCACCAAGGTAATGCCTCACAAGGGAGTGACAGTCCTTTTCATCAAATACAGTCCATCAGCGTCATATCTTTTGCTAATCAGCCTGCTTATTAAATTGAAAGCATAAATTTATCTAACATTATCATTATTTATTATAACGAGAGCAATTTTAATGCGTGTATTCTGTCAAGCATCTGCAGTTCATTCACTAAACACTATCAAGTATAAGCTATAATGATTTGATTGTCAAGTAAGTGCCCAGTTGCGATAGTGTCAAGTTACTGTAGGAAAAAATAATATAGACATCACCCTAAGCAAAATAGATTGTCTTAATTATACAGATATCTTTATCTTGGCATTTAGCTGCATCTCCCTATAAGGGCTCTTAGTCCATTGTAGAGGCCTGTCTTTTCTCCTCTTACTACTGCTGTCGGTTTGCTGTTCCAGGTGTCTATATATCTGTTTGCAGATTTCCTTGCTTCTTTTATTAATTCGTCTTGTATTTGTTCTTTTCTCTGCTTTTCTTGTCTTATTCTTTGGTGGGTTTATGCTTGCTTTTATTCGTGATAGCAATACTTCCAAGTCCGTTATTGATATTTTTGATGGGCTTTATTGGAAGTTGGATCCAGATGTTTTCATGAGCCTTTTTCCTGTCATTCTTATCGATAATGGCAGTGAGTTTACGAATCCTTCTTCTATTGAATTTGATGCTCAGGGTAATCAAAGGACCCGAGTTTTCTATTGTGATCCGTCCTCTCCGTACCAGAAGGGTGCGGTGGAAAACATTCATGAGTTGATACGCGGGATTATTCCTAAGGGGTGTAGTTTTGATGATTTCAGTCAGTATGATATTGACATTATGATGAGCCACATTAATTCCTATTCAAGAAAGAAGCTGAATAATCAGTCACCACACCAGGTATTCAGCTTCCTCTACGGAACAATATTCTTAAGAAGTTGGGCTCAGTTTTCATTCCAGCCAATGAGGTAATGCTGAAATCAGAGCTTCTTATGAAATAGATAGTACTTAAAGAGGCATCATCAAAGGTAGTTTAAACATGCCTATTTCTATTAATATTATATCAATACAGCCATAATAATTATAACAATAAGTAAATTCTATTATACATTTTTACTTGAGTATGCATTATGATGGATTTTACTTTTTCATTTCACCTCCCTTAAAAATCTGTCTAAACAGTATTCCATCAATGAACAAGATATCGCATACCTCATAAGTTTGATGAACAAAAAGAGAAAAATAGGTAACAAAGGCAACTATTTTAAAATATTAAGATACTTGTCCGATTTTGGTATCCCCGCCATGGCTACCTTGTAGACGACTTCCTTTGCCGGCCATTCAAGAGTAATGCCTGCCCGCTTCAAGGTCTCGGTAACATTGACCCCCATAGCCTCCGGAGAAGTAGTTACATAGTAACCCTCTTCACGATAGTTTGCGACAAAACTATTTATATTGTCCCTTAAGTGTTTCCTTGCAGTTCCCTGCCAATATAGTACGTTTGAGAGCTGCGCCTCCGTCCATTGAGGATGTTTTTCTCTCATCTTCTTTACATGCTGTTCCAAATCAAATGTGCAAAATATTGCATAGATCGGCTGTTTAATATCAAATACCTCGTCAAACATCGGCGCATCCGGCGGACAATCGGGTCTCTTGCCATAATTGGGGCAGCCATGCTTGTGATTTTTATATTCCCTTGTACATAAGCTCCGGCTTGACAAGCACTTACCTGCTTTTCCTATTGCGCAGTTAAAACAATCCTGTTTTAATCCTGCTTTTATACATGCCGGATAAACTATAATGGGATCAACTAAAGTATAACAAGAATCGGGTAACATGTAATTAACCTCCGAATCAAGTAATTACGTTATCATAGCTGTATCTCTCTATTTACAATAGTATACAGCAAATTCAATGAATATGGGACAGCACTTAAAAAAGGGCATCGGCAAATCTGATTACCGATACCCTTATACATCTATTTTAATGGAGCTGATGGAGGGATTCGAACCCTCGACCTGCTGATTACGAATCAGCTACTCTGCCAGCTGAGCTACATCAGCTTATATATCTTCAAAAATAAAATGGCGACCCGAAAGGGGTTCGAACCCTTGACCTCTAGCGTGACAGGCTAGCGTTCTAAACCAACTGAACTACCGGGCCACTTATAAATAATGCAAATATTGAATTTCTATGGTGGGCCTTCAGGGACTCGAACCCCGGACCAATCGGTTATGAGCCGACCGCTCTTCCAGCTGAGCTAAAGGCCCATATATTAAGAAGTCTGGCAGCGGCCTACTCTCCCCTAAGTAGAGTACCATCGGCGCAGGAAGGC
>ENA-UOOI01000389-UOOI01000389.1-fermentation-metagenome-genome-assembly--contig:-NODE-389-length-57719-cov-9.625468_pt1 | contig 57719 bp, 61 predicted proteins | sample MGYA00245779_ERZ724027 | MGnify/ENA primary metagenome ERZ724027 (study PRJEB28704, sample SAMN03018318) | fermentation metagenome | biome: anthropogenic terrestrial biome; feature: soil; material...
TTTTTTTAATTGTTCTCTTATTATGCACAATTTTTCTATCAATAAACTTGAGTGTTGATTATATTTCCCTATTGTTTTATTCATAATGATAGCATATAATATAGGATAATATGTAAGTTACCGTCGATTTCAAAATACACCATTTGCTCATGGAGAGTATAGGGAGGATCTGTATTATGGATAAATCTAATTTAGAAGTACCAAAGGATAATAATATGACTTGTAATGAAACGGTAGATAGCCACAGTGAAAAAAAACACGTTCATAGTCATAAACACCAAAGTACAAAGGCAGTATTAAATAGATTGTCTCGTGCAAGCGGGCATCTGGAATCGGTAAAACGTATGATAGAGGGTGGAAAGGACTGCAGTGAAGTATTGATTCAGCTGTCAGCCGTAATAGCAGCCCTTAATAATGCAGGCAAGGTTATTTTAAAAGATCATTTGGAACATTGCATTGTGGATGCAGTCGAGTCAGGAGATAAAGATGCCATAACAAATCTGAATAAGGCAATTGATAGTTTTATAAAATAATTATACAATATTAATACTAACTTTTTTATTATTAAATATATAAGAACAAGGCAGTCATAAATTTTGGCTGCCTTTTCATATGTGCTCAGCATGGGCACGAAAAATAAAGACCGCTGATGCAATAATGCATCTTATAAATGATAAGCAATAGTATATTAAAATAATTTCTATTGAAATTTCAACATTGTATAACTGGCATAATTATTGCTACATACATAGAAGAACTATTTGGGAGGATAATATAATGACTTTAAAAACCGGTGAACAGTATATAGAAAGTATAAGAAATATGAAAATGCAGATTTATATGTTTGGAGAAAGGGTGGAAAGTTCTGTTGACAATCCGATACTTTGCCCTTCCTTGAATTCGGTAAAAGCAACCTACGATTTGGCACAGATGCCTGAATACGAAGATCTAATGACGGTTACATCTTCCGTTACGGGAAATAAAATTAACAGATTTACTCATATTCATCAGAGCACGGAAGATCTTATAAAGAAAGTAAAAATGCAAAGATTGTTAGGGCAGAAAACTGCTTCCTGCTTTCAAAGATGTGTAGGTATGGATGCTTTTAATTCTGTATATAGTACAACATATGAAATTGATGAAGCATACAATACACAATATCATAGAAACTTTGTTAATTATATGAAATATGTTCAGGAAAATGATTTGACGGTTGATGGGGCAATGACAGATCCTAAAGGGGACAGATCACTGTCACCAGGTAAGCAGTCTGATCCGGATTTGTTTTTAAGAGTTGTGGAAAGAAGAACCGATGGAGTAGTGGTGCGTGGTGCTAAAGCTCACCAGACAGGTATTTGTAATTCTCATGAAGTACTGGTAATGCCAACAATTGCTTTAACCTTTGAAGACAAAGATTATGCCATTTCATTTTCGGTCCCTGTTGATACAAAAGGAATAATAATGATAATCGGGAGACAGTCCTGTGATACAAGGAAGCTTGAAAATTCGCCTATAGATGTTGGAAATTCAAAATATGGAGGGGTTGAAGCATTAACCATATTTGACAATGTATTTGTACCAAATGAAAGGATTTTTCTAAACGGAGAAACTGATTTTTCCGGAATGATGGTTGAAAGATTTGCAGGATACCACAGGCAAAGCTATGGAGGATGCAAAGTGGGAGTTGGAGACGTGCTTATTGGTGCAGCGGCATTAGCATCAGAATATAATGGGGTTCAAAAAGCATCACATATAAAAGATAAGCTGATTGAAATGACTCACTTGAATGAGACACTGTATAGCTGCGGTATAGCATGTTCTGCAGAGGGTCATAAGACTGAATCGGGTAACTATATTATAGATTTGTTATTAGCGAATGTTTGCAAGCAAAATGTAACAAGGTTTCCTTATGAAATAGCAAGGATAGCCGAAGATATTGCGGGAGGACTAATGGTAACGGCCCCTTCCGAAAAAGATATGAGAGATCCGGTTTTGAGTGAATATATCAATAAGTATCTCCGGGGTGTTGACGGTGTTTCTGTAGAGAATAGGATAAGAATATTAAGACTAATAGAGAATTTGACTTTAGGTACTGCTGCGGTTGGATACAGAACTGAATCCATGCATGGAGCAGGTTCACCCCAGGCACAGAGAATAATGATAGCCAGGCAGGGAAACATAAATGGTAAAAAAGAGCTTGCAAAATCAATAGCACGAATAAATGATTAGTTAAAATAAAATATTTTCCCGGCATTCCCAAAGAAAGTTCCGGGAAATTTTTTAGTGTAATTTTTAGAACTGCATTGAGAATTTTGAAACATTGATGTGACATTTAAGAGATTCATGCTTTAAAATTTGTTTTTTAAAATGTAAAATATGATATAATATTATATGTTAAAAACTTATCATGCGTGAAGGAGGATTAGGTGGATATCAAAAAATTAATCATTAAAGACGCCAAATTAAAAGAGTTTATTTTGAAAAATCCAAACGGAATTATTGCAACGGATTCTAATAATCAAATCATTTATATTAATCAGGAAGCTGAAAATCTGCTTGGTCTGAAGAAAAAAGATATTATGAATAATGACATTTTTTGCGTAATCCCTGATTTCAGAAATATCAAGTTCAATTGTGGAAAAGTGTATCTTATTGATGAAAACGATTTGACATACGATATAATACCTATTCAGCTATATAACGAAAATGAAGAATCTATAAATATTTATATTATTATTGAAATTGATGAGATAAATAAATTGGAATCAGAACTTAAACACCAGAAAACAATTATAAATGAACTTAATGAGATTTTGGAAGGCTCATATGACGGTATTCTTGTTACTGACGGAGATGGTAAGGTTCTATTAGTTAACACCTCTTATGAGAGAGTAGCTGCAATAAAGAAGGAGGATATGTGGGGAAAAACCATGCGAGATTTAATGAATCCTGTATGGATGCCAAATTCAGTTGCTTATGTTGTTATTGAGCAAAAACAGGCAGTTTCAAAACGGCAGGTTACTAAAGACGGGAGGCATATTATTGTTACAGGAATGCCTGTTTTTGATAAGAAAGGCGAAGTTAAAAAAGTAGTGATTAATGCAAGAGACATCAGCGAAATATATGAGCTTCGTGAAGAATTATTAAGAGAAAAACAGATTAATCGTACATATTTGGAGAATTATAAGGAGTTTATTGAAAAAAAGAAAAATAATAGCGAGTGTATTTTAGCTGTTAGTAAACCTATGCAGGATGTTTTGGCATTGGCTCAAAGAATTGCAAATTTTGAGGCTACAGTTCTAATATTGGGAGAGTCAGGTGTAGGGAAAGAGGTTGTCGCAGATTATATACATAAAGAGAGCTTAAGGCGGGACAAGCCTTTTATTATTAACTGTGGGGCAATTCCGGAAAATCTGTTAGAGTCAGAGCTTTTTGGATATGAAAAAGGTGCCTTCACCGGAGCTAACCAGTCCGGCAAAGAGGGGTTATTAGAAGCTGCAAACGGCGGAACTGCTTTCTTGGATGAAGTAGGTGAATTAACATTGGATTTGCAGGTTAAACTGTTGAGATTTTTGGAAACTAGAGAAATTAGAAGAGTGGGTTCCGTAGATGGCAAGATTGTGGATGTAAGAGTTATTGCTGCTACTAACCGTGATTTGGATGATATGGTTGAAGAGGGAACTTTTAGAGAGGATTTGTTTTACAGGTTAAATGTTGTAAGAATCAATGTTTCTCCGTTAAGAAAAAGAATTGACGATATAGCACCTCTAAGTATGATGTTTTTATATCAATTTAATAAGAAATATAACCAGAATAAGGAGCTGACTATAGATGTAATTAAAGAATTAGAAAAATATAATTGGCCGGGTAATATAAGAGAACTAAAAAATGCAATCGAAAATATGGTTATTGTGAGTAACAATGAATATTTGCAGACGGAAGATATTCCATGGAATAAAGAAAAAAACTCTGGTAGAAAAATAGTAAGTATGATAAACAATACAGAAGATCTGACCTTAATGGAAGCAACTGAATTATTAGAAAAAACCATGCTGGAAAAAGCAAAGCTTAAATATCAGACAACACGAGCAATTGGAGAAAATTTAGGGATTGACCAATCTACAGTTGTACGTAAAATAAAAAAGTATAATTTATAGCCTGGATTTTATACCAGGTTTTTAATAAGTTATGGATGTTTGATGCAATAGAGCATAAGTAATTAATAATGCATCATTTATTTTTAATAAATTTCATGGGAACAAAATATAAAACAGCAGGATTGTATCAGCTTTATTGTTATTTTTTTAATACGTTTGATGATTGCATGTGCATTTTAACAGTATTATTAGGTAGAGATTAGATTTTATTTATAAAACTTATATAGCTGGAACGAAAATTGCAATAAATATACATACATATAAATTATATATGGAGGAATAGAAATGCCAATACTTACAGAATCGGCAAAAGACATTGCAATACCGGAAATGTTTCCAGTAATGCAGCTTTTCCCCGACGTTAAGATTAAAGATGTTTACAGTACCGCCAAAGCTGAAATAAAGAAAAAGCAATTAAATAATTTAATCAGACCCGGTAAAAGTGTTGCAGTTCTCGTAGGTAGCAGAGGTATAGCCAGCCTTAAATACGTTGTGAAAGCAGTTATAGAAATGCTCATTAATATGGGAGTTAAGCCTTTTATAGTACCTGCTATGGGAAGTCATGGAGGGGGAGTTGCTAAAGAGCAAAAAAAAATCATTGAAAGCTATGGCATAACAGAGGAATATTTGGGCATACCTATCTGTTCATCTATGGAGACAACAATTATAGGAGAAACTGCCGATAAAATTCCGATTCATATTGATAAGTTTGCGGATAGAGCAGACTATATAGTACCAGTTGTGAGAATAAAGGCACATACCGACTTCAGCGGTCCAATTGAAAGCGGACTATGTAAAATGCTTTCAATTGGAATAGGAAAACATAACGGGTGTTCAAGACTGCATCAAGAAGGTTTTTCCAACTTCAGCAAATTAATTCCCAATGCTGCATCTGTAGTATTAAATAAAAAAAATGTCCCTTTTGGCGTTGCAATAATTGAAAATGCCCATGAGAACGTACATACAATTTGTGCCGTTCCCGGAAGTGATATTTTAAGTAAAGAACCGTCTTTGCTTTCTTTGAGCAAATCACTTATGCCAAGGTTATATTTTGACCATATTGATGTTCTTATCGTTGAACAAATAGGTAAGGACATTACGGGAGCCGGCATGGATCCCAATATTACAGGGCGCACCACCAGCGGATCTGTACAAAACTTCTCAGGTCCTTCAATCAGTCGTATAGTTGTACTGGACTTAACTGAAAAAACGCACAATAATGCTGTTGGAGTAGGAAATGCTGACTTTATAACAAAAAAACTGTACGATAAAATCGATCTGATTTCAACTTATTCCAATGCCATTGCATCTGGAAATCCAGGTTCCGCAAATATCCCTGTAGTATTGGACAGTGAACGTGAAGCAGTTCTGGCGGCAATACAAACATGCCCTGGAATTGATCATAATAATGCAAAAATAGTTAAGATAAAGGATACACTTCATCTTGTAAACATTGAGATATCTGAAAACTTACTTCCATATTGCCGTTCAAGAAAAAATTTCTATGTACCCGAGCATTAGACTTTATATTTTTAAGCCTATAAAAAAATAAGCGTCCCGGACGTAAGTGTTACGTCTGGAATGCTTATTTATAAATTTGCCGCTCTTAATTACTTTACAGCTTTTCATATACCGATATATACATGCGGAAAAAGAAAAAACCGAAAATACATCCTAACGCAAATATGGATATTAGTCCTGCTGCAACCGAAACAAAAAGACTTGGCGAAATATCGTTAACATAAACTATCTTAATTGTAGCAGTCAACCTGCTTGCTAATGCTGCCACACCCCAATAAACAACTGAAACCATAACTAAATTTTTATTTGCCGCCTTATATCTTATAATAATATCAAATCCAAATCCCAACGCAATGCATATGGCACATGCGAATAATAATTTTAAAGCAAGCCCGTTTCCAATTAAATCTTGTATGCCACTTTTCTTAATCATAAATGATAATATTATTAAAGAAATTGTTGAGAAAAATATCATTATTGCAGCGCTTACATGTTTTTTCAAAAAATGCCCCTCCTCTTACGGTTTAACTTATGTATGATCATTATGGCAGCAGTAATTGTATTCGTGCTGAATGGTTAAAATATAATAACTGTATAGTATATTGCAAATATGATGAAGAAAATTATACCCAGTATATTAAAAATTATGCTTCCCTTTGACGGTTTAAATGTATCAGGCAATACTTTCAAATTTAGAATAAGTACTACAATAGCCAATATAGGGAGATTATACGCTCCATCAATAATGGATTGAGCCTGAAGTAAGACCAAAGGCTGAAATTTCATTAAAGAGAAAAACAATGAAATCAGACTTTGTACGGTAAACACTATTACCCAGATTCTGTACCCTTTTTTATCGTCAATATTTTTCATACGTTTTGGTGCAAGGATTCTACTCGCATCATTCCAGACTCTAACCGTACCGTCTTCAAATGTCAAATATGCTGCAAACATTACCTCGGCCGCTGCTATAATATATATCCATTCACCAAGTGGACCAACTAACTCCACAACTATTTGTGCCTGGACTAGAACCAGATCCATCCCGGACGGAGCAAGTCCTCTCGGTCTAAGTACTGCATACCCGCATAGGAAAAAACAAATACATACTATAAATGTTAGTACTGTCCCAACTCCTAAATCGATCTTTAAAAGCTTAAGCCAGTTTCTGCCTTTTCTTATTTCATCAGGTGTATCGTCGCAGGTTACCGACATTATATTATCATATTCATCTTTCCTTTTATTATTTAAACTTAATCCATATCCTTTTTCCCTTATCCAGTAACTGTACCAAATTGTGCCTATACATCCGGCTCCTACAAAACCCGTAAGAGACATCATATCCGTCCATCCCTGTGTATCGGAAGGAAGTCTTGGAATAACCATATTTGAAAGTAATTCAGCGTATCCGCTTAACGGAGTAAAGGCTATTGCAGAGATCATTACACACAAAGTCATTGTGCAGGTTCCTAATGTGCATATTTTTTCAAGTATGCTGTATTTACCGAAATATAGCAACGAAGAAACAAAAATTGTAATAATCACCGTAATAACAGCTAAATTTCCACCGAATACATAGCTAACCAGGGTAGCTCCAGATACTGTATATGAAGATATTGTTACTGTTTGCCATGTAATCGGCAAAAATGCAAACCAAAATACTAAAAATTTCGATAATTTGGATACGCCTCCCAAGATTGTCTGACCGGTAAAAATAGTATATCTGCCTACTTCATAATTAATAAAAAACTTGATAAAAATAAGAAAAAGTATCATCCACGCAAACGTTAACCCGTGTACTGCTGAATTTCTTGTTGTAAGTATTAATTCTCCTGTACCTATTGCAGCTGCAGACCATACCAAACCAGGTCCGACTTTTTTCAGCAATTCTTTTGTGTTATTAGTAATATCTGGCATAATCTCTGTTTGGATTTCTTGTAATTCTGCATTTTTTGCCATTTAAATATTAATCCTCCTATATGTTTTATTTCGTAAATGATATGAGTTTAACTCAAAAAATTTATACCTCCTTTTTAACAACATTTTTCTTACGATAGATAAAATGATGCAATTATCATGCCAAAGCTTTTTATATTTCAGGGTATACAGAGTATAAAAGTATAAAAACAAAATTTGTCTATTCTTTGACATAGTCTTTATTATTATAGTAATTTCATCAATATAGTTATATAAAAATCTCGGTAATATATCTGTTAATTCTGATGCGTTTTTGCATGTATACTTAATCTCGCATCACAATTCAATGCAAAATCAGAGTAAAAAATAATACATCCATTATTACGATTATTACAATCAATGAAAAAGTAATCTACAAATAAACTAATTCTCCATATATGGAAAAATATACAGAAAATGTTGGAATATTAAGTTATTCTTAAAAGTTCAAATCACACCTTAAATTAAGTAAGAAAGTCACAATTAGATCAAGCCTATATGCTAAATCATCCAAAGGAACTTAAATCAATATGTGCCAAGTTTAAATTAAATGTTAATGGCATAACGATTGCATATTACTATTGTTAAAATAATACTTTAGAATGAAATAAAGGAGTCAATAGTTGAAAAATTTGTTTGATATTAAAGGTAAAAAAGCCATAGTAACGGGAGGCAGCAGAGGACTTGGCAGAGGTATGGCACAAGGACTTCATGATGCTGGCGTTGAGCTTGTTATTATGGGAACAACTAATAGAATATTGAAGATTGCAGAAGGAATAGATTCACCTGATGCACCTGTGCATGGTGTGATAGCAGATTTCAATAATTCTTTTGAAGTTGAAAAAGCATTTGATGAAGCAATGAGTATTTTAGGGGATTTAGATATTTTGGTAAATAATGCCGGAATGCAAATACGCCATCCTTCCTCTGAATTTCCGCTGAAAGACTGGCAGAATGTTTTGAATGTTAATTTAACTTCGGCATTTATAATGAGCCAGAAAGCAGGAAATGTAATGATGAAAAAAAGGTATGGAAAAATTATAAACATTGCTTCGTTATTGAGTTTTTCCGGAGGCATTAATGTACCTGCATATGCTGCAAGCAAGGGAGGCATAGCACAATTGACAAAGGCATTATCCAACGAGTGGGCAGCTAAATGCATCAATGTAAATGCCATAGCTCCCGGATATATGGATACTGATAATATTGCAGATATAAAAACAGATGATATCAGAAACGCTCAAATTTTAGATCGTATACCGGCAGGAAGATATGGAACACCGGAAGACATGATTGGGACAGTCATATTTTTAGCTTCACATGCCTCAGATTACATTCATGGGTCTGTATTACTGGTTGACGGTGGCTGGATGGGCAGATAATTATTCAATATTTATAAACTGTTGTATTAGTTTAGTCAAAAATAAGAATATCATACTGACCTTATTTTTTGAAGGCATTTTCATTTGAATTGGAATTCCTAATGCAATAGTTTTTTTATGATTATTTTTAAAGAATTAGATGCATAAATGCATCATAAGACAAAATGCATAATGCAAAACAGATAAAAATTAAAACATTTTGAATTTATTCGGGTGATTTTTTGCAATATGAAATTATTTTATTAATTCAAATTTTAATGTTATTCAGTTTTATTATAACATGATACATATTCTTTTCCATAAAGAAGCGTTGATGGCATGTTTATTGCTAAATATTTGTAAGTAAGAAACTCTATTGGATATAGAAGATAAAGAAATAAATCATAATAAGGAGGAAAAAATGGATTTCAGTTTGACAAAAGAACAGGAAATGGTCAGGAAAATGGTAAGAGAATTTGCCGTTAATGAAGTTGAACCAATTGCGGCGGAAATAGATGAAGAAGCGAGATTTCCATTTGAAACCATGGAAAAGGCAGGGAAATTAGGACTTATGGGGATGCCGTTTCCACGAGAATACGGAGGAGCAGGTGCTGATTATATATCATATATAATGGCCATTGAAGAATTATCCAAAGCCTGTGGTTCAACAGGAGTCATTGTACAGACACATTGTGCATTGTGCGCCTGGCCTATAATGACTTACGGAACAGAGAAACAAAAACAAAAATATCTGCCGGATTTACTCTCAGGTAAAAAGCTGGGGGCGTTTGGTTTAACTGAACCGGGTGCGGGAAGTGATGCTGCGGGAATTCAGACAGCAGCAGTAGACAAAGGAGATTACTGGCTGTTAAATGGTAGCAAGATTTTTATAAGCAGCGGCGGCATAGCAGATGTTTATGTAGTTATGGCGATGACAGACAGAAGTAAAGGCACAAGAGGAATTAGTTCATTCATAGTAGAAAAAGGAATGGAAGGCTTTACAGTACCTAAAAAAGAAAACAAAATGGGAATCAGAGGTTCAGTAGCTGCCGAGCTGTTGTTCGAAAATGTGAAGCTGCCTAAAGATAATTTGCTTGGCCAATTGGGAAAAGGGTTTAAAGTGGCAATGTCATCACTAGACGTAGGCAGGTTAGGAGTAGCAGCTCAGGCTCTGGGTATAGCTCAGGGGGCGTTTGATGAAACCATAAAATATATGAAATCAAGAAAGCAATTTGGGAAAACATTAAATAAATTTCAGGCATTGTCATTTGAAATGGCGGAAATGAAAACAAAGATAGATGCGGCAAGATTTATATTATATAATGCCGCTGACAGAAGAGAAAAAGGTATGCCAAGCACAATTGAAGCTGCCCAAGCAAAGCTGTACTGTTCTGAGACGGCAATGTATGTAACTACAAAGGCTGTTCAATTCCACGGAGGTTATGGATATATAAAAGACTATCCTGTTGAAAGAATGATGAGAGACGCAAAGATAACAGAAATATATGAAGGAACATCAGAAGTTATGAAGATGGTCATTTCTGGTGACATATTTAAATAGGAGGTAAAGGAAATGGCATTAAAAATAATAGTTTGTGTAAAGCAGGTACCAAACACTAATGAGATAAAAATAGATCCGGTAAAAAAAACACTTATAAGAGAAGGAGTTGAAAGTATATTAAATAATGACGACGCAAATGCTCTTGAAGAAGCATTAAAAATAAAAGATAAATATCCTAATACCCATATTACATTAATAACAATGGGACCTCCACAGGCTAAGGACATGTTACTGGAATGTCTGGCAATGGGAGCTGATGATGCGGTGCTGTTATCTGACAGAGCATTAGGAGGTTCTGACACATGGGCTACTTCAAATGCCCTGTCTGCCGGAATAAAAAATATAGGAGATTATGACATAATATTTTCAGGAAGACAGGCAATTGACGGTGATACAGCACAGGTTGGACCTCAGATTGCAGAAAAACTTGGAATTCCTCAGGTGACTTATGTAACAGATTTTAATATAGAAGAAGACTTGAGGTCTATTACAGTTAAAAGAGATCTTGAAGACGGATATGAAGTAATAAAACTTGAGACACCTTGTTTGTTGACTGCAGTTAAAGAACTGAACAAGCCAAGATACATGTCAGTAAGAGGTATATTTGATGCAACTAAAAAAGAAATTAGTACTTGGTCTGCAAAAGATATAAACATTTCAACAGATAAAGTGGGATTGGAGGCGTCTCCAACAAATGTGTTCCGCTCTTTCACACCTATTACAAAGGGAAAGGGCAAGCTGATAGAAGCGGATACAGAAAAAGAAACGGCACGAAAACTTTTGGCAGAGCTAAAAAGCAAACATATAATTTAACACGGAGGGTAGAAGAATGGCAGTATTGACAGGTAAGGATAATTATAATGTTGATATTTCATCTTATAAGAATATCTGGGTTTATGCGGAGCACAGGCAGGGAAAATTGATGAACGTATCACTGGAATTAATAGGAGAAGGAAACAGACTTGCAAAAGAAATGGGAGAAGCAAAGGTATATGCTTTGCTGGCAGGCAATAATATTGGTAATCTTTCAAAAGAATGTTATGAGTATGGAGCAGACGGAGTATATTTAATTGAAGATCCATTGCTTGAAAAATATACAACGGAAGGTTACACAAAAGTAATAGTAGATGCAATTAATGAGTATAAGCCGGAAATAGTATTGTATGGAGCAACACATATAGGCAGAGATTTAGCTCCGAGAATTGCTGCAAGATTAAATACAGGATTAACGGCAGACTGTACAAGGCTGGATGTTAAAATGTCTACATATAAGGAATATGCAGAAAAATATACGACATTGAATACCTCTAATTTAGATGCTAATTCAACAGAAACGAGATTGCTGCAAACAAGACCTGCTTTTGGAGGAAATCTTATGGCAACAATCATATGCCCAAAGACAAGGCCGCAAATGTCGACGGTAAGACCGGGAGTAATGAAGAAGAGGCAAAGAGAAGAAGGAGCAGAAGGTGAATTAATAAAGGTTCAGCCACAAATTTTGGCAGAGTTTATTCATACTCAAGTTGTAGAAATAGTAAAGTCGGCAAAAGAAGTGATATCACTTACAGATGCTGAAATAATCTGTTCAGGCGGTCGGGGGCTTGGCAATGCGGAAGGATTTAAGCTGATACAAAAATTGGCAGATAAAACAGGAGGAACTGTAGGTGCGTCAAGGGCTGCAGTTGATGCAGGATGGATAGATCAATCTCACCAGGTAGGTCAGACCGGCACCACTGTGAAACCTAAAATATATTTTGCGTGCGGAATATCGGGGGCAATTCAGCATTTAGCCGGAATGCAGACGTCTGATATTATAATTGCCATAAATAAAAATCCGGATGCACCTATTTTTGAAATTGCTGATTATGGAATAGTAGGGGATCTATACAAAATAATCCCACAGATAATTGAGGAGTGGGATAACATTGATTTTCTTTATGATGCAGGCATTATTTAAAAGTGCTTTGCTTTATACGCGGAAGTGATAATTATTTAACGATACAAAGGAAGTGAGAAAATGTTTTATTTAAATAGGGAACAAATTAAAGAAATAATTCCTCACCGAGATCCAATGCTTCTAATTGACGAGGTTTTGGAAATGATACCGGAAAAAAGTATTAAAGCAAGATTTTTTGTTAATTCAGACAGAGAAATTTTCAAAGGCCATTTTCCAGGACAGCCTGTATTCCCAGGAGTTTATACGGTGGAGTGTATGGCACAGGCATCGGATATTCTGCTGTTATCCATAGATAGATACAAAGGTACCATTCCATTATTTATTGGAATAAATAATGTTAAATTTCTGAGTAAAATAAATCCTGGTGACACCATTGAAATAAATTCGAAAATTATCGTGGAACGAATGAATAAAGGTATAGTAACATGTTGTGCAGAAGTTTTTAACAGCGGAGAACCGGCTGCTACTGGAGAAGTAACATTGGCAATGCGTTAGATTATAATATTTTGAGGGAATCAGATATGAGTGAACAAATTTTTATGAAAATCATTGATCAAATTGCAACAATCAGCATAAACAGATCTGAAGTCTTAAATGCTTTATCAAAGGAAATCATTGATGAAATGGACGAAATGATTGAAAGCATAAAAAACAACAAGGATATCAGAGTACTTGTTTTCTACAGTAAAGACAATTTTGCAGCAGGAGCAGATATTAAGGCAATGGCTAAATGCAATTCTAAGCAGGCGAAAGAATTTGTTTTTACACAGACCTACAACAAGATATATGATTTGTCTATTCCAACAATTGCTGCTATTGATGGATACGCATTTGGAGGAGGACTGGAGCTTGCTTTAACATGTGATTTCAGAATATCCAGCAAAAATTCTAAAATGGGTCTGACCGAACTGAATCTTGGAATTATGCCGGGGGCCGGAGGTACTGTAAGGTTAGCAAGAATAATAGGCGAGTCAAAAGCCAAAGAAATGATTTTTCTGAGCAAGATTGTAGATGGTGAAGAGGCGGAAAAAATAGGACTTGTCAATGCTGCAGTTGAAAAAGAAGAATTGTATTCAACTGCATTAAGATGGGGTGAAAAATTAAAACGAAAAAGCAGTATATCTCTTGCATATGCAAAAAAATCAATAGAAAACGGAATTTGTGATACGGATATTCATTCTTCCACCAATATGGAATCAGAAATTTGGGCGTCATTGTTTGACACATATGATCAGAAGGAAGGAATGAATGCCTTTATAGAAAAGAGGAAGCCAAAATTTTTAGGTAAGTAAGAATTATAAGTCGGGAGGAAGATAAATTGAAAAATTGTGTTATAACAAGTGCAGCCAGGACAGCTGTAGGAAAATATCTGGGAAGTTTAAAAACAGTAGAAGCACAGGACTTGGGAAGTGCAGTTTTAAAGGAAGCTGCCAAAAGATCAAATATAGCATTAGATCAAGTTGACCAGGTTGTTATGGGTGACGTGTATGGCTATACACCTAATGTTTCAAGATGTGCGGCACTAATTGCCGGTATACCTATAACAACTCCGGCATACACAGTGGACAGGCAGTGTGCTTCTTCACTTCAGGCAGTGGTAAGTGCCATATATGAAATAGCTGCCGAAGAGGCGGATGTAATTTTGCCGGAGGAGTAGAAGTTATGTCAAGGCTGACCTATTACCTGGATCCTTCAGCAAGGTATGAGCCGCTTAAGTTAGGCAATAAGACTCTCCATGATACGTTCACCACTGGAGTTACCCTTGTTCAGCCGAGATCCTTATACCCCGGATTAAATATGGGCATTACTGCTGAAAATGTTGCAGATAAATATAACATTTCAAGAGAGGAGCAGGACTTGTTTGCCTTGGACAGCCAGCGTAAGACGAAAGCAGCAATGGATGCCGGAAGATTTAAAGAAGAAATAGTTCCATATGAAGTGAAGCTTAAGAAGAGCAGTTTTATATTTGATACTGATGAGCATCCCAGACCGGATACAACTATGGAAATACTTAAAAAACTGAAACCTGCATTTAAGGAAGGAGGAACGGTGACAGCAGGCAACTCATCTGGAATGAACGATGGAGCCTCTGCAGTTGTTGTTATGTCAGAAGAAAAAGCAATTGAACTCGGTTGTAAGCCTTTAGTCAAAATTATAAGCCATAGCAGCGTAGGGGTTGACCCGGCTATAATGGGGATAGGCCCGGTACCGGCAATAAAAAAAGCTCTGAAAAAGGCCGGTCTGACTTTGGAAGATATAGATTTGTTTGAAATAAATGAAGCATTTGCCGCACAGTCATTAGCTGTTCTGAAGGAACTTGGTATGAATATGGGTAGCAGACCTTATGAGAGAGTAAATGTAAATGGAGGGGCTATTGCACATGGACATGCACTGGCAAACAGCGGAACAAGATTGCTGACAACGCTGATTTACGAGCTAAAAAGAAGAAATGCCCGTTACGGAGTCGTAAGCCTTTGCATTGGCGGAGGACAGGGAATGGCAATGGTAGTTGAAAACTGCAGGTAGAAATATTATAAATTGATTTGGGAGGATATATGGAAATAAAAAAAGTTGGTGTTGTTGGCGCCGGAATGATGGGAGCGGAAATTGGTCTTTGTTTTGCAAAATGTGGTTATGAGGTTGTATTAGTTGACAGAACTGTTGAACTGGCAGAGAAAGGTAAGGAAAAACAGGCATCTGCTTTAGATAAGAGCATAAAAAAAGGAAAATTTGATGCTGATGAAAGAGAAGGTGTTTTAGGCAGAGTAACAGCAACATGTGATTATAAAGATTTACATGACTGTGACCTGGTAATTGAGGCTGTTTTTGAATCGTATGATGTTAAGACTGCAACCTACAAGGAGTTAGAAAAAGTATGTAATCCTGAATGCATAATTGCTTCAAATACATCAAGTATTTCAATTACAAAACTGGCATCAGGAGTAAGCAGAGAAAGAGCAGAAAAATTTATAGGTACTCACTTTAATTCGCCTGCAAGCATAATGAAGTTAGTTGAAGTAATCCCGGGACACCTGACCGACGGTGGGGTTACAAACCAAGTTATTGATATGCTAAAGCATATTGGAAAAGAGCCTGTTAAAGTGAAAGATGTGACAGGATTTGCATTAAACAGGTTATTCCACGTATTTTCGTCTGAGGCATGTCGTCTTTTAGAGGAAGGCGTAGCAACGGCAGAGGATATAGATAAGATATGTGTGTATGGGCTTGGGCATCCGGTAGGAATCTTCAGGCTTCTTGATAATATGGGACATGATTTAAATATTTCCGTAGATAAAATTCTATTTGATGCCTATGGCGAAAGATTCAGACCCAGCCAGGAAATGCAGCGCCTTGTAGATGCCGGGTTATATGGCAAAAAATCCGGTGAAGGTTTTTATAAATATGATAAATAAATACTTGAGTAAATTTGTTGCAATACAATTGTTAAAATAAATGCAATTCTGAATGGGAGCAATTAATATAAAGTATTTACTTAGTAAAAAGGAAAGGTGGAACAGAATGGAAAATAAGATTACATCGAAGCAGATGCTTGGTGAGTTATTAGAAAAACATTATAAATCTGCAATCGAAGCAAAAGCTAATGGCAAGATGGTTGCCTGGGCAACATCAATATGTCCGCAGGAATTGCTGGAAACTATGGATATTGATGTTGTATATCCTGAAAACCATGCAGCTGCAATTGGCGCAAGAAAATGCGCACCGGAATTTATTGAGCAATCAGAGGGTAAAGGATATTCTTCGGATATTTGTTCATATGCAAGGGTAAATATGGGATATGCTGATATTCAGTTCTCCGAAGCAGAAAATATTCCAATGCCGGATCTATTATTTTGCTGCAGCAATATTTGCAATACCGTAATTAAGTGGTATGAAAATCTTGCTAAAAATTTAGGCATACCATTAATTATGTTTGACATGCCTTTTAACCATACTTATGAAGTTCCTGAATATAGTGTCAAATATATGAGGTCACAAATAGAGTATGCAATTAAAAAGCTGGAGGAAATTACAGGGAAAAAATTTGATTTTGATAATTTTGCAGAAGTTATGAAGCTTTCAAATGAAACCTGTGAGTGGTGGAAAAAGGCTACGGATCTTGCAGTAAATATTCCGTCACCTTTAAAAGGATTCGACATGTTTAACTACATGGCGCTGATTGTTTGCATGAGAGGTAAAAAAGAAGGCAAAGAATTATACAAACTTTGGTATGAAGAATTAAAGGAAAAGTCTGAAAAAGGGATTGGGCCATTTCGCGATCAGGAAGAAAAATACAGAGTAATGTGGGATGGAATTGCCTGTTGGCCAAATTTGTCAGTAACATACAAAACATTGAAAAAATATGGTATCAACATGGTTACATCAACATATCCGGAATCATGGAATGTAAGATATGAAACGAATGATTTGGATGGAATGGCAAGAGCATACAGTTCAAATTACGCTAACAGAAATCTTGAGTATGATGTACAAAATGTATCAAAACTTGTACGAGATTTTAAGCTTGATGGTATCATTTATCATTCAAACAGAAGCTGTAAGCTTATGGACTTCAGGCAATATGAAGTTCAAAGAAGAGTTGAAGAAGAAACAGGAGTTCCATCGGTAATATTTGACGGTGATCAAACCGACCCCAGGATATTTTCTGAAGCACAGTATGAAACGAGAATACAGGCTCTGGTAGAAATGATGGAAAATAATAAAAAGGCTGGGAGGGATAAATAATGTCAGAACTGAAAACATTAATAAGCCAGTTAGAGAATATAGCGTTAAATCCGGGCAAATCAGTGGCAAAGTCAGTAAAAGATACCGGTAAGGAACCTATAGGCTGTTTTCCTATTTATACTCCGGAAGAAATAGTATACGCAGCAGGCTATCTGCCTGTAGGTATGTGGGGCGGAAAAACCGAAATAAAGCAGGCAGACAAGTATCTTCAAAGCTTTTGCTGCTCAATAATGAGGTCTAATATTGAATATGGCATGAAGGGTACATATGATGGATTAAAAGCTGTAATTATCCCGACATTTTGTGATACTCTGAAATGTGTTTGTGAAAATTGGAAGACTGCGGTGCCGCAAGTGCCTGTTATTACTGTGGTTTATCCTCAGAACAGATTATTAGACGCAGGATATCAGTACCTGGTAACGGAATTTAATAGAATAAAGGATGAAATAGAAAAACTAAAGGGTGAAAAAATTTCTTCAAAAAACATGGAAAAGTCATTTTCCATATATGAAAACTATAGAGAAGCAATGAGAAGTTTTGTTAAAGTTGTAAAAGATTATCCAATTACTATTAATACAAGGACGAGACATTTGATTATTAAAGCAGCATATTTTATGGATAAAAAAGATTATACAGACATAATAATTCAAATAGTAAATGAGTTAAAAAATAGTTCGGCAGAAAACTTCAACGGCATAAGAGTGGTGGCAACAGGATTGATAGGTGAACCGGTTGAGCTGTTGAATATATTTGTTGAAAACAATATAGCTGTTGTTGCAGATGATTTTGCGCAGGAATCACGTCAATTCCGTGTTCAGGCAAGAAATAAGGGAACTGCAATAGAAAAAATGGCTTACAGGATTGTTGATCAAAAAGGATGTACATTTTTATATGAAGAAGTAAAAACTAAAGGGCAAATGCTTATCGATATGGTAAAAGAGAGCAAAGCACAGGCTGTGGTTGTGGTAATGATGAAATTTTGTGATCCGGAGGAATTTGATTATCCTATTATTAAGGAAGAAATTGAAAAAGCTGATATACCCATGCTTTATATTGAAACGGATATGCAGATGGATTCCTATGAACAAATCAGAACAAGAGTACAGAGTTTTGCAGAAATGTTAGGCTAAGGGGGACAATATATGTATTTAGGGATAGACATCGGGTCTTCATCATCTAAAGCAGCATTGATAAATGAGAATAAAGAGTTGGTAGCAACTGACTTGATAAATATGGGTACGGGAACTAAGGGACCTGATGAGACTATTAGTAATGTTCTCAGACTTGCAAAAATAAGCAGAGAGAATATTGCCTTTACGGTTGCAACAGGATATGGGCGTGTTACATTTAGTGGTGCAGACAGCCAGATAACCGAAATAAGTTGTCATGCAAAAGGTGTTTCATTTATGATGAAGGGTGTGAGAACGATAATCGATATCGGTGGTCAGGATGCCAAGGTTATCAAAGTTGGTAATGATGGTAAGGTAAAAAACTTTGTCATGAATGAAAAATGTGCTGCCGGAACAGGAAGATTTTTGGAAGTAATGGCAAGAGTACTGGGATGTAAAATAGATGAATTATCAGATTTGGCTGATAAGTCTACAACAGATATTTCCATAAGCAGTGTTTGTACGGTATTTGCCGAAAGTGAAGTCATTTCACGCTTAGCTTCAGGAGCTGCCATTGAAGATGTGGCAAGGGGTGCACATCTTTCAATAGCAAAAAGAATAGTGGGAATGTGCAGCAGAGTCGGCTACGAGCCGGTTATAGCTATGACCGGTGGAGTGGCACTAAATAGTAATATAGTAAAAGTTTTAAGCAATGAATTGGAAAGCAGTGTTATAACGGCTCCGCACACACAAGCTGCAGGGGCTATTGGAGCAGCGTTGTTTGCATATGAAAAAGGCATATAATAAATAAAAGTATATTTTTATTAAGGAGATTAGTATGAATTGGAGACAAATATATAAATCAAGACTGACTACAGCAGAAGAAGCTGTAAAGTCTGTTAGATCTGGAGATGGAGTAGTTCCTTCACATGCGGCGGCAGAGCCGAAACATCTTATAAATGCGCTGATGGCAAGAAAAGATGAACTAAAAGGAGTAGAAATATGGCAGGGCCTTAACATTGGAGATGCTCCATACGCAAAACCGGAATGTGCCGGGCATTTTGTAAATGTAAGCTTTTTTCTTGGTAAAAATAACAGAAAGTGTATTCAGAGCGGGCAGGGAGAATTTGTTCCCATACATTTTTATGCACAGCCCAGGGCAATTCGGGAGAGTTTGGTAAAATGTGACGTTGCAATGATAAGCTGCACACCGCCTGATGAAAATGGATATGTAAATATGGGAGTTTCCTGTGATCAGACAAGAATAGCAGTTGAAAAGGCCAGGGTTACTATTGCGCAGGTTAATAAAAAAGTTCCGTATACATGCGGTGATACATTAATTCATGTGTCTGAAATTGATCATTTTGTGGAGTATGATGAAGACTTATATGAAATTTCATTGATTGAAAGTGATCCGATTTCTGAGAAAATCGGATACAATATTGCAGGTCTTATAAATGATGGTGACACTCTTCAAATGGGACAAGGTAAAATTCCAAATGCAATATTAAAATTTTTAGCTGATAAAAAGGATCTGGGCATTCATTCTGAGGTTTTTTCGGATAATCTTATTCCTCTTGTGAAATCAGGGGTTGTTAATGGGGCTAAGAAGACTATAAATAAAGGGAAAATAGTTGCTACGTTTATCCAGGGAACCAGGGATGTATATGATTTTGTTGACAGGAATAATATGATTTGTCTTAAACCTGTGGATTACACTAATGATGTTTCAGTAATAGCTCAAAATGATAATATGGTAGCAATAAATTCGGCTCTTGAAGTTGATTTGATGGGACAGGTAGTTGCGGATTCTATTGGATATAAAACATTCAGCGGTGTCGGAGGGCAGCTGGACTTTTTGCGTGGGACTGAACAGTCAAAAAATGGCAGGCCTATAATTGCACTTCCTTCTACAGCTAAGAATGGAACGATTTCAAGAATAGTAGCTGTTTTAAAACCGGGTACACCTGTAACAACAACAAGACAGGATGTACACTATGTTGTTACCGAATATGGTGTTGCCAATCTTTTTGGAAAGCCAATAAGAGAAAGAGCGAAACTATTGACCAATATTGCTGCACCTAAGTTCAGGGAGCAATTAGAAAGAGAATTCTTTAATTATTACAAAAGCATAGGTGAATAATATAAAACCTGGAAGAGGCACAAAAACCGGCTGTAGCGAAATTATACGCTACAGCCTTAGTGTACTCAAAGTTAACCGTTGACTATGTCTCCTCCATTTATGTGGATGGTCTGACCTGTCATATATGAAGAACCTTGAGATGCTAAGAATACATATGCCTCTGCCAGTTCAGCAGGCTGGCCCGGCCTTTTTAGAGGAGTATTCATTCCAAATGTGTCAACTTTTATTTTATCAAAAGTTGAAGGTATGAGAGGAGTCCAGATAGGTCCTGGAGCTACTTGATTTACCTTTATATTTCTGCCTGCAAGATTGGCCGATAATGATCTTGTAAATGCGGTTATGGCTCCCTTGCTGGCAGAATAATCCACAAGATCTGCACTTCCTTTAAAAGCAGTTACTGAACTTGTGTTTATTATTGAGCTCCCTTCCTTCAGATAAGGGAGTGCAGCTCTGGTAAGATAAAACATTGAAAAAATGTTTGTTCTGAAAGTATCATCCAGTTGCTGGTCCGTAATATCTTCAAAGTTAGCTTGAGGATGCTGTTCTCCTGCATTGTTCACGAGTATGTCAAGGCTGCCGTAATGTCCGACGGTTCTTTGAACCGCTTCTTTGCAGAAATTTGAATCTCTGATGTTGCCTTTGATAAGGAGAACATTTCCTCCGTAAGATTCAATTGCCTTTTTTGTGTCATCTGCGTCGCTGTTTGCTATATTATAAACTATTGCAACTTTGCAGCCTTCCTTTGCGTAAGCCACGGCAACTGCCCTGCCTATACCACTGTCACCTCCGGTTATAAGTGCTACCTTGCCTTTTAACCTGCCGTATCCCTTGCAGTTCACATTGTCATAGATTGGTTCGGGCTTCATCCTGCTTTCCTGACCTGGCATATTTTGAGTCTGTCCTTTGATTTGATCAGGCGTGTACATCTTTTCCTGTAATTTCATTTTTAACCTCCATTTAAAAAATCTCGCAGTTATATTGTTTCAAATAACAGCGAGATTATTTAGTCTATAATAATTTTTATTTATTTTCTTTCAGTTAAAAAATCCGATTGATACAAATTATATTAACCGGATTTTTTTCTTAATTATAAATTCGTTAAGCTGACATTATGTTGGTGGTTTTATTGACTTTCATAGAGTAGTTCATATTGACTGCCTGAGCAATTTTTGTAGATGCGTTCAATTTCCGGTTCCATAAGACTTATAGGATTTTCACCGTATATAAGTTTGGCACAAATCCCACAGCTGGAGCTTAACTTTCTTGGCACAGGCTGCAAAAAGCAAGGTATTTTTAATTTTCTCATTTTATTGTCAAATTTTATAGCTCCGGACTGAGTATGAAAGACTATTGTATAATTCATTTTGTTCCTCTTACTGTAAACGTGTCATTTTCTTCTTTTATTTCAACACGGAATCCTTTGCTTGAAAGATATTTCTTTACATTGTTTTTTGATGTACCGCTGTCGGTTAATACTTCTATGTTATTTTCACTAGGATTATTATCTATTGCTTTTTTTGTCATCAGTACAGGCTGAGGACAAGACATTCCACATGTATCAATTTGCATTTTATCACCTCTTAATTATTTTTCCTGATTAGATCAGAGTTAGCTACTGAGAGTACTGCTAAAAATATGATGCAAATTATAACAGCAATCTGTCCATTGGCAGTAGACCCCTTTCCGCTTGATGCAAGAGAGAAATTGTGAGCTATGGCTGCACCTATTATCATTCCCAATACTGTAACGGTGGAGTCTGAATTTCCTTCTCCGGAAAGTATAAGCTGTCTTAATGGACAGCCGCCTAAAAGAACTGAACCCCAGCCGACTAAAAGCATTCCTAAAAAGTTCCACAATCCGTCTGTGTGGGATACAGGCTGCTCGGCAAATCCTAATTTGAAGTTTCCAAATGCCAAATTTCCTATTGCGGTAACAACAATGATAGTTAGGAAGCCCAACAGCAGGTAGTTTTGTTTAAACATTATTTTATCTCGTATGCCGCCTGCCATGCAAAGCCTGGTTTTTTGTGCTAAAATTCCGACGATTATTCCGCATATTAATGAAATTACAATTGGAGCATGTTGGCTTCCCGGTCCTTCTTTGCTGAAAAATATAAAAGCAGGAGTAGTTACTAAAAGAATAAGAAGAACTATTGCCGTTATTGGCATCGTATATCCGTCAAATGATGATGTTTTATAGTTTCTTTTAAGACTGAAACCCTTGTTTAAAAATATAATACCTACACCTATTCCGGCTATAAAACCTGCTAAACCTACAATAGCGTTTAAATCTCCTCCGCCTATTCTAAGAATCATTCTTAGTGGGCAGCCAAGAAACATTAAAGCTCCTATCATTACTGCAATTCCAAGGAAAAACCTTGTTGCTGGTGAAGAGCCTCCTTTTGGCTGAAAATCTTTGCTTATTAAAGCAGCACCAAATGCACCTAAGATTATGCCTATAATCTCCGGCCTTATATATTGTACTATTTCAGCTCTGTGAAATCCTAAAGCTCCGGCTGTGTCTCTTTCAAAACATGCAATACAAAATCCCATATTTTTAGGGTTTCCTAAAGCTACTAATATTAATGATATAATTCCTACCACAGCACCTGCAAAGATTATGCCTTTTTTGCTTTCAAAAAAAGATATCTTTTCTGTTTGCAAATTACTATCTTTTTCCATTTTTTCCTCCTATGTTTTATAATTGTATTATATTTCACAAAAAACAATAAGTAAAATAAAAAAAAGTTTTAACCAACAACTTTGATATAATAAATATTCATATAATAATAGAATCACGAAAAATCACAATATTTTGGGGAATAACGTACATTAATAATTGCTTTATTTTAAATCTGGTTATATACTGACATAGGTAGGTCGATGCAGTGTACTGCCGAAGTAATACCACAATATAATTATCTAGAAATATGGAGGAATTATGAAAGCTTATGATTTAATAAATAAAAAGGAAATAGATGTGACGTATGACAGCCTTGTAGAACTTATGAGAAATAACAGGCAAGTTGATTTAATACTTTCTGATAAGAAAACTGACGCAGACGGATATTTGACTTGGGATGCTGAACATTGGACACTTGTTAAGGAAAATAGATTTATGAGATGTTATTCATTGGGAGATAGGCAGCTTAGAGATTTTACTTATCACAATGTATATGATCTAAAAAATGATTTTAAACCTGAGGAAGCAAAGGAAATTCAAATAAATTAATTTTGAAAATAATGTCGCTTCAAATTTGAAGTAAAAATTAAGATTGGCAAAGGAGCAATCAGCTTTCTGTGCCAATCTTTTATATTAAGTTAATACTGTAATGTCATTAGCTTACAATTTTATAGTATACTTTTGCGGTCATAGCGTATACCACTGTGTAAAGGACTGCAAATATAAAAATTGTTATAGCCGTACACTGGGCAAACAGAAGGACATTTGTCAGGTTTAAAGCAGCCAGCAGTTTTGTTATAACATTGAAAGCAACAGTTATATGAATTACTGCTGATAAAAGTGGTATGAAAAACACAGTAAGAACCTGGCTTTTAACGGCCTTTTTTATTTCTGTCAAGCTCATTCCCACATTCTGCATTATTTCAAAGCGCTTTTTGTCATCATAGCCTTCGGCTATTTGTTTATAATATATAATAAGTACTGTTGCCATTATAAACAAAAGGCCCAGGAATATACCTAAAAACAACAGGGAACCATATATGGAATAGAAAGATGATCTTGAATTTTCCACACATTCGATATATATTCCTTCAGCTGTTTCAAAATCACCTATATTTATTGACATATTATATACAAGATCTATCTTAGACTGGCTGTCGGTGTTTGCATCAAAGCCGTAGTAATACGAAAGTTCCTTGGCCTGCTTTTCGCCGGTAAGGGAGGTGTAGACATTATCGATAGTACTCTTGTCTTTTGCTACTACGTAGTAACTTTTTGTCAAATTTTCAGATGGTAAATTGAGCGAATTTATATGTTTTTTTATCGAAAGCTTAAAGCCGTTAAAATTTAAAATGTCTTCAGGTATGCTGCCGTTACTTTCGTACAGAAGGGCTTCATTTTCTGATAAAGATACATCTTCATTATTTAACCTGTTGTAATCATCTTGTGTAATGAAGATTAGGGTCGCCATATTTGAAACCTGGTTTGAATCCCACATAGGGTTAGTTGTGAAAGTGGAACCGTCCTGAATTACTCCAAAGTTCATATTGCGGAAATGGATAATATTTTCTTGGGAAATATCTGATTCCCTGGTTTGTTTCTCAATAAGTTCATCTATTTTTTCAGCTTCAGCATCTGTTATATCTGCTGCAGTGACAATTATATTTCGCGGATAGCGGCTGCGCAGAACATCCTCCATTCCGGCATAAAGTGAAATTGTAGTTGAAATCATTATAATGACGGCTGTTGAAAGGATACATATGCTGGCAAGCCCGGCGGCATTCTGCTTCATTCGGTAAATCATGCCTGAAACAGAAATAAAATGATTAGGCTTATAGTAATAACTTTTGTTCTTGCGGAGTGTTTTTAAAAAAGCTATACTTCCTGAAGTGAATAGGCAGTATGTTCCTATTATCACTAGTACCACGGCAGTGAAAAACAATGTTAATGCTTCAAGCGGGGACTTTGTTGTTATTGCAATGTAATATCCTGTGCCCAGGCACACTGCACCGATAATTGTTATAATATGTTTTGTTTTCGGTTCTTTTTCTCCTGCGTTTCCGCTCCTTAACAGTTCAATGGGATTAGATACATGTACTTGGAGAACATTATAAACAAGATTTATCATAAATATAGCGCTGAAGAGACATATGGTAATTCCTACAGATCTTATAGGGACTTCAAATCCAAATGTGACTTTAAATGATATTAATTTGAAAAGCAGCAGAATCATGAGTTTGCTGAGAAGTATGCCGGACAGTAATCCTGCCGTGAGGCTTATTAAAGAGGTAAAAACAGTTTCATAAAACATTATTTTACCTATATGTTTTTTCTCCATTCCAAGTATGTTGAAAAGCCCAAATTCTTTTTTCCTTTTTTTAATTAAAAAACTGTTTGTATAAAATAGAAATATTAAAGAAAAAATTGCAATAACTGCTGATCCCATCCATAAAATACTTCTTAGCGTTGCACTGTCACTCATACTGCCTATATCCTTGGCTGAATTAAGGAATGACATGGTGTAGAACATAGCAATTGTGCCTATTGAAGTAAGTATATATGGAATATATGCCTTGGAATTCTTTTTTATATTATTTAATGCCAGCTTATGATAAAAGAACCTATTCATTTCTTTCACCGCCTGTTGCTATTATTGTAAGGGTATCTGAAATTTTCTGATAAAACTCGTCGTTGGACCCAGAAGCTTTATACAGCTGATGGTATATGCATCCGTCCTTTATAAACAGCACCCGATTAGCATGGCAGGCCGCTTTTACACTGTGGGTAACCATAAGTATTGTTTGCCCGCTATTGTTGATTTTACCGAAAATTCTCAATACTTCGTCTGAAGATCGGGAATCCAGGGAGCCTGTGGGTTCATCGGCAAGTATTATACTGGGATGTGTAATCAAAGCTCGAGCAATTGCCGTTCTTTGTTTTTGTCCTCCTGAAATTTCATATGGATATTTTTCCAGTATGTTTGTAATTTCAAGCCTGTTTGAAACAGGTTTCAGCCTTTTATTCATTTCTTCATAGGTTTTCCCTGCAAGGACAAGCGGCAGAAATATATTATCTTGAACAGAAAATGTGTCCAATAGATTGTAGTCCTGAAACACAAAGCCAAGATTGTCTCTTCTGAAGGAGGAAATTTCTTTTTCTCCGATTGATACTATATTTTTACCGCCCAGTATTATCTCTCCATCAGTAGGTTTGTCCAGAGCTGCAAGAATATTTAGCAGTGTTGTTTTTCCCGAGCCGGATTCTCCCATAATTGCTGTATATTCTCCCTGTTCTATAGAAAACGATATGTTTGAAAGGGCCTGGACAGCATTTCCTCCAAAGCGCGTAGTATATATTTTTTTTAAGTTGTTAACTTCTAAAAGTGCCATTTCTGTTACCTCCTGTTTTCCTTTTGTTTATGATAACAAAAAGAAAAGCGGCATACCATAACTTTTGCTTACACTTCTATATTCAGTCTTACATTTTGGTAAGTTTCTATTCAGAAGATATGTTTTTAACATCAAGGCCGATTTTGACCTTTGTACCTTTTTCTTCTTCTGATTCAATTTTAATAGTATGTGAAATTTTTGTTAAAATTTCTTTGCACAGGAAAAGCCCTATCCCTGTAGACTTTTTATCAATTCTGCCGTTATAACCGGTAAAACCTTTCTCGAATACTCTGGGCAAATCCTCCTGTTTGATGCCTATGCCATTATCTTCTATAACTAACGTACAAGGCAGAATTTTGTCCATGTAAATAGAGATGCAGCCTGAACTTTCTGTTGTATATTTAAGGGCATTTGACAGTATCTGCTCCAGTACAAAAGTGAGCCACTTTTCGTCGGTCAGCACATGGATATTTAGAGCTGCATAATTAAGTGTTATTTTTCTGCGGATAAATGTCTTGGAATATTTTTTTACAGCATGTTTAACTATATGGTCAAGAGAGCATTTTTTAAATGCAAGGTCGTTGCTTATATTTTTCAGCCGCAGGTACTGGAGTGCCATTTCCACATATTGTTCTGTCTTGAAAAGCTGCTCTAAAAGTTCGCTGTTTGTTTCTGACTTTTCAGATTGCAAAATTAATCTCATGGCTGCGATGGGAGTCTTGATTTGATGAGCCCAGATAGTATAATAATCAATCATGTCCCAATAAGATTTATTTTTTTCATTAATAATATAAGTCCTGCTTTTTTCAATTTCTTTAATTAATTCCTGGTAATCTTGTTCTATTACATTTGTAGTGTTGAAAAATTCAAAATTTATAGACATAATGTGGTTTTTTAATTTTATGAGTTCCCTGTGGCGCCTGTAGAAGGATATAAATTTAAATGTTTCTGCTGTTAGTGCAGCAATAGTGCAAAGAACTGCAGCATAGCCCACAACTTCCGTAGGAATTGAATATAGGTAAAAAACAGTCAGAAAAATGCATAATGAGGTTATTCCCATAAGAATGGCAACCACATTTTGTTTTAAATAAGAAAAAAAAATCCTTAAAAATTCATTCATGCTATTCCACCATATATCCCATACCTTTTTTGGTTATAATAAAATCTTCAAGTCCCAGTTCAGAAAGTTTTTTACGCAAGCGGGTCATGTTAACCGTCAGAGTATTGTCATCAATAAACTGATCGCTGTCCCAAAGACGCTGCATAATTTCTTCTCTGGAAACAACCTTACCTGCATTTTCCATTAGAAGCTGCATTATTTTATAATCATTTTTTGTCAAATCTGCTCTTTGATTTTTGTACGTGAGGGTGGCATCATTTAAGTTCAAGACAACGTCTTTATCCTGTATTACATTTATCTGGCTGTGCAATGAGTATGTTCTTCGTATGAGAGCTCTCAGCTTTGCAGTTAAAACATTCAGGTCAAAAGGTTTTGAGATAAAGTCATCTCCGCCCATATTCATTGCCATGACTATGTTCATATTGTCACCGGCAGATGATATAAACATAACAGGGACGTTTGATACTTTGCGTATTTCTCCACACCAATAGAAACCGTTGAAAAACGGCAAAATTACATCCAGAAGTACGATGTGAGGTTTGAATTTATTGAATTCACCCATGACATTCTTAAAATTTGTGGCATAGATAATGTCGTAATTCCACTTGGATAAATGTTCTTTTAAGGTTTTGGCAATTGTCATATCATCTTCTATAATCATGATTTTGTACATTGATTCCTCCGTAGGGACGGTTTTTAACAATTAATTATTGTCAATATTATATTTTTATTATACACGCCGCTTTATAAAATTCCAAGGCTATAACTGTAAAAAGCATATTCAACGCTGCTGTTTAAAGATGAATAAAAAATACTTACTATTTTAATAATATTAGCAGTATATTTGGCAAATAATATACTACATGGTATTAATCGTATAATTTAGGATAAGTTTTTTTATATGGGGAATTATATGAACTTATAAATGTATGACAATTTTTTTATTAAATATTAAATTGCATATAATTATTTAGGTGGACTTATGAGGAAAATAGTAATAATACCGGCATATAATGAGCAAAATAACATTATTGAGGTTGTTGACGATATCAAGAAAAATGCTCCGAGTTTTGATTATGTTATTATTAACGACGGTTCAACGGACGATACAATTGACTTGTGCAGAAGGGAAAGTTTCAACACAATTGATCTGCCTGTAAATTTGGGCATCGGCGGAAGCGTTCAGACAGGATATATTTATGCACTGGAAAATGGTTATGATGTAGCTGTACAATTTGACGGGGACGGTCAGCATGAAGCGAAGTATCTTGAAAAAATGTATGATGAAATGATTAGGACCGGCAGTGATATGGTTATTGGTTCAAGGTATTTGTCAAAGAACGGATTTCAGTCTACAACTTTGAGAAGGTTTGGGACCGGTTTTTTGTCTTTATTGATTAAAATTTTGCATAAACAGCAAATCAGGGATGTTACGTCAGGACTTAGGATGGTAAATAAAAAGCTGCTTACAGCCTTTTCAGAAAATTATCCATATGACTATCCGGAACCTGAGACCGTTGCTTTTTGTATGCGGAAAAAATTCAAGATAACGGAAGTGCCGGTGACTATGCGGCCCAGGGGAAAAGGATGTTCTTCTATTGGCAGCATACAGTCTGTTTATTATATGTTTAAAGTCAGCTTTTCAATCATTATTGATTATTTTAATCGATTAGACTGAGAAAAGAGGTGATGAATATGCTGACACAAGTATGGATCGTTATTATATCGGCTTGTATAATAATTTATTTATTTGAGAAAATACGCAGTCAAAAATACAGCGTTAAATTTTCGATGCCATGGTTTTTTTCATTTCTAACTATAGTAATATTGGTGATTTTCCCTGAATTAATTAACGATATTGCTAAGATACTTGGAATAAAAGAAACTACAAACGCCATATTTTTTATTACCATATGTATTCTTGTAAGCAACATTATCAATCTTTCATTTTCAATGTCTGAAGCTAAGAAGCAGTCAATCAGGATGGTACAGGAAATTGCACTTTTAAAAAATGAAATTTCGAATAACAACAATAAAATAGAAGGTGAGCAATGAAATTGTCGTCAAGAAGCAAAGCTACAGGCTGTATTATATGGATTTTATATTCCAACATATTGATTTATTCCTCCTTTTATTATAACTGGAGACAACAGCTTATTCAACGTGACGCAGTTGTTGCTTCGTTTATTTTGGCTGCTGCCGTGGTAGCTGTTATATGGATGAATATATGCAAAGGTACTGAAAGTACATATACACTAAGATTAATTAAAGCCCATCCCGGCAGGTTAATATTTGTTGTTTTATGCGGAATATGTGTCAGTTTTTTTTACTTCGGAAAGTCATTTTTATATGAAAATACAGGTTATTGGATTACTTTAGGTAAATTTCATTATTTTTTGATGCTTTCTGTATCAGTGTTCATATATGTGCTTTTATCTTTAAGTGTGTTGGATATGTTTAAAGAAAGCATAAAGATTAAAACATATTCAAGTACAGGCCTTAGTCTTAGAGCGCATTATTTTATTTTGTTTGTTATGCAATTTGAAATACTGTGTATTTATTTTTACGGACTGAATCCGGGGAATATGTCCTATGATACATATAACCAGGTAAGTCAGCTTAAAGGAATTATTCCCTTTAATACATGGCATCCCATAGGGCACACCCTCTTGCTGGGGATTTTATTAAAGATTTGGGATAATTATGCGGTTATAACAATTTTCCAAATTATTTTTTTTGCTGCAGTCACATCTTCGTTTTATATAACTCTTCTCAAGAACGGGATAAAATGGCAGATGGTATATGTTACAGCGGTTATAATGAGCGCAATTCCTTCAATAGGTGTAAATGTTGTAACCCAGTGGAAAGATATACCATTTACGGTGGGGCTTTTGTGGGGAACGCTCATATTATTTAAAATAAGTTTTGATGAGAATTATTTTGATAGGCCGGTCCATATTTTTGAATTTATTTTTTGCATGCTTTCAATAGCTCTTTTACGCTTTAACGGAATACCTGTATTTTTAGCAGTATTTGTTTTTGTATTTGCATATGTAATTAAAAGCCGGGATAAAATAAAAAAAAGAAATTGTTTTATTTCATCAGCGGTGGTAATTACAGTCTTTTTTTTGGTGAATAGTGTAGTACCTAATAAATTAGAAGCGGTACCTAATCCTGCCGGTATGAAACTTAGGCCTGTATATCAGGGTTTGGCGGCGTTGTATGTCTGCGGAGAAGAAAATTCTCTCAGTCATGAAAGCAGGAATATGATAGAATCCGTTTGTACACCTGAGCAAATTAAGGATTACTACAATCCATACTTTGCCGATACAATTTCAAGCAACACACCCCAGTTTTTAGTGAAACTTTCAAAAATAAAAACACGTAATGCTTTAAAAATGTATATTGAAGCGATCAATTCTCATCCAGGGATAGTGTTGGGAGACAAGTTTAATCTTGCAGTCACAATGTGGTCTGTAACTAATGATCGTTTCAGTTACAATAATGCATATACTACTGCAATACAGCAGGAAATGGCCGACCAATTCGGGGTTCATAGAATAAGAAATACAATGACGGGTGCAGTAGAAAAATTAGCTGGAGACACTTTTTCTGAAAATTATTTATTAAATACATTGGTATGGAGGCCCGGATTTTTTCTGGCACTGGAACTTATACTTTTTCTTTATTTAATAATACTTAGGGATAAACGGCTGAGTTTGTTTATACCTTTGGTGTTCAATGCTTTTACAGTATTCTTGACAATGCCTGCCCAGGACTACAGGTACCTGTGGTTTATACAGGTTATATTTCCGTTTTTAGTACTGGCATGTTCAGTTAAATTACCTAATGAAAACGCAGAGGAGAAATAGTCATGTCTAATTTTATCGCATATATTTTTTTTACGGTAACAGGGCTTTTCATGATGAAATTTTCAGGCTGTCCTATTGAATTTGGATTAAATAAAGGATTTTTTTATTTTAATATAAGCTTGAAGATGGCATCTGCCATGTTATTTTATCTAATCAGTTTCCTTTTATGGACAGGGATAGTTGCAAAAAATGATTTAAGCTACATTGTTCCGTTTTCATCGGCAATAGTGAATATACTTTCTGTAGGGATGGGAATATTTATTTTTCATGAACCTGTCAATATATATAAGGCAGTAGGTCTTACAATGGCTATACTTGGTGTTGCTCTCATGAACTTTTCAAATTGAGAGAATCACATTAACTGAAAGTGTGTTATTTCGTAAATAATTTGATTTTTAGCTTGCATAAAGGTATAATATATGTAATTAATTATCTAAATTGTTAAATGTCCGCAGTTTTGCCTATAGGTTTTTGTCTAAAAAATTGGGGGTGATTTATTTTATGTTTAATGAAATGAAAGAAAGATGGATGAATTATGTTAATGAAGGCGAAACTTTTGCGGCAATCAAACCATGTATATTAAATTCATGGAAAAGGTGCAAAAAAATGGGAGTGAACCATTTGGCAGGCTGCGGAACAACTGTCAGCGAATCTGAATTAAGAGACAGTATTTTAAGAAAACACGAACTTATTAAGCTTTCGAGGCCAATCTTGGAAAACGTTTTTAAAACAATTGAAAGCACCAGTTACAGCGTGGTGCTTACTGATGAAAAAGGGATTATTATTGATTTGATAATGAATAGTGATATTACAGATATTCACAATAATTTGAATTTTGTGAAAGGGTCTTTGTGGAATGAAAAAAGTGTAGGTACCAATGCAATAGGGACATGCCTTGTAGTTGATAAGCCGGTGCAGGTAATAGGAGCAGAACACTACTGTGAATATCACCACAGGTGGACATGTTCGGCGGCGCCGATACACAACAGCAAAGGAGAAATAATAGGCAGCTTTGATATTTCTGGACGTGCAGAGGATGTTCAGACGCATACATTTGGAATTGCAGTTTCAAGTGCAAAATGTATAGAAAAACAGCTTATTATTTCAGAATCCTATAATCTTATGGATACGGCTTTTGACTCTATACTTGATGGTATTATAGTAATAGACAGCAAATTGAAAATAATAAAGATAAATAATAAAATACCGGAGCTCTTCCATATGGAGAAGCAGGAAGTATTTAATATTGATATGAGCATGATACTAAATGGAATTAATATTGGAAGAGAAGTTTTTGTCGGAAAACACAAAATGAGCTTTACTGATGTTACAATTTCTTTAGCCAATAGGAAAATTGAATGCTCTTTAAACATTTCTCCGATAATTGAAGGGAACAATGCTACGGGTGCTGTTATTCTCATGCGAGAGGTAAAGCAGGTTATGAAAGAAGTGAGAAAATTAGCCGGATTCAAAGCCAACTATACGTTTGACAGCATTATAACCGTTAATGATAGAATGAACGAGCTTATTAATATGGCAAAAAAAATTTCCAAGACTGACTGCTCTGTCTTAATAGAAGGGGAAAGCGGTGTGGGAAAGGAACTGTATGCGCAATCTATTCATAATGAAAGCCACAGAAGAAACGGTCCCTTTATAGCCATAAATTGTTCCGCAATTCCTAAGGAACTATTTGAAAGCGAGCTGTTCGGTTATGAAAGCGGCTCGTTTACCGGAGCAATGAAAGGAGGAAGACCGGGAAAATTTGAGCTTGCAATGGGCGGAACAATTTTTTTGGACGAAGTGGGCGAAATACCGCTGGAAGTGCAGCCAAAGCTTTTGAGAGTTTTAGACAACAATAAAATAGTTAGAATTGGCGGAACATATGAAAAGGAACTGGATGTCAGGGTTGTTTCTGCCACCAACAGAAATTTGCTTGAGGAAGTAACGAAGGGCTCTTTCAGGCAGGATTTATATTTCAGGCTCAATGTTATAAATTTAAGGATACCGCCGCTGAGGAACAGAAAGGAGGATATCCTGGAGCTTGCCGAATATTTCCTGAAAGAGCTAAATGAAGAGAACAGCGGCATTAATAAAATTTTTAGTTCCGGTTTTAAAAATAAGCTGATAGAGTATGGATGGTATGGAAATGTCAGAGAACTGAAAAATATAATCCAGAGAGCTTACTATATGTCTGATGGAGATATTATCAGAAACGGACTTTTTTCAAAAGGAATTGAAACCAAGCATGTCAAGGAATCAAAATCACTTAGTCTCAAGGAAATAGAGAGGGACAGCATTTTAAAGGCTCTTTATTTCAATAATAATAATGTTTTGAAGGCCGCAAAGGATTTAAATATCAGCAAAGCAACAATATACAGAAAAATAAAGACTTATTCCATTAATTTAAATAATTTTGAAAGGCTTATACAGTAAAATTTATTTTTTGTCATCAACACATGAATAAAGAAGTATCATCGTTTAACATAAGTATTCAATAAAAAGTATCATTTTAAGACGTTTCTCAAAATGATACTTTTTTTATTCGAAAGATATTACATAAATTTTTTTAAATCAGTATCAATATGAGAATTATTTTCTCATATTGATACTGATTTTGAAGACAAATTACTTGCAGACATAAACAGGTGTAATTCGAACAAGCTGGTATCTGTTCATTTTAAAGGTTTGTAAACATAAATATATTAGCGGCTCTTTTTTTATAAGGCTGGCATATAAATTGCTTAATGTACTATTGAACTGTGGGAGGTGATAAAAACGAACAGATTCATAATTGAATTTGGAATGGGAATAGATTTTCATGGTCAGAATGTTACAAATGCTGCAGTTAAAGCCGCAAAGGATGCCATATCCAAAAGCTGTCTTATTGGATTAAATGAGGTATGCGGATTTTCCCAAAATAATATCAATGAAAATGTATTCATTGAAGTTACTGTTGCCGTTACAAGGCCTGAAGATGTGAAGGCTGAGGAAGTGGCAAAGTGTTTCCCGATAGGTAATGTGAAGGTTAAAGCAATAAGAGGAGGATTAAAAACGGATGGGCTTTATTTCACAAGATTTGGAGATAAGGACGATTCTATTGAAGTTGCTATAGCAGGAGTAAAGGTTAAAGTAAAAATTGATGGGAGGTAATATTTTGAAAATTACAAACGAACAAATAAAAAACATGTATGAAACAATGTTGAAGATTCGTAAATTTGAAACAAGAGCAAAAGATTTATTTGCCGAAGGAAAGGTCGGAGGTTTTGTCCATCTGTATATAGGTGAAGAAGCGGTAGCTACAGGAGCCTGTGCAAATTTAAGAACTGATGACTATATTACCAGTACTCACAGAGGACACGGTCACATTATAGCCAAAGGCGGGGATCTGAAATATATGATGGCAGAGTTGTTTCAAAAAGAAACAGGCTATTGCAAAGGCAAAGGCGGTTCCATGCACATAGCTGATGCTACTAAAGGTATACTTGGGGCAAACGGTATCGTAGGTGCAGGCCAAAATATTGCCGTGGGTTCAGGATTAGCTATTCAATACAAGAAAACAGATCAGGTTTGCGTCTGCTTTTTCGGTGATGCGTCAACCAATCAGAGCACATTTCACGAAGCCTTGAATTTAGCCAGTGTTTGGAAGCTTCCTGTAATATTCGTATGTGAAAATAACGGATATGGTATTTCTGTAAGCCAGGCAAGGCACCAGGCCATAACAGATGTTTCTGTAAGAGCCGCAGCATACAATATGCCCGGGGTAACTGTGGACGGGAATGATGTATTTGCTGTTTATGAAGCTGTAAATGAGGCTGTGGCAAAAGCAAGGAAGGGACAGGGACCTACACTTGTAGAATGCAAGACTTATAGGTGGCGCGGACATTTTGAGGGAGATCCTACAGTATATAGACCAGCGGGTGAATTGGAAAAATGGATTAAAAAAGACCCAATTCCCAGGGTTGAAAAATATATGCTTGAAAATAAAATCATGACGGACGAAGAAATTGCAGCAAAGAATACTTATGTGGATGACATGATTAAAGAAGCTGAAAAATTTGCTGATGAGAGCAGTATGCCATCATTGGAATCAGCGCTTCAGGATGTTTATACAGATATTATTGAGGAGGGCAGAGTAAGATGAGAAAAATGACATATGCCGAGGGTATTAGAGAAGGAATGAGCGTTAGGATGAGAGAAAATCCCAATGTTTTTCTCTTTGGCGAAGATGTGGGAAAATTCGGAGGCTGTTTTGGCGTATCTGCTGGAATGTATGATGAGTTTGGTGAAATGAGAGTCAGAGATACTCCCATATCTGAGGGAGCCATAATAGGCGGTGCAGTAGGCTCTGCAGCATGCGGCCTAAGACCTATAGCAGAATTAATGTTTGTAGATTTTGTAACGGTAGGTATGGACCAGCTTGTAAATCAGGCTGCTAAAATGAGATATATGTTCGGAGGTAAAATTAAGCTTCCAATAGTTGTGAGAATGCCCGGAGGCGGCGGATCAGGCGCAGCGGCACAGCATTCCCAGTCTCTTGAAGCATGGATGGCTCATGCACCGGGGCTGAAAGTTGTTTATCCTTCAAATGCACAGGATGCTTACGGATTAATGCTTACTGCAATAGACGATGATAACCCTGTGGTATATTTGGAGCACAAGATGCTGTATCCTGTAAAAAGTGATGTGGAAGATGAAGTTAAACCAATACCTTTCGGAAAGGCCGCAGTTAAAAAAGAAGGAACCGACGCAACAATTGTAACATACGGGCGCCAGGTTCTTGATTCTTTAAAGGCTGCGGAAATATTGGCAAAAGACGGCATAGAAGCTGAAGTTATAGATATAAGGACATTGTTCCCACTTGATAAGGAAACAATATTTGAGTCCTTAAAAAAGACTCACAAGGTTGTGGTAGTCAGCGAAGAGGCTAAAAGAGGTGCATATACAGCAGAAATTGCGGCTGTAATAGCTGAAGAGAATTTCTTTGAATTAGATGCTCCGATAAAAAGAGTAGGTGCCTTGAATACACCAATAGCGTTTGCATCCAACTTGGAGAGTTATATTCTTCCCAGTGTTCAGGATATTGTTATTGCAGTTAAATCGCTTTTATAATTTATGGTTAGCACAGCTTTAATTTTAAATTAAAGCTGTGCCGTTATAGGAGGGAATTTTAAGCTTGATATCAATAGGAATAATTGCAAACCCCGCTTCAGGCAAAGATATCAGGAGGCTTGTTTCGCACGCCACCATAATAGATAATAATGAAAAGATAAATATAGTTGAGAGAATTGTGCTGGGTGCACAGGCTTTAGGTGTTGAAAGAGTATATATGATGCCTGACTCATATAATATGGGATATAGAGCTGAGGATAATCTTAATATTTGCAATGAATTAAAATGTGAAATAAATGTAATAAATATTATGCGTTTCGACGGAATGGAAGATACCATTAGCGCCGTAAAATTCATGGAAGATGCAAAGGTAGGGTGCATAGTAACATTAGGAGGAGACGGGACAAACAGGGCTGTTGCCAAAGTTATAAAGGATACACCTATTATTTCGATTTCAACAGGAACAAACAATGTATATCCCGAAATGATGGAAGGAACTGTTGTGGGCATGGCATCGGCGGCAGTCGCTTCCGGTTGTTTTGACAAGAGATTGTTCATGCAAAGAGATAAGCGCATAGAAATATACAAGGGTGGAGAAATGATAGATGTTGCCCTTATTGATGCAGTTATATCCAGGGATGTATTAGTAGGCTCAAAAGCAATCTGGGATATGGACAGTATTGATAAGATCTATGTTACCAGGTGCCATCCTGCATCTATAGGGTTTTCTTCCATAATGGGGAGTAAAAAAATTATTACTGAAGATGATGACTTCGGAGCGTATGGAGAGATAAATCAAAAAAGCCAAAAAGTTATTGCGGCTGTAGCCGCAGGTGTTTTATCTCATATTTCAATATCTGAACCGGTTATATTGAATTTGAATGAGGAGCACAGCTTTATTTCAAAATATAGAGGTACAATAGCTCTTGACGGTGAAAGGGAAATACCATTTTCTGAAAACCAGGAATATATATTTAAAATTACAAAAAACGGTCCAAATCACGTAAATGTGAAAAAAGTGCTGGAAACATCCCAGAAAAACGGCTTTTTCAATATAGAGCCGTAATTTCAGATAAGGAGGGAAATATGGCAGAATTTATAGTAATGCCGAAAATGGGGCTGACCATGACGGAAGGTACCATATCAAATTGGAGGAAACAAGAGGGAGATACAATAAAAAAAGGTGAAATTATTTTTGATGTTGAAACAGATAAATTAACAAACGAATTTGATTCAAAGGCAGATGGTGTTTTAAGGAAGATATTAGTTAAGAGCGGCACGGTTCCTGTATTGGCACCGGTTGCAATTGTAGGAGATAAAGATGAGGATATATCCACGCTGTTAAATCAAGCGGCAGCATCTACGGAGGCTGAAAATGCCAGTGAAAAACAAATTCAGGAAGCACAGATTGGGCAGTTGAAAACACCGATTGCTGAAAAGGGCGGAAGAGTAAAAGTTACTCCGAGAGCTAAGAAGGTTGCCAAAGAATTGGGAGTGGATATTTCATCTGTGCCTGGAACAGGTTCTGAAGGGTCAGTAACGGAACAGGATGTCAGAAATTATGCAAAGAAGAACGAAAGTGAAAAGAAAAAAACTTCTCCGGTTGCTTCTATAACTGCGGAGCGCCTCGGAGTGGATATAAATAAAATAGAAAAATCCTCCCGCATAATGAAAAAAGATGTTGTGAAATATAAGTTAAGTGAAGAATTAGAAAAATATGCGAACCCGCAGGAATTTAGAAAGCCAATGAGCACGATGAGAAAGGTGATTTCTCAAAGAATGCTTGAAAGTAAGCGTGTTTCCCCTACGGTAACATATAACATTAAAGTAGATACATCTGCAGTTAAGCAGATAAGAGAAGATATCAAGGAAGAAACAAAAGTGTCTTATAATGATATACTGATTAAAATTGTATCTGAAGTATTGTTGGAATACCCTCTTTTGAACAGTTCTGTTGACGATAATGAAATAATTATCAGGAACTATGTGAACATGGGATTCGCAGTTGCGCTAAACGAAGGTTTAATCGTGCCCGTTGTTAAATATGCCAATGTGAAAGGATTAAATGAAATATCAGCGAAAGCAAAGGAACTGGCAGAAAAAGCCAGGAGTAACGGACTTACTCCCGACGATTTGAACGGAGGTACATTTACAATAAGCAATGTAGGAATGTATGGGGTTGAATCCTTTACGCCCATTATAAATCAGCCGCAGGTGGCAATATTGGGAGTAAATGCAATCAATGAAGAAGCAGTCGTTGTAAATGGAGAAATAAAGATTAAACCAATGATGGGATTAAGCTTAACCGCGGATCACAGGGTTATAGACGGAGCAGTAGCGGCGGAATTCCTGTCAAAACTGAAAAAATATATTGAGAAGCCGGGGCTTCTTTTACTGTGAAGGAGGCAGCCATGAAAATAGCAATAGTTGGAGGTGGCCCCGGAGGATATGTTGCGGCTATAAGAGCAGCACAATTAGGCGCGGAGGTTACCTTGATTGAAAAAGAAAACTTAGGAGGCACATGTTTAAATAAAGGATGTATTCCGACAAAGGTTCTGTTGCACACATCGGAGCGTATTGAAGAAATAAAAAATGATTATGATAAAATTGGAATTGAAGTCTGCGAAGCTAAATTGGATTGGGCTAAGCTTCAAGAAAGAAAGGAAAAGATAGTCAAAAATCTTACAGGAGGAGTAGGTTCTTTATTAAGGAAAAACAAAGTAACAAGAATAACAGGGGAAGGAGAATTTAAAAATAAAAATCAACTGCGAGTAAAAACGGAACACGGTACGTCAGTCACCGTTGATTTTGACTATGCCGTAATTGCATCAGGGTCAAGGCCCGTAGTTCCTCCACTGCCTGGGACAGACCTTCCGGGGGTGATAACAAGCGATGAGGCTCTTTGTCTGGGTGAAGTCCCCAGGAGCATGGTTATCATAGGAGGCGGCGTTATAGGAGCTGAGTTTGCGGCTGCCTACAGCGCTTTAGGATGCAGGATAACGATTGTGGAAATGCTTCCCAAAATAGTTGCTAATATGGACCAGGATATTGTAAAATCTCTTAAGGAAAAATTTATTAAAAAAGGCATTGAAATACACACTAGTACCAAGGTTGAGTCAATTTCCCGAACATCGGCAGGGCTTCTGATTAATACTTCTTCCGTGGAAGGTAAAAGATTCTTTGAAGCTGAAAAGGTATTACTGTCAATAGGCAGACGGCCTGCCACAGACGGCTTGGGCCTGGAAAATACAGGCGTGAAAACAGAAAGAGGATCAATCGCAGTGGAAAGGAATATGCGGACAAACGTAAGCAATATATATGCAATCGGCGACTGTATCGGCGGCATAATGCTTGCCCACGTGGCATCAGCGGAAGGAATTGCAGCTGTTGAATCAATTATGGGTAAAAAAACGGCAATTGATTTTAAGACAGTTCCATATTGCGTATATACAAAACCGGAACTGGCAGGTGTAGGATTAACGGAAGAACAGGCAAAATCCGAGGGATATGACGTAAAAATTGGTGTGTTCCCTATGTATGGCAACGGTAAAGCAGTGATAGAGTGTGAGACGGAAGGACTGGTGAAATATATTGCCGATAATGATACCGGAGAAATATTGGGGATGCATATGGCAGGTCCAAGAGCTACAGATCTAATTGTGGAGGGCGCACTTGCCATAAGGCTTGAAGCAACCATAGATGAAATTATCTCAACTATACACGCTCACCCAACAATAAGTGAAGCGCTGCAGGAAGCTGCCCGTGCAGTACATGATAATCCAATCCACATATAATTAAGGCTCCATCAAAAAATATTATTACTGGAAATTATCAAGGATGGACTTCAATTTAACATAATGGTATAATGAAATAAAAAAGGACTGCTAAGAGATGAAGCCATGACATTTCAGCAGTCCATTCTATTCGCTAAATCATGTTTAGACGAATGGTTAAAATTTAATCTTTTTGATTAAAAGAGTTTAATCCTGTAACAACATGTATGAAACCTTGTATATCTCTCTTTTTTTCTTTGCCTAATTTTCTGTATGCTTCAATAAGTTCTTTTTCTTCTTCGGACAAATATAACTCGTGAGATTCATTAGAATTTTCTTTTTTAGCAAGTGCCATAGGCGGTTCTCCTGTAAGAATCCAGTCTATGGAAACACCGAATAATTGTCTTAAGGCTATCAGAGCATTGCTTGACGGAGCAAATTTATCATTTTCAAGCTCGCTTAAATTTCCCGTAGACAGACCGGTCATATTTCTTACTTCAGTTAAAGATAATTTGTTAATTTTACGTGCATATCGTATTCTTTTTCCGATTGTATCCAAAAGATCACCTCCGTTATATCTATTAAAAGATAATATGTATTGACTTTATCGGATATCTGATATAATATAAATATGACTAAATATTAATCATCTATTATACATTTTAGCACAATATCTTATAAACGAGAATATATTTTTGAGGAGGACCATATATGAAAAAAAGGAAGCTTACTCCTTTCGGCCTGAGAGTAAAAAACAGACTAGCTGATTTAAATATGTCCCAAAAGGATTTGGCAGAAAAATTAGGTACATCCGGTGCTTATCTAAGTATGATTTTATATGGGGTTCGTTCCGGGAATATGTATATAGAAGATATTAAACAAATTTTAGATATTGATTATTAAACATATCAGGTTTAGCTAAACAGTTTACAAAACATTCCAAAATAGTTACTAATATGATGAGGTAAAACAGGGTAATATATGTTGTAATATAATTTGTTAGGAGTTGGCATATGAATAAAACGGATTCTTTTACGACAATCTTCATATTGGTAGATGAGGATGGAAAAATTTATTACAGTAACATAAATAACGTAGATATGATAAAAGGTTTAATTAAGACAGCAAAATCAAACAAGTTGTTTGATGATGGCAAAAAAAAAAATCGACGGCTATATTTTTACTGCAGATAAAATAAACATTGATGAAAAAGCACTTTGGGTATTGATTACAGAAATGGAATATTATAGGACCTACGATGATCTATCCACAGGGCTTTATAACAGAAATTACTGGGAGCATTTGAAAGACGGTGTTGTTAAATTTTTGTATGGTTCATCCTATTCTCTCATTGTAATTGATATTGACAATTTAAAGGAATGTAATGATTTATATGGACATGTAATAGGGGATGAAGTGATTGCGTCGGTTGGAGAATCAATACTGAACTCAGTAAGAGAAAACGATGTTGCTATCCATTATGGAGGAGACGAATTCATAGTAATTCTTCCCAACGCTAATATTGCAGTGGCAAACAAGGTTATTACCAGAATAAAAAAAGATATAAAGAAAAAATACATAAATAAAAAATTAAAAATTGAAGTTAGCGCGGGGGCATCATATTCTAATGATATAAGCAAATTAGAACAGGCACTGCAGTCTGCGGACATGAAAATGTATAGTGAAAAAAATAGAAAGAAAAAATTGTAGAATAAATATGGTGTGTGAATAAAAAATTTTATTATAATATAAATACTTTGAATTATACGACATGACATTAATAATATTTATGGTATAATATATAAAGAATAATCCGTTAAAGGGAAATATCTTGTTGAGGGGATGTTTATGCAGTATTCAAGTGAAGGAGCAATTCGTGATTTAAACGAGAAAACGCGGTATTTGAAACTTTTGTCCAAACAATTTCCGACTATTGCATCCTGCTGCACGGAAATTATCAATTTGCAGGCTATTTTGAATCTTCCTAAAGGAACGGAGCATTTTTTATCTGATATTCATGGTGAATATGAGGCTTTTAATCATGTGCTTAAGAATGGCTCAGGGAACATTAAACGCAAGATAACTGAAGTTTTTGGAGATATAATGAGCGAAAATGATATCAAAAGCCTTGCGACGCTGATTTATTATCCTGAGCAAAAGTTGGAAATTATTCATAAGCAGGAAAAGAATATTGAAGAATGGTACAAAATAACTATTTACAGGCTTATAGTTGTAAGCAGAAAGGCTGCATTTAAATATACGCGTATGAAGGTAAGAAAAGCGCTGCCTAAGGAATTTGCATATATAATTGAAGAACTTATGCAAAGGGGGCCTGAGGAATATGATAAGGAAGAATATTACAACGAAATTATTAACTCGATCATCAAAGTTGGAAGTGCAGATGAATTTATAATAGCCATGTCCAAGCTGATTCAAAGGCTGGTTATAGACAGACTTCACATAGTTGGTGATATATTTGACAGAGGTCCGGGTGCGGATAAGGTTATGGATACACTGATTAACTATCATTCCCTGGACATTCAGTGGGGGAATCATGATGTGCTTTGGATGGGTGCCGCTGCCGGAAGCGAAGCGTGTATAGCTACAGTAATTAGAATATGTACCAGATATGCAAATTTGGATACAATTGAAAATGGTTATGGAATCAACCTGCTTCCGCTGGCTACATTTGCATTGGAATATTATGGAGATGACAATTGTGCGCAGTTTATGCCAAAAATAGAAAGTGACATTACTTACAGTGAAAATGACTTAAGGCTTATTGCAAAAATGCACAAGGCTATTTCCATAATACAATTTAAGCTGGAAGGAGAAATAATTAAAAGGCGTCCGTATTTTCACATGGAAGACAGACTTTTACTAAATAAAATTAATTATGAAGAAGGAACCATTGACTGTTATGGTGAGGTTTACAAACTGAACGATACAAATTTTCCAACCATAGATCCTAAAGAACCTTATAAATTAACGAAAGAAGAAAAAGAACTTATTGAAAAATTAAAATCTTCTTTTTTAAACAGTGAAAGACTGCAAAAACATGTAAGGTTTCTTTTTTCAAAGGGAAGCATGTGCTTGAAGTTTAATTCCAATCTTCTTTATCACGGATGCATTCCTGTCAATGAGGACGGAACGTTTAAAAAAGTTAAAATAGGTTCGTCAGGTAAGGAATACAGCGGAAAAGAATATTTTGACAGACTTGAAATTTTAATAAGGGAAGGGTACTTTCATAAAAACGATCCTGAAGGCAAGCTATATGGTATGGATATGACATGGTATTTGTGGACCGGACCTGACTCTCCTCTTTTTGGCAAGGATAAGATGACTACATTTGAAAGATATTTCATTGATGATAAACAAACCCATGAAGAGAAAAAAAATCCATACTTTAAACTGGAAAACAGCGAAAAGATGTGCAGGTTAATTTTTAAAGAATTTGGTTTAAATCCAAATACGTCTCATATAATTAACGGGCATGTACCGGTTAAAAGCAAAAATGGCGAAAGCCCTATTAAAGCTAATGGTAAAATTATAGTTATTGACGGAGGGTTTTCGAGAGCTTATCAGAGTACTACGGGTATTGCCGGATATACGTTGATTTACAATTCTTACGGTCTCATACTTGTATCCCATGATCCATTTGAATCAACTCAAAAAGCAGTTGAAGAAGAAAAAGACATTCATTCTACAAGAAGGGTTATAGAAAAAGAATTGGAAAGGAAAAGGGTAGGAGATACCGATAACGGAGCGGAGCTTAAGGAAAATATTAAGGATTTGCAAATGCTCTTGAATGCCTATAGAACTGGATTAATTAAGGAACAGGAATAAGCAGTAAATAGCACGAATCAATCATAAAGACATTTTATCATTCATAAAATATAAAAAATGAATATAAGGGTGGTAGAATGTCTTCTTTTTATACAAGCATAGTTCAGAATTTTTTAATCGCATTTGGGGTAGTAACAGGGGCCAGCTTGTTTTCTGGTATAGGAGCAATAATAACGGACCATCCGCCGTGCAAAGCAATGACGGAAGTGGCAAACTCTATTAAAATATGGGCAATTGCTGCATCTTTGGGCGGGACGTTTTCATCATTTACGGTTATTGAAAAAGGCATATTTGAAGGTGAAATCATAAGTTTAATCAAACAGTTCCTGTATGTATTGATATCTCTTGCAGGAGCCAACATTGGATATGAATTTGTCAGGCTTATTCAAAGGTGCAGTGCAATATGGGGAAGATAAATAAAAATGGTTATAAGTTCTTTATATGCTTTATAGCCGGATTAATGTGCGGATGTATAATAGGCTCATTGGGAATAAGTATTCTTGTAAGCTATAGGATGGATAGCTTTTATAAAAAGATTGAATATTTGGAAAATACAATAACCGATAAAGATGAGAAACTTAAGAAACTTGAAAAGGCCATTAATAATTCTGATGTTGTCCTTAAAGATATTCAGATTTTTTTAGATTTCCCGGGGTTCAGTCCTGAGCAGATTGAACAAATAAATAATCTGGAAATAGAAAAGGCAATAAAGGAAAAATACAGGTCTTCATTGGGAAAAGAAATTAAGAACCTTGACGGGGATATTTTGTTGCAGATTATTGATAAAAGGATCTTGAAATTTGATGGCGCAGAATACCAGCTGAAAGTCAATAAGCTTATATTAACCGAAATATTAAAATTATGGGTTGAAATTTCGGTTATTGAGGTAGAAAGTTGAATAAGAGAATATTTATGGTATAATAAGTAAAAAATATTACAGTAATCTGTGAAATGGGAAGGAGATTGACATGTTAAACTTTGATTACTCAATACCTACAAAAATATTTTTCGGCAAGGACAAGGTAAATGTTTTAGCAGATGAATTGAAAAAATACGGAACAAGGGTTCTTTTAGTTTATGGAGGTGGAAGCATAAAGAGAAACGGTATATATGATAAGGTAATTGATATTTTAAAAGAAAATAAAATTAACTTCTGGGAACTTTCTGGAGTTGAACCGAATCCTAAAATAAAAACTGTAAAAAATGGTGTGGATATATGCCGCAAAAATCTTATTGACATTGTACTGGCAATAGGTGGAGGAAGTTCCATAGATTGCGCCAAGGCGGTTGCAGCCGCATGCTATTATGAAGGGAATCCATGGGATATTGTGGCGGATCCTCAGAAAATAGGAAAAGTTCTTCCTATTGCATCAATATTGACATTATCGGCAACAGGGTCGGAAATGGACAGGAATGCTGTCATTTCCAATACAGAAACTAATGAAAAATTAGGAACCAGGCACCCAGATATGGCTCCGAAATTTTCTATATTAGATCCTACATATACATTTACAGTTCCTAAAAATCAAACTGCAGCAGGTACGGCAGATATTATGAGTCATGTTTTTGAAGAATATTTTCAGAAAACAGAGGGTGCTTATATTCAAGACAGATTGGCAGAGGCAATTTTAAAGACATGCATAAAGTATGGGATAAAAGCAATCCGGGAGCCGGAAAATTATGAAGCCAGGGCAAATCTTATGTGGTCTTCCAGTCTTGCTATTAACGGGCTTTTAAGTTATGGCAAAAATTCAAAGTGGAGCGTTCATCCGATGGAACATGAATTAAGCGCTTTTTATGATGTTACACATGGTGTGGGACTGGCTATTTTAACACCTCATTGGATGGAGTATGTACTTGATGGCAGTACACTTCAAAATTTTGTTGATTACGGCATTAATGTATGGAATATTGATGAAGGGTTAGAAAAATATGAAATAGCTCAAAAAGCTATACTAAGGACAAAAGATTATTTTGTTTCATTAGGGCTGCCTTCAAAACTAAGTGAAGTGGGAATTAAAGAAGATAAGCTGGAATTAATGGCGAATCAAGCCGCAAGATTTGGAGATGTGGGAAGTTTTAAACCTCTTAGCGCCAATGACGTATTGAATATCTTTAAAGCTGCATTTTAAAAAAGTTCAATGATATATATGCATAATTTCACACGTGATAGCTGAAATTGCCGTACGGATGTGGTGATTTCTGCATAAAAATAATAACAGCTCCCACTTAAATGGTGGGAGTATATTACGAATAGATAGCCTTCCATTTTCCTGTTTTGTACTGTAAAAAAGAAATAATCCAATTTGCAAACCAGCCAATGGGAACGGCATACCAAACCATTGCGATACCATATTTGGGTGCAAAAGCAACGGAAAGGGATACACGAATAAAAAGATTTACAAGATTTGCGATAGTAAACATCTTCATATCTCCTGCTCCGCGCAGCAATCCGTCTACAGTCATTTTGAACCCAATCAGGCAGAAAAACCAACCCATAAATGTTAAGTAATTCCGTCCTGTGGAAACAGCAGTAGCTGTTCCTTCTGCGAGGAAAAGACTGATAATCTGAGAATGAAAGAATTCCAGCATCAAACAAATAACTATCGCAAAAACAATTACTATTTTATTTGCTACATGATATCCTTCTATTACACGTTCTTCTTTATGAGTACCTATATTCTGTGCTGTATATGATGACACTGCATTTCCGATTCCCATCATGGGAACAACGCAAATTGATTCAACACGCATAGCGGCAGAAAATCCGGCTAATGTCTGGTATCCAAACCTATTTATTACTGATTGTACCAACATCATGCCGATGGAGACGGTAGACTGCTGTAAGATTGACGGCATAGCAATTTTTGTCATGGAAAGCAGTTCAGTCTTATCAAAAGCTTTTGTATGCCTACAATTCAGAATTTTAAGTTCTTTCATAAAAAACAGAAAAGATAAGGAGGCGGAAATGCCTTGTGCTATCAATGTTGCCCATGCTACACCGGCAACTCCCATCTGGAATCTTGTTACAAGTATAAAATCCAATATGACGTTGAATACAGATGAAAAAATCAAAAAGTACAGCGGTATTTTAGATTTACCAAGTGCATTGAACATAGATGAAAGCACATTGTACATAAATAAAAACGGAAGTCCAAGAAAATATATATTCAGGTATTGTACCGCCATATCTAAAACATCGATAGGCGTATTCATAAGAATCATAATGCGTTTGCTGAACAACAGCCCGATTCCTCCCAGTAAAATACTGAGTGTCAAGAAGGAGATAAAAGATGTAAAGACAGCAAGTTTCATCTTAGAATAATCTTTTTCACCAAAGTACCTGCTTACAATTACGGAGGCTCCGATTCCGCCGCCCATTGCAATACATATGAATATATTTGTCAGAGAATAAGAAGCTCCTACTGCGGCTAAAGCCTGTTCGCTGACATATCGCCCTACAATAGCCGAATCAGCCATTGTATAGGCTTGCTGAAATAAATTTCCGATTATTATGGGTAAAGAAAAAACAATCAGAGCATTCAAAGGTTTTTCACGTATTAAATAATCATCTTTATAATTATTTTTCATTTCTGTCCCTCCAAATTTTAGGATCTTTTTTAATACAATTACATTCCGAAATAAACTCGCAAGAGCAATCGCATAATATTTCAACATCGTCAGAATATTGTGAAATTTGTTCTAATACTTCAGCAAAAAGAGAAGATATTAACTGCTTATTAACTAAATAGTGCATCTGATACCGTTTTTTTACACCATAAACGACTTGGTGTTTTTTGAGAATGCGCATATGTTGTGATACAGCTGATTCACTGATATTAAGTTTTTTTGCCAGTGCTTTTACACAATAATGATGTTCAAAAAGAATCTGTATCAGCCGAAATCTTGTTGGTTCTGTAATAATATGAATTGTTTGTATAGGATCCATAATATACCTCTTTTTAATTAAGTGTACGCTTAATCAAATTTCTGTTTAATTGTAATACCTATTATGGATTTTGTCAATTTATTATTTGCCAAACTACCGTAAGTATGAAGTAAATATAAAAATTAATATTTATTAAATATCTATTGACTTAATTGATTATTTATATTAAAGTTAAGAGGCAAACGTTATATTATTACTTATAGTAACTATAATTTATCATGAGGGGGTGGTTTAACGAGGCGGTTTAGAATCTGTTCTATTTTGTAAATACTACGTGAAGGAGTGAAAGTATGGAAGTTATTAAGTTTTTGAACAACAATATTTTCTGGGGGCTTCCGATGCTTATTTTAATGCTCGGAACCGGGATTTATCTTACGATTGCAACTAAAGGAATTATATTTACTAAATTTGGAACTGTAATGAAATATACTTTAAAAACTATTATAGGAAGACAAAAGAAGTCTGATGATGAAGGTGCAATAACACCGTTTCAGGCAGTGTCGACCGCTCTTGCGGCTACGGTTGGAACCGGCAATATAGTGGGTATTGCAGTTTCTATTCAAACCGGTGGACCGGGAGCTATATTTTGGATGCTTGTGGCAGCTTTGTTCGGAATGGTAACAAAATATTCTGAGGTTACTCTGGCTGTTGCGTATAGGGAAAGAGACTCCGAAGGCAACCTTGTTGGCGGACCGATGTACTATCTGTCAAAAGGTACCGGAAAGAAGTGGGTAGCAGTTGCATTCTGTTTTTGCGGAGCCTTGTCTTCATTCGGTATAGGGAACATGACTCAGGCAAACTCTCTTTCAGGGGCTGTTAATGCTACATTTGGTGTACCTACTTGGATAAGTGGTTTAGTACTTGCTGCTCTTGCCGGGTTGGTAGTTATTGGAGGATTGAAAAGAATATCCAGTGTTGCAGAGATATTAGTGCCATTTATGGCCGCTTTGTACATAATAGGTGCTTTAATTGTTCTGGTTATTAATGCGCCGAAGATTCCAATGGCAATAGGATTAATATTTGAAAATGCATTTACAGGAACCGCTGCTAAGGGAGGTTTCCTGGGAGCTTCGATAATGTATGGGATGAGAATAGGAGTAGCAAGAGGAGTATTTACAAATGAGGCAGGTTTAGGAAGTGCTCCTATAGCTCATGCTTCTGCTGATAATGATCATCCTGCAAGGCAAGGCCTTTGGGGATCATTTGAAGTATTTTTTGATACTGTTGTAATGTGTACGATCACTGCACTTGTAATAATAACTTCCGGATTGTGGGACAGTGATCCTATGATGTCCGGCAATGCTCTTGCACAGGCTGCATTCAAAAATGCTTTTAACGGAGGACAGTATATAGTTTCGATCGGATTGGTATTATTTGTGTTTGCAACAATAATTGCATGGTATTATTACGGCGAATCATGTACAAAGTATATATCCGGTAAAAAAGGTGTAAGGATATATCAGGTTCTTTTTGTTATTGCAATATTTATAGGGGCAATGGCAAAGATAGATTTGGTATGGGAACTTGCAGATTTATTAAATGCGTTTATGGCAATACCTAACTTGATAGGTTTGATCATATTGACGCCGGTAGTAAAAAATCTTACAGAAGATTTATTCTCAGATCCTTCCAGAATAAGACCTAAAGGTGAGGATTTTTCCAGATTTCTTATTACTAAAGATACAAGTAAAAATAATTAAATTTTAATAAAATTAATAATTTTAAAAAGGCTGTTCGATTTGGATGGCCTTTTTTTACTTACTAAATAATTTGCTAAAGTTCGAACATATGTTTGACTAGATAAAAAATATGTGTTAATATTATCATCAATAAGTAATTAATTATTAATTTTAGGTGGATTATGAAGGATATTATGTTTAAAAAATTAAAAATTTTATCTGATGCAGCAAAGTATGATGTGTCTTGTGTTTCAAGCGGTGTGGAAAGAAAAAGCAATACAGTTGCTGGCATAGGCAGTGCATCTTCCGCTGGAATCTGTCATACGTGGACAGCAGATGGCAGGTGCATTTCACTGCTTAAAATATTACTGACAAATGACTGTGTTTATGACTGCGGATATTGTGTGAATAGAGTTACCAATTCAATAGAAAGGGCTTCGTTTACACCTGAAGAGGTTGCAGAACTGACAATTCAGTTTTATAGAAGAAATTACATAGAAGGATTGTTTTTAAGTTCAGCTGTGAAAAATAATCCTGATTATACCATGGAAAATATTTGCGGGGTACTGGAGATCTTGAGATACAAGTATAATTTCTGGGGATATGTACATGTAAAAGTTATTCCGGGAGCAAGTCCTTTGCTTGTTCAAAGATCAGGAATGCTTGCGGACAGGATGAGCGTAAATATAGAGCTTCCCACAAGGAAAAGCCTTAGGATCCTGGCACCTCAGAAAAAAATAGAGAATATAATCTCTCCTATGTCCTTAATAAATAATGAGATAACCGGAACATTAGAAGATAAAAAGCATTTTAGGAATACACCTCGGTTTGTTCCCGGCGGTCAGTCAACTCAGATGATAATAGGGGCAACCCCAGAAAGTGACAGTACAATACTTGCTTTGTCACAGAATCTTTATGAAAGATTTAATATGAAGCGTGTGTTTTTTTCTGCGTACATACCTGTTAATTCATCTCCCATGCTGCCTGCGGTAAGCACAATGCCTCCGCTGTTAAGAGAGCACAGGCTTTATCAGGCGGACTGGCTTATGCGCTTTTATTATTTTCGTTCTGAAGAGTTGTTTACAGAAAACAATAAAAATCTTGATTTAGAATTTGATCCTAAAATGATGTATGCTTTGCGAAATATTGATAAATTTCCTGTTGAAATCAATAGGGCATCCTATGAGGAGCTTTTGAGGATTCCCGGCCTGGGAGTAAAAAGTGCCCAAAGGATAATAAAAGAAAGAAAAAATGCTGAGCTTTCTTATGATTCATTGAAAAAGATGAAAACTGTATTGAAAAGGGCCAGATATTTTATCACTGTAAATGGAAAGTATTATGGAAATATAAAATTTGAGCCTGAAGCTATAAAAGAAAAAATAAGACAAAAGGAAATGCAAAAACAGCTTTCTATTTTTAAGCTGTTGTAGGAGAATATTATGGATTATCTGTATGATGGAACCTTCGAAGGACTGCTGACGTGTATTTATTGTCATTATAAGGAAGCTGCTGCAAGTGGTATTTATTTGGCGTCAAACTATCAGCAGACAATTATAAATAACTATAAAGTAATAAATACTGATATTAAAAAAGCACAAATTGTTTCGAATGCAATAAAAAAAATATCCGGGGAAGCATATATTGAAGTATATTACTGCTATTTATCAAATGCCTGCAATAAAGAAAATATAATACTTGATTTTTTAATTTTTGCTTTTAAATATGGTAAAAAAACAATGAATTTTTATACTCATGAAAAAGTGTTGCCCTTAAAGGAAATATCGTTAAAAGTCACCAAAGAGGTGGATAAATTCTTAGGTATACTTAGATTTTCTGATATTGGAGGCATTTTATTTACGCGTTTTTCTCCTGATAATGACTTGCTTATATTGCTTATTGGGCATTTTGCTGACAGATATAAATATGAAAAATTTATTATTTACGATGAGAGAAGAAACAAAGCTGCTGTTTATGGGAATAATTTTTGGGAAATAAAAGAAAACATATATATTGAAAATCTTGAATATTCACAGAATGAAAAGATGATTCAAAAACTCTGGAAACAGTATTTTACTGATTTAGCTATCAAGGAAAGGACAAACGTAAATCTTCAGTTTCAGTTTGTCCCGGCAAGATACAGAAAAAACATGACAGAGTTTAAAAATCTGTAAAAATCCGTGGATGGGCCATTTATTTTATTTTAGTGTATATGCCTGTATATAAACGTGACTTGAAAATTGATGCGTTTGTCATTCTTGCAAAATGTATATAATAATGCTATAATGATGTACATGAAAGGAGACGTAATAATGCCCCAAATAAGACCAATCACTGATTTAAGAAATACCAATGAAATCTCTGACCTCTGCCATGCCAAGAAAGAACCCATATTCATAACAAAAAACGGCTATGGCGATTTAGTTGTTATGAGCATTGAAACCTTTGATTCCATGCTGGAGGAGCGCGAACTCGATGCGGCTATCGCGGAGGCTGAAGCTGAATATGATTCCGATGACAAACTTATAGATGCAAGAGAAGCACTGTCGAGGTTAAAGAGGAAACACTTTGGAAAATAAATATTCAGTAGAATTACTGCCTCGTGCATACCGCGATTTAGACGGCATATATGCTTACATTGCTGAAACGTTAATAGAACCGGACATTGCTTCTAAGTTGGTTGACTCGCTTGAAGAAGCCATTTTCAGCTTGGAAAGCATGCCTCGGCGCGGAGCTTTAAGAAAAACTGGCTCTTATGCCAACAAAGGGTATCGTCAGCTTTTCGTTGATAATTTTACTGTTTTGTACCGTGTTGCAGAAGCAAAAAAGAGGGTTCTCGTTGTTACGGTACAGTATTCGAAAAGCAAGCTTTAAGAAGCCGATGTTAAAACCATGCTAAAAAATATCCGTAAAATATTCTGGCCCATAGCCGGAGTGCTGTACGGCGCGATTCAGGCAATTGCCGGACTGGCGGAACAGAGGCGTTAGCAGAATACGAAATTCGGGGACGGACCTTTAATTTCAAAGTTCATCCCCGAATTTTTTATTTTTTGTTTTTATTTTTTATATATTTGCGTGCATTTTTTATGCCGCCGAAGCTTTTAAACATCTCGTTTATTTTTTTGTTTTCTATTTGTCTGGAATTTAAGCCGTCGTAGCCGGCTTCCTTTTTTAGCTTTAAATAGCTTGTAAGCCTTTCTTCCGGCAGGATTCCGCTTTCTATGGCTTCCCTGACCGCGCAGCCGGGTTCGCCTGTATGGGTGCAGTCGCTGAACCTGCACTGTCCGGACAGCTCGTCAATGTCGGCAAATGCCCTTGACAGGTCAGCACTCTCGATGCCAAGCTCCCTCATGCCCGGAGTATCTATCACAATGCCGCCTGAGGGTAAGACCACAAGCTCCCGTTTGGTTGTTGTGTGCCTTCCTTTGTCGTCGCTTCTTGTTTCCTGGGTTTCAAACAGATCTTTGCCGGTTAATTTATTAATCAGTGTGGTTTTTCCCACACCTGACGAGCCTATGAAGGCAACGGTTTTTCCATTTACGATATATTTTTTAATTGATAAAAATCCGTCCTCTTTCATGCTTGAAGTGATAACAACATCCACGCTTAAAGCAACTGTCTCAAGCTCGGAGAGCATTTGCTCCAAATTGCTGCACAAGTCCGATTTCGTGAGAACCACCACAGGTACTGCACCGCTGTCCCAGGCTACGCCTATATATCGTTCCAGCCTTCTTAGATTGAAATCATTGTTGAGCGACATGCATATAAAAACCGTATCAATATTGGCAGCCACCACCTGTTCATTGTTGGATGTGCCGGCAGCCTTTCTGACAAATGCGCTTTTTCTGGTTAGGACATGATGAATGACTGCATTCCCATCCCCGTTTTCATTAAGCATCACAAAATCTCCCACAGCAGGATAGTCGGATAAATATGCTGCATTGTAGCGGAACTTTCCAGATACCTGCGCCCTTCTTTCACCGTTTTCCGTCATTACTTTATATAAATCTTTGTCCTGGGAAACAACCCTTCCTATTATAAGCTTTTCATACAAATTCGACTCATTGATAAATCTTTCGCTGAGCCCGAAGTCTTTCATGTCGATTTTATTCAATTATTATCCTCCTGAAATAAAATAATACTTTTGGAGGCATACGCTTATTTTTTATATACCTCCGGAATCACTGCAATATCTAGTAGTACATCGTATATCATAATACAACACTCCCTTCGCGGTTTACTTAATATTTATTGCATAATTGATATGCAAAAATATTGTACATTAAAATATCCATAAATTCAATTAAAATATTTACCAAATATTAACTGACTGAATTCGGCTGTCAGTCACATCTTTGCCTAAAATATAAATCCTGGGGAAAATAAATATCTCCGGTGAGATTTTCGGAGGGTTTATTTTTATCTCACAAAGCATTAAAAATTATTTGAAAGAAATTATATTTGTGCTATAATACATGAAAAACATAAATTGGAGAAGAAATTGGATAAAAAAAATTATAAATTTTTCCAAAATTTAAAGTGTGAATATTTTCCGTGCCATAAAACTTCTAATGAAGAAAATTTTAATTGTCTTTTTTGCTATTGTCCTTTATATATGCTGAAGGACGAATGCGGAGGCAATTATATCAAAAATCACGGCGTCAAAGATTGTACAAACTGTCTTGTACCTCATTCAAAGGGAGGATATGAAAGGGTCATGTCTAAAATGAAGGAGGTTATAAAGAGAGGCAGTGATTTTTAAAAATTAATATTATTGAATAATCATGTATTATAAAAAATGGGTAAGAATGATTAACCAGTAAGTAGTAAAGGAGATTAACTAATATGCGGATTAAATCAAGAAAAGTAGTTATCATAGGTGCCGGACACGTGGGTTCACATGCAGGATATGCACTGGCTGCCCAGGGATTAGCAGAAGAAATAGTTTATATAGACGTAGATAAAAAAAAGGCAAAAGCTCAAGCGCTGGACATTTATGATGCCACAGTGTACCTTTCTCACAGGGTTGTGGTAAAAGTGGGAGATTATTCGGATGCTGCAGATGCTGAGCTTATGGTTATTGCAGCAGGACCTCTTCCAGATATAAATCAGACAAGAATGGATACCTTGGGAGATACTGTGAAAATTATGAAAGACGTGGTTGAAAACATTAAGGAATCCGGATTTGGCGGAATTATTGTAAGTATATCAAATCCTGCAGATGTAATTGCCCACTATATTCAGAATCAGTTAAACTATCCACCTGAAAGAATTATTTCCACCAGTACAACTTTAGATTCGGCAAGGCTGAGAAGAGCATTGTCTCAGGCGTTGAACGTTGACCAGAAATCAATATGCGCCTATGTTATGGGAGAGCACGGAGAAAGCCAGATGGTTCCATGGTCTTCTGTTACAGTGGCAGGGAAACCTATAACTCAGCTTATAACAGAAAATCCTGAAAAATATGGCAGCTTGGATTTAAAATCAATTGCAGAGGAGGGGAGGTTAGGAGGTTGGCATGTGCTGGAAGGCAAAGGGTCTACCGAGTTCGGCATAGGAACATCATTGGCTGAAATTGCCCGGGCAATTTTATGTGATGAAAAAAGGATACTTCCGGTATCGGTTTTCCTGAATGGCCAGTATGGGCAGAAGGAATTATATGCCAGTGTTCCAGCAGTTTTAGGAAATAACGGAGTAGAACAGATCATAGAAATTAACATGACAGAAGAAGAGAAAAAATTATTTAATAATTCCTGCAATATTATGCGTGATAATTATTTGATTTCCCTTAAACTTTAAAATACTGGAATGGAAAGTTTTATATAATGAATTGATATGTGATAAAAATATGATATAATAATACTCAGAGGAAACAAAGACTGACGTCTTTGTCTGATATGTATTTATTGAATCGGTGTGAAGCAAGCCGATAAGCGGATTGCACTTATGATATAATGGGAGGTATATATGATTAAAGAATTTGAAGGGACACTGCCCATAGTTAATGAGAAAACTTACATAGCGGAAGGTGCTGTACTTGTGGGTAATGTAATAATGGAAGAATTCAGCAGCGTATGGCACAATGCAGTTATAAGAGCAGATCTTACAACAATTAAAATAGGCAGATATTCAAATGTTCAGGATAATGCTGTAATTCATGTTGAAGACGACAATGAGACGGTACTAGGTGATTATGTAACTGTAGGACATGGTGCAATACTTCATGGATGCAAAATAGAGGATCATTGCCTATTAGGCATGGGGTCGATTGTTTTAAACGGAGCGGTAATAGGCAGAGGAAGTATTATAGGGGCAGGTACATTGGTTAAAGAAAATGCCGTCATACCTCCTTTTTCGTTAGTTGTAGGAGTACCGGGTAAAATTATCAAGCAGCTTCCAGAAAATACTGACCGTATCCACGCACAGGCGGTGAAGTATAAGACATTATGGTCTAAAAGATACGGAGTAATGCCCGATATTGGCGGAGAGGTTTACGAAGGGGAACCAATAGTATAAATATTTTATAAATCTGCTTATTTATTCATGAATGTTTCCAAAAAATACTTTGAAAAATATTTATAAATCCTGGTTTAAGGCAGCAATTAGGGTAATAATAATAAATATATTAAATATATTTAAATGGAGGCAGGAATGAAGGATTTGTTTTTAAAGACAGATGACGGTCTTGTGCCTATTGATGGTAAAATGACCGAAAAATATGGTTTATGTGCCGGTAGAATATCGCCCTTCAGCGGATTTACCATTGTGGATAAAGATGGGAATCCTATAGATGCTAGCGATCTAAACCGTTCTTCGGGATCTGGACTTGATTCAGTTAAAAAAGGTGAGGGTTTGGAAGATGAAGAAATAGAGGAGTTTTCTGATACGGGAGCTATAATGTCCCAATCAGAAATTATTGATTTTTCAAATGGAACTGATTCCGAACAGTAGGATGGTAGGATCAAAAAAATCATGCATATGCATGATTTTTTTGCTTTACTAAGAAAAATAAAAATATGTATTGACAATAGAGCAGTTATTATATTATAATTAAATTCAGTTGAATAATTGAACAATTGTTCAATTATAAAAAGGAGATAATAATATGAAAGATAAATCGGAAAAAGATGATATGTTTTGTGATTGTGAGTTTATTCATGAAGACGTAGTGATTGAAGTTAAAAAAAGAATGCCTGATGATGAAACTCTTTATGATTTATCGGATTTTTTCAAAATGTTGGGAGATTCAACCCGTGTAAAAATAATGTGGGCTCTCGATGAAAATGAAATGTGCGTATGTGATATAGCTGCACTTTTAAATATGTCAAAATCTGCAATATCTCATCAGCTTAAATCATTAAGGCAGGCAGATCTTGTAAAATTCAGAAGAGATGGCAAAGTCGTGTATTATTCTCTTAAAGATGATCACGTTAGGGATATTTTTGAAAAAGGAATGGAACATATAAAGGAAAAATATGTTTTAGAAAAATAATTTAAATATCGATTTGGAGGATATTATGAAAAAGAAATTTATGCTCAAAGGGCTGGATTGTGCAAATTGTGCATCAAAAATTGAAAGAGAAATCGGTAAACTTGACGGAGTCAGCAGTGCTTCTGTTAATTTAATAACCACTAAGCTGATTATTGAAGGTGATGAGAATAAAATGTCTGAAATAATTATAGCTTCTGAAAAAATTGTAAATAAATACGAACCGGAAGTAGTGTTCAAAAAAGCATAATAATAGCAATCTGGTAATATGTCAAGAGAAAAAAATAAATAAAATTAAAAGAATTG